>Ga0209339_1000040_pt1 | contig 75519 bp, 64 predicted proteins | sample OlaalgELextract3_FD_187376 | JGI IMG/M metagenome (GOLD analysis project Ga0209339, IMG submission 187376) | Olavius algarvensis symbiont microbial communities from Tuscany, Italy - Type A ELBA extract 3 (SPAdes) (version 2) | ecosystem: Host-associated > Annelida > Digestive system >... | reverse complement strand
CTAAAACGTGGTCTCTTCCTTCCCTTCCCTAGCTTCTTAAAGATCATATCCGCATATCTAATACTGCGGCCTGTATCACAGGTAAAACAAAAAACTACTCCCACAAACAAAAAATGTCAAGCACATCAGAAAAAAACCAAAAAAGTACCATTAGTTTTTCGATATAGATTCCGGGACATGGTCTATCGGTGTACGGAAGCATCCAGTTCACAATATTCTGCAGTCTAAATGACACAAAGAAGTAATTGTCAATTAAGATGCGTAATCGCCGGTCTTGGCCGAATAGGCTCGACTCTTCAAAAGGACTCCCTAAGGGAAAAACCCGCGACTCACGCAGAAGCAATCGCTGACAATCCACATACCATTTTGACAGCCGGGGCGGATCCGTCGAAAAAACACCGGAGAGAATTCCAAGCAGATTGGAATTCAGTCCAAATATATGACGATGCAGAGGAAATGGTTCGCAATGAGAATCCCGACATACTTCACATAGCCTCTTGGACCGATACGCATCCAAAACTCCTTGAAATGGGATTTCATTATCGAATTCCCGTGATAGTTTGTGAGAAGCCACTGGCCAATTCAATAGCAGATATCAGGCCGGTAATGGAAATGGCAAAATCTGAATCGACTCGCGTAGTTGTAAATCACGAACGACGTTTCTCACGTGATTATCAATCTATCAGGAAAATTATCAACAGCAATGCCCTGGGAGAGTTGCTGTCCCTAAATTCTCGACTCTACATGGGTGGAAACAAGCCCAGTAGGAAAACAATCTACCACGACGGCACCCATATGATTGATATCGTGCGTTTCCTCTGCGATGCAGATATCGACATTCAACAGGCCTTGGGAAATCCGGAAAAACCAGGTGGGAAGCTTCTAGTCATTGGCAGCATTGGTAAAACCGATATAACCATTGATATCTCGGGTAGTCGGGATCATTTAGTGTTCGAATTGGATTTGAGTTTTACATCGGGAAGGGTTCGCATTGGGAACGGGACGTATGAAATTTGGAAATCGGAAGAATCGCCATACTATAGCGGATTTCGATCGCTGGTACGGGAAAAGGGCGAATGGAACTGCGCCACTGGATACTTTTCCGGAATGATGAATCACGTGGTTTCCTTAAGCCTGAATCCTAGGCAAAAAAGCAAATCCTCATTGAAAGACGGGTATATGGCGCTCAAAACTATTGAGCAAATATTGAAGCTCGCGGAGTGCAGCGAGATTCCCACAGAGCGATCGACGTCACTGTAATATGACAAAATGGAAAGCTTTGCTGCGGTTCACAGCAATTGGATTACCGCCACAATCATTTCGATAACTATCATCGTTTTCGCCTTATTCTGTTTCGACTCCCTGGCTTGTACGCTTGATCAATCAATTCAATCGCTATTCTCAAGCCTCGGGCTCCAAATTAGTCAGTGATACACCGAATGCTTATATCAACATCAGAATTCCAAGCCAGGGAATTTCTCTGCTCTGGCCATCAGAAGTTTCCTGTGATGAATACTCAAAACGACTGATTAGTTCTATTATTAAGTTTGGTTTTGATGTGTTTGATAGATGGAGAATCCACATATCCCAACCGGCTTCACGCTTTTAGTTCCAAAACTCCAAGACTGAAAAAAGCAAGCTCAGCTACCCTCCTTAGCGTCAGATTCTGCGGAATATAATCGTCCTCCAGCGCAATATCTCACACCCGGAAATGGTTTGACTTTGATACAGTTTTATCTTAAAATGAAGTTGAACGGAAATTAGCGATCCGAATGATATTCACTTGTGCCAATCTGCAATGCATGCATGAAGGTAAATTTTGTTTCCAGGCTGTGCCCAGTCATCTAAGCAGCTGCAAAATAGAGTGTTTCGAAGTCAGCATACTGAACGAATTTTGTCGAGTGGGAACGTTGGAATCAAAATGATCCGCCGGCTCTAGTGAGAGATCTGCAGACTCGCTACAAATTCTGAATCTCGTATCCAGAAGGAATTGAAAGTGAAAATGCTATTCCTTGGCCCCCCGGGGAGCGGTAAGGGCACTATGGCAGCTCGACTAAGTGCTTTGCTGGGCATTCCACATGTGTCAACCGGCGATCTTTTTCGAGAGAACATCAACAAGCAAACGCCGTTGGGGATGAAGGTGAAAAAAACTTTGGACTCCGGCGGATTGGTATCGGACGAAATAACAGTTGAGATACTTAGAACTCGGCTTGGGTTGAATGATGCCATCCGTGGATTTATACTTGACGGTTTCCCAAGAACCATTCATCAGGCTGACTCCCTCTCGAAAATCGACAATATCGACCATGCAATCGAACTTCGATGCACTCGGGAAGTTCTAATCAGACGTCTAACCGGACGCAGATCCTGCCCTGTATGCAGACGCATTTACCATGTGGATTCGATGCCGTCACTAGTGGAAAATATATGCGACGACGACGGCGCACAGCTCTATACTCGGAAAGATGATAATCTGGAATCAGTTAATAGGCGGCTCGCTCTCTATGAGAAGGAAACTCGGCCGCTAAGTGACTGGTACGGGGCAAAGGGGCTGCTTAGGTTTGTGAATGGTTCAAGAGAAGCAGATGTGGTTTTCGAAGAGATACGAGAAATAGTGGATATCTGATATACCTATGGATTGTGTTTGCAGCCTTATTTCTCAAGTTTGGTTTCGAAGGCTTTTCTAATTGTTTCTCCTACAGCTACCGGGGTTTCCCGTGCTAATTCCTCTATAAGCTCTTTATCGGCAAAGCCCTTGTTCAGAGCCTGCTCTAATGCCTCAAATCCCTTTTCATAGTCGTAAATCTTAGCCAATCTCAAGCGGGCTATATGCCACCAGTTCTCAGTCGAGTTCTCGCCGACATCCAATAATCTGATTCTATACCCCACGGATTCCCGATACAGGCCCAATTCCTCGGAAATTTCGGCCGCACCCTCAAGCGCCTGTATACTCTCGCCATAAAAAAGAGCATCGTCGTATAGTTTCAGAGCCTCTTGCTTATTCCCCAGCAATGCGGTGGTTTTCGCCAGGTTAATCCTGCTCTCGGCATTATTCGCCAGTTTCACAAGGAGTTTCCGATTTTTGAGGGCCTTTTCCGGTTCATGCATGGTTTCGTAGATTTCACATATGGCCCTGAGTACGATTTCATCGGCGGGAAAAACCGCCAATACAGCCTGATAGTATTCCAGAGCCACATCCAACTGATTGCTCTTCCAGCTCACCCATCCCAGGGCGCGCAATACAGTAAGGTTTTGGGGATCACGGCGAAGAAGCGATCTAAGCAATTCCAAGGATTCCTCGACATTCTTTTTCGAAAGCGAGGTGTTCCTGTCCGATGAATCCGCATGACTATCGGAAGCGGCTGCCAGAACAAGCGCCAAGTTGTAGGCGGCGGCAGCCATTTCCGGCTCATACTCAAGAGCCTGTTTATAGTAAGAAATCGAATCCAGAGTTCTGCCAGCCTCGCGAAGTTTGTTTCCTTGATTGTAGGCTTCGATTGCCCGCTCCTTCCTGGTACTCCATGTCTGACAAGCAAAAAGCATAAGAATAGACAAGACTACGAAACCTAAGTTAATTGCACGCCATCCTTTTATAATGCCCACATTGCTCCAGGTAATCTGAGTAATGGTGGACTTACTTCCTGCGGGGACGGCAGCGCTCCCCAAGCTATCTTCACAAACCGTCATCATCCTCCCAAAACTGTCCGCTCAATCTCTCTAACCTGCGATCGATAAAGAGAGGCCAGATTCGCGCCGTAGTCAGCAACTAATTGAATCATGCTCCGGGGAAAACCATCGTCCGGACCATTTATCCTGTCCCCCGCATCTCCAAGTCCCGGGAGGATATATGCCGAATCGTTGAGCATTGGATCCATCCACAGCATATAAACATTTATGTTTTCGATCGATCTAACAAATTGCAACGAACCCTGAAGGGCAGCCACCACATTGAGTGCCTTTATAGACCTGGGCCGAATTCCTTGATTGAGAAGATACTTCACTATTGTAACCATCGATCCCCCCGTTGCATTCATCGGATCGGCAAACACCAAATTCTTGTTTTCAAGGTTTTCGAGGTCGAAATAAGACATACTCAAATCTAGAACATATTCCATATTATCCTTCGACTTTGAATCGTCCCTTTTAATCCTGAAAAGTGCAAAAGGCGTAACCATTCCTGTGGAACTATATTCCTGAATTTCCTTACTCAAAATCATTGATGGGAGTAAGGAACCTCGAAGCATCACACACATCACCGTATCCTTGATTAGCTCATCAACATCGGGAATCTTGTGTACTGCAAAATTCTGAACCGGTATCATAACCGGAGTTTTAACTACCAGATAGTTTTTCTGCCTCTTTCCGGAACCGCCCCAGGCAAGATTGAACAACAGTTCATAGGCCCGCTGGATGTAATAAACAAACTCCTCTTTGCCAGTTCTCGAGTCTCTCAGTTTCGCTATCAAACGCGACACTTCGCCGTGTTGAATCGGCGGTGTTTTAAAACTGTAGACATGTAAATTGGGTTCGTCCGCAATAATCTTCTGCATGAACTTCCCCATCTTATCATAAAGACCTATAATTTTGTCCGTTTCGTTTTTTACCAACGATGGATTGGATCCACCCGCAGAAAGCTTCCGGAAGCAGCGCATTGATTCATCGTAGTATCGATGAAGCTGTGCGATATTTTCACGATCCACCTCGCTTAGATGACCATCCAAATCTGCGGTCTTCAGAGTTATTCTATCGTTCAAATGGCAAGAATCCTCTAAAAGTATTTTGACTATTGTACATTTCCATCCACATTTGTCGACTGTGCATTCTCACTATTTCAATCTCATATCCACCCAGTTGATTCCATAGCGTGACAAATTCTATATATGCCACAATTCAGATTCGCACAGTTCCGCTTCCACCACAAAGATACGAGAAGACTGGCGCCAAAGATCTCTCAAGAAAGGCGGACGCCCGGCATAAGCAGTTCTATACGAAGAGTTGCCGAAGTCAATTTGCTTGTAAGCGAGTATCTTTAGCGTTCCGGAATCGACTCCACTGTCATCTGCGCGGTCGGCACCTATAATAGCGTAGTTATCCGCCATCGCAAGTCCGGCACCAAAACCATCTCCTGCAGCACCATTTTCCTGCACATACTGGATGCTGGTATTCCAGCTATTGATATCTGTCCTAGCAAAAATGTAAGTAGAGCCAGAATCAATTCCCAACTCCAAATCGTCATGTCCATATGCACCCACCATTACATAGTCTCCAAAAATCGAAACAGAATGGCCGAATTTGTCTCCTGCTGCGGCATTGGAAGCGACAATTTTGGTACCAATATCCCAAGAATTAGATGCTGTTCGATGAAACACATAGGCAGCCCCTGAATCCTGGATACTGCCATCATCGCATCCCAACGCACCCACAATTGCGTAATCCCCAGAAATTGAGACAGAATGACCGAAATTGTCTCCTACTGTGCCATCGGGAGCGATAATTTTAGTACCGCTATCCCAGATGTTTTCTCCTATTCTTCGGAAAATATAGGCCGAGCCAGATCTAGGGCCATTCACGGCATCGAAAAAAGAACCCACAATTACATAGTCTCCAGAAATCGAAACAGCATTCCCAAAGAAATCGAAGTAACCTCCATCCGGGGCCGAGATTTCAAAGCCATCATCCCAGCTGTTGACTCCGATTCTGTGAAAGATGTAGGCCGAACCCGGGCTGGTTCCCGTATCAGTGTTGGTGAGGGCACTCACAACTGCATAATCTCCGGAAATTGCAACCGACCAGCCAAAATGATCATTTATTGCGGGGTTTTGCGGTTTTAACTTGGTTATGCTGTCCCAACCACTGGCTGTCTTCTTAAAGATATATGCCGCCCCGGAATCAATGGCATCATCATCGTCCAAATAGGCACCTACAATTGCATAATCCCCGAAAATTGAAACAGAATGCCCGAAATTATCCTCTGCCTCCGCATCCGGAGCCACAATCTTGGTTCCGGTATCCCAGGTATTAGGACCGGTATTGCTAAAAACATAGGCTGCGCCGGCATCATAACCTTTGCTTCCATCTCTTGGAACCCCGGCAATGAAATAATTTCCGGAAATAGAAACCGCCTTACCCAATTGATCATCTGCATTTAATCCGGAAACTATAGGTGATGAACTGATTGGGCCTAGATATTCTGATTGATTTACTAACAACTCTAAAAGGTTGTTGCAACCAGTCAATGTCACATTCAAAATAAACAATCCAAATAACCACCTCATCGGTTAACTCCTTGCAGTCCCTGATAGTCTTCTTAGACGCATATTTCAGGCCAACGGAGCTTATTTTGTTTATGAATAAGTAATTACAATCAGATACGTTCATGATGTCAAATTAGTCAGTTGCTATGAAAAAATCATAGTAGGAAGATCAATTATACGGGTAATTTACTTATATATAAAAGATTTATGACAGTAAAAGCATATCATGAGTTTTGCATTAAGCAGGTGGCAAAGGGGGAATCTCAAGAGATGAGAATAGTTATTGTTTTTGAAAATCCAGACATCTCCAGGGGGAATTGAACCCCCGTTGCCGGGATGAAAACCCGGTGTCCTAACCACTAGACGATGGAGACAAACACTCCGGCGGGATCGGATTTGAGCCGCAAAGGATTCGAACCTTTGACCCACGCCTTAAAAGGGCGTTGCTCTACCTAGCTGAGCTAGCGGCCCCACGGGCTAAGAATCTATACAGGACACTTTTTTGTGTCAACGTCTCCCCCTACAAAGTTCTGATGCAGGATGAGGGGGGCGGTGCTGGGGAATAAAATGATGCGATTGGAGCAGGGGCACATGAGGCTATCTGGTCTATGCTACTGGAAGGACGGCCGGTTTGATTCGTTCACAAAAGCGTGAGCAGACTAACCTTGTATACGTTCCAGTCCAACCTTGGCTTCCTCGAGTGAGGGAAGCAATTCCAAAGCCCGAGTATAGGCCTGGGCTGCCCCTTCTATATCTAGATTTTGTTCTTTGGCGTATCCAAGTCGAGCCCACCACCTGGCAACCTGGGGACTGTAGTAAAGAGCCGTCGAAAAAGCTATATCGGCACGACTAAATTCAGCGAGACGAAGAAACAATTCTCCCATGAAATAGTAGACCACATCAATTCGATTTCCCGTCGAATTCAAGGACACATACTCCTCAAAAAGGGCGAGCGACTCAAGATTCCGTCCCAGGTAGAAAAGAGCCTCCGCTTCGATTTCAACTATTCTGGGATCGCCACGAACTTCATTTCGCGCCTCCCTTGCGTAGTTCAGGGCGTTCTGATACTCGCCCATTCGAATATAAGACCACCCAAGAACCGAGTAAGCGTCCATTCTGCTCCTAAAATCATCCACACCATATTGCTCCAGCTCCCTCAAACAAGTCTCCACTGCTTCTGCATATCTGCCCTCGCGATAAAGCACTAACGCGTCTTGCTTCTGCTGCCCGTGAAGGGACCTGACAAGGCCAATAATGCAGAGGGCGATTGCTCCCCAATGCGAGTATCTCATTTCACGCCTTCCTCATACGGACTTCATGTGGCTTACACCGTCAAATCGGCAGCCAGTATCCATCACTATCTTTGGTGCGGTGATATCGCCAATCACCTCGGCTTCGTCTTGCAGTTCCACTCTCGAATTTGCTTTGATACTGCCTTTCACTCTGCCACGCACATAAACCGAAGCCGCCTCAATTTCCGCCTCGACATCGGCTCGCGGACCTATGTAAAGATCGCCACTTGCCCGAATCTTACCATTAAAACGACCCTTAATCATCAATTCTTTAGTGAACGAAATCTCTCCCACGAAGCTTAAATCCTCGGCAAGGATTGTATCGAGTTTGCTCTCATTAATATATTTTTCGTGTATCTCGGCCATCAAATGTCCTCCGGAAGCTCAATGGATTCGAATTTATCAAGCATCAAGTTAATCGCAACCTGAAGTCTGCCTCTCATCGCCGCAGTGTTTGGATTGAAACGCTGTAAATCGACAAATAAATCCCAAGGATCGTTGCAGGTTTGCTGCACAATGTCCAAGAGTTTTTTATAAGCAGCTGTTCCTATAATGCTTGAGTTCAAATCCAATTCACCCAGAACTCTCCCTATGAAATGCGTTATCCCCTGTGAAAAAGCCATCTCCTCATCGTGTTGCTTAGGACTCATATCTATCACCTTCAAACCCATAGCTTCGAAATTGCTACTCCAGAGCTGAGCAATCCTTTCATCCACCCGCATGGGTGAGAATACCATCGGCAGTCCCGTGATACCATCCACTCCAGAGTCCGGGCCAAACATCGGATGCGTGGCAATTATTTCAATTTCTGGAGGAAGCAACCTGAGCATTAGATTTGCCGGATATACCTTAACAGAACAGGTATCCATAACGAGTGTGCCCGGAGCCAGGAGTTTAGCAATTTTTTCAAGCACCTCTTCCATCGCGGAAATTGTTACACAAAGAATCACTACTGGAGCTGCCAAACACTCGTTTTCCGAAACCCGGCGGACACCGGCAGGGGTGGATCTATTCTCGTTTCGCGACCATCCAAGCACAGTGTGGAAGGCAGCAAGCTGTGAAGCCCAAAAACCTCCAAATCGACCAAGTCCATAAACACCTATTTCCATACTCGCACCAATCATAGCATTCACGATGGTTCATGGAGAAGCAAGATGCTTTTTGAAAGGGAAAGAACGCTCTGGCTCGTTTGCACCTTATACCCGAAATGAATCGCGACATAGCCCTTATCCGTCCGGGAGGTTTAACTCAACAAGCGGGCAACATGGTTTTGGCGTGAAACCTGATAAGGTCATTGCGGGTTCGGCCTTGTGAACGTATTCTCAATAGCTTATTTCTTTGATTACTTCTCGCTATATCGCTACCCCCCTCCCCCTAGTTACGCCAAATGCGATAGAATACAGAAAGAATTGGAGCCGCGTATGACTTTCACCGAAAAAATCAGCGAGAAGGCGCGTAGACTGTCTAAGAGCCTGGTGTTGCCGGAATCTACAGAACTCCGCACTTTAAAAGCCGCAAGTATTGTTGTCGACGAAAAAATTGCCAGAGAGGTTTTTCTGGTGGGAGAGCCAGCAAAAGTGAAAGAGGCTGCTGAAAGAGGTGGAGTAAGCCTCTACGGTATGAGAATTGTATGCCCTGAGGAATCGCCAAAACTTGATACCTATGCCGAACATTACTATCAATTGAGGGCACACAAGGGAATGAGTCTGGATGAGGCTCGCAAAAAGATTGTCGAACCATTACACTGGGGCATGATGATGGTGACGCGGGAGGATGCTGATGCCATCGTGGCCGGTACGGAAAATGCTACCGCCAAAGTGCTGATTGCGGGCTTCACTATTATCAAAACGGCTCCGGGAGTGAAATCGGCATCTTCCTGCCTGGTTATGGATTTCCCAGACAAAAAGTGGGGCCACGATGGCCTGATGATTTTCTCAGACTGCGCAACCATACCCAATCCAAATCCTGAGCAGTTGGCCGAAATAACCCTGGCTTCAGCAAAATCCTGTAGAACCTACTTGGGTGTCGATCCTATAATCGCTATGCTTTCATTTTCCACGAAGGGGTCTGCATCGCATCAACTAGTTGATAAAGTGCTACAAGCTCTGAAAATAGTCAAAGAACGAGAACCTGAACTTGAGGTTGATGGCGAAATGCAGGTTGATGCCGCTATTGATATGGCTACGGCACAAAAAAAAGCTCCATCGTCCACAGTAGCCGGGCGAGCAAACACTCTGATATTTCCGGATTTGCAGGCTGGCAATATAGGCTATAAGATTGCCCAAAGATTTGCAGGTGCCGGCGCATATGGCCCCTTCCTCCAAGGTTTCGCGAAGCCGGTTAGTGATTTATCGCGCGGTGCATCGGTAAGCGACATAGTGAACACCTGCGCGGTTACATTGACTCAATGAACGTCGCTATTGTTGGCTATGGAGGCATGGGCCGAGAAATCGAATTCGTCCTTTCGAAGCGGGAACATGAAGTGAAAATTCGAATTGATGCCGAAGGCAATGGTGATACCAAACTCCTAAGCAAAAAAACTCTCTCCGGCGTGGATGGCATCATTGAGTTCGCGCTTGCGCCGGGCATACTAAAACGAATCACCATTTATGCCGAGCTTGGTATCCCGGTGGTAATAGGTACCACCGGTTGGGACAATCTGATTGGGGCGGCAAAAGAGACATATCGCAACGCAAAGGGACCACTTCTGCGGGGAAGCAACTTCTCCGTGGGCGCACATATCTTCTTCCGTCTTTGTGGCCATGCGGCTGCACTCATCAACAATGCCGATGAATACGATGTCGCCCTAACCGAATACCATCACAACAAAAAGGCCGACCACCCATCGGGAACCGCCCTAACCGCCGCCGATAAGATTCTCTCCCAACTCGAAAGGAAAACTCATGCACTTACAGAACTTCCTGAAAATACCCCAATTCCGCAGGACGCGCTTCAAATGACATCGATTCGAATTGGATCCACCCCGGGAACACACGAAATGAGGATGGACTCAGAGGCAGATTTCATTACAATCTCACACCAGGCACGCAATCGCAGCGGCTTCGCCCTCGGAGCGGTTCGTGCCCTTGAATGGCTCGAGGGCAAAAATGGCTGGTTTGAGGTTGAGGCATACATCAATACCCTACTGGAAGGAGGCAAATAGTGATTTCCGGAGTTTTGACCGCCCTAATCACCCCCTTTGACGCCAATGGCAAGCTGGATATGAACGCCTTGGGCCGCATCGTCGATTTTCAAATAGAACACGGTGTGGATGGCCTTGTCCCCGTAGGCACCACGGGCGAAAGTCCTACGGTGAGCCACGAAGAAAACATGGAAATCGTTGAACACGTTATACGACGCGCCGCGAACCGAATCCCGATAATCGCAGGCACCGGCTCCAACAGCACGCAAGAGGCAATCAAAATGACTAAGATAGCAAAGTCTCTGGGAGCCTATGCGAGCCTCCAAGTAGCCCCCTATTACAACAAGCCCACCCAGGAAGGACTCTACCGTCATTTTACCACCATCGCGGACAGCGTCGATCTGCCCATGATTATCTACAACATCGCCGGTCGTACTGCAGTGAATATCGAAACTCCAACTTTGATGCGCATCGCCAAGCATCCAAATACCATCGGAGTAAAGGAAGCTTCGGGGGATCTATCTCAAATGATGGATGTAATCAGCTCCAAACCCAGGGATTTCACGGTGTTCGCCGGCGATGATGGCATTGCCTTGCCACTCACACTACTCGGCGGTTCGGGAGTAATCTCAGTTGCCTCTAACATAGTTCCCCGCTATATGTGTCAGATGATAGGCGCCGCACGCAAGGGCAATATCGAAAAGGCGCGAACCATGCACTATGAGTTACTGCCTCTCTTTAAAGGACTATTTCTTGAAACCAACCCCATACCCGTTAAGGCCTGTCTAGCTCAAATAGGTCTGATAAAACCAGTGTGGCGCCTCCCCCTCTGTCCTCCCAGCGATGCAACCACCGAAAGACTAAGAGATATACTCAAGGGACAGGGTTTGTTGTAAAAGCTTTCGTCGCTTTTACGGCTATTAGATACTGCGGCAAACAACTGACAGGAATATGGAGCAGATAGGACTAACTTGGACAAATACAAAGCGATTCCCTGCAAGACTGCTCTGGTATAGCCGCATTACAAACCAGAAGTGACAGGAGTGACTTAGCAGACAGACGATTCACACCCGTCTCCGGCACAAATATCCCCTCGGAATTAACTCAGAAAGGTCTTTGAAACTGTCGCCATTTGAAGTTATACATTTTTTATCGTATGGACAAATGCGGACTCTTTATGGTTTATTCCCTCTCAAACTAGGAACTTCGGTTTTATACCTATGAAACAATTTGTTAAATATGATATCATGATTGTAAGGGTAAGGAGAAATATTGGCTGTTAAAGAAATGCGGATTAACGGAGAGATCCGAGAACGGGAAATCCGGCTAATCGACCAGAATGGCGACCAGGCCGGAATAGTTGCAACTATTGAAGCAATCAATATGGCGCGGGATTTGGGATTGGATTTGGTTGAAGTATCTCCCCAGGCTCGCCCACCGGTTTGCAAGCTGCTTAATTATGGCAAGTATAAATATGAACTTGAGAAAAAATCCAGGGAACAGAGGAAAAATGCTAATCAGGTTCGCTTGAAGGAAGTGCGAATGCAGCCAAAAATCGAACGGCATGATATGGATTTCAAAACAAGACATGTACAGGAGTTTTTGGAACAAGGGAACAAGGTTAAGGTGACTGTCAGATTTCGCGGCAGGGAGTTTGCGCACACCGAACTTGGCAAGACAAAACTGGATAAGGTACTGGAACAACTTAGCGAAGGTAGCTATAAAATAGATAATCCCCCTAAGATGGAAGGAAGATTCATGTCCATGTTGCTTTCACCGAAGTCAAAAACCGTGAAAAAGGAACAGTGAACAGCAGCGTGATTTGAAGGATGGTAAGATGCCTAAGATGAAGACGAGGAAAAGTGCAAACAAAAGGTTTAAGAAAACCGCGAGCGGCAAATTCAAATACAAAAGCCAAGGTACCAGGCACATCCTCACCAAGAAATCACCCAAAAGGAAAAGAAACCTTCGTCATCGAGTGGTGGTTAGCAAAACTGAAACACCTCGATTAAAACGAATGTTGCCGTACGCGGGGAGTTGATGAGATGCCTAAAGCTGTAGACGGTACAAGACGAAAAGCTCGTCGGAAGGGGATATTGAGCCGCGCGAAGGGTTATTGGGGTCGGCGCAGTAAGCTCACTCGAGTCGCCAAGGACGCAGTACGTAGAGCCGGACAATATGCCTATCGGGATCGTAGAGTTAGAAAACGAAACTTTCGCCAATTGTGGATTGCCCGTGTTTCCGCTGCAACTCGTGCAGAAGGGTTGAGCTACTCTCGGTTCATAAATGGCTTAAACAAATCAAGGGTGAAAATCAATAGGAAGGCTCTCTCAAACATGGCTGTTGAGGATCCAACATCTTTCAAAACCCTGCTCGATACCGCAAGGAAGGGCTTGGAAATTTAATCTCGATAATCTTGACTTTTTCTGTCTGGCGCGGGAGGGTGGAGAACTAGGAGGCCTTAAGTGATTAGTCTTGCACAGGTGAAAGAACTTGAGCTGCGAGTAAGGGAAGTGGTGGATGTCTTGAGGATTCAAAACGCCGAAAATGCCAGTTTGAAGCAGCGTGTTAGTGAGCTTGAAACACGATTAGACGAGCTTGGAAACGAGCTCTCGAGCCAAAAGGCCGATGAGGAACAGATAGAGGCCGGACTTCAGGGTGTTTTTGATATGCTCGATCAAATTGACACGTCGAACGATTCTAATGAGAACGGCAGCTTGGAATCTGAGAATACCCCCGACGTGAATGAAAACAACTCCGATACAGAGTCCTCCGTTGAGAACGCTGGAAGTAACTATGGTGCTCAAACCAGCGATGATAATCCATCCCCTGATTCTGACAAATCAGACGTGGAACCCATTCCCAACGATGAGATAAATCATCCAAACAAATCCGAGGATCCCAGCCCCGACGATGCCCATACCGACGATGATCGCTTCCAGAGCGAATTCGATATCTTCTAATGCCTGGAGGTAGCCGACTTAACATTGAAGTATTAGGCACCTCATTCACCGTTCGCACCGACGAAGATGAGGCCTATCTGAAGCGCATACTGTGGTATTTCAAGCACAAGGTGGAAGAAACCAAGCGAAACATCCATATCTCAGACCCCATGAAAATCTCCATACTAACAAGTTTCTATATAATAGATGAGCTTCTCAAGGAGAAGAGCTGGGGTGGAAGGAACACCGCACTGCCCGAAGAATCCGAAGAGATGGAACGTATTACCCTCAGACTGATTGCCGAAATGGACGAAGTTATCGGGAAAATCGGATAGTTTTGCACTATAGGGAGTATTTTGACATCCATTTCTGGTTTGGCGGAACAGGTATTTCGAACCCGGGTGGTGTTAATGCATATCTGGGAGATTGATTCAATTGACTTAGTAAACCCCCAGTCTTAAAGTCGGGTATACATGGCGTTTGTAACTAGCCAGCAGCTAGATGCTTATTACGATAAGTATAAGGAAATAGATGTCACTTTTACCAAGGATGTCGCTAAGTCTCTGCGTATGATACAGAATCAAACCCATCTTAAGTATAAAGGTGGTCAAAGGTCGTGTGTTATCTACTCCTCATCCTTATGTGGATCTAAAATAATAATCGCCTTACCCAATAAACTCTTGGCAAAACTGCAAACAGCGAAATTGGTTTATTTACGATATTGTTTTCAAAAAGAAGATAGCAACGATATAATCAGTTTCATTGTTCACAGCCGGGTAATTGGTTTCACACAGTATGGGGACAATAAGGAAATTTACTTTGCGCAGTTGGAATACACTCACCGTCCGCCAGATGCTTTGATTGAAATCATTGGCGCTATGCTGGATGCCAATGTCAATGCCAAACGCCGTAAGGAAGAAAGGATTATCATCGATACGAACAATATGCGTCGACTCAGCCTGGTATCCAACACTCATATAGTTCGGATCGACAAAGCGTCAAGAAATGGATTGCTCCGGGACATCTCATTCTCCGGGCTTAAAATCATAATCCTTGGTGATCAGGTATCATTAATCGGTAAGAAGGTGGAAGTTCAGCTTAGTCTGACTTTTGGCAGAAGTATTGAACTGGCCGGCGAAATAGTTCGCCATGAAACTGTCGAGAATCACAACAATCTTGTGGCTATCGCACTACATTTTGAGCCGGAAAACACACCACTTGAATACAGAATACTTATTAACGACTGTTTGAAACACCCGAGCGTGGCGCGTGTTCGTTCCTCAGACGAGGTGGAGAACGAGAAACTCGAAGCCCTTCATTCCCAGAATAACTCGATCAATCGGTGCAATGCTTTGCAAGCCGGCTAGCATTTCTTCATATTTGAATGCGTTTCCACTAAAGTTCATACCTTGGAATCCGACTAGTCGGTAAAACTCATTGTCACTTTAGAAATTTCGAAGTTTTACCTCAAGTTTTGGGAGATTAGACACCGATTATTGGCGTAAGGTGATTTCTACAATTCGGACGAACTCTGTCGATAGAGCTTGAATTTCGTTTGAATCTCAAGGAACTCTGAACAACTGGGCACGGATGCCCACAGATTATTAATTCATGGAGGATTATATGATCATTAATCACAACATGAGCGCCTTAAACGCTCAGCGGAACCTGAAAGTAGCCAATGAGTCAACCATCAAAGCGATGGAAAAACTCTCCAGCGGCCTTCGAATCTCGAGAGCTGGAGACGACGCATCGGGTTTGGCGGTTTCCGAAAAAATGAGGGCCCAAATTCGAGGTTTACAACAGGCAAGTCGCAATGGCTCGGACGGTGTTTCGTTTATCCAAACTACAGAGGGCTATTTGCAGGAGTCTTCGGATGTGCTAATCCGAATTCGAGAGCTGGCTGTTCAAGCGGCTAACGGCATTTATTCCGCTGAGGACAGAATGCAAATTCAGGTAGAGGTGTCACAACTGATAGATGAAATTGACCGCATCGCATCTCATGCCCAGTTTAACGGTATGAATATGCTCACCGGCCGCTTTGCCAGCTTCACAGGCCTTAACGCGCCAACAGCTTCGATGTGGTTGCATATTGGGGCGAACATGGATCAAAGGGAGCAGGTGTACATTGGAACAATGACAGCCACAGCCCTGGGTTTGCGACAATTTGGCAACGGCGCCTTTATTTCCCTCAGCACTCCCGATCAGGCCAATCGAAACATTGGCGTGTTAGATGATGCCTTGAAACAAGTAAATAAACAGCGCGCTGATTTGGGTGCCTATCAGAATCGTCTGGAAATGGCCATTAAAGGAATTGACGTGGGTGCCGAAAATCTCCAGGCATCTGAAAGCCGAATAAGAGATTTGAATATGGCCTCAGGCATGGTTGATTATACACGAAATCAGATTCTAACGCAGGCCAGCACTGCAATGCTCGCGCAAGCGAACGTAAGAGGACAGAGCGTATTGCAGCTGCTTCAGTAATTCAAAAAAACAGCTTGCTTGAGACCCCTGCAGGTATTATAGTTATTTAAAGAGGCTCACTCGGCTGTTTTGGGCTGACACTGGAGTCCGGTTGATCTTTGAAAAAGCATTTTCTTGAATATGCCACGGGCGGTGTGCCATTCTCGCTCAGGGCGGGAATGGCTCCTCGTTCCAGTGGAATTTAGCCGACTTGGAGCGACGCGCTTGGCTTCCTTTTTGGCGATAATCCGTGGTTTTGAGGAGAACGAGGAGCATGGATGCTCCTCAATATCCATTTCAAGGAGAGAACATGGTTATAAATCACAACATGAGCGCCATAAATGCGAATCGACAGCTTGGTATTGTGAACAGGCAGGCCATGAAGTCAATGGAGAAGTTGGCGAGTGGTCTTCGAATCAATCGAGCTGGTGATGATGCATCGGGGCTGGCGGTTAGTGAAAAGATGCGCAGTCAGATCCGCGGCTTGAATCAGGCAGTGCGGAATATTGAAGATGGCGTATCTTTCATACAAACCACCGAAGGCTATCTGCAGGAGTCCCAAGACATACTGCACAGACTTAGGGAACTGTCAGTTCAAGCTGCGAATGGCATCTATTCAAATGAGGATAGAATGCAGATTCAGGTGGAAGTTTCCCAACTTGTTGACGAGGTGAATCGTATAGCCTCGCATGCGCAGTTCAATGGCATGAATGTTCTTACTGGTAGATTTGCAACAGACTCTGCCAATGGCGAAATTATGCAGATTCAGGTTGGTGCTAACATGGACCAAAATGAGAGAATCCAGATCGGAACTATGACTGCCTTGGCCCTGGGCCTCGAAAGCAGTCAAAATCCTGGCAGTTTTGTATCTATTTCATCCGTGCAGGAAGCGAATCGAACTATAGGAATCGTGGATAACGCACTAAAAATAGTAAACAAACAAAGGGCCGATCTTGGCGCTTACCAGAATCGGTTTGAGATGGCTGCCAAAGGTGTTGCTATTGCCGCCGAGAATCTCCAGGCAGCCGAATCCCAGATTAGAGATGCAGATATGGCGACACAGATTGTCGATTATACGAAGAATTCTATTCTGACGCAGGCTAGCACTTCGATGCTTGCCCAGGCCAATCTGCGAACACAGTCTGTACTCCAACTGATGGGATAGTCTTAAAGGAAGTAGAAGAGATTTCTGGATGTCATCTTTTCTGCTAGGAAATACGGGGAATACGCGTCGCTCCCCGTGATTTCCTTTATCATTTGAATGTAACGGAGGACTGCCATGGATGTAGTACACCTCACAACTGCCATTAGAAATGTAGGAGTTCTAAAAAGTGGAACAGCGGGGAGATTTCCTGTAACCAGGAGGCCCCCAGTCTTTAGAATAAATAAGGAGCAGCTTAAGGTTGCGCTCGATAAGATAATCCGAAATACTCGTTTCCAATACGTCTTGAAGGGCGAACTTTTCAACTTGGCAGTTAGAATCATTGATAAAGATACCGATAAAGTCATCAGGGAAATCCCGTCACGAGAATTGCAGAAAATGCACGAAAATGTTGAACGGGCCTTGGGAATTTTGTTCGACGAGTTAATTTGAACAACATGACGGAATTTTTGAGTTTCTGAAGCTGAACCGCATCGGTGGTTTAAGACCATTGATACCTGGTTCATTTTTCCGGCCACTGGATGGCTGGTGGGAGCGTCAAAGTGGCCGAAATCAACATTCCCGGCGTCTCATCCAAGTATAACACTGCAAGTTTAATAGAAGATCTCGTTGCGGCTGAGCGCATTAAGCTCAGCAGGATGGAGAAAAATCTATCGAGACTCGAAGAAAACAAGACAATCTGGCATCAGGTTAATCGCGAGTTTGGCAGCCTCCAACGCACCGTGAAAAGCCTATATGGCTTCGAAAATCCATTTTCCGATAAGTTGGCAAATAGCTCGGATGAGCGAATTCTAACGGCACTTGCCAGCAGAAACGCCCCTATAGACAACTATTCTTTGACAGTTAAACAAATTGCAACCTCTGATCGCTTCAAATCGCTTTCGCTCGATAAGGCTTTTCGCATCGATGCAGGTGATTACGGGTTTAGAGTTGGCTCAAAATCGCTAAGTCTCGATTACCGGGGAGGCACGCTTGAAGATTTTTCACGCCGCCTAACTGATAAGGGAGAGGGACTAATCAGAGCGATTACTGTTCGTGATACCCCCGATACACGAATTATGATAATTGAAGCCATACCTACCGGAACCGAAAACAGGCTGGTATTCGAGGCTGATGCAGTGAATTTGGGGTTGAGAACCGGGATGCTGCAGAAGGCAGAGTTATGGGAAGTATCGCTCGAAAGCGTATTCAAAAATCTAGAAAACGATACAACTTCTTCCAAAAATCGACTGGCGCTCTCTGATAAAGGTATGATAGTTGGTCCCAACACCATCGTGCGTTTACCCTTCGAGGAGGAAATAGAAATAAAGCCGGGTTTGGTGTTAGAGTATGAGTACCGGGTTATAAAACCTGATGATACAGTGAAGCTTTTAGATCCGCCGTGGGCTAACGCGCCAAAACCTCAATCAAAGACAACTGTTCCGAATTTCACTGAAGAAAATTCTGTCACAGAGCAAGGAATCAGGGAAATACCGGGCGTAAAGAACAGCTTCGGTGTTTTCAACCTTCCATCCGTTGATTTTGATAAGAACTCAGACGAGGGCTTCGAAGTTGTCAGAGTGGAAGCATCCAGCTTACCCACGAATATCAGAACCATCGTGCTGGAGAACAGTGATATCGAACGATCAGTGGAAATCGCGAATATTCGTATTTACAATCCAAAACAACTGGGAGGCTTTGAGCCTGTCAATCCAAGCAGCCAAGCGGAAGATGCAATAATCGAATTTATGGGAATTGAAATCCAGCGTCCTGACAACTCGATCGATGATCTAATCGACGGACTAACACTCAACATCAAACGTTCTTCGTCTAAACCAGTTGAATTATCCATCATTCCTGATGTGGAAACTGCAAAAGAAGCTATTATCAGATTTGTATTCAATTACAACCAATTGATAACACGCATATTGGTTCTGACAAACGACGATCAGGGGATAATTGACGAGCTGGAGTATCTGGACGATGCTGAACGCGAGGATTTGGAAAACCAATTGGGATATATGCGAGGAGAAAATGCCTTGGCTCAAGTGAAGAGTCAACTTCAAAGCATTGTTTCTAATCCATATCCCACCAGCGCGGGAGTCGAACTTTCATTGCTTGCTCATATTGGCATTTCAACCAATGCTTCATCCGGAAACACGAGCGCAGCCAATTTTTCAAAGCTCAGGGGCTACCTCGAAATAGATGAAGAGAAACTGGAGAAGGCTTTAGAGACGAATGTCGATGCAATTAAGGAACTTTTCGGGAAAGACACGAGTGGCGATTTAGTAATCGATAGCGGTGTTGCAAACGCTGTTGACAGCTACCTCACTCCGTATGTGCGCAGTACTGGTTTCGTCAGCAACCGGATAGCGAGAATAGGTGGACAAATTGATGATGTCGAAGAAGATATTTCGAACTACGAGCAATACCTTGAAGACTACGAAGCGAACTTAAGACGTCAGTATGGAAACATGGAAGCAATCCTGAATCAACTGGAGAATAGCTCAAGGGAACTTGAAAATTTTGCCCGCCAGCAGAGCGATGAACGCTAGAGGAAAAGCTTATATGACAATAACTATCAACGGTGATGCTATCGATTTCACATTGGAAAACGAGAAAACAATCGGAGATGTAATTGCTGAGCTTAAAACCTGGCTCGGCAATACTGGAATGCTGTTAGACGGCATTGAAATTGACAATCAAAAAATGGCACTCGATAAAAATGAATTATTCAAGAAACCAATTGAGGAGGTGGGACAACTATCGATTGAAGCGCTTAGCATCCGAGAAAGCCGAATGAGGCAATTGGAAATCGCAAGAGATTTGTTTGCCCTACTTAAAGAGTCCGCCGAAACGGGCAATAGCGACACCCTTGCGGAGCTGGAATCAAGCTACCAGGATCTTAGAAAAATCCTTCCCAGACTGCTGGATGAGAAGCCAAACTCTTCCGTCATATCCGAATTAGGAAAAACTCTGGAACAAAACCGCCTGACATTGATTTCAAGTTCGACAACTATGCTTGCATTACTGGACGATCGATTGAAAGAGATTACCGATCCAATTGGCGAGGCAAAATCCGCGATGACGACGCTTTCTCAACTTGCAAATAACCTCGATGTTGTTGCAGTTAACCTTCAGACAGGTAAGGGTAAGCAAGCAATGGACTCAATCGCCGAGCTTTGCAAAATTCTTCAGAAATTTATTAGATGTTTGACTTGGGGCGCCGGCAATGTTGGCAGGAGTGGCATCGTGGATGACATGAACAAAATGTTCTCCGAACTTGAGGAAGCCCTAATAGCCAACGATACGGTTCGAATCGGAGACCTGCTGGAATATGAATTTAAGCCGAGACTTATGGAACTACCAGACAAGATGACTTGGGATGTGAACTCGACCCAATAATGCAATTAACTCCGAGCCATTTTTATCAAAACGTTCTCGATTTGAAAACGGCGATAGCAATGGGAATAATAGTTCTCGCGATAATTATGGCGATACTGCGGTACTCTGCCCCTGAAGTTGGTGGCAAGAGAATCACTAGGAGAGCTTTTCGGCGTAGGGCGATGGCGATTGGATTGACAAAAAACCAAGCTCGCCTGTTGGTGAGCTTCATGGAAGAGGTTCAGCAGCCGGCAAGTTTGTTGGCAAATACCAGAGAACTAAATAGAGTCCTTGCCGAAGCTCTAAGAGATTGTTCTGACGCCGAAAACCCTATGGTTAAGAATAGGCAACTGGAAATCTACAAAATTAAACAACACATTGATAAAGTATTTGTGGATAGAGGCAACGTGACCTCATCCAAACAGCTCCGAATAAATCAAAAAATAACCTTTCAACAGGAAGACGGCAAACGTTTTTCGTCGTGGATTACTGCGAACCTCAAGGAATTCTATTGTGTCAGAGTTCCGAAAGAACTTGAGGAGAAATCAACAAAGTGGCGTAGAGGAAGCAAGATTAGGCATTTTATCTTGAGTATCGATGGCGAGGAAGTTGTCTTTGAATCCAAGGTGCTTGGATACACGAACATCATGAGAGAGCCCAGTATAATACTGGGACACACGGCAAAAGAGAATCGATCATTGCTGCGGAAACACCGTAGGCGCGCGATTAGTGGCCACGTGGCTATATATCTTGTTCGCATCGTTGAAAAAAGAAGAAAGCAGGTGCTATCCTCCAATAATCTGGCAGGAACCTTAATCGACCTCTCACCTGGGGGATGCTCTATTTCATCGCGCAATCCGCTCGATCTGGGAGAATTGGTAAAACTGGTTTTCGAGTATAAAACCGGGGAGAGTGTTGTCGTTTTCGGGGAAATTGTGAATACTCGCGCAATTGATCGTACCAGAAGCATTGCCCACGTTATGTTCACCAAGGCAAGCGTTGAGGATATGAATTTGATTAACAGCTATGTATACAATCTTGGCTAAGGCTGATTCTCAACCCTTGAGATATTTTCCATCCGCGCATTGCGTTAAAAACTTGCTTGATTCTTGACTCAATATGAACAGGAATAGTCAACTGACAAGTCAAAGTGCCTTGCAGACTCGGAGTTTAGGCAGGGTATTTGGAAAAACTCTTGGGCCGGGCGATGTTGTGGCGATTACCGGCCCGCTTGGAGTGGGGAAAACAGTGTTCGCTCAGGGAATAGCCGATTCTTTTGACATCGACGATAATGTGACTAGTCCCACATTCACGATTATGAATGAATACTCGGGTAAGCTACCATTTTATCATCTGGATTTCTACCGACTTAACTCTCCAAGTGAATTTATTTGGCTGGACTTCAAGGAAATGCTAGATGGTGAGGGAGTAAGCATAATCGAGTGGGGTGAGCGAGCGGGAGATGAGTTGCCGAAACGGACTTTGAGAGTGATAATGGAATTCATCGACAACGATCGGCGAAGTATCACGATAACCAGGATTGGGGTCCAGAAATGAATATTCTTGCCATGGAGACCTCGGGACGTGTTCTAACAGTTGCTCTAAGCAGCAAAGGACATTGCATCGAGCTGATTATCAACAATGAGCTTGATTACGCTCAATCACTGATGTTGGCAGTTGCATCAGTGTTCAAGCAGTCCGAAATCGAGCCTGTAGATTTAAACCTTGTTGCCTGCTCTGCCGGACCGGGTTCCTTTACGAGTTTGCGAATTGGCATGGCAACGGCGAAGGGTATTGCCAAGGGGGCAGCCTGCCATTTGAAGGCGGTGCCTACTCTAACCTTATTGGCGGCTAGACGGGAAAACTGGCCTGGAATCGTGGTACCCATAATCGATGCCAGGAAGAGACGAGTCTACACGGCCGCATTCCAAAATGGGAAGCGAATTAGAGATGATCAGGATATTGCTCTGAATGAGTTCCTAAACTCCTTGTCGAAGAAGTCCGCGATTCTGGCCACTGGTCCCAATGCTGAAATTGCGGAGGGCTATGAACGTGTCACAATCGACCGGCTTAGTACTTACGGCAGGGGAGCAGCAATGATCGATATGGCGAAAACCGCCTATGAAAGGGATGGTCCGGATCCTTTGGATATAGGGCCAATATATCTTAGGGCAAGTGAACCCGAGATTGTTTCGATGTCAAAAGGGTTTTCATCGAGAAAATTTCCCGTGTAACCTGAAGCAAAACGAGAATGCCTATTTATTTTCTGGAAGCTCAAGGGTTGGAAGATCTACCGGCGCGGCTGCAGCAGCCCGATTCTCGGCCTGAATTGCCTGGAATACCTCATTTCGATAGACTTTCACGTTTTTCGGCGCCTTGATTCCCAGTTTAACCTGGTCGCCCCTGATGTCGACGACAGAAATCTCGATGCCATCATCAATAATTACACTCTCATCCTTTCTCCTGGAGAGTATCAGCATGCTCGATTCTCGTTAGCTTTCATCTCCTCGATGATGTTGTGTTGCACATGCCACTCATTATCGCGAGAGATGCACTGTCGTCCTTCTTGAATGTCCTTGTTGATAATTAACGGTCCTTGAAGATTGACCGTCATTCCCCGACCATCAGCGGGAATCGTAACAACGACAAATTGCAAAAATCTATCATCTTCGGGGCCAGTCAATTTCAAAGCTTCATAATCCTGAGGGTCGATATCGGCATTGTAATCAGGGCGAACGATAAGCGGATCGATTAGAACAAATGCAGTTTCCTTAACGTTAAGGGATTGAAGCCAATAAAAAGGACTTTGGCGTGCATCCAGGAGAACATAATCAGAGAGTCCTTCAAAACCATAGAGCCCCTGAGGGAATTCTATTTTCTGCCTTACATCTACCTCAAGAAAACCATAGGCCTTAGTGTCAATTCTCATATTGACCTCACCTGAGAAAATCCATCAATGTTGGCTGAAGGATACGACCGGCTATATGGTAAGCGGCCCTCTGAGTATATTCAAGCATGCTCATCTCGGTAATCGCTTCCGTTAAATCTGCATCGGCAAGTCGCGATTTCCATTCGGTAAGCGTCAAGAATTCATCGGCTAAGCGATTCACAGCGAATTCCAGACGTTCGCCCTTTGCCCCTAGGTCTGCTAGATTGCGAAGCAGCGTATCAAGACCCTTATCGAGACCGCCAATCACTACTCCCCCCACTCGCTCTTGATCGCCATCGATAAGGGCATCCCTCAGAGTCAGTCCTTGATCGAGAATACTGCCTCCCGCAACTACAGCGTCAGGGTGCCAGTTCATCGGGGGGCTTGTTCCACCCCGGTCGGTAAGGAGCCCCATGTCGATTAGCGCCCTGCCCTCTGCTGGTTCAAGCCATATCTGATGAGGAACGGTTGTTTCCAGATTCAGAGAACCGGTTACAGGATCGATCGAGGCTTTAACTGGTGCCCCCGAGTCGTTAATTTTTCTGACAACGGTGTGAATGTTGTCACCAATCTCCAAGACAACTTCTTTTTCGTCAATAATAAACCTGTTTTGCTCGCTTACCATAAAACCTTCGGTATCACTTGCTCCAAAAATCTGCTGGTTTTCAGCCCAAAAGATTTCGTTCCCCTTAAGATTGGATTTCACTGTCTGCCCATCGGTGATTTCCACACGACTTCGATTAATATCTCCTTCGTAGATTATGCTGGTAATCGAAGGTCGCCTTATGCCCGGCACACGGCCGATGTTAATCAGGAAGGGAGGCGTGGAAACTTCATCACCCGCGAAAAGATATTGGCCATCGCCCCCCTTGGCATTTATTATTAACGATAATTCCGATATGAGCGCATCCACCTCAATGGCCATATTGTTCATCGATTCTCGACTGTAAATACCGTTCGCACCCTGTATCGAAAGCTCCCTTAGGCGATGCACTATGGTGAGCGCTTCGTTCATATAGCCCTCGGCCTGCAACCACCTGCCCCGGATATAGTCGATATTCTTCATATACTTTTCCAGTCGCTTTCCGGAGGAATCCAGTCTAGTAACATGAGCGGCATCAACAGGCGCATCTCTAAGTTCTCCTATTGCCTGACTGGAAGCAACGGCACGCTGTACCTGACTCATTCTGAAATCTCGTTCAGACATGCGGAAGCGACTATCTTGCATCGACATATATGTGCTGATTCGCATACTAAACCCCCAATCTGTTGATTATAGTTTCAAGCATTTTATCGATGGTTGTAATAAATCTGGCGGCGGCATTATATCCATGCTGGAATTTAATCATCTCGGAGAATTCCTCGTCCAGATTCACTCCGGAAATCGACTGTCTTAGGTCTTCAAGCTCTTTTATCACCAAGTCCTGACTTTCTTTTGTCTGGGCGGCTATTTCACCCTTTAAACCGATATTCGCCGCAGCTAAGGCAAACCAATCATCGAAGGTGCCGTTCTGATCTTCAAGTACAGGATGATGTCGAAGCTGGGCGATAGCGAGTGCGGCCCTGTTGTCGCCTCCCGATGGGGTGTATCCCGTTTCGCTGAGCGAGGCGACAATCTTTGAAGGATCGGCAACTAGTTCCTCATTCACCCTAAGCCAACCTGAGGGATGGCTTAAAGGCGAAATTGAGAATGCAGTTTCACCAGGTTGCAGGCTTAGGGCAGCATCCGGAACCTGCCAGTCGTATGCCGCCAGAGGCCCGCTCCCCCCGAGCAGACCTGCATAACCTGTTAAAAACTGCCCTGAATCTTCAACGTGCCTGATTACAAAGTCAGGATTATCAATTTCTTCGGCTGTCCCTGCGCGAAGTTCCAACCTTCCATTCCAGTTCAATCTGGCGCTAATCTCGCTTACCGAAGAATTGATTCTGTCCAAAACCATTTCTACAGTATCGACAGCTGTATACGGGATATCCACTGGTCCTTCAATCCCATCGATAGTGATGGTTCCAGCAAAACCAATTACTGCCCTGAGATTCAATTCGTTGCTTCCCGACAGACGATAGATGTAAGTTGAATCCAGCACACCGTCGCCGTCCCGGTCATAGTTTCCCGAAACATTGTCTACAAAAGGATACTCTCGGAAAAAAATCGTGTCGGTGATCCCTTTGGCAGACCAGGCCTCTCGATGTATTTCATTAACCAGGTCTGCAAAAGCCATTGTCATTTCATCGAGCGACTGAATTTCGTCGCGGATATCTATGTCTCGCAACTCAAGCAATGAACCGAATTTGCCGTATCGCGGTATCAGAAGTTCGCCGTCAGTCTCCCAACGAATATCGTGATAACCTTCATTATCGGGATTCGGATCGGTCGTTATATAGGAAACCTGAGCTCCCTGTATTAAATGAAAACCTCCCGTGTGAACAAGGAATTCATCGGGATCTCGATTATCCACGGTAATAGTTAGATAGTCGGCCAGTTTATTAACCAGCAAATCGCGCCTGTCGTACAGGTCGTTCGGGTTATCGTCCATGGCTTCGGACTTAACTATTTCTTCATTGAGTTCCTTGATATCAGTTAGTATTCCATTCACTTCGCCCACAGAAACAACTAAGTCCTCGTCTATCATGTTTCGGACTTCCTTGAGCCTGCTGTAACGTCGGTTGACGCCGTCCATGAGCGATTCTCCTCGCCTTAGAACTGCTTGTCGTTCCGCTTCTCCGTCGGGATGAACAGAAAGTTCTTGCCATCCCTGCCAGAATGCATCCATCAAAGCTCGTACGGAATTGTCGTAGGGTTCAAGGTGAATCTGTTCAACCTGAAGTAGATAAGTATCCCGCGTGCGCCAATATCCCACATCATCAATCTGAGCCAATATCCTATTCTCTAGAAGCTTATCTCTGACACGTTCAATACTTGCGGCTTCCACGCCCTGTCCAATTTGCCCGGCTCTTTCCTCTCGGTTTAACTGTGGACGATAAAGGGCATCGACTGAGCGCATGATTACTCTTTGACGAGAATATCCCTCCACAGATGCATTCGAGAGATTATGCCCGACAGTGTTCAGAGCCAACTGATGTGTATTCAGACTTCGTTTGCCAATTTCTATTCCACTAAAGCTATTAGACATGTTAGTAATCCTCTACAATTTATGGGAAACAACTAGTGGATTCCCGCTGGTTGAAACTGCCTGCCCCTGCTTGTTGTATACACGGCCTTGAGCAGATGGAATCAAAACCTCCATCAGCTCACGCACTAACCCCTCCCGTGATTCCGTGTAGGCAGCTATACCGCTGACGCGACTTCCAACCTTGAGTAAGCTGGCCTTCAGCTCAAATTTCAAGTAATGGAAACGCTTGCGAAGTTCATCCGGCAATTCCATTACTTTTTTTTCGATGAACTTGTCGCCCAAATTTTCGCTGAGAGTTAATCTCTTGCTCTCAATGTCTTCCAAGTCCCTGGCCAAAATATCCAAACGTTTTAGTGCTGGTTCCAGTGCCGGCCAATTTCTCGCGTGAAGACTCGCTCGTATGTCAATTGATAACTCGTTGCAGCTTTCGAGTATTCCCCGTTCCATTTCCATCAAGTCTACGAGGTTTTCCCACTGCCTTTGATCGTTCACACACATCCCAAGCTTAAACCACCCTTCTTCCATCCTCGGCAGTTTTCGTAGGTGAATTTAGGAAAAGCTATTGCTGCTCTGCAAGTAATTTCTTGTCGGCAATCAAAATGGAAGAATCGGGAAATAGCTCAAGTCCCTCGTTTAGAATTCTGTTAGCCGTATCGATACGTCTCTGCCTCAGGGCTGTGACAAAACGATTATGATAAGTGATGGTGGCGTTGTATTCGTACGTGGCTTCCAGGGAATCCCATCCTGAAATTACTCGGACGGATTCTGGCGCAGTTTCCAGAAATAACCAGCCGGCCAACCAATCCCCATCAACAGCTTTGCGCTGGGTTTCCTTAGTCCAAAGAAACACGGTTAGCTCCTCCCATCTTTTGACATCTATGACATCAGTCGCCAGCGCCTTATTCACTTCAGTCAGTGAGACATGAAATGAGAGATCATCTTTGACGCCTTTAACAGTTATTTCAAGTTCGTGCCTCATGATTTCTTTTCGACGTGCGGTCAAAAAATCTTCCGATACAAGTACCCTTAGTCTTTCATCCTCAAGAATCGCGCGGGCCTCCTCAATCTGATTTCCTCTTAAATTGAGAATAACCGCATTCCCTAGCAGCATCGACGCGATATCCTCAAGTCCATGATTTCTGCCCAGAGTCTTTGCTACTTCACCCAAGAAGTGCAGAGCTTCCACCTGACGTTTTTGTTCATTGAGGTAGATGGCATAATTTCTAACTGACAACAGATAGTATTCCATTACAGCCTGACTTCTCGTTAGAGCCCATCTATCAAGCGATAGACCTACCGCCTCGTTCCAGCCACCGGATTTCTGCAACATAGATATTCGGTTTTGATAAATCAGGGAGATGAGCTCCTTTTCTCCGATATCCCTGCGTTGTTTCCCGGCCGGAATATAGGTGAAACCTGTGCGTCTAGTAAACGAATCCCGTGCAAGTTTACGCGAACCAACATCAAAGCCATGTATCGTCGTAGTCTCCACATCGATCCCGATAGCTCCACCCGCCACAGGAATATGACAAAATGCATGATCTTCAGTTAGAACACCGTGAATTGGTATTCCAATCCCCCTGGCCAGCAACATATATAGAATGGCCGAAGATACGCAGTTATAAGTTCCTTTTTCCAGCAAAACAATTAAGGAGGTTTGAAGTTCCACATAGCGTGTCAACAAATTTTCGTGAATCCACTCCAGCAGTGCCTCGCCCTTACTTGTCATTTCAAGCGAGGCAAGGGGGCCAAGTGAATCGATTATTTCCAGTATTGCTTCTATTCTCCCATTTAGCTCTTCATGTTTCGCTCCCGAGGCCAAAAATGCGGCACGTATCAATGCTTCCAGGGGCAAAGGCTCGTTTGCTTCTCCAATGGCGAGCACAGCTTCATCTGGAACTATTCGAACCTCGGAATACAAAGGCTCTCCCCCCGTGAACACCCATATACAAACCACGAACAACCAACAGCAATGCCGCGAACGAGCAGACAATTTGCCGAATGTGCGAAGCTTGATAAATGACATCATGCATATATTATACATCAATCCTAGGGAAGTTCTGATTCTGTCTTTCGCAAAAAGGGCGAAAATAAGCTATTAAGGGCAGAAGAGTGAAACATTATGGCTCTCAAAAAAGCTAAATGATGGTCTACCTACACGACAAATCATTGATTCATTCATCCATATTGTACTAGTCTTCGAAAAGGACATTATGGATGAAGAAAATACAACCTGAATGGGATTTAATTGTAGTCGGCGGAGGCCCTGCCGGGCTGAGTGCGGCCCAGTATGGGTCTCGTGCCAATTTACGCACATTGGTTATAGAGGAATTGGCGCCCGGCGGAACGGCTCTTCTTATCAATGAAATGGAAAACTATCCGGGCTTCCCAAAGGCGATAAACGGCTATGAATTCAGCGAGCTTATGCGACAGCAGACAGAGCAATTTGGAGCAATGATTAAATCTGCCACCGTGACAGCGATAAAAAAAACGCAAGATGTTTTCACCGTTGAAACCTTTGATGAAAGCTTCAGCAGCTGGACCGTTGTTTTGTCCACTGGAGCAAAGCACAAACACCTGGGTATACCTGGAGAGGAAACATTTTCAGGCCGAGGAGTTTCTTATTGCGCCACCTGCGATGGACCATTCTTTAAAAACAAAAAAATTCTGGTTGTCGGCGGAGGTGATGCTGCCTGTGATGAGGCCGCGTATCTTGCGAATCTCAGCGATAAAATCACGCTAATGCACCGGCGCGATCGCTTCAGAGCACAGAAATCCCTGGCTGACAGGGTGTTGAAAAATCCGAATATCGAGGTGCGTTTCAATCACGTTTTAGAAAAAATTCTGGGCGAGGACAAAGTACGCAGAGTAAGACTAAGGCGAACCATTGAAAATAAGGTATATGAAGAGAATTTCGATGCCGTGTTCATTTTCGTGGGTGCCATACCACAAACCGCGTTGGTGCCGAAACTGAAAAAGGACGAGGCGGGTTATATTGTAACGAACCAAAACATGGAAACGACGCAGCCAGGACTTTACACGATTGGAGATGTACGCTCCACACCCTTCCGTCAAGTGGTGGTGGCATGCGGCGAGGGCGCAATATCCGCCCATATGGCTGCTGCCTACATTGATGCGATTAAGGGTGAAATCTACGGCGGAGCCGCTTGATTTTGAGCCGATTTATCTGCCTTCTTCTATTTTTTCTAACCTCTGGAACGGTGTTTGACACAGGACACTTTTCTTCGGAACTTCTTTCGGAACTGAAGAACAAGGCTGTCAAGATGCCACCCGTCTTGTCTGGTAAAATGGGCTCCAGGAATCCGATAGAACCTATTGATCGATTGCCTCATTTTTCCGACAAACTGGCTCCAAAACAGCTTGCTACTCGTATTGTGAACGTGATGAGCAACAGGGAGGCTCTAGGACAAGTTCTGATGTTTGGCTACCCGGGCAAAGCACCTGAGAGGGAACTTCTTCACTGGATAGAACGGGAAGGAATTGGAGGAGTAAAGGTGTATGGCTGGAACGCCAACGACCTATCGGAATTGGCTGGAACTGTTGGGAAGTATCAAAGCAAGGCCATCGCATCAAAGTTTGGCATACCACTGTTAATCGCTACCGACCAGGAGGGTGGTTGGGTTCGTCATGTCAAAGGAAGCACTTCTATAACCCCCGGCAACATGGCCCTGGGAGCAGATAAGCTTCCCATAGATGCCTGGAAAACCGGTTTGATTCTGGGAGAGGAGTTAGCCACTGTTGGAATCAATACAAATTTTGCCCCCTTAGTGGACATCTTCATCAATCCGAAAGCAGACGTTATCGGACCGCGTGCTTTCATGTCCGATCCACAGTGGACCGCCATTTTAGGGCTTTCATTCTTTCGAGGACACAAGGAGGTGGGTATCATCAGTGTGGCAAAACACTTCCCGGGCCATGGGGATACCCAAGACGATTCTCATGGAACCCTCCCAAAGGTTTATGCGGATTTGGATACACTGAGAAACCGCGATCTGATTCCCTACAAAATCATGATAGCTGCCGGCATTCCAGCGATAATGGTGGGGCACCTAGCCTTCCCCAAAATAACTGGAGACGAAATTCCCTCAACGCTTTCATACTCAATATCGACCGAGTTACTGAGGGATGAACTTGGTTTCGAGGGCGTTACGATAACCGATGATATGTTTATGTACGGTGCAAGAAACAACGGAATGCCCATCGCCAAAATTTGTTATCAGGCGATGGTTGCCGGCGCCGATATACTTCTTGCATCCAGCAGCGTGGCATATCGTCGCAGTATACACCAATATCTGCTTGAGCAGATGAGAGAAGATGAATTCAATCGACGTGTTCGCGAGGCAGCCAGGCGCGTTATTGCACTCAAGGCAGAGTATCTCAAGTCGTCGAACGCTATCCCACTGCTCCCCGATGCCTCAAAAGCCGATAGATCCGTACCCGGAGCAGCTACATTCTTTTTGGAACAGGCTGCTCGAAGTATCACACTGCTTCGCTCCGAACTTCTCCCCCTCAAGCCAGAGCAGGCTGGAAGCGTGCTGTTGGCCGGAACTTATGCCAACTTCTTCACCGAAGGAATCAAACGCTATCCGGACGCGTATCAGTGGTTTTTGGATTATGCTGAGAGCAGAGCGGATTTGCGCCGCGAGGGGAGAGAGCTTCTGCGAGTTGCCCGTAACTTTGATTCAGTAATTGTGCTACTTCCGGATGCGGAGATGGGAATCCTGCTCAATGAACTTGAACCGATAGCTGAGAAGGTTATTGTCATTTCCGTTCTCTCTCCCATCCATTTAAATTCACTGGATTGGGTTCAAACCTCACTGGCGGCCTACGGCACCGGCAGGGAGAGTTTTCGGGCAGCTTTTGCCGCCCTTATCGGAGATTTCACACCGGAGGGTGAATTGCCAATCCCAATGAAGTAAGCATCCATCTATGAGAAATGTGAAGTGAAAATATTGATGATTAGCAGCGAGGTGGCACCCTTGGCAAAAGTTGGCGGCCTGGCCGATGCTGTCCCCGCGCTCTGCAAAGCCCTATATCAGAGAGGCCACGATGTCAGAATTTTGATCCCCATGTATTCCGGCATTGATGAAAATACATTTAAACGGTTCACTAAGCCGCTGGGTGTTCCAATGGGACCGGGCGAGATGTGGTGTGCGGTTCACGCCGGCAAACTCGTGGGAACTGAAATTCCCCTGTATGCTCTCGAGAGACGAGATCTTTATGATCGGGAGGGTATTTATGGGCCAGACGGCTCTAATTCCTGGCCGGACAATGCACTTCGCTACGGTTTTCTCTGCGCCGCCGCATTGCAGTTGTGTCGGAGCCTGAATTGGATTCCTGATATATTCCATGTACACGACTGGCCCACGGCCCCATTAGCCTGGCTATTGAAAAATTCGGAGAGAAATGGGGATTTTGAGAGGAGCTCGTCAATTCTAACCATTCATAATATTGAACACCAGGGAGTTTTTCCGTCCAACAACCTTTTGATTTTCTCACCCAGACAAATTGAAGCAGTGGAAAGAAATCAGGAAAATTCTGTCTTATTCATGAACTCCCTCAATTTTCTTGTTCTGGGATTGAAATCAGCTGATGAGATAACAACGGTTTCACCAAGCTATGCAAGAGAAATTTTGAGCCCTGAACTGGCCGGGGGTCTGGATGAGATTTTGATAAGTCGTAAAGAAAACATCACGGGCATACTAAATGGAATGGACTACCACTTATGGGATCCTGCGAATGACGAAGTGTTAAAGCCGGATAATTATGATCGCAATAAGCTCTATGGCAAGGTTCGGTTGAAAGCGCGACTCCAAAAAGAAGCCGGACTGGACAGTAACCCCGATATCCCTGTTTTTGGTATGGTTACCAGATTGACTAGTCAAAAGGGAGTGGAACTCCTCACCGAAATTCACGGAGCCGCAATGAAACCTTTTCGAGATGACAGAGCTCAACTGGTAGTTCTAGGCACCGGCGAGACTGTTTACGAGAATGCTTTTCGCGCGATTGGTGAAATATTCAAGAATCATTGTTCTGTGAGAATTGCATTCGACGATCGCTTCTCGAGACTGATTGAGGCCGGATCGGATTTCTTCCTTATGCCAAGTCGTTATGAACCATGTGGGTTGAATCAGATGTATTCTATGCGTTATGGAACTCTGCCAATTGTAAGACGAACTGGCGGTCTCGCGGATACTGTTATTGATATCAGTGAATCCCCACGCAAGGGGGATGGTTTTGTGTTCGATAAATACAGCAACGCCGATTTAGCCAACGCAATTAATCGAGCCATCGCTTTCCACCGTGACAAACGTTCGATGCATGGCGCGATTAGGCGCGGAATGAAACGGCGCTTCAATTGGAAGACTTCGGTGCGGTTTTATTTGAAAGTTTACAAACGGTCTCAAGCGCTCCGCAGAACAGAGGCTCGCCGAGCTCTACTTACCCTGTAGACAGTCTCGCCCGCGCAATTTTTCGATTCAGGCGATTTTTGCGATAGGCAAGATGCTTTCGCTCTTTGATACCTGGAGCAATATCCTCTAATCCATCAAGCACGCTGAGTGCCGTTTCGGGATTTTTCATCTGGTGTTCGAGCTGTTTGGACAATTCGATGGCTGACACAAAATTCTTTTCGCTCTCGTATAAATCTTTCCAAATTGAATAGGAAGCATGGTAATGCCGTTCTCTCTTCAATCGTCTGGCTAATTCGCGACCGCAGTTTTTTTCCTTGGCGGCCCAGCCAAGCTCCAGAGATTTCCGTTCCTTCGAGACATCGCTCAGAGCCCACTGACGCGCAATTCCCCAATATGAAGGCATTTTCCACTCCGGGAGTTTGGGCATCATCAGTTTGTACTCCAAAGAACTTCTCACCGAGGGGTCTCGATAAATCCTCTCCGGCAACTCGTTTGGCAGGCTTTGGAGTTTCTCCTGGACATGCAGCTGCCGACTCAAACTGTGTTTGGGAGTCGAATTCTCCGTTACTTCCACACCTAACATCCCGCATTGCTCCAAAAGAACTAACAATCTGGCCAATGAAATCATATCGTTGACATTGTGTTGAAATACTTCTTCAATTCGATTTGGATTTCCTCTAAGCCAGGCGAACCAGGCATCAGGCACTTCTCTTCCAGGAAGATCGTTAATCCGATTAATTCCCAGGAGCTCTCTCTCAACCGTTCCAAGAGTGAAGTTATCAAGTATAGTCTTCCATAAGCGGCGCGTTGGATGTAGCAAGTCTATTTGCTTCCTATGCAATGCGGGCATTCGGTTTATCAAGAAGCGCGTCTTCAACACCTGATAGTCAAAAGAAAGACCGTTATAGGAAATCTGCGGATAGTCCCTGGGGCTTAATTCCTGATATCGCCGTAGTAAGATCTGTTCGCCCGGATAATCGGCAAGAAACAGCTGAGCAATCGTGAAACAGTCGCCCTCTTGCCAGGCGATGCCAATTAGAAAGGCCGTGTTGCCGGAACCTCCGGATAGGCCCGTGGTCTCCAAGTCGTAGAAAAGTATATTCTCGGTGCTAAGCTCTCCGGGCAATATAAACGTGGTGTTGAATTTTTTTGGCAGTATTGGCGAAAGCTCTATTCTACGTTCCCACACGAACTCACCGTATTTACTCCACTCGGGCCCAGGCGAAATATCTCTTGACTTTGTTGGCATCGCAGGCTTGCGGTCGCGCAGGTGGGCCAATCGCTGAGTCAAGCTGCTCATCTACACTTCTTTCTTCAAGTTGCGCATCCACGCATCGAGGAACTTTCCGGTAAATTCCTTAGGGTTAAGTGTGTGAATCTCACGTTCATCTTTGGGGCCAACGCAGGAAGGACAACCTGTTTGGCAGGGGCAGACTAATACCAAATCCAACGCTGCAGCCAAAATTCTGGGAAGCTGTTCAATGAGTGATTCAGCAAGACCAATTCCACCGGGAAAATTGTCGAAAACATATATGCCGCTCAATTCATGATGAGGATCGCGTATTCGTTCGGAAACACCTATATCTCTGATACTGCAAAGAAGGAAAATTGGGGCCGCCACCTGAATCAATGTGGCAATTCGGCCGAGTACCGGTATTTTCATCGACTCTGGAACCCCTTCCCACGCAAGTCTCGATGCCGAATCCGAGTTAAACGCCAGAAAAGCCCCTTGAGTATGCATTTCATATTCGGGGAGATGAACATTCCCGTAGCCTATGTTCTCATGAGAACCGAAGCGTATTTTCTTGTATTTGGAAATCTCGCTGCGAATTAGAAGATCTCCCAGTCTTTCCTGTAATCCAGCTACATCTCTGCGAAGATCTTCGGAGAGTACCTTGATATCGCGCTTCACAATGGCGTCAGTAAAGTAGTTAACCTTGCATGACTCGACATAGGCGTGGCGTCCGGCCAAATCCAATCTATTTACCTGATACTGCTCGCCTCTATGCAGATAGATTGCTTCATTATGAAGCATTTCTCTGGCTGAGTAGCTATCCATTTCGCCGATTACAAGATTGGCGCCCTTTGTTTCATCGATGATTGCAACATTTTCATCTGCTCCGCCACGCATGGAAATGTGCTCGGAAGGATAGGATCGGTCAGACCAGAACCAGCGTCCTGATGTATGTCTAAGAACCCCCTGCTCTTCGAGGTATGCCAGCAGGTCCCTGGTATCGCCTCCGAAATTCTCACTTTCCTCAAAGGGTATTTCGAAGCTTGCGCATTTCAGATGATCTCCGAGGATATATAAATTCGACGGATCGATAAACGCAGATTCAACCGAACGAGAGAAAAAGTAATCCGGGTGGCGCACTAGATACTGGTCTGTCGGGCTGGAGGAAGCCATCATTATTGCAACAGATACATCGTTCGAGCGGCCAGCACGACCTGCACGCTGCCATGCCGAAGCCACCGAAGAAGGAAAACCGGCTAAAATAGCAGCATCCAGCCCTCCGATATCAATGCCCAATTCTAATGCATTTGTTGACACAACACCCTGAATGTTTCCATCGCGAAGACCCTTTTCCACGTTCCGCCGTTCCCTGGGCAGATGCCCACCACGATAGGACTCTACTTTGATTCTTTGGTTTTCATTATATACGTTCGCGAACCTGTCATTGATATAACTCGCTATCAATTCAGCATTGATACGGCTACGAGCGAACACTATCGTCTTAACTCCCGCCTTAAGAAAAGTCATCGCGAGGTGTTGAGATTCCAAAATCACGCTGCGGCGTATGCCCTGAACCGCATCCACCAGTGGTGGATTGTATAGAATAAGATGCTTCTCGCCTGATGGAGCGCCGTTGTTCTCGATTACTGTAAAGGAGCGACCAGCAAGTGATTGTGCCAATTCTCCCGGATTCCCGATACTTGCACTGGCGGCTGTTATAACCGGGTTTGAACCGTAAAACTTACAAACCCTAAGAAGGCGACGTAACAAATTCGCCATGTGAGAGCCAAATACTCCCGTGTAGATATGTAACTCGTCTAGCACGATGAAACTCAGATTTTTGAAAAAGTGGGTCCATTTGGTATGATTAGGTAGAACCCCGGAGTGGAGCATATCCGGATTGGAAATTATGATGCGTCCGCCCTGCCTTGCGGCCATGCGAATTGAAGAAGGCGTATCACCGTCGTAAGTGTATATCAGCATCTTTGTATCCGATACAAGTTCATCCAATGCCGCCTGCTGATCCTGGCTCAAAGCCTTTGTAGGAAATAGATAAAGTGCCCGGGCAGCGGGATTTTCAAGTAAGCTTTGCAGTATGGGAAGATTGTAGCAAAGTGATTTGCCAGACGCCGTCGGGGTTACAATAACCGTATCGCTGCCGGCACGTATGCAACTCCAGCTCTCCGCCTGATGAGAATAAAGTTTCTCTATCCCCTGAGAGGCCAATCCCGAGGTTAACTTCGGAGAAATATCGGATGGCAGGTCGCTATAGATTCCTTTTTTCGGCGGCATCACCAACCATTGGGTAATATGTTCATTGAATGAGCGATTTCTCTTTAATTCTTGTAGTAGTTCTTGCAGAGGCATAGGTTATTATGTATGTGTTGCTAAGATTAGCGCAATTGGCGATAAATTAAGCTTAAACTGGAGGTGCCATGAATAAAACGCTGACAATAATACTGGGGGGGGGTAAGGGAACCAGACTTTATCCGCTAACGAAGGACAGGGCAAAGCCATCATGCCCCTTTGGAGGCAAATACAGGCTGGTGGATATCCCGATTAGCAACAGTATTAATTCAGGGTTTCGTAAAATCTATGTGCTAACCCAATTCAACTCAGCAAGCCTCCATCTCCATATTGGAAGAACTTATAATTTCGATCCCTTCAGTAGAGATTTTTGTGAAATCCTGGCTGCGGAACAAACTTTTCATCACGAAAGCTGGTATGGTGGCACCGCCGATGCCGTTCGGAAAAATCTCGATCACTTCAGGATCCAAAAACCGAGTCATTACATTGTACTCTCCGGGGATCAACTCTACAGGATGAACCTCCACGAATACATGTCACAGCATATCGAATCCGGCGCTCAGGTTACCATAGCCGCAACGCCTGTTTCGCAGTCTGCTGCTAAAGAACTAGGCATCCTTCAGATTGATGCAGGAAATCACATCAATGCATTCCTGGAAAAACCAAATCCAGAGCAAGATATCAGCGCTTATAAAATCCCCGAAAAAAGCATAACAGATGGCGACAGGAAAGAGAGACGCGAATACCTTGCTTCCATGGGTATTTATATTTTTGACGCCGAAGTTATGGAAAAGGCGCTAGACTGCGTCAGTACTGATTTTGGCAGAGAAATAATTCCTGATTCCATAGAGAATTTCAATGTAATGGCATACATCTATCGCGGATACTGGGAAGACATAGGTTCTATACGAAGCTTTTACGAAGCCAATATAAACCTTGGCTCGCCTTTCCCGCACTTCAATCTTTACGATCAGGAAAGTCCTCTCTATACGCACCGGCGGGATTTGCCACCGACAAAAATAAACTCAAGCACGTTGAGAAACAGCATTGCCTCTGAAGGTTCAATCATCACCGACGCCCATATTGATCGCAGTCTAATCGGGATTAGAACCATTATTGATTCCAAAGCGACTCTCGAGGAAGTGTATGCTATGGGGGCTGATTTCTATGAAACCGAAGAAGAAAAAATATCGAATGTAAGGAATAAAATTCCACATATCGGCATCGGCGCCGACTCAATGATCCGCGGCGCTATAATTGACAAGAACGCTCGAATCGGCAGAGGTTGTAGAATAGGAATAGATACATTAATGCGTGAAGATGGAGACTTCAATGGATATGCCATACGAGATGGCATTATCATCATATTGAAGGGAGCCGTAATTGCCGATGGGACTACCATATGAGTGATTGATGAGTAAGTGGAATATTATCCGGGAAGAACTTGAAGATAAGATGCATTACACCATTTATTGGTCACCGTGGGGGGTGATGGATCGCTGGGTGATCAACCGACTGATACCCTCTGAAGCCGGCATTTTTCAGCTTTGGATTCTCAAAACAAAAAACTTGCTGCTACTCAAAACAGAAACTGCATATTTCGGAGGGGTGCGCAACGGTCTGCGAGAAATCGTTGATAACCTCGCAATAGCGGGAGAGCGGTTGAGGAAGCTTATAAACGGCCGTGAATGTTGGTTCAGGTTCAGTATTTCACCAGTTCGTGAATACTTGGAAGATTTGAATTCGTGGTTTTCGCAGGGATTCCATGAAGACAATGAACGGGAAATATACGTTAGGGAAATAGAGGAATTTAAGAAATTCGCGACACCCCCGCTAGATATCCAATCATCTTCAAAAAAAAGGCTGAAGGATTTGTTCGGACCACCTATCTCCAAACCCGGTAAATAGCGCCCAGCAAGCCCTTATCCCCGATTTCACAAGTGACGGATCTCGGAGCCTATCAATCCCTAGTCCAGTCACATGCATAGTTTTCCCGAAGGATGGGGACGGATGTCGAATTCATGATTTCGACATTGAACGCGATGGACATTGAACGCGATGAGTGTGTATTGCTCGTTTTCATGAAAAAAACTACCCCGCTCGTCTCAACAGCAATCGCCCTGTCTCCTCAAGCCCAGCTACAGAGCGTCCTTCGGATTTTCACGGCTTTAGTTTCCCCACCGGAAAACTCCCACAAACCTATCTCTCAGAGGGTATTCGGCGCATCATGAAAACCGTATCTCCATCGCAGGCCTTACGACGGAGGTATGCATTAAAGTAGTGGAGCCTTCGGGAACACCGCGTGCAGAATGCCGATAATCACAGAACCGATACCGACAATACTCAGATAGGGGGCGGAGTTTTGCTCAACTTCTTCGGCAATTTCAGTGGTTTCTGTTTTCGCAATGCGGTTTCGAAGATAGTCCACTAACAGCAAAATCCCAGCGACAATTCCTGCTAAACTCGGCAATAAATCTCCTAATACGGCAATATCCTCCGGATAAATGGAAAAGAGATTGATAAAACCAATCAGAATGCTTGCTGCAACAAGTACTATCCGGTAGAGACCATTGTTCATAAAATTAGTGTGTTCGGAGAATCGCTCAAAGCGTGCGCTTATAAATTCCCTCGCCAATGCGAACCCCACCAAGATATTTGTAAGCACAGTCAATAGATATAATTGAAACACAGTCCTAACTCCTTATGACAAAACTACACCTATTCAAATTCGTTGTCAACTCTTCATATATACTCTTTTATCCCGCATATACACCATTCGGCTAAATGGTTTCGCCTAAGCAGCGGCAACCCGTGTCCGATGAAAATGCGATCGCATCTATTGCCTTTTTTTCAGAATTTCATCCAAACGCCACCATGAAATCATAGCCCTGGAATTGCCAAAGAATATGCCTGTTAGAAGACCGTTATTCTGAATTTTGAAGCGACGATAAATCTTTGAATCATCGACTATCTCGAGTCGACTGTTATGAGTGACACGACCTTGTGCATCTATCATGGAAATTCGATAAGTATTCGAACCTTCCGGATATAACATCGCATGGCTTCCATTCAATGTCGTCCCCAGGTATTCAGGGAGGCCAAGAGGATAGCCCAAATCTGTAAATCCCTCGGTATAAGGAAGGCTTATCGATTCGGTATATTCAAGAGTGGATAAGCTCAAGGTGTAGAGTCTTGCCTTCAGTTCCCTGCCCGGCTCCATTTTGTTATAAAAATCTGCCTTCAAGTGCAAAGCCCACTGCTTCGGATCGGGTCTGACAGCCTGGATGATGACATCCTTGTCATCCATAACATCTGGCAATTGATTCTTTCTGATTTGAATCGTTGTAACAGGGAAACCATCTTCAGTATACCAGTAGCTAATCCAAGTTCCAGAGATTAAGAGATGGCAAGTAACAACTATGTCACCATTCTGGCGAATATCAATGGCGAATATGTCAGGGAAAGGCGATCCGCCAAGGCCTTCTCTACCCAGATGCCCTAGATATTTCCCTTCCCTGTCAAATCGCAGAACAACTTGATTAAACATTGTGAACTGTCCGTTATCTGCAGGTTCCTCTCGAGGTCTATCCTCAATCCTATCTCCGACTAGGAATCCTTCATTGAAGGCGGTAATTATTTGGGGTGAATTAAATGACCAACTAGAAACTGAGCTGTTGAGTCCGCCAGCTTTGTCTGGAACGGGATTTCTCGACGGATCATAAACAATGGTTAGAAGATCGCCATAGGAGTTGAATATCATTACCTTGCCTCTGCGGCTACTGGAAATGTATATAAGTCCATCTCTCGTGTGAATATCCACCATGCCGGCGGCACTACCGCGATAGAACCAATCCAGTTCACCGGGCAATGTGCCAAGAGAGATATCGAATAGGTCGTGGCGTTCCAATCCTAACTCAGCGCCAACAGTACATGAGGCGAGCAGAGTAATCAGTGTCAAGCCCACTAACACAAAGCTCATCGAAACTCGCAGCTTAATCATCCAGCCTCCAACTTGCATGCTATCCTAGCGAGAGCCAGCCACGGCTGTCAATTTTAGCTGTCAGCTTGACTGGTTATCCAACACGGAAGTATCTTGACAATAATGAGTAATCACTTCCTTGCCGCCCTCTTCGGAACGAAACACGATAGGGATTTAAAGAGATTGATGCCGATACTGCACAGGGTAAACAGTCTGGAATCATGGGCCCTGAGCCTTGCGGATGAGGATTTCTCGAGACAAACCAAAATTCTGAAATCGCGCCTCAAAAAAGGCGAAAATGGTGATGATCTGTTGCCCGAAGCATTCGCGCTTGCCAGAGAAGCAGCCCGCCGCACGCTTGGAGAGAGGCCCTATGATGTACAGATGCTCGGAGCAATCGTATTGCACCAAGGGAAAATTGTTGAAATGAAAACTGGCGAGGGCAAGACTCTCGCCAGTATAGCCGCAGCATATCTGAACAGTCTCCCGGGTTTCGGAGTTCATATCGTCACCGTCAATGACTACCTGGCCGAACGCGATGCCAACTGGATGAAACCAGCATATACCCTTCTTGGGGTAAGTGTGGGTTCAGTTCTTTCCAATATGGACCCGGAAAATCGCCTGATTGAATACTCCAAAGATATCACTTATGGGACGAATAATGAATTGGGATTCGACTACCTTCGCGATAACATGAAATGGGATGAGGGTTCCAAGGTTCAGAAACACCACTATTATGCGATAATTGATGAGATAGATTCAATCCTGATTGACGAGGCAAGAACCCCGCTTATTATTTCCGGGCCCATTGAAGAAGATGTCGCCAAGTATATCAAGGTTAACAAATTAGCAACAAAATTGCAGGAATGCGAAAAGGACCCGGCCACTGGCAACTATCCACACGATGATCCCATCACCGGAACCCAGGCCGTGGGTGATTATAAACTCGATGAGAAAAGTAAACGGGTAGTCTTTACCAACGAAGGAATGAATAGCATCGAAACCATTCTGACAACAGAGAGATTACTTCGAAAGGGCAGTCTTTTCGACGAGGAAAACTTCGAATTCATTCACTATTTCACCCAGGCATTGAGAGCTCGTCGACTATTCGGAAGAGATAGGGATTATGTAGTTCAAGGAGGTAAGGTTCAAATTGTGGATGAGTTTACCGGACGCATTCTGCATGGTAGACGGTATTCCGATGGACTTCACCAGGCGATTGAGGCAAAAGAAAGCATAAGACCAGCTCGACAGAACAAAACACTGGCTACTATTACCTTTCAAAACTATTTTCGAATGTACAGGAAGCTTTCTGGGATGACAGGCACCGCCGACACCGAGGCTCGTGAATTCGGTAAAATTTACAACCTCGATGTGGTGGTGATTCCGACAAATCTCCCAGTAAACAGAATGGATGAAGATGACATTATATTCTTAAACGACGACTATAAATTCAAAGCAATCTGCGATGAGATTGTTGCGATTCATGAAAAGGGGCAGCCAATACTAGTAGGGACAGTGAGCGTTGAAAAATCTGAGAAACTCGCAAAATTCCTGGAAAGACGAGGAATAAAACATGAAATTCTCAATGCGAAAAATCATCATCGGGAGGCGTTGATTATAGCCGAAGCAGGTGCAAAGAGCGCTGTAACAATCGCAACCAACATGGCGGGGCGTGGCACTGATATCAAACTCGGAGGGAATGCCGAATTCAGGGCCAAAAGGCGCTGCGGAGAAGATTGCAGCAAAGAGGAATACAGAAAAATTCTCGATGAGGAATACATGAAGTGGCAGATTCAAAACAGGGAAGTTATTGAGTTGGGAGGCCTCTATGTCTTGGGCACGGAGCGGCACGAATCTCGGCGCATAGACAACCAGCTGCGAGGGCGCTCAGGTCGTCAGGGTGATCCGGGGTATTCCAGATTCTATATTTCTCTCGAAGATGACTTAATGCGGCTATTTGGAGGTGAAAGCTTCCGAACAACTATGGCTCGTCTGGGGATGGGTGGCGGCGAGGCTCTTTACCATCCCCTTATCAACAAATCCCTCGAAAGGGCTCAGAAACGCGTAGAAGACAGGAATTACGAAATACGGAAGCACCTGCTTGAATATGACAATGTTGTAAGTAAACAAAGAACCGCAATCTATTCCATTAGAAACAAAATTCTGTACGGTGAGAACCTTGATAAAATGTTACTCGATACTGGCAAAGAAATACTCCAGGTGCTAATCGACGATTACATAGAGGACAGACGCAGCGAACCGAAAACTGCCTTGGCCAGGTTGGGTGAACGACTCCTTCAGAATTTCAACTTCCGTGGCTCTCCCGATGAGGAAATAACTGTTCACACAAATCCCGAAAGAATTCAGGAAATCGTCAGGTTTTATTTACAAAACGATATCGAGGAGAAAAAATCCGCTATTGGCGCGCGGCAGATTAAATTGTTCATACGATATGAATACTTAAGGCAGATTGACAAGCGTTGGCAAGATCACCTCGAGGAACTAACTGCGCTTGGTGAATCGGTTCGCCTCCGAACCTATGCACAGAAAAACCCCCTCACCGAGTATAAGAACGAAGGTTTTGAATTATTCGACACCATGCTGGAAAACCTACATATCGATATCGCCCGCAAAATATTCAGGGTACACATGCAACACGGTGAAAATCGCGAGATTCCCGAACACATGGCTGTGGTGGCATCGCATAAATCAATGTCGTCCTTGATAAATCCCAGCGCCGCGATAAGAATTGGAGAGCGTCATGAGGCTAGTGCAAAGGGCACTCAGATTAAGCGAGTTGCACCCAAGATTGGAAGAAATGAACCCTGCCCCTGCGGAAGTGGGAAAAAGCATAAACAGTGCTGCGGCGCCTGAGTTTACAATGCAATTAGTAGAGATAATCAAGAGGGTCCACGGATTTTTCACCAGATATAAGAACGAAAAGAAGCTGGGGACCGCGAGCAGTTCCTGAAGAACCTGAATAGCCTAAAAGCTCTCCAGCATCGAGTTTGTCTCCAATGGAAACTTGAATACTGTCAAGGTGACCATAAAAGCTTTTCCATTCTCCGGCATGGGACATAATCACATACAATCCGTAGGCTGAATGATAGCCTGTCAGGATAACCTTGCCCTCTTTTGAGGAATTCACAGCTGTTCCGTTTTTTGCCGAAATACCAATGCCCTCGGAAATATAGCTTATATCGGTGAGATCGTCCACGCTTTCACCATACGCAGTCAGTATTCTGCCAGATACGGGGTACAGAAAACGCTCTCGAATTGTACTGGATGACGAGGTTGCATCAGAAATTCTCCCGTATATGAAACAATCCCCAGTTCCTGGAATTAATTGAACCCGATCAATCGTAGTGCCAAAACGAGTTGCGATTTCCATGATGCTTTCACTTTCGAGGCGTTGAATTCTCTGTCCATCAATGTAGGGAATCATCAAATCACTGTCTTCTTCAAGAATTTCTGAACTGTCCAATTTGTTGATGCTCGCGACGGTTGCCGGTGAAATCCCATACTTGTAAGCGATGCGTGAAATGGTTTCGCCCCTACTCACCTTGTGCCTGGTAAACACCAGTTCCGAGGAACTTGTCTTGGGCTTTGTCACCGTTATTGAGCTTTTATTGACTTCTTGGATTAGTTGCTCAGCCTTGTTCGGATTAAGTCCAGGGTTGGATTGCTTCACATCAAGCAAAAAATTGTCAAAAAAACCCATCCCCAAGGCCGTCAGAAGTGCAATAAAAGCAGTAATGAGTGGCAATACTTTCGTTTCTGCCAAGTCCTTAGAGGATCGCCTAAGCACAGCATGCTGTTCTGAAATCCGCGAAGCGGATCGGTTTTCTTTTGCGTTTTCGCAGCGCGCTACTTTTGAACAACTCTTTCCCAGGTGCACAAAGTCCTTTCTTGTTCCTTGCACTCGCAGCGACACAAATTCCTCTCTCTCACTCATATCGACAAAACACCCCCGCCGTATTACCCTCAAGGCACATGTTCCATCACTACGAAAGGACAACCAGACCCGCACAAATCATCCCAATTGCTCTAGTCGCGTCTATTGTTTTCACAGCATCAAGTTTTTTCATGCTTGTAAGAATTCAAGAGGACTCGATGGCCCCAATGCTTTTGAATGGACAAGTAGTGCTTGTCTTGCGAGGTTCCAGAAGAATTTACCCAGGCGATATCGCGGTTTACTACAGCCCGGTATCAGACAATTTGGTTGTGAAACGCTGTGTTCTAAACAGCGATGTGGAACCCCATATTGAGAATGGATGGCTGATTACGCCCTGGGGACGCTGGTATCTTGCGGGAACGCAGTGGGAACAGTTAGATGAAAATCAACCCGAAGATTCTCTATTTATGGTTGGAGATAATCAGTTTAAATCGTTTGACAGCAGAAATTACGGCTTTGTGCCCAGGGAAAGCTTCATCGGTCGAGTTTTGAACTGGAGGGGCAATGACTAGGCGCCCAAGCAGTGTTAGAATGAAAATTCTGATGGTGACAAGTATAGCCGTAGCCTTGGTTATATTTATTCGTTTCGCCTTTATCATGCTTTCTCCCAATAAAAAAGCGTCTGTGAGTAATCGTGCACCGGCGGTCGCAGAGCGGGGTTCAATTGTCGATAGGAATGGTAGATTGATTGCTCTGCAAACTCGCTTATATTCGGTGGCGGCATGGAAGCCAGAGATTGAAGACTCTGTCAAAATCGGCAATCTATTGGGTGCGATTCTCGATATGGAGCCTGGCTCAATCTCACAAATGCTGGCTGACAATAGAACATCCCGCTTCGTTTTCATCAAGCGACAGGTTACGCCAACCCAGTCCGATAAGATTAGAGAGCTGATTGAAGAGGGACAAATACCCGGAATTAGTCTACAAGAGGAGTTTGGAAGGCATTATCCCATGAAGGAATTAGCTGCTCCTTTGATAGGTTACGTTGGGACAGACAATATCGGCCTAGCTGGACTTGAGTACTCGTTTAATCGAATTCTGGCCCCAGGCAGCGTAACGGCTGCGGTGGATAGAATTTACGGGAACTCTCTTCACTTGACTCTGGATATGAATGTGCAATTCCTGGTTGAAAACATAGCACAGGAGGCCTGGGAAGATTTCAGTCCGGATTCCATGATGATTTTGATTTTGGACGCAAAAACGGCCGAAATTTTAGCCTGGGTGTCCAGACCCTCTTACGATCCAAACACCTTTGCCCAATCGAACCAGAATCAGCGTATTAATCGACCCCTGGCGATAGCTTATGAACCGGGTTCAGTGTTTAAGGTTTTTTCCTGGTCTGTCCTATTGGATATTGGAGCTGCAGGTTCTGATGACACATTTCACACGGCGAGCGGTTATGAGCCGGAAGCTTTTACAAAATACGGAATACCGCCCATAACAGACATTCACAATTATGGAATACTGAGCCTAAGTGAAGCCATCATTCTCTCTAGCAATGTTGCGGTTGCAAGCGCTTCAGAGAATATCTCAGATACCGATTTCTACAGGAGTTTGAAAAACTTCGGCTTTGGAAATTCCACTGGACTTCCTTTATCGGGGGAATCTCAAGGACTTCTAAACCCCGTGTCAAACTGGTCGGCTCGCAGCAAACCTACAATTGCCATTGGACAGGAAGTTGGGGTATCGGCAATTCAAGTGGCTGCTGCGGCCACGACTCTGGCGAATGGAGGCATCCTATTAAACCCTCGGATAGTAAGCAAGGTAGTGGCGGCAGACGGGAGTCTTGTTAAGGAATACCCCCGAAATCCTGTCAGAGAGGTTATTTCTCCAAAAACGGCCAAGTTGATGTTGAATTTAATGGAACAAACGGTTATTTCGCCGTTGGGCACTTCCCGCAAAGCGGCTGTTCCAGGTCTCCGGATTTCTGCCAAATCTGGTACGGCCCAGATTACAGATCCGAAGACTGGGCAATATAGTTCGGACCGTTTCTTGAGTTCCGTTTTAGGACTCTTCCCAACTGATGATCCGCAACTAATTGTTTATATCGTTTTGGAGAATTCCAGAAGTGTTAGCATTTTTGGAGCCCAGACGGCGGCTCCGATGCTGAAGGAAATTGCCCAAACTCTGGCTCCATTTTATGGAATTCCTCTAGCGGGTAATACCGTACTCGAGCATTCTGGGCAGGTTCGTATCGATAATCCAAAGCCCCTTCCGCTCGGTAAGGAGCTACACGATTTGACGGGCTATTCAAAGCGAATGCTGCTGCCATACCTTGAACGAGATGATATCAATCTGATTATCAGCGGCAATGGGTGGGTTGTATTTCAGTTTCCCCCCCCTGGAACTTCGATTGAAAATGGGATGAATATATACCTGGAGCTTAAATAGCGTGAATTCCGAGAGTGAATGGCATACCGAGCCTACTCGCAGCGGGATGATAACGGCTTTTTCGAATGGTATTGCGCTCCATTCACGTTTTAATCCGGTGCGCGAAGCAGAAAAAGTTGCCGCTTCACTGCCGACGGATTCGGCAATCGTGGTGCTCGGTGGTTTCGGCCTCGGTTATGTGGCAGAAGCCTTGCTTAAGGAGGCGCCGAATCGACCTCTGGTTATAGCCGAAGCGGATGAGAAGGTACTCGAACGCGCCGCCACTGTACGAAATATTGAGTCCACAATCAGCAATCCTTCGGTAAAATTCGTCTTGGGAGACGACCTGAAAAATATAGACAACCATTTAACAGGCGGTCCTGTTGGTTCGAAGATTTCCTTGATTATCTGGCGCCCGTCCGAACGCACCAATCCTCATTGGTACAACGCTCTGAAGCAAATCGTTGTAAGTATTCAAAAGCGGCGGGAGATAAACTCTGGAACGCTGGAACGCTTTGGTGGTCTGTGGGTTAGAAATCTTGCCTCAAATGTGTCTATTTTACCCAGAGCCCTGTCACTTCCAACATGGGAAGGAAAGTTTGAAGATATCCCGGCCCTAGTGGTTGCGGGTGGACCATCTGTAGAATCCGTGCTCCCCGAACTCAGCGATATTGCCAGAAGTCACTTAGTAATAGTGGTGGATACAGCTGTTCCGGCAGTTATTAGGGCCGGAGTGAAGCCTGATTTGATAGCGGCAGTGGACCCGCAGTATTGGAATACCAGGCATCTGGATTGGTGCGCTGAGCAGGCGGGTAATTGCCCTATTCTTGCCGAAGCTGCAACACATCCGGCCGTATTTCGCATGCTTTCTGGTCGCCCGCTGTTAATTAGAACCAAATTCCCCTTGGGAACTCTGTTGGAGGATGCAGCGAGAATCCACGGTGAACTCAAAGCCGGAGGTTCAGTGGCAACGGCAGCCTGGGAACTAGCCCGCTTCCTCGGATGCAAACCTCTAAGCATTGTTGGATTGGATTTGGGCTTCCCTGACGGTCGAACCCATTTTTCCGGCAGTCTTTCGAGCGAATGGCCACATCTCCACTCAGGTAGAGTCCTGCCCGCCGAGCAATTCTTCTTTCACAGCCTATACGATGCCTCACCATATTATGCAAAGTCTTACAAGGATGAGAACGTACTCACCAATTTGCGAATGGATATTTATGCCAGCTGGTTTGCCGAGAGTATCGCTATGTCAACTCGGGATAAATCACCTCGAATAATTGGCGATTCAGGCCGTCGCATCGAGGGTATGATGAGTGTCAATGTTTCTGAAATAAGGAAACTGCCGGATGTGCGCGACAAGATTGATTCAACAATGGTTGCATTGTTGGACACACCGATAAATCCGGACTGTGGCTCGAATGTCATCAGGGTGATTAGAGAAATATCAAAGGCACTTGATGATATCTCCTTACTGGCAAAAAAAGGAATAGAACTCGCCATAAAGGCCGAGCGGTCGATTGCGTCAAAGCAGGATCCGAATCCACATCTTGCGGAGATGGAAGCTGTCGATAAACGCTTACTTGCAATGAAGGGCCGTGAGATAGTCTCCTTTTTGATACAGCCAATCATATTGGAACTCAGTTCATCAAAGGTGGGTGACAAGCCCCTGGAAAATTCTAAGCGCCTATACTCCGAAATTGCTAAATCGGCAAACTACCACCGCAGCTGTTTGAATCCGGCCGGTTGCAGTATTCAATGAAGTAACAAAAAAATAAGACTTGGAAGGATATTGGCCGATAGTGGAAATGTCGGCGAGATGCCGTTACTACCCGCGGGAAATCGATATCCAGACCCGCGGGTTTTTCATTTATATCACGTCGATCCTGAAATATCTCTTCTTCCCGGCCTTTAACATCACTTCGCCTTTTTTGACATCCGAAAAATCGATAATGGCATCTATGCTATCCATCTTCGCTCCGTTTACTCTTGCTCCTCCCTGAAGGATAAGACGCCGAGCTTCACTTTTTGAGCTACATAGATTTGTTCTGGAAAACAAATCAGCTACATTTATTCCAGTTTCAAAATCGGATCTTGATATGATGCAGGAAGGAACACCGGTTCTATCCTTCCCGTTGGAAAAAACTGCCTTGCCAGCTTCCCTCGCATTCGTTGCCTCAACTTCTCCATGAAGCAGACTAGTCACCTCATAGGCTAACCGCTCTTTGGAAAAGTTGATTCTGGCTCCCTCCGCCGATCCGAGTTCACGACATTCCTCCTTCGAAAGGAAGGTGAAAACCAGAAGAAAATTCTCTACATCCTGGTCTGGCACATTGCGCCAGTATTGATAGAATTCATATACTGAGGTGATAGTCGGATCAAGAAACAACGCACCCGCCTCGGTTTTACCCATTTTTTTCCCGTCCGACCGCGTAATCAGGGGAAATGTAAGACCATAGACCTCCACCCCCATAACTCTGCGAATAAGCTCCACACCTGCCACTATGTTACCCCATTGATCGTTGCCTCCGATTTGAAGCAAGCATTTTTCTCTCCGATATAACTCAAGAAAATCATAGGATTGGAGTAATTGGTAGTTAAACTCGAGGAAAGAAAGACCCTCCGCCATGCGCTGCTTATATGTCTCAAAGCCGAGCATCCGATTTACGCTGAAATGTCGTCCAATATCCCTAAGAAAATCAATATAATTCAACGACGAGAGCCAATCGGCGTTATTGGCCAACAATACTTCGGCTTTGTCAAAATCAATAATCCTCGCGATTTGTGGGACGAGCTTCTCAATATTTTCATCGATTTGTTGATAACTAATCAATTTGCGCATTTTAGTCTTGCCCGACGGATCGCCGATGCGAGCAGTACCACCCCCCATAAGTATTATGGGCTGATGACCCTCATTTTGAAGGTGAGCCGACGCATAAAGAGGCACAAGGTGGCCTATGTGCAAGGAAGATGCCGTGGGATCAATTCCGACATAGAACTTCACCGGACTGTCGATCATCTTATTCCTCAAAGCAATCTCATCCGTGCACTGCTTATAGAATCCTCTGTCAATCAACTTGTCCAACGCGTGTACTTGTTTTTTGGCATCAACCTGAATTTTGCTCATATTGGCTCGCGATAATCTGAATCGAATAGCAACATAGGAGGGATTAGGAGCGCTTATATGAGAGTGTTTCTCTGCGTATCAAATCCGCAATTCCCTCAATAGGAACTCGAATCTGCTCCATTGAATCACGCAATCTAAGCGTTACGGAACGATTATCCATGGTTTCATAATCAATTGTAACGCAAAAGGGGGTACCGATTTCGTCCATCCTGCGATAACGACGGCCAATCGCACCTCCTTGATCGTAGAAGGTAGCAAAATCCTCTCTTAAACCCTCCTCAATCCGCCGGGCCATTTCGGAAAGGCCGTCCTTTTTCACCAATGGAAAGACGGCAACCTTAATTGGAGCTATTTGAGGATGCAGATGAAGAACTGTGCGCATCTCATCCTTACCATCCAATTTCTCCTCGTGGTAGGCGTCCATCAGTGTTACCAGCACGCTGCGGGTAAGCCCGGAAGAAGTTTCGATTACATACGGTATGTAGCGAGCGTTTGTTTCGGCATCGAGGTAGTTGATTTCCTTTCCGCAGAATTGTCCATGCCTCTTTAAGTCGTAATCTGTTCTTGAGTGAATTCCCTCCAGCTCCTGCCAACCGAAAGGATAACTGTATTCAATATCGAAAGCAGCTTTGGCATAGTGAGCAAGCTCCTTTTGTCCGTGCTCGTTAAGGCGAAGGCGTTCGGGTTTAATGCCAATGTGTTCAACATACCAAGCCATGCGCTTGGTTTTCCACTCTTCGAAAGCCACATCTTCGCTGCCAGGCCTTACAAAATACTGCATCTCCATCTGCTCGAACTCAGAAGTTCGAAATATGAAATTCTTAGTGGTGATTTCATTACGAAAGGCCTTACCCACTTGCGCAATTCCAAATGGAATTTTAACCCTGGAGGTGTCAACCACATTTTTGAAATTTACGAAGATACCCTGCGCGGTTTCCGGCCGCAGATAGATTAGATTGCCAGCATCTTCTACCGGCCCCAATTGGGTGGTGAACATCAGATTGAATCGCCTGGCCTCTGTCAATTCGCCCCCACATTCCGGACACACTCCATTATCAATACTTTTTTCAAACCAGATTTTCTGAAGGGCATCTTCACGAAATCTGCTTTTACACTTCTTGCAATCAACTAGAGGATCCGAAAAATTATCAACATGACCAGAGGCTTCCCAGGTTCGAGGATGCATCATAACAGCAGCATCTAGGCCTACAATGTTCTCATGCCGACGCACCATCTCCTTCCACCAAGCATTCTGAATATTCTGCTTAATTTCAACTCCCAAAGGCCCGTAGTCCCAAGTGGCTGACAGACCTCCATATATCTCGCTTGACGGATATATAAATCCGCGACTTTTACAGAGAGAAACCACTTTCCCCATTGAAGCACCATGTTCATTGATTCTCTCGCCTTTTCCTTCATTTCCATAAGTAGCCATTGGGAGGTTTTCCTTCAAGTGTCAGTAACGTAGCACTTGGCAGTGCTAAAATACAAGCAACTTCATCCATCTCTTACATCTTCCAAGGTGAGAATTAGCCGTCTTATTCTTCTAAGCGACTCGCTCAAGCCAAGTAGACGAATAACAGGAATCAGTGGAGGACTAATCGAACTCGCGGTAAGTGCAATCCGAAGCAGACCAAACACCACGCCGATCTTCCAATTCCTTGATGCCGCCATATCACGAAACTCATGCTCTATAGCCTCATCCCACTTCGTACAAGTTACACCAATGCCAGGCGGTTTGGGCGCCGAACTTAGTAAATCAACGGCAGAGGTTAGTACATCCAAAGCACCATGCACATCCATTCCCTTTGGCACCGCTTCCTCAGCACTAACGCAACCAGGATCAAGAAATAGAAAGCGGATTAAAGAAGTTATGTCATTCAACCGCTTCAGGCGTTCGGTGACAATTGGCATAAAACCATCAATGATATTCAACTGATTGGCAGTGGGTGGGTTCTGAACAAGCCCATCGGCAACTAGAACTGGAATAAGCTGAGATTTAAGGAAATCTGAACTCATTGATCGAATATAATATCCGTTGAACCAATCCAGTTTCCGATAATCAAAAACCGCTGGAGATTTATTGATTTTTTCAAGGCTAAATAGTTCGCAAAGCTCATCCATGGTGAACAACTCTCTTGAATCATCGTAGCTCCAACCCAAGAGCGAAATAAAATTGATCAAGGCTTTGGAAAGATAGCCAGCCTTGCGAAAATCTCTCAAAGCCATCGATCCATGGCGTTTGGATAGCTTCTGACCGTCTTTACTCATCACCATCGGCAGATGGCAATAAATTGGAGGCGTCCAACCGAAGGCCCGATAGATGTTGATATGAAGCGGCCCCGAAGGAATCCATTCTTGGGCGCGGAGAACGTGCGTGATTCCCATCTCATGATCGTCAATTACATTCGCAAGATGATAAGTGGGAAAACCGTCAGATTTCATTATCACAGGATCGGGGCTGATATCCCTGTTCTTTTTGTTTATTTCTCCCAACAAGAAATCATTGAATACGGTTCTGCCCTCCGTGGGCATTTTTAAACGGATAACGTATTTTTCACCCAGATTGATTCGTGATTTAGCCTCATCGATAGAGATATTTCGGCAATGCCGATCGTAACCGATATTTTTCTTAGCCAACTTCTGTTCATCTCTAATCAAGTCAAGACGCTCGGTACTGCAAAAACAATGATAAGCATTGCCTGAGTTAAGCAAGCTTCCGGTTAGTTCAGCATAAATCAATTTTCGCTCGGACTGTACATAGGGTCCACAAGCTCCATCTTTGCCAGGCCCTTCGTCATAATGGATATTTAGCCATTCAAGAGAACTGAATAAATCCTCGAGAGCCTCAGGATTGAAGCGAGTTCGATCGGTATCCTCAACCCTAAGAATAAAACTGCCCTTATTAGCCTTGGCAAAAAAGTAATTGAACAAGGCCGTTCGTATGCCGCCGATGTGCTGCATCCCTGTCGGAGAAGGCGCGTAACGGACTCGAACGCTCATAATATCATCTCTCAAAACTGTTCAAAAAACGCTAGCTCGCTAGCAAATCTGATTTCACTCTATCTACCTGAGAAGACAAGACAAGTGAAATCAGATAATTTTCCCTCGATTTCCGTAGCATTTTATCCCCCCTGGATTCGTTTAGCAGATTTTTCAATTCCACCCTGGATTTAGCTAGCACATCGAGCTCTGCGTCAGATAGATATCGCGAACGTTGTTTCAAAATCTCCCACGAAAGCAATCGCAGCGAGATATCCCGACTACCAAGAAGTCTCATAAGCTGGTCTATTTTCCCCCTCCCCAGAGTTGCGGCTCGACACCAGATGGCCCAATCTCGTTGTTTTGTTTTAGGATCGTCAGCCAGTGGTCCATAATACCTCGCGATTGCCTCCCGGTCTTGTTCCAGAAGTATCGGAATGCCCAGGGCAACTCCCAAAGATCTTCGAAGCTTTGGCCGTTTCTGTCGAATCTCAACCTCCAACTTCTTAATCGCATCGAGTTTTGAAACAGAAAGCGCAGTACTGATGAGAAGACTCGAATATACTCGATTCAACCTCCGCTTCACGTGTAAACGATTCTCCAGCCAAGCTAGAAGGCCTGGCCAGTTCTCGGCCTCGAGCAGAGAAAGAAGTCTCCAATTCTGAATGAAATAAAAGTCTAAAATCCCAACACTCAACACAAGGAGAATAATCCATACATTGCCCACAGCGACTATTTCGCTTCGATTTGGAATAAAAGAAGATACGATGAGAACAAAAAACAAGAGAAGGATCATCAGTACATTGAACAGAAGGAAAATCGCTCTAAGTTTCACCTCCCCATCCTCACTTAAAAAAACTACCACCCTTTTTAATCATCCAGGTTTACCTTTATAATTGGCGAAAGTCTAAAAACTAGATCTAAATCACTGAAAAGATCATCAGAAGGAGATACCCAGAATGAGAAGCATATCAATAACCAACCTCAAAGCCAACACCTACTACAGCGAACCTCTGTGGATCGACGAGAGGTTTATGCTTCTTCCGGCTGACTCGCCGGTAACAGAGGGGCTAATTGAAAATTTAAAAAAGTGGGGGTATAAAAGCATACTAAGCCATGGAATTCTCCGTCCAACGCCCTCTGGAAACATCGACATCGAACTAAACAACAAAACAGAAGAATCCGAAGCCCGTCGCGTCATCCTCGACTTCCTCTTCAGCTTCACAAAATTTATTCGAAAAACCTACGAAATGTTCGATAGCAATGGATATCTCAATCTAGACTCCATAACAGAACAAGTTAAATCGACCATTTTAATGCTAAAAAGCTACCGCGCCTTCATCCTCCGTGACTTCACTCTCCATGCTTTGAACCCTCGATTGCTCAACCTGGAAGCAGAGGAAACCAATTACCTCTACACCCACTCGGCCCGAACAACCATAATCACCCTCACCATCGGCAGTAATCTCAAGCTAACCAACTTCCGTCTAATCGAACTTGGCATCGCGGCCATACTCCACGAAGTTGGAATGATGAAAATGCCAAGCAGCATAGTCAACAAAACTGGTGGCCTCACTGAAAGAGAGAAAAAAATCATAAGCACCCACCCGCTTATTGGTTTGAAAATGCTTCAAAACTACTCACATAAACACTCCAATCCAATCGCCCAGGAGATACTCCATGCAATCTCCCAGCATCATGAACGCCTCAACGGATCAGGCTATCCCCAAGGCATCAGGGGCGAGTCCACCACCCCGTTCGCCAAAATACTTGCTGTCGCTTGTTCATACGATGCTCAGATATCCAACCGTCCCTTCCGTGAAAGTGGCGAGGCTCATACAGTTATTCTAAAAATGCTGAAAGAGACACATAGCCTCTACGACGAAGGTGTTATAACAGCCCTGCTCAATTCAATTTCAGTCTTTGCACTCGGAAGCTACGTTCAATTAAAAAACGCTTCTATTGGAATCATAATCGATATCGGCGACAACCCAAAATACCCCATAATAAAACTCTGTCTGGACGAAAATCTTCAACCCTACAGTGAACAATCCATAATCAGAACTAGCGAAAAGGAAACTAAGTTCATAATCAGCCGAGTACTCGGCAAGCGCGAGATTCAAAAACTAATCGCCCGCAAACTCCTTCCGGAATCACCTCTAAACAAAGCCGGCATAGAACCTTAACTTGACACTTTGTCGAACGCGATTTCCCGATATTGTTCGAGAACTTATGAACCGAAGTGATTTCCACTACCGAGCAATGCTCTCGCGAATCTTATCTGCCTCTTCAAGCCTTCCCACCTCGCGAAAAAGTTTCTCTGCCTCCCTTAATGCATTATTCACCAAATCTTGCTGATTTGGAAAAAGATAGAGTATCGCCATATAAGCCTCGGCAGCCTCATCTAGATTCCCCTCCGCAAAATAACTTCGAGCTAGGCCCTCTTGCGCTTCGGCTCCAATCCTACCTGGAATATCCCGAACCAGCACCTCATATATTTCTCTGGAACGATCAGTTCCCCCCTCTCTCAGATATGAATGAGCTATCAGCAATAAAGATTCTGAACGGTCTGCTTGCGGAAGCGACTCATCTTTGGCAATAGTCTCCAAAAGCACAGTGGAATCGGGTGGAACCAATCTAGCCCAAGCAAGAATAATCGGAGCGCTAAGTTTCAGATTATTGCCCAGGCTGTCTATAATTTTATTTTTCGCATCGACGGCAAGGCTTGAATTACCGCTGTTTCTAAGCATTTGAGCCCAGGAGCGAATAGCCGCGGATGTGCTGGGGTTTTCGAGGTGGTTTATTACCCAGGCACCGTAGCGTTTGGATGCATCTACCACATCACCATTCTCCTTGGCCGCCAGGGCAGCTCGAAGCTCCGCTCGAATGGCCGTTTCCGTACCCGGATATTGCACTCGAGTGCGATCATACCAGCGAATTGCCTCGATAAATCGCCCGTCTCGCATGGCATTTTCGCCCATCCTGAACGGCAAATCCGCCATCAAATTGCTATTGGGGAATTCCTCGCTCATCATCCTGGCAGTTCTATTGGCCTCTTCAATTCGATTCAGATTCAACAAGGCCCAGGCTTTCTGATATAAGGCCTCCTCCCGCCATTGCTGCTCTCCAATAAGCAAAGCACTATCATATGAAACCAGCGCCTCTTCCCATTTTCTCCCCGATGCCAAACTCATGCCAACTCGGAACTGCGCCTTAGCCTTCTGTCTGGCGTCAAGCGCCGACTTTGCCGCATCTTCAAATGCCTTCGCCGCGTTATCCCATTCAAACTGACGAAACCAAGTCCATCCGGTTTCATAAAGCGCATCAAATAAGAACTCACCGCTGGCATGGCGAATCGCGCTCTGATATGCCTTTCTCGCTTCTACATATCTTCCCTCGTCGTAGTGGACTTTTCCAAGATGATAGGCCGATTCAACACTCCAGGATCCTTCAGGATTAGATTTTACAATCGAATTCAGCAATGCTATCGCTTCCGCATTCATACCGCCATTTAGATACGCAACAGCCGCTGAATAAACAGCTCTGCGTCCTGCCTCTCCTCCCTTAATCCCGCCACTCGCCTCAATCGCCCGGGCGTAATAGTCAGCAGCGCGAATATATTCCTTGCGCTCCGAATAAATAAATCCGATGCGAGAATTTGCCTCAATAGCCACGGGCGACTTACTGTGGTTTTTCACTATAATTCCATAGTCGCGCAGAGCCGCGCTGGAATCTCCCATACTCAGGGCGAGTTCACCTCGCAAAAAGAGATAGGAAGGAAGCTCGGCGCTCTTGGGATAATCATGGATTAACGTTTCAATCATGGTTTCGGCGCGGCCCGGCATACCTCCTTTGCGATAGGAGGCAAAGGCCAGGCGAAGAGCTTCCTCGCGCCTTTCATCCTCTGGATTTTGGTTTGCGAAACTCTCCAACAGTTTTGCGCCACGCTCATCCTGATTAGAAACAAGAATGTTTCCGGCAAGAAACGCAGCATCGGCAGCTATCCTCTTATCGGGCCCGATAGTCGCCTTTTCAAGATACGGAACGGCCTGAATTGTTTCCTCGGTTCCCAACCAGGTTTGAGCCAAGTTGAAGGCAACAATCTGCTCCTCATCCTCGTTTCCAGGAGTTATGGACAAGTACGCAGTTTGCGCGTCTTCAATGCGGCCCATGCGCAAGTATATGGCCGTTCTAATTCTAAGAACCGTTTCGGCCTCCTCATCGATACCCGATTTAAATTTTCTATCCCACATATCAAGATAGTGTAAGGCCTCCTCGTTCAGCCGCGCATCGTAAGCCAGACGAGCCGCTTCCAGTAATGCAAAAGACATGTAGGGTGATTCTTCATCGGTCATTATATAGTCGCGATAGGACTTCAATGCCTTTTCTCTCTCCCCCATTTTCTTCCACGCTTCGGCAATCCAGTAACTGCTCTGTGGCGTTAAGGGGAATTCCGGATACTCGGAAACCAATCTGCCAAACGCGTCGATGGCATCTTCGGATCTGCCATCCAGAAGTTGAACCTGCCCCAGACGGAAAATAGTTCTTGCCACCAAATCCTCAGACTCACTCCTATCCATTAATCTCAAATACACTGCCTCCGCGCCCTTCCAATCTTCCAGATTTTCCAGAGATGCCCCTAAATAGAACATTGACTGCTCCAAATAAGCACTCTCGTCGCTGAATTCAATTTGGCGTTCGAAAGATACGAGAGCCCCTGTCCAATCCTCCAATGCGTAGCGGGACAGGCCGTCCCAGTAGCTAACGCGCTTAAGCCATTGCGATTTGGGATATCTCTTGTCGAAGCCACTTAGAGCTTTAAGGCAACGTTGAAAATCCTTCGCCTTGTAGTAGGCAACAGCACCAAAATAGGTAGCGGAATCAGCACGTGGATCTTCCGGATACTCACGTATAAACTGCGCAAAATGCGATGAAGCGGTTTTCCACAGGCTTGCTGCAAATGCCTTGTAACCTTGAATGTAGAGCTGATCGGATGAAAGTCCAAAAACTGCATTGCATACCAACAAGAACACGAAACTAAGCTTTCTACACGCCCTCACTGTTTTCAATGGCATATCACTATTTATCTAGTATTTTCTCTTGGTTCCCTCGTTCTTCCGAGTGTATATCGGGAAGCAAACACTCGTTAAGTTCAGCTTTCACAAGAGAGCTGGGTGTTTTTTGGGTGCTTAGGCTTCCCCGACTTTTACGTCTGAAACTTATTCTACCTGAACGCACTTCGACGCGAACCGTATCCCCAGCCTTGAATCGGCCTTGCAGAATAGCAGTAGATAGAGGGTCTTCTATTTCTTTTTGGATGGTACGCCTTAGCGGCCGGGCGCCATAAATCACATCATAGCCCATTTGCACCAAGGATTTTCGAGCTTTTTCGTTCACTTCCAACCCTATTGATAAATCAGATAATCGTTCTTCAACTTCCTTCAGCATTATGTCCACAATTTTCATAATGTGTTCGTATTCAAGATTGTGAAAAACAACAATCTCATCAATCCGATTAAGGAATTCGGGGCGGAAATTCTTTTTCAGGTCCGCGAGTGCTGTGCTTTTGATATCGGCATGCGCCATAGCACCTTTGCCAATTTGGAAACCCAAACCTCCGCGATTGATTTCCCTCGCACCCGCGTTAGAGGTTAATATCAAGACTGAATTTCTAAAAGAAACCTTGTGGCCGAAATTGTCATATAACTCGCCTTCTTCCAGTACTTGCAACAGTAAATTAAAAACATCCGAATGAGCTTTTTCAATTTCATCAAATAACACCACTGAATAGGGTCTCTTCCGTATTTTTTCGGTTAGAAGTCCACCTTCCTCATAACCAACATAGCCAGGCGGTGCGCCGATTAATCGCGAGGCATTGTGTTTTTCCATGAAATCGGACATATCCATCCGGATAAGCGCCTCGGTATCACCAAAAAGGTACTTGGCAAGAGTTTTTGCGAGGAGGGTTTTACCCACTCCCGTTGGTCCAAGAAAGACAAACGAACCTAAGGGTCGAGAAGGAGAATTCAACCCAGTCCTCGAACGGCGCACTGCAGCCGCGACTGATGCAATGGCCTCATCCTGACCTATCACCTTGGAGTGCAATTCATTCTCTATTTGGAGTAACTTGTCCGATTCGCTCCTGATGATGCGTACCATGGGTATGCCTGTATTCTCCGAAACTATAGCCTGGATATCTTCGGTACCTATCAGGTTTTTCTCTTCCTTGAGCATTTTCTCCCACTGTGATTTTAGTTCGTCCATTTCATTGCGCATCTCACGAATCTTATCGCGAATCCTGGCGGCATTTTCATAATCCTGAGAGTTAACAAAAGAAATCTTTTCTTCAGTCAATACTCGAGTCTTGTTTTCAAGTTCGTTAATTGCCTCAGGTCGACTGGTGTTCAGCATTCGCTTGCTGGAACCGGCCTCGTCTATAAGGTCAATGGCCTTGTCTGGAAGATGGCGATCGGTTACGTAACGATCAGCAAGCTCGGCGGCAGATTTCAAGGCTTCATCGATATAGGTAACATTGTGGTGAACTTCATAACGACTTCTTATTCCAAGTAGAATCTGATAAGTTTCCTCGATACTCGGTTCATCGATGATCACAGATTGAAATCGACGCTCAAGGGCTGCGTCCTTCTCAATATACTTCTTGTACTCGTTCATAGTCGTAGCCCCTATGCATTGAAGTTCTCCCCTGCTAAGGGCCGGCTTCAGCATATTCGACGCGTCGATAGCTCCCTCGGCGCCGCCGGCCCCGATAATGGTATGTAACTCATCGATGAATAGGATAGTATTACCAGCCTTATCAATCTCCTTTAACACTTTTTTGAGCCTCTCTTCAAATTCACCCCTGTACTTTGTTCCCGCAACCAAGGCTGCCAAATCAAGTCCGACAAGCCGTTTACCCGCAAAAATATCCGGGGCGATACCATTAACTATTTTCTGCGCCAATCCCTCTACTACAGCCGTTTTGCCCACACCTGGTTCACCAATCAGAACCGGATTATTCTTTGTTCGGCGAGCAAGGATTCTCATTACTCGAGCAATCTCTCGCTCGCGCCCCACCACGGGATCAAGTTGTTCTTTCCGCGCCATTGCGGTTAAATCTCTCGAAAACTCATCAAGCATGCTTGTGGAAGCTTTAGCCCCGTTCATTGTCTCTTTTTTAGAAACCCCCGGTTTCTCGAGTTTTCGCTGGAGTCCTCTTAAACTGTCTAACTCACCGCTAATCTCGTAGACAACGCCGCGAAGAATATCCACTGTAATTCTATATAAGGAAAGATAAGCGCTGGTTGCGCTGCTGGGTTCGCCGGCTGCCGCAAGTAGAAAGTGTTCGGTACCGATGTATTCATGATTCAGAGTGATTGCCTCGTTAGCCGCGTTTTCAAGCAAATTTTTCACTCGATTCGAAGGTGGAATTTCATCGATATTCGCCTTTTTGTCATTTATCGGAAGCTCCTTCTCAATCCCCAACGACATTTCAGCAGTATTGATTCCTAGACGTTGGAGACATCTGAAAGCTACTCCGTTTCTTTCGCGAAGAATGGCAAGTACAATATGTTCGTTCGATAGCCTACTTGCGTTAAAACGCTTTGCCTCTTCCTTGGCAAGAACTGTCAGAATTCGCTGAGCTCGTTGAGTTAAACCCTTTATCATCCCCATTCTCCTAACATAACACTAAGAATAGTGGATTTTTGCCTTTTTTGCCATCACTCTCAAAAAACTGTCTTGTTAAAACAGCCTAAATACCCCATATAGTATCGACCACAATTGTCTACATGGCAAAAATGAGTGCCAAGTGGAAAATTCCAATTATCGGAATTGTCTCAACCCTCAGGTTCGTTTGAAAACTAATGCTTTCTAAGAACATCCAGGGGCTTCAGTTTAGCAGCTCTGAAAGCCGGCATTGCACTGGCGCCGAGTGAAAGTAAAAAAGTCACAAATCCAATCAATACAGTTGACTCCCAACGAATTTGAATTGGTATATGCTGAAGATAATACCCTTCCGTCAGGAGTTCCAGTTCCGTAACTCCCGTAGTGAACACTCCCAGCAATCCTTCGATTCCAGCTATTATCTCATTGATGAACCTGGCCACCAGGAGACCGCATCCGATACCGACCAGAATCCCAAGCGCCGAAGCTATAGCTCCAGCGAAAATGAAGATTCCAGTTGTTTTGGAGGGGGAACATCCGGCGCATTTCAGAATACCAATTTCTCTCTGCCGTTCCAAGGCTAGCATCATCAAAGATGATGTAACGTTGAATACTGCAACCAATACTATTAGCGTCATAATAAGCAGCAAGATACGCCTTGTTGTCTCCAGATTACTAAGCAGATAGTCATTGAGTTCTCTCCAGTTATACACATTCCACTTACCGGGAAGAGAGGGAGGCATGATATCCAAATCCCCATTTGAACTCTGGAACTTGCCGCCAATGAAAGTCAAGGAATTCTCCGAGGATAGAATCGACCAACCCGTTTCCAGCGGTATGAAAGCCCAAGTCCTGTCAAGATCCTGATAACCACTGGAAAACACGCCCCGCACAATGAATCTACTTACCCTGGGAACATAGCTTCCGCCGAATACTCTTCGAACTGTGAGGACTCGGACTTCGTCACCCACATCCGCCCCAAGTTTTCTCGAGGACTCACGCCCAAGCAGTATTGAGTCCAATGTTGATAAATCCCATAACCCTGAATCAAACTCTATAAATGATGCAAAAGCCCTGTCCCTTTCGGCCAAATCTGAAGGGAGAGAGCGAAGAGTCAATCCCTCTCGAGAGCCACCTGCTCTGGCTAAACCAAAGCCCTGTCTTTCGATCCAGGCATCTGATACTGTGTCGATAGTTAGGGTTTCCTCCACAGCCCTTCTCCATTCATCACGTTCACCCTCACCCCAATAATGTATCTGAAAATGAAAGGTTGATGTTTCACGGTATCGGGCGACAATGCTTTCAATCATCGCATCAACAACATGATCGACGGTAATAAGAGGAATAAGAGACAAGGCAATCCCCAAGGAGGCTCCAATTAACGGATGCCCATGACCACGCTCTCGGTGCTGTCGAAAAAAAAACCGTTTGGCGACAAATACGGGGCCACTCATATCTGAACCAGTCGTCCCTCACTCAAACGCAGGCAACGATCCGCCCTCGATGCCAGGTCTTGTGAATGAGTAACCAGTATCAACATCTTCCCAGATTCCGCTGTTTCTGAAAAAAGCAAATTTGAAACAATGCTTTTGTGATACTCGTCCAGATTGCCAGTGGGTTCATCCGCAAGCACCAGACTGGGATTATTGATTAAAGCTCTCGCGAGTGCAACTCTCTGTCGCTCTCCACCGGAAAGCTGTGCCGGAAAATGGGGAGCACGATCGCCCATTCTAACCCGTTCCAATAACACCTCTGCATCCTTTTTGGCTTCTCGATTCGCAATACCCGCCATAAGTGCGGGTAGCATAACATTTTCCAGAGCCGTAAAATCTTTTAGTAAGTAGTGAAACTGGAATACAAAACCCACTCCTTTGGATCGATAAGCAGTTAGTCCCTTTTCGTTTAGCTTATCCACTTCGTAGCCGCAAGCGCGTATAAATCCCGAATCCAACCTGTCCAGGCCGCCGATAAGATTTAAGAGAGTACTTTTCCCGCAGCCGGATGCCCCTACAACCGCAACGCTCTCCCCTATCGAAGCCCGCAGATTTGCATTTCTCAAAACCTTGATTTCCTCCGAACCCGAAAGGTAGGTTTTGTAAACACTTTCAACCCAAATTCCCTGCTCACTCACTTCGCAGCACCTCCGCCGGTTTCCTTGAAGCCGCTTGAGACGCCGCGCGAATCGCCGCGAGTAATGACATCAGTACTGCAGTAGAAAGTATAGTAAGCACATCCCGAATCATCACCTCAGAACTCTTGAAAAAAGCTCCCACTGTGGGTGGTGTAACACCTTCCAAGGCAAAAAAAGCCGAGAAGAAAAATGTAATTTGCTCAGCCGCGGATATGATGTGGTCGACGTTGGCGCCGATTAACACACCTAGAATGCTTCCGATGATTCCTCCAAAACCGCCGATAATCAGGCCCTGTCTCAAAAATATGTTTCTGATATCTTGCGGACTTGCACCCATTGCCTTGATGATGGAAATATCTTCAATTCTTTCGGTGGCCATACGTCGCAATGAATGATCGATGTTTACCGCAACGACAACGAAAATCAGTGTCAGCAAGAGAAGCATCAGCAACTTCTCAGTACGCAAGGCTCCAAAAAACGAGCGATTGCTATCGCGCCAAGAGCTAAGTGTCTCGCCATGTTCGCCCAGAGCAGTCTTCAGACTACTCATCACCACCCTATCCCGCTCAGGCCGCTTGAGTTTGATGCCAAGTTCGGGAATCGCATATCCAAACAATTTTTCAGCAGTCTCCAATGAGACAAAGGCCATCGATGCCTCATATTCTCTATAAGCACATTTAAATATTCCCCTAACTTCAAGCACAATCTCTCCAGGAGACATTCCCGCTTCGCCGAGATCTAGCGCAAGCACCTCGCCGCCGGGCATCAAGCCCAGTTTTCGCGCCAACCCTAAGCCGATTACAATCCCATTACCAGCTAAGTCGAAATCGCCAGCTACGATATCCATCAATTTCGCGAGAGCCAAATCATCTTCATACAAAGAATACGGCACACCTCGAATCAGTGAACCCGATGGATTTGAGCGTATCCCGGTAAGCATCGTCTGCCCCTCGCGAAATTCAACAGCCAGGAGTACTTCTTCGTTATTTGAAATCGTGTTTGCCACATCGAGCAGTTCCATGGATTCATAGTTAACCCCGGGTTTCGGCGACCAGCGCAAGTGATAGGAGCCAATCTCCAGAATGCTTCGAATATAACCCTGCTGAAGCCCATTCATCACGGCAAGCACCGTATTGAGTGTTGCTACGCCCACTCCTATCAGAGTGACCGAAAAAATAAACACCACTCGACCTCTACCGCCGTGACGACCGGTAAGAAATCTTCTGGATATCCAAAATCGCCAACCTGATAAGAGCGTCACAAATCTTCTTCTCGTTCACGAATGACTCCGTGATCGCCTATGAACTCCTCCTTGATTTTGCGGCCATCTTCCCAATGCACACGGACGAAGGGTTTCCCATTCCTATACAGAGTTTCAACTTTTTCGTTTGGATTTTTCCAAACAAGTTCCACGCTTATCACGCCATTGATTGTGGTAGTTTCTTCAATGATTCGATCACCCAACCAAACACTGTCCTTAATTTCAACTGCGCCGTTACCTCGTTCCTCCACTCGAACAAGGTTATCTCCTTCCCAAAAATAGTTGCGCAGCAATACTGGCGCGCCATTGTCCAGAATTTCCTCTTTCGTCATTCTGGCCTTGGAATCGTATTGTATGCGATGTTCCTTCGTATCCCTTATAATGAGCTCTTCCAAAAGATTTCCCGCTGAGTCACGAATCCATTTTGTCTCTCCAACTATTTCATCGGAGTCTATGATTCTCAGCGTGCTTCGTCTTCCATTTGAGTCCATGCTTGTTATACGCCAACTATCCTCAAAACCTTCCAAATGGCGTCTGTTCTCGTAATCGGTGGTTAAAACCATATCAGAAATCACATGGGGGATAGATTTCGTATCTTCACTAAAGTAAATAGCGCGCGGACTTCCATCGACATCATAGACATATACAGACTTGTTTAGCAGATTTCCCTGTGCATCAAACTCTTCGCTGTTAATAAGCTTCCCATTTTTCCGCATTAATACGCGGGATGATTGTTCCACGCCGTTTAGATACAGAGTTTGCGTTTCGGTATCATCAGCGTATTCAATCGACAAAGTCCAACCCTCGACAGCAAGTCCATCGGTGGGGGATTCCGGCATCCCGCTTGGAGAACTTTCATACCACTCTAATCCACCTATACTAGATGCCGGCACTGCAAGCACAACTATTCCGCATAACTTCGTTAACGAAATTCGTAAACAGAAAATCGAGTTAAACACTGCAATTATTTTCTTGAACATAACTCATCAGCAAACAGTTCATCAAAATATGAGTTTGGATCGAATGCAACCAAATCATTCAATTTCTCTTCCTTTCCAAGTTATGCGAACGGAAGGTTCAAACCTTGACTAATCGCAGCTATCACGCCTCCCTTGGCCGAAGAATCATACTTTGTCATAATCACTGTGTCTATGCTGATTGCTTCGCAAAATATTTCGGACTGACGCGTCCCATTTTATCTGGTAACTGCGTTGATTGCCAGTATTTTTTGTACACATCGTCATTGCCGAGTTTTGTCTTGCAAATTCTATCGATTAGTTCTCTGAACTAGCCTTTTTTGTGCATTCGTTTCGCCGCGCAGGCTATTAAGAGTCTCTCGTGTCATACCGTGCCAGAAATCGACCCATGGCTTCGCTTCACACAGCCATCAACCAGATGTTTCACATCCCAATTTGAGATTCCACTCAATATCCCCTGGTTCGTCTGCCAGGCCCGCGGCTTTAAAGGCTCCAAAACCACCCTGCAATTTGTCCATCGTAGAACCTATTCGCAGATCCAACGTCCTCGAGCGAAGAGATCCATCAACTTCCTCCCCAGACTCGGCATGAGTTTCCTGTTTCTACTTTCCACCGATTTCTTGTACATACAGCGTTATAGCTTATTTGGTTGGGATGGTTTGTCCATTACTGAAAACAGATACCCAACTACTGCTCTTTCCAACACACATTTTTTCCGGAGCATAGGCAATCCGCATTAGTAGGGAAGGGATTCCACTGTTTTGAAGTATCGTGCAATCTTGATAAGGACATTGCTTAGCAGCACAACGTTTATGGTGATTGAACCCCACATGAAACCATAGGCATAGAGATACTGCTCATAGGCCCTGTGATAGTTTTCAGTCCCTGAACTGTATAAGACAGTTTCATTTGCATAATTTCTAGAGACGCCAATAAGGATTACAGTCGGAGCAAGCGAAAATGAAAACAACGCGATTGAGTTATAGAGTTTCTTCTTGGCATTGTCGAGTTCCTCCATTGGATCGGCAACAGCCAAATCAAGAGGAATGGTGAGGCTTCCCATGTCGGGATACAAGGGGATTATTCTCTTTTTGTACCCATCTTTCTCGACTGTTAAGACAAGGGTTTCGCTTGGGGCGTCTATCGCCACAGGAGTTTTCCCAATCCAAATATTGCCAAGTCTTAAATTTGCGCCTGTGGGTATAGTTCTAATCAGTATTTGGGGCGAGTCGGATTGCTCCAGCTCTATTTCTATAAATCTAGTTTCGTTAGCTCTCAGAGTATCGTTTATGATTTTCGGCTTATAACCAATGGCGGAGATTTCAAGTGAGAAATCACCGGGCAGTAAGCTGGAATCCGACCAATAACCAATGGCGCTTCCACTTCGGTTGACAGTGATAATGGCATCCGATGGCTCAGTTTGAACCGTTAGAGATGCCCATTGCCGCCCCAGTATAAGCTCCCTCAAACGCGCAGAAATTTCTTTGGATACCTTCACAAAATCTTCATCCGTGCTTGCTCCCTCCCAAACCACTGACTCCCCGGAACGTTCAAGAACGGAAACTCTAATCCCATAATAGTCACCCACCCTAGTTACAGTGCCAAATATCAGTATATCCAACTTGTTGGATTGGCGGTACATTCTTGGCGAGACAGTATTCATATCCCATAGCAATTCCTTATTTGGTGCCTCAGGAAACACTATGGGAATACTGTCAGGCATACTGATTTGACGAGGAGGATACGTGCGCCAATAAGAGAGTTCAGTATTTTTGGTCTGAATTTTCTTTTCAAGTTCATTCAAAGTAACAAGGCTGCGATTCAGATCGAACAATAAATCATCTCTACTTTGAAGGAGCTTTGAAAGTTCAAATAAAACCTCCGATTCCTTTATATCGAGGATTTCCCTCGCGATTAGGTTTTGCTCTGTTTTGCTGATTACGTGTTGTTTCAAGGTTGAAATCTCGTCATATACCAGACGCGGGATAAGAGTAGAGATTTCCTCCTCTCCATTTTCGATCTCGAATGAGCTTATGGCCACCCTCCAATCTTCCTGGGTAAACTGTGCTTCTCTCTTGCTGGCAGTCTCATCAGCGAACGCAAAGCTAGCTAGCAGAATTAGTGGGATTGAAAACCGAAACTCAAGCATCATCCGTTTTGCCTATTCGCCAACGAAGATAAGACTCGATAAAAGGATTCAAATTACCATCCATCACAGCCTGTACATTTCTGTTCTCGTGACGTGTTCTTAGGTCTTTCACCATTGTATAGGGGTGAAAAACATAAGATCTTATCTGATTGCCCCAGCCAATGTCCATTTTCTTTGCCGCACTTGAAGCCCGCTTTTCGTCTCGTTTTTGACGGTAGTACTCGTAGAGTCTCGATTTCAAAACCTTAATTGCAGTCGCACGATTTTTCAGTTGACTCCGTTCATTTTGGCACTGCGCTATAATACCTGTTTTCAGGTGCGTCATCCTCACCGCGCTGGAAGTTTTGTTCACATGCTGTCCTCCTGCACCGGAAGCCCTGTAGGTGTCCACCCTGATATCCTCACTCTTCACTTCAATTTCGATGTCATCCTCGAAAACAGGTGAAATATAAACAGAGGCGAAAGAAGTGTGTCGCCGCCTCGAAGAATCAAAAGGACTAATCCGAACCAAGCGGTGTATTCCGCCTTCGCCCTTTAAGAGTCCGTGAGCAAAATCGCCATCGATTTGAACATCTACTGACTTGATACCTCCATCAGCTTCTTGTATGTCCAGCATTGTCATTTTGAAACCCCGGTCAACAACCCAGCGTCCATACATACGGTAAAGCATGGCCGCCCAGTCGCAGGATTCGGTGCCTCCGGCACCAGCATGTATGGTAACGAATGCTGATGCTGAATCATTTTCTTCGCCTAGCAACTGCAAAGTTTTCAGTTTCTCATACGACTCATTTAGGCTGCCAATTGTCTCGCGAAGTTCGACTTCCATGCTCTCGTCTCCCGCTTCTTGGACCAAGGACAGGAGAGCCTGGGCATCTTCCTCTTGTCTTATCAGTTCCTCCCATGGCTCATATTTGTTCTTTATTTGCTTGATTTGCGCCATCGTTTTCTCAGCCTCATCATGGTTATCCCAGAATCCTGGCTGAGTGCTCGCAGTTTCAAGTTTTTGAACTTGATTCCTCAAGCTGGAGGAGTCAAAGCTCCCTCCAAATTTCAAGTATATCCTTCTTGAGGGATTTAAGTATCGGACCCCAATCACTAATCAATTCATCTTCCTCCTAAACTGAATTCCTTGTTTTTTCGTAAAGCCTGCACAATCTTTTGAAGGGAACACCCCACGAATAGGATGCTGAGAGCATCTAAAACAAAGTTCTCAGAATTATCCAGCTCCACCATGCTTGTTTCAAGTCAATATTGCTAAAACTCCGAAAAGCCGCTTGATTTACGCCTCAGCGCTTTCTCAAACAGGCGCTGTCTCACAGAATCAAGGGGGTCTCCTGAGGCTTTCGTCGAGCTTAAGCGGCGTTATCAAGGAGTTCCCCATTCAACCCTGGCTTCCTGGTGCTCTCTGCCGGCCAGCCAAGCTTGCATCTGGTGCAAGTATTGACGTGGAAACCTTATAAGGGAGTGTTAGCTGCAGGCTTCGATGAATCTAATTTTCTCGCGGCGGAGATGTTTCATCGGAATTACCGGCTCTCATCGACTTTCGCCTCAGCTTTTTTCGTCTATTACTCCTTCTCCACCTCGAAACCGCGCTAATCAAGGTTCGAAAAATCAACGCGAGGCCGAGAAAAAAAAGAGTCCAGACAAGGATTTGCTGCATACTTCTACTAGGAATAATGATCCTTTTTGCTTAAGTCAATACACTGTGTTCGACCCTGGAAACGAGAATATATAGCTCAAGGGGGCAGCAAGTTTTAAAAAATATTGTATCACAAGAATGGTTCCGGAGCATACATATATTGCAATAGAATTATAAACAAAGCGAATACATCCTTATATCTTGCCTTCCATCCTTGTCTATCCTTCATGAGAATGGCTACTGTGATTTCGGAAATTTACTAAATTGAGATTCTTGCCGCAATACTTACAAGAATGATTGGATCTGAATACGCATTGAAATGGACTGGGTGCCAGTGAAGTACGAAAGCTAAAGCAGCTTGAAGAAGAAAATCGCAAACTGAAACCAATGGCTTGAGCATCTGGGCCTGGGCAAACAGATGCTGCAGGATGTCCTTAAAAAAAAGGTTTGAAGACGAAGCAGAAGCGGATTCTCGTGGATCATTTGCGCGACTCTTACCAGGTCAGTGTCCGGCGAATCTGCCAAGTAGTGGGAATCAGCCGATCAACCTATTACTACCAATTCGCAACAATCGGGACGATACAGCACTGATTATACAGATGATAGGAAATCGTAGAGACCCGTGTTGGATATGGCTCACACACGCGCGCGCGTCTACACACTGCTTCGCCACCCGAAGACTACTACTACTCTCTGCGGAACAAGCACCTCAGGCGTCGAGTCAACCCTGAACATCGCTCACCGGAAAGAGAAGGCACTGAGTTAAACGAGGTGTGGGCATGAATTTAGACTTGGATGCGCTCTTCATGGATGCCGAATCGGGCCTTAACTGTAGTGGATACTTCTAGTCGAGAAGTCCTGACGATTAAGGTCGGGACAAAACTCACAGGACTTGATGTCATCGATACCCTGAAAGAAATCGAAAAGGAAAGAGGCTGCCAGATAAGGATTAAACAGATAAGGGAATTATCGAAAGATTCAACGGATCACTTCGGGATGATGCCTGAATGTGAATTGGTTCTTGTCCTTGGAAGATGCGTGTTGAGAAGATCGAATTGTGGCTCCAGAATTACAATCGATATAGGCCGCCGCAAAAGCCTTAATGACCAGACGCGACACGACTTTGCGCCACTCTGGAGAGGCGAGAAAATTCTACTGTTCGCCGGTCCAGAATTCGGGTGAAGGGCAGTAAACCCAGCCTCTTTGAGCCGATGAAGATATGCCTGGAGTAACGATAATCAATCCCATCCTCAGGTGGCGGTAAACCAGGAGTCGAAATGGATCACAGTACTGCCCCTGCTTCAATCCCTGACTCCTGCGACTAGTCTGTCCATCTCGCCTGGGAGTTATTCTCAGCCAGGTGAACACTGGGTTATTTTTGCCTAAGTTGAAGCTGGAAGGTGAGGATGGCTGCTGCAAATAATCCAGTGTTCTTTTAAGACCGGAGCCAGGGGATGGGCGGGATCTTGGGAAGCACAATTCGAAAACGATGGGGGTGTTCTTCAGAACTCCGGGTGGCCGGGCTTCCGCATTTGAATCGGGTATTCAGGAAGATGCAGTGGGAACGCGCACTCACGCATTTTTCGGACCGGTTTTCAATTCCGAAGGGGGTGGTAGAAATCGTGGAGTCTCGGGACCCCACACACAGCTTCAACTGGCCAACCGAACGTGGACGCTATGCTGCTGAAACCCGTCCTCGCAATAGAACCTTCCGCATCTGGGAAAGAACAGCTTGATGGAAACAAGAATGAATATGAAAGGAATTAGCTATGTATGCAGTAACAAGTAACAACGCTGTCACAAGAATCCTCATCCTGTGCAGAACAGGATAAGCCTGATAATTCGATTGAATATCCGGATGAAGCACAGATCCATGCAGGATGTGCCTCAGGTGCAAGACTGGCTGTAGCGGAGGCGGCAGCTAATCTCATAAGCGCAGGTGACAATCGGCGCTATGGGAGAACGGTAAATACTTGGTAAAGGGTGACTATATCAACACGCCGGCATGGGAGAAGTCCACGGGAAATCTTAGGAAACTGGCTCTCGGGGAAAGCCTGGATTCAACTCTCAATCACTTAAGATGCGCCAGACTCTGAGGCCGTGTGGCAGTCGAATGGATGGGTTGTTTCGAGCGCGGTGATAAGAAAACGAGCAAGATGAGAAGAGGGATGAACTGCTTATGAAGAGTGACTGCGCAATGCTGCCGGACTATCCGTCGACAACAGAACTGCATGGAAAACCTATCGTCAAACGCTGCGAGATGTGCCACAACAAACTGATTTTCCTGAAAACACCACCTGACCGACTTCACCGGCTGAAAGTCCTCTGGGGGGGAAAGGAATGACGGCTTCTAAAAACCGGTTTCTAACAGAACGAAAATACCAGGCAAATTGCGCCGATTTTAGTGGGTGATGCTCCCGTTTTTCTCATTTTGCGTGCAAAAAATTCCCATTTTGCGTGCAAAGTTACAATGAGCCTTATGGCCATGGATGGCCTAAGACGGGCCTGCCGGGGATGAAGAGCTTTGCATTTCAACTTGAGTAGTGAAACATTTGAGCTAGCAGTTCTCTAGCCATAAGGTTCTCTGGATGTAGACTTTTCGTTAATACCATCTTTGGTCAAAGATATCTGGACTCAATCCTAGAAGTTCATGAAATGTATCGAGAATTTTCTCACTCAATACCTTGTCACCGTATATACCTAAATAATAACTGGATATACCTACTGAACAAACTATGACATCATCGGAAATAACATCGATCAGCATTCTTACATCTTCATAATACTTTTTTCGATATTTTGACTTTCGTTCATGGTCAAACTTCCGAGCTGCAAAAATCAATCCCGACATTTTGTTAACGGCGGAATGTTTGACTATAAGGAGTTTGCAATCATGATAGTGTTCCCTCACAGCTTCTTCTGTTACAGGAGTGAGAGTCAATACGTTAGGTGCCATGAAGTATACGATCAAGGTTGTATCTCTTTTGCTAAGAATAGCTTTCAAAGTCGCATCATCCATATCTTCACTCCAAGCGGAATACACTGTCATAAGCATGATGCAGCAAAACAACACACGTTTTCTAATCATTTTGCTGTTCCTCCTCTCATTTTCATTTTGTAGTCCTCCTACTTGAAGTCGGTCCCTGAGTTCCAACTGGCCCATGACTATCAAGATAATCTCTACGCTAAGGCTCACCAATTTGCCTGGCAATCGGAGTCTCAGTTTTTCTTACATTTTTGTTCTCAAGTTTTAGTACTGCTGACCAATCTTAAAATCTAGCTTTTCTGCCATCTCACTCCGCTGGATAAGCCCGCAGGATGGCTCTGATACTCGCCCTTGGCGGAAATCAGCTGATAGAGACCGTCATACTCATAGCTGTGAGTACTGCTCGAACGATGGCTGGTGCTGCTCCTGCTAAGCACATTCCCGACTTCATCAAAGGTATAGCTCAAATCCTGAAGGTTCCGTCCATAGCTGTTCTCGCTCTCCAGCTCTTCCAGCCAGCGGCTCATAAGGATCGTAGCTGTAATCAGTCCTGACGCCATTGCCGAATACAATGAAGGTTCTCATGCCATACTCATCATAGCCAATCCGCTCAATCAGGTACTTCTCTCTGGACTGATTCCCATCTTTTCGAGTGCTAAGCACCTTGTCAAGCTGGCCTCCCTGATCGTAGAAGTACTCTATCACCTCGCCATCGGGGTACTCTATCCTGTTCATACGCCCAAGATAGTCGCTCTTGAAACTCATCAGGGCAATCTTGAGGGGAGGGCGGCGATACGGGCCTGCCTGAGGTCCTTTGCAATCGGGAGCGGCCTGACTACAGGCGGGCTGGAGCTATCTGTAGCGCTGGCTGGCTGCTTGGCCTCGCTGGGCTTAGTGACCCCTGCTCCATTACTGTTGAATACTTTCTAGGTATTCTCTCCATTCATTGGGGCCAGTATATTTCTCCGGTAGTAGAAACAAACCCTCTTCAGTCACTAACCAGAATTCATAGTCATCAACCGATTTAGCCTTCAATTCATTTAGAACTTCTTCTGGATACTCGGCAAGCAATACTCCATCTTCTGAGTAGACTGTTATGCTTATAAAAGTAACCCCTTCTTTATCATATCGAAAACCTACTTCAGGTTTCAGAGTAATATTTGATGTTGCATTGTCACTATACTCAATCACCACTCTTACTGTATATTCATAGCCATTACGGAAATTTGGCATGGGGAACTTATCCCAACCCAGAAGAGTTGGAACCAAGAATCCCAAGCAAAGTACTTTGCCCACAGTCATGTCTCTCATTTCTTCCTCCTAACAGCCAAATATATGTTTCTCATTTCTTCCTCCTGCTTTTTTCTCCAAAACCAGCCATCCTCATCTATTGCTTTTAGAATAATTATCTGCGGCATGCTCCATTGGACTTGGTTTCCACATGCCCCCAGAGAGCAGATAGGGTATAAAGAATAGAATACCTAAAAGCTGATACTGATATGTATGGGCCTCTTCATGCATGCCTATATTTTCTTTGGATCCTTCATACCTCACAGTATTATGTTCAGGCCCTTTCCCCTCCATGGCATAAATCACAGTATTACCAAATGTGATGGCACCACCAAGCTTAAAAAATGTTATGAAGTTTATCGCATTGTTGGAAATGGTAATCTTTCCTTTACCATATATCAATCTACTCAATCCCACTAGTATCAAGCCAACGAGAGCAGCAGACAAGGTAACTGGTGAAGCCCAAATTTTGCCTATTATATCAAGTACTATAGGCCATTTATGACTAGGTTCAAAAGGCATAGGAAAGTCTCCGAAGCCGCGTATTATTGGCTCAGGCAATCGCTCAGGCAATTGAATATATGTCGGGCCCTTTGAAGGATGGATAGTATGCGGGCAATCTATCAGGCATATCTATCGGGGTATTCGGACCAAATTCCCAGACTGGATGCTCCAATCCAGGCAACTTCAAGTTAAGCCCGTCTTCTGCCTCCATCCCCGTCGGGTCCACATACCTTACTGGGTTGTTGTTCGTATATGAATACCAGTTGGTAGCCTCGATAACAGAATAGCCCTTGCGCATTCCTCACACTTGGCCCAGGTCCAAAGCTCTCCGGCCACCCATCCGGCTAGAGGCAGGTGAACAGAATACTCTCTTATTTTTTGTAGGCAGGAGGCCTACTGAAAATAAGGCATCTTCTGTTTAGCCTTATGGCCATGGACGGCCTAAGGGCGGGCCTGCCTCTGAGGGGGGAATGAGGCTTTGTGTGACGATAGCCGCATATATAGCCAGGCGTATGCCTTCAATTATGTGTGGCGGAGCGATCATTAATAAACTTGTGCTCTGTTGCTTAAGCTTGACCGATTTCAAACACTTTGGTTTTAGTCAAGACGTTGTGTAATCCCTTCCTGTCTCGTCTAAAGGATATAGTAAGAATGCCTATCCCAAAAGTTAAAAGCATACTGACTATTACGAACGAGAGATAAACTAGTATAGACCGTAATATCGAGATTTTATGTCCATCGTAGGTAACCAATCGCACTCCCATCATTTTTTGACCAATAGTCATTCCAAAGACTGACGAAGGTAAAAATGCAAACAGGAAAAAAAGAATTTGCCCAGCAACTCCAAAAACAAGATTAAAGTGAGTATCAGAATATTCGACCAATTCTTTAGTGATTATAGAGAACCTTCCCAAAATTATTATTGCCGCAAACAAAACAGACACCGATAGCACAGCGTCTATTATCAAAGCAAGCATACGTCGCATTGTCAGTTTTGTTTTCTCCAATAATTCTTTGTAGCAGCAGTAAATGAAAAGTCAACTTTTAGTCCAGGGACTCCAATTAGAGTAAAATCAATATCGGCACCCGTTTTGAGCTTGCCTTTACTATCTATCCCAACAGAAACTGTTCCCAACAAATAGGAAAACGATACACTAGGGCCACTATCACCTACGCCCGCATATACACCAAGATTTGCAACTTCTAAACCAACACCAATAGACAATTTAATTTCATCTGGCCACTCTTCTTGTAGCCGAGTCAGTGCATCAGAATACAAAGAATAATCGCCAGAAATCTCGCCATCTTCATTAATGAATTGTATGCGATGGTCACCCTCGGGCAGTCCTTGTACTATATCATAAAAAAGAGAAACGGCTTCTGTAATATCGCCTCGGTTCTCTATCTCACCTTGAATTGTTGCATTACTCTGATCGTCGTAGTCCACTTCCACCAGCCCCGCCGGATCCACATACTTCACTGGGTTGTTGTTCGTATATGAATACCAGTTGGTAGCCTCGATAACAGAGTAGCCTACTCTGTTGGGATTAATCAATCCAAACCCGGCAGGGTCCGGGCTTATCCAGCGGGAGGTTGCAGGCTCATAGTAGCGTGCCCCGTAGTAGTAGAGGCCAATCTCCTCATCGAGCTCCTTTGAGGTGAACCTGAAGGGTATGTAGCCTGTGGCAGGATCGGTCTCTTCTATCCATATCTCCCCGAAGGGCAGGTACTCCACCCTCTCATAGGGCTCTCCCCTGTGGTTGGATACGACAGATACGCTCCCCAGATGGTCCGGATGATAGTAATAGGTTGTGGTATCTTCGGAGTTCCAGTTGTAGTTTCGCTCCTGGCGCA
>Ga0209339_1000027_pt1 | contig 103914 bp, 96 predicted proteins | sample OlaalgELextract3_FD_187376 | JGI IMG/M metagenome (GOLD analysis project Ga0209339, IMG submission 187376) | Olavius algarvensis symbiont microbial communities from Tuscany, Italy - Type A ELBA extract 3 (SPAdes) (version 2) | ecosystem: Host-associated > Annelida > Digestive system >... | reverse complement strand
GAGTTCATATAAGGTGGGAGCTAATGCAAAGAATATTGAACATGAGAATGAGCACGAAGGAATGACATTGCCTGATGGCAACTACTATTTGTCAACAGAAAATCTAGATCTCAATTCGGAGGGTAGTTATGATTCATGGAGTTTTCACAATGTTGCACAACTCCAGACCAAAGATCCGAATATTCCCAAAGGTACAAGAGGAGAAATAAATTCGGGAATGTACTTAATCCATGGAACCGAATACAAGAATGGAGATACCTGGACAACCCCATTTTCGGCAGGCTGTATTTCAACTCAAGGCAATCAGCCTGGGCATGATAAATTCATGGCCAGTATTCCAGCAGTTGGCGATCTTTCAGTTATCAGAGTTCGCATTCAGTCTGCTGTCAACATTTCAAAATATCTAAATAGATGAGGTAATTGATGTTTAAGAGAATTATTCTAGTAAGTTGTCTTTTTTGTTTTCCTCTTTTTCTGATGGCTCAGAACTTCAGCATAATAGGTGAGCGTATTCTTGGTCCACATCCAGCACCGTATTTGATATCTATCATTGATGAACAGAAAATGGGCTTTGAATGGACTTCAGTGGGAACAAGTAGTGTTTTTGATGAGGTTGAATATTTCAACTATTCGATTAAACAGCGTGATGGGATGACCTTTCTGGTGCTAGATGCTGATATTCCCGAAGAGATACTATTAGCAGTCTTTGTTAACGCAACCACATGGCATGCCGGTTCTGAGATACTCATCCTTTTTGGGCAGATTCAGGAACAAAAAGAACGTTCAGGGAAGCTCTACCATCCCAGCTTTTTCCTGGGATATGTAGCAAATCCAAACCATAGCAATTCACATATTCTTTTGGAGGATATACATCTGAGTGAGGGTTTAGCCCGAGGTTACAGAGATGCTAGTTCTTCCCTTACTGAATTTGGAAAAACTTATGATGTCAATAATCTTGACTCGCTTCAATCAGAAAGTGCATGGGTGGAGGGAGCAAGTGGAGATGGGATTGGCGAGGGATTTGTAATTGTGAATGGACGGGATAGGAAGTGGAAGAGTTTGGCAATCATCAATGGCTTTATCTCAGCGCGAAATCCTCATCTCTACAAAGAAAATGGGAGGGTAAAGAAGATAAAAGTGGAAGGCGTTAGGAGTGGCGTCTCAGAGGTGTTAGATGTTATAGATACACCACATCCGCAAACAGTTGATATATCATTTTTGCCGTACCCTGAGGATATTCGAGTATCAATTGCTGATGTCTACCCCGGAACTAAATACAAGGACACTGCCATCCATTATTGTATCACCTATAATCTTACAATAATTCCTTTATTCCCTTGATAACTGATCCGCCAGTTTGAGAAGGGGGTTTTCTACTTGAAGGATTTTCTGCGTCGTGCACTGGGACTTGTTATGGCGGAGACGCTGCTCTTTGTGCCGTTATACCCGATCGATCGTAATCACAATTAAGCGCCCACACGATACCTATGGCGATAGTTTTAATTCGACGCTAACTATTGTCGATTCCGGACGTGCAAATAACGGATTGGGCCGTGGATACTCGTGGTATAATAGGAGTTCATATAAGGTGGGAGCTAATGCAAAGAATATTGAACATGAGAATGAGCACGAAGGAATGACATTGCCTGATGGCAACTACTATTTGTCAACAGAAAATCTAGATCTCAATTCGGAGGGTAGTCATGATTCACGTAGCTTTCACAATGTTGCACAACTCCAGACCAAAGATCCGAATATTCCCAAAGGTACAAGAGGAGAAATAAATTCGGGAATGTACTTAATCCATGGAACCGAATACAAGAATGGACTTACCTGGACAACCCCATTTTCGGCAGGCTGTATTTCAACTCAAGGCAATCAGCCTGGGCCCGTCAGAAGTCATGGCAATGGACTGCCAATCTTTGTTTCCCGCAATAACAGAACCTGCATCTTTGGATTTAGAGCTGTCCGTCAACAGAGAGACTGTCAGTGCTACAGCTAAGATAAAATAGAAGCTACTCATCATAGTTTCTCCATTATACACTGGTAAGATGAGTTCAAGCAGTTTGTCTTAATTGCGACCGTTTTTGTACCCAAGAAATTGCCTCTTTCTCATCCTCATGAGGAATGCAGAGACTATGTATCGGAGTTCTTACCTTGAGCAATAGCCTCCAGGCCCGTTCCTTTGCCCTTTCTGAAATCGGTCCCAAACAGAGCACGCGCCATTTGCAAAGGTTTTCGAGCGTTGATGGGAGGATTGTCAGTTTGAAGGATTTTATACGCAGGGCATTGGATCTTCTTATGGCGAAGTCGCTCTTACTCTCTACATCTCTTCATGGAAAACGAAAACGGATTGTGATTTTGGACATGAGCATGGTGCTGGTGATCCACATGCACATGATTGGGATTGGTCGAAGATATCCCCCAGGCAACCTGGTAGACCGCTGTTATCAGAAGAGTGATGATGAAAAAAAACACGAGGTTTTTGGATTAATAGAATTGAAGGTTCCGTTAGTAGTTTTGTTGACAATATTAGCAAACTGGGAGGAATTTTCTTTATTCAATGGCTTTGATGAAATATATTGCTTTTTGGAGAAACCGAAAGCATTATCACCGTAAGAAGGCATTTCTAACAGGGCCAAGCAAACTCCTTCGCTGGTTACAATTCTTCGCTTTCCCTTTTCAACGGCATCATCCAGGAAGCGTTTGAAGTCACGTTATGTTCTTGAGACTTCTTGAAATCCTCATTGATTAAGGCAAAAATCTAACAATTATCTCAATATCTTGCATTGTTTTGACTCTATGATTTAATTTCGGGTCCTTTTCGGTAATATAACCCTCTGAGAACTTGGTTTGTTGCCAATTCCTTCATCAATTCGTTATATGCCGCCTTTGAACGCAATTCCTAAGTTCCTGCAGTTCCAGTTTGACCGATCCAGAATTCAATCGCTCAAATATGCCAAACTTAGCCTGTCTCCCCAAAGCAGAATCAATTCTCAAAAATATCATAGCCTTTTTTTCAGTCGACGAACAAGAAGTGGAGGCATGTCTTTGTAATAGCAGTCTTCAGGATTTGATAAGACATCAAGCCCAGTTAATGCCAACTCGTTCTTCAAATCGCAAAACATCCATAACACCTGTTTATTCAGTATACTATGCAATATCCAATCCTTTCAGACTGCCGGACACCAGAGAGAAATTTGATTCTCTACATTTTCCCGAAACAGAGAACGGACGTGGGTTCGATTCCCGCTTGAATACCCGGCAATGTGTTTTACAACTCATGTCTGAACTGTTTAACCTTTGTTCATTCGATTCCATATTTCTGCTTAAACTCATCGATCCAGTCGTGGTGGCGGCCAGATTCATCAATCGCGCTGGCAAGCTGTTGAATGGTAACTCTCCCAATTCTATTGGCATATTCTGCTGGTACAGATTCCATGAGGAAGGGCCACAAGCCAGACTCTTTTCCGCCGGTTGAAACCTTCAGGAAGGCGGGGTTTCTTTCATCGTGCAGGAGCACGAAATATCCATCCTTTTTGAGAGCAAACAGCATCTCCCTGAAGAACTGGTAGTAGCTTGTAAACGGGCAGATGGAACCTGATCCGAATGCAGTCTCTCCAAAGCCGAACTCGTTCATTCGTTCCCAGTATTTCCGTCCAATGTGGTGAAGGAAACAGCCTTCAAGTCCATACAAAACAGGATTCCTTCCATCACAATCACCGCGAGAAAAAACAGAACAGCCGCCAAACTTCTTCTCCGCGAGTTTTGCCTCAATGAAGATTCTGCCGGTTTTTCCACCAGATATGGCCAGGTCAATTGATGTGTTAAATACCGCCCGGTCGTCATATTCAAACTCAGCGGTGATTTCTCCGGTTGGCCAAGGTATTCCTGCCTCCTCGAAAATTGCACACAAGGGCTCAAGGTCTTTTTTGACAACTAATGGCCCCACAAGATTGAAAAGCATTGCCTGACTGTTCAAGCCGTGGTGAAGGTACTTGTGAAGCGGGAAAGAATCCTTCCCTAAATTCCGTTCATGTTCTTGCCTGATATACTCGGCAACGTCAGTGCAAATGATATTTTGCCCCCACATACGAAAAGATTTGAGACAATAAGACATTCTTGCACGCGTGGCCAATCCCTTTTTGGAAAACCATCCTGCAGCAGCATTCCGCATGCCCCAGTCCACCACCTGATATCGGGTAAATGAAGCCACAGCCCTTTATCGAGGCTCCATTCCCGTACTGGCCTGTGTAAGTATGCAGTTGGCTGTAAGGCTGGTCGCGTACTTCAAATTCATCAAACGGGCATGTCCGATTTGATAATCATGACCCAGCAAAGACTCTTTGTCACTTTGAGATAAACTTTCTCCTGCTTTGATGCGTTCATGGATTTGTCCAATCTTGACCGTAAAACTCACGATAGGCATCATGCCAGCCTTTAACTTCGTGCTTCCTGTTTCCAATATTTGTAAAGGTTCTTCAGTCTGCTTTTCATTTCAGCCCCTTATTTTCTATATCGTTCTCTTTTTCAGTAATCGGAAGTTCCTCCAGCTCAAATAGATCGTGTGACATGCGGCGGACACCTATGTTGTATTCCATCAGGAGCGTAACCAGTTGTTCGCCGTTCATAAGGCCCACGGGTGTTTTATCCGGCTGATTGGCCTCTTTAACGGCTCCGGTGCTGAAGTCGCTGGTGGTGATAATCAATCCCTGTTCATGAACGCCAAGGCTGCCGCGTATCTGCTGAACGATTGGGCTTCGAATATTGCCCTTCCAGCGTTTTGCCTGAACAGCCATTTTGATGCGGACCACATCACTGATAAGCAGCGTGCCTTGGACATCAATGCCACCATCGCCTCTGTATTTGGTCACCTCGATGCTTTCAAAGCCCATTTCAGCCAGCAGCTGTCCAACGAGCTCTTCAAATTGAGCCGGGCTCAAATTCATCAGCCGAGATAACAGTTTTTTCCGTATGTCTTGATTGTGCTTTGAGATTTGATACGACAGGTTAATCCCCATCCATTTGACGAGGCTGTAATACCCGGGTGATGTACGCACAAACCGGCCGGGCACACCACTGGCTTTTGCCCGTTTGATTTCCGTAACCAACTTGAGCGTTCATTGTTGCTTCGGGAGTCTTGCCTGAGGTATTCAACCATCCCTGCTTCATGGCTTTATCAGTAATATCCCGGGAATGCATGGAGTTCCGGTTGCCAAACTGATCCAGCACCTTTTCAGCGGCATCCAGGAAGGAATACGTTGCTTTCGAGCTGTCCGGAGGACTCTCGCTCCTGGGTTCTGGTTCCCTGGCATCGTAAACAGCAACAGGCTGTACATTCCGAAGGGAGAACGTCCGAGGCGCAACCTTCACAAAGATCGACTGGTCCCCATGTTTTTTGATGTCCGAGTAAAGACGGGCACTGACAGTGGCCTCCGGCGTTTTGCCGTCGGTAGACCACAAGCCAGCTTCAATAATCTGCTCGGTGATCTCTTTGGCATGGAGGGGCTTTCCAGCTTCCTTTAATATCTGTATGGCTGCGTCTTGAATGCTCATAGAGTTGCTCCCCATTCTATATGTATTAAAATATTCCGTTTCATGATCACACCATACTGAGTTCGAGTTTGTGTTTTATCTTTTCCCAGCCCGGGATGACTGAGTCGAGGAGCTTATAAAACTCTGGGCTATGATCATGATATTTCAGGTGACACAGCTCATGCGTAACAACATAGTCAATACATTCTTTAGGCGCTCTGATCAGGTCTGTATTGAGGGTTACTGTGCCCTTGTCTGAAAGACTACCCCATCTTTTTTGCATTCGCTTGATGGAGAGTTTTGACTGGTCAATACCGAGACCATTGAATTTCTGCCAGCAGCGATCCATGCTTTCTGCAAATTGAAGTTGTGCCTTTTCCGAATACCATTGGTTCAATAGCTTCTTGGCTGCATTTGGAGTCGGTTCGTTCCGGCAAGTGATATGAAAAAAACCACGAGACAATTTCACTGAGTTTTCCGTGCCTTCAGCTAATTTCAAGCGATATTGCTTTCCAAGGTACAAGTGGGTCTCGCCGTTCACGTAACAGCGATCAGGAGTCTTTGGATTAAACTGCTTGAAATAATTCAACTGCCTGAGAATCCAGCGAGCCCGCTTTATTATTTTCTTTTCTATCAATGTGAAATCGGACTGCACGGGTGCTTTAACGATAACCGTGCTGTCAGGATGCACAGCAATTTCCATCGTTTTTCTGTCACAGTACAACAGACTGAAATCGATGGTCTTCCGCCCGTAAACAGCCGAGTGTTTGTTGTTATGGATTAATGCCTCCATTATTTATAGCTCCTGTGCTTTGCTACCTGCAGGACCTTTTCGATGATGTCATCCATCTGATCAAGCGACAGTTCGATCCCTCTTTCCCTCTTGAGCTCATCATAGAGGTAATCTTCAATCTCATTAACCGCCTGTTTCTGAGCGTCCTCATCATCCCAGAAGTGAACCTTCTTGTGTTTTTCCAATATGCCATGAATAGCAATTCCCGTATCAGCCGCAGCTGATTCAAGGTCTTCTTCACTTAATTCGTGTTTTTCAAGTAAAGGCTTAAGCACCCCGAAATAGGCCATGGCATTTTCATTCCCGGAAAGCTTATCCGGTATATCATCATGCACCTTGCCAACAACCTTGTTGCGGATATCGACGACTTTGTTCAGATAATCCAGATCGGATATCCTCTTAGCCCTGAAATCTTCAATGGCCTGCTGGATCAGTTTTGAGAACTTCTCGTAAAACGCAGGGTCTTCATCCATCTTTTCGGTGATGACTTTCTTCGTGGCGTGTGCAATCGTATCAGCCTTTGAAGCCGTTGTTTTTTTGGTCTGGTAGACGCCTTGTTCCTCTTTGACCTGATTGAACATTTTGTCGTCAAAGATATTGACCGGCTCATTCAGCTGAACAACTTCATTAGCCTGAATATGTGTATCCAGCAGTTTTTTGATTTTGAGCTCATAATCCCGGTAATCAATTGCCTCTGCATACCGGAGCTTGACAGACGCCTTGAGTGACTGGAATTTCCGAAGGTCTGCCTTGTATCTGGACAAAGTTTTTTCATCGGTTTCGGTCAGAAACTTCTCGGAGGAGAGTGCGATACCAAGGGTTTTTCCGAACTCCGAAAGACGGCCGTAAAACTCTTCTCTGAGCTCATCGTCGGCAAGCAGCACTTCATAAGCTTCTTCATCGTAGGAATGCTTAACCGTTTTGAATAGATCCCAAAGATCGGAATACCGGGAGGGTAGTTTTTCGATCTCGCTGTTAATGGATGTCAGCGTTCCGACCAGATCGGATTCATCGAATCCTTCAAATGCGCTGTACATGGTAAGGGCTTTGTCCAGCTCACCGAGGACGCTTGCATAGTCGACAATAAATCCGAACTCCTTACCCTCATGAAGCCGGTTGACCCGGGCAATTGCCTGAAGCAGCGTGTGCTCCCTTAACACCCTGCACAGATAGAGGACCGCGTTTCGCGGAGCGTCAAAACCCGTTAGCAGCTTATCAACGACAATAAGGATTTCAGGTTCGCTACCGTGTTTAAACTGGTTGATGAGCTGTTTGGTGTATTCTTCTTCACTGCCATAGCGCTTCATCATTTTTTGCCAGAATTTTACGACCTCATCCGTTGTTTCATCATTGGTCTCTTCATAGCCTTCGCGCATATCCGGTGGCGAGATAACAACCTCGGAACTGACAATACCAATCTCATTCAGATACGCATTGTACTTGAGCGCAGATGCTTTATTCGGGGCCACCAGCTGGGCCTTGAATCCCGTTCCCTGCCAGTTGGAACGGAAGTGCTCGCTGATGTCAAAAGCTCTCATGTAGATGACCTGATCGGCTTTGTTCAGCATTTCCGCTCGTGCATATTTCCGTTTCAGGTCCGCCTGCTGCTCCTTGGTCAACCCCTGTGTGTGACGCTCAAACCACAGATCAACAGCGGTCTGGTTCTGTGTCATCTCCACATGCCGCCCCTCATACAGAAGCGGAACCACCGCGCTATCTTCAACGGCCTGCGTGATGGAATAATGGGGCTTCACCAGTTCACCGAATTTGGTGAAGTTGTTCTTTTCCTTCTTCAAAAGCGGCGTCCCGGTAAAACCTAAGTAACATGCATGGGGAAACATCTGTCTCATCCGGGCGGAAAAGGAGCCGAACTGAGTACGGTGACTCTCATCCACCAGAATGAAAATATCGGGCGATTCATCCTGATATTTCTTTACCGCGTAAGCTTTGTCGTACTTATGAATGAGGGTTGTGATAATTCCTGACTTCTTTTCAGCAACCAATTCCAACAGGTTTCTGCCTGATGTTGCCCGGTTTGCTTCAAGGCCGCAGGCGGCAAAGGTGTTCCCAAGCTGCTTGTCGAGGTCGTCACGGTCTGTCACAAGAACAATTCGCGGATTCAAAATTTCGGGATCTAAGGCCAGGTTACGGGCCAGCATCACCATGGTCAGCGACTTTCCCGATCCCTGGGTGTGCCAGATAACACCGCCTTTACGTGAATTGGTGCTATCGAAATGCTTAACCCGGTTCAAGGTAGACTTGATGACGAAATACTGCTGATAGCGGGCAACCTTTTTGATCCCCCCGTCAAACACAGTAAACTTCCACGCCAATTCCAAGAGCCTTTCCGGACGGCAAAGGGAGAACAGAGATTTATCCTGTTCGGTCACCAGTCTGTTACCGGTAAAAGCTTCCGGCTTAACATCAAAGGTAGATGAAATTCTGGCGATAACATCCTCGGCAAGTGGTTGGTTGACTACTGCTGCCAGTTTTTCAAATTCTCGCTCGCCGTTATCCATCTGAGGCTCTTTCCATACCCCCCAGAATTTTGCAGCGGTTCCCGTTGTTGAGTACATAGCGCTGTTTTTATTCAGTGCCAATACCATTTGGCTGTAGATGAAGAGTTTCGGGATATAGTCATCATTCTGATTTCTGATCGACTGCGAAACAGCCTGTTCCACTTCAATCTGCGGCGTTTTGCACTCAATCACGCAAAACGGAATACCATTAACGAAGAGAACTATATCCGGACGGGCGGTCTCTGTACTTCTGGAACGTTCAACACTGTATTCGACCGTCACATGAAACTTGTTGCGACCGGGATTACGCCAGTCGACATAGTTCATGTTGAAGCTTTTTGAGTCACCCTCAATGGTCTGCTCCATGGCCGTCCCAAGCGTAATCAGATCGTAAATAGCCTCGTTGGTCTTCAGCAGGCCGTCGTATTTGATGTTTTTCAGCTTCTGGATAGCCGACTGCACATTCTCTTCGCTAAAGAGATACTCACTGCCTTTGTATCGAATGCGGTTTATCTCTTTGAGCTGGTTGCGCAGAATACTTTCCAACAAAACATTGGATGTTCGATCCTGTCTTTCTCGGAGTGTTTCGGCCGGTGTCAAAAATTCAAATCCCAAGCCAATCAAAAGCTGCAAAACCGGGATTTGAGAAAGATGCTTTTCATTTATCTGAAAGTTACTCATCATGCCCCTCCGTTTTTGTACTCACACTGGCAGAAGCTAATGCTTTTAGTCCTTTTAAAACAAGATGCACGCACTCATCTACAAAAGGGGATTCTATTAATCGCTGATAATCGTCTGAACTAAGGCCGGAAGAACGTGCCAAATCATCCACTGATATGCCTTCTAAAACGGTCTTGATCTTCGTGTAGTCAGCATTCTGACTTCCTTGTTTGGCTTTTTCCTGAAGCTCAAAATACCCACCGTTATTTGTAATCTGCCAGTGTTCGGTTATCGGTTCAGCAATAGCCTTATCTGTGATTGTTTTACAAACCTCGCCAACCACACCACCGAAAGCACCGAGCAAAAAGATTGGCTTATTTTTTTCTATTGAAATAATTATCTCTTCAAGAACACCCGGCATTTTTCCGTGATAGCCCGCAAGCTTTCCTCCGGCACATATGCGTGCATGAGACAACTCAATGGATTTCTCTCGCATCCGTGTAAGGCAACGGGACCAGATGTATTTGTTATCTGTTCCACTTGGGGCAATGAAGACACTCTTATCGATGCCTTTTGCAATATCATCTGGAATATCATGCTCAACAGTTTTTACGATCCCACTATACTTAGCTCTCCAAGCAACAATTTCTGGATCTGATACATACAGAGGCCAAGCCAGATGATTCTCAACATGAATGCTATCGGTATTGAGACGAGTCTTTAGTGCTATCGCCTCGTCGAGAATAAATTGGGTAAATCCATCTTTTCGAAGGTCTCCGCCGTAGATAACTGTTCCTGCCCTAGCAAGAAGGTGCCTTGCCAGATCTTGGGATAGTCTCTTCAGATGATCGGCATGTAGGTGGCAATCTGAATAATTACCGACAGGATTATCAGAGATGGAAATACCTATTCTGCAACAACCCAAAGCCCCATCTTCAGCCTTGTTCCACAAGGGCGTAAACGCATCCACTTCAAAATGAGAAAGCCAGTCTGCTTCCTCGGAGTAGAGGGACGGTTCAGGGTAACAAATTTTTTGTTTCCCACTGTTTTTCAGGTCGATCACCTGACGGATTTCGGGTGGCCGTGAAATGATGGCACAGTCATTATCGATCCAATTCTGGCTTTGATAATATTCGAGTGATTTTTGAGCATGTAGGTGGCGTATCGTTTCAAGAATGGTTGCAATTAATATACGTAATATATCAGGCTCGCTAATCGGAGTATCCGGCGAAACATGCACACAGGGGACATTAGATCCTGCGGGGAAAACTCTGTCTTCAAAATCTTGAAGACAATCAACCGCGATGATTGGCCGCTGATGTTGTTTAGCGCAAAGGATTTCTCTCTGACACCAATATCTTGAGGAATAGGCGTCACTTCCTATCGCTACCAATGTGGATTCTTTTATGTGCTTAATAATTTCTTCATCAAATTTGAAGCCCGGCGATATTTCAGCCGCATCAAAAAATCGCGACATATTGGTACTATCGATGAATTTATAGATTGATTCAGCGTGGAGGCGGCCAGTATCTCCAGCTTTTGCATGGCTTAAAAAATCTTAATTGATGAACACTTGCCATGATCATTTTACTAATTTCGACAAAACCGTGTCTGTATATTTCATGAGCCATGGCCAGTATAGCCCGCTGCTCTTTTAAATCTCCCTGCCATTCGTAAAACCTCAGGAAATTTAGATTTTTGAGACTGCCTTCACCGCCATGATCCAATCCATTTCTATCAATGGCTATTGGAACCGCCAGAAAGGTGTCCGATAGTGACAGTTGATCAATGTATGATTTCCATGAGTCCCGCCCTAATGTATTTACGCTTGCGAACACGAATACAATATCTTTTGCAGCCTGCTGTGCAGGTGAGTGTGACGGAAACTGATTCGGGCTTTCTGAGCTATAGAAAAATAGCGGTATGTTTAAGCCACGAGAAAACGGCCGGTCTACATCACGCGCAAAGCTGGACCTGACAGCATCAAGGATCGTAGCTACAGGCTCATCATCTGCCGGGTTCCAAATAAAATGTATGGCTAAGGGTGGTTTGTATTCTGTTGTCATCAATGTGTCACCCCGCAAATTTTACACACGCCATTGTACTTCATTATATCCTGAGAGTTCTGGATCCGATGCGCCCGAGAAGTTCGGGCCTGATATGCATCTTCAATCCAAATAGACAGTTCCTCTTTTGAATACGGATAAAGCCTGTACCGCGCATAACAATTAGACTCGCCTTTGGCCCAGTTCGCTTTAATACGTGGGGGCAGATGCGCTGAGTTTCCTTGGCTTGGCAGAAGGATGCCAATCAATCCATTGGGGGTGTATTGTCCCTGACGCAAAGAACTCTTAATCTCCCAGTCAACGTATCGTCGACTATGTGTGCAGCTTCCTATCAAAACAATCGTTACGGTACTGTCACCAAGGTATTCTTCCCTTATGCGCTGCATGACATAGTCGGTGTTTGTGCTGTTTATAAATTCATCATTATCGTTGACACCCAACACCTTGGGGATGAAAACGGATGAGTAATCCTTTATAAAAGCATCAACCTCGTTCCGGTCCCCTTTATAATGTGAAATAAAAACCTTCCTTTTATTTGTACTTGATATCATTGTTAATCCCTCCAATGTGTTTGAGCTTCGGTTCTATTATTTGAAAAACTGTCCCGACGGTTTGTCGGCAGACATGTTTTACGTCGCTGAAATGCATCATGAATCCATTGGCGCAAATCATCTGGAGAGGTCGGCCAGGCATATATTTTGGCGAATCCGCATTCAATGCTGTCATTCAACCGTGGAGAAATTGTATATGGATTATAGACGCTGCCATTTTCCGCATACTTCAAAACTGACGAATTCATCCCGTATGGTAGCTGTGCCGAATAGGTCGGCAGCAGTAAACCCAATAATCCAGTTCTTGAATTATTCTTCGTGTTACGAATACTCGAAGCTATTTCCCAGTCCACATGCTTTCTGCGCCATGTTCCCTGTCCGACAAGCACAAGTGTAACGGTGGCATCAGAAATGAAATCATCACGAATCAACTGGCGGATAAAATCTGTGGGAAAATATGGGTTAATATCGCCATCCCCGACTTACCTTGAAACAAACCCGTCGAACTGCTCACCCCATTGAGTCTCAAGATGCTTTTTGTAGTAATCATCTGCATGATGAAAACTGATAAACGTCTTGTGTTTGGGGGCTACATTGGTGCTGTAAAAATTGTAAAAGCTCATCAATAACTCTTCTGACCCAGTGATTTCATTACAGTAGATTCAAAGTTCCGGGCATTATTAACCGAGGCCGATCTTTGAGAGAAGTTCTCAAGCCCAATGTTTTCTTCCAGCAGCAAAGACTGTCTTTTGTACTCTCTTGCAAAAACATCTATATCGCCATCAGAGCGCAGCCGAGGCCACTCAAGAAGGTATTCCGGCAATGTCTCTTGCAAGCTATAAGAGGAACGATCCGGCAGAGGTGTAAAGCTTGATATAACCCGGGGCATTTCTCGTGCAGCGCCAATTTCAAAAGGCACCCACCATGATCCCTTTGTGTTTTCTGTGACAACAGCAAGCAATGTGTCGCATTTGCGCAGTCTGTCGACCAGTAATGGAGTGAGGCTTGATTTACCACGGTTATTTCCAAGCTCCTTATCCATATCATCGATATAACAGGTGATATCGTGGATACGGTTAAGCCGCCGAAACACCTTTTTGGCTAATTCATCATCTCTGGTTGTATGCGATATAAATATTGGCATTGAATCACTCCTTACTTTTTATCCTTGGGAGGACACGGGTCGTTTCCGTAGCTGTTGCCAGCACGGATCTTTCCGTCCACGCCATGAATTTTGGTGTCCGACTTCTGGTTTCTGGCGATGTTCTCTGCCTTATCAATGGCCTGCGCCTGTGTGCGGGTAGCTTTGGTCGCCTTGCTGTTACCTTCGCCTTTTTAACCGCCCAGCCATCGGGATGTTTTACAACGTGCTGATTTTTACCTTTTGCCATGATTACGCCTCCATGTATTGGTTAACGATTTCCGGTTTTACCCGCCATTCGCCTGTGAGCATCTTCTGCATCAGGCCGCGTTTCTGGGTTTTGTATTTATCTGCGAGCTGTTTCAGCAGATCGATTTCTTGTTGTGATGCTGTCAGTGCTTCGGCAATGGCTTTTTGCTCTTCAAAAGGAGGAAGCGGAAGCTCAACCATGTTGTAAGCTGTCATAGTCAGGCCGAAACGAGTGGCCCCATTTGCCTGTCGTGAAAACTCATATCGGATTCTTGGTGTATGTAATGCGAAGTTAAAATAAGGGCCAAACAGGTTGTTCTTTGGCCGCAATATAGCCAAATGATATCCACACAGCAGATTTTCAGGAGCATCTAAAACACAGGCGGAGTTTGCGATATCGTCTGGAGTTTCAGAGTCTTTTGTAAGTAATACATCATGAACTCTCAATTGGTACTTTTCAATCTCTCCGTCAGTGGCAGAAGCAGGCATGAAACAAAGTTCTTGGGTGATGTAGTAATTTTTATATACATCCATATAATTGCACAGATGCACGGGTGTTTCATCTGGTGATGTTTTCTTATCGACGTTGCTTGTAATGACCTTACAAACTTCTCCCAGTTTCACTTTTTTCCATTCCGTGTTTTTCTGTGTATTCTGTGGTTCTGAAATTAACTCCCGCAACAGCCACTTAAAACGCTTTTCCTCCACCAGAATCAGCCGTTCGGTTTTCTCGATAGCCTCATCCCAGGTGGACAGCAGATCGGCAATGGCTTTTTGTTCGGGGAGTGGGGGAAGATGGATGGCGAGCTGTTTTAATGATTCTTGGTTAATGTTTGTATTTGCAGCAATAGTAGAATGTACAAGCAGCCTTTGCCGAAACCGAGACCCATCAAAACAATGTGTGGCATACTTCCAATTAATTAACTTAGAATCTGGCCTGAATCGAATTAAAAATCCTGAATAGACTGTTTTTTTTAAAGATTCAATAACTACACATGTCTGTCCTACACCTTCCGGTTTAACAGATGACCTGACAAATAGGATATCCCCCGCCTTCAGGTTGTATAGTTCTTGTTCCTTCTCTGATGCATCAACCAATGAAAACGAATGGTTTGCGATGCTGCTCTTGCCAAAAACATCCATTAGATTTACAAAAGGTACTCCAAATCCAAAAGAACTTTTGTCTTTATTAATCCCGTTCTTGAACTCACCTAATTCAGACAAAACATATGCATTCCAGTTTTCTGGAATGTTTTTTATTAGCCTTATTTCTTTTTTCAGCATACCAACTCTCCTATAATCGAAGATTTATGTTGGGAGGTGGTTTTTAAATTCATTTTCATCGCTGAATCTCCTTGAGCCGTTTATCAGTTTTCAATTTCCATTTTTCACTGATCATTGATTTATCCGTGTTCATTTGTGGCTACCTCCCAGTTGTTTTATTGCTGAGCTGCCAAGAATGCTGGTTATCTGTTCTATGGCCATTTTGTTGAGAATGACAAGTCGCTGTTTCTGTGGAATTTCCTGTTTAATCAACTCTGCATTCATGCTTTCAAGATTGGAGAGGACTATCAACTGTTGAATGCTTGCTTCATCACGCATATTTCCTTTGACTCCGGGATTCTGTTCTTTCCACTCTTTAGCTGTTTTGCCAAAAAGAGCCACATTAAGAACATCTGCCTCATTGGCATAGGTGTAAATTTGCTGCTTCTTTGAAACAAGATGCGGGATAAGGTTATCTCTGATTGCATCTGTGTGAATTTTATAGTTAATCTTGGATATGACTCGATTTACATTCCACTCGAGGGAAATTCGACTGTTCTCATCTGACTTTAGCCGTTGATAATCCTTTATAATGTAGAGCTTGAACTCTGCCGATACCCAGGATGCAAACTCAAAGGCGATATCTTTGTGTGCAAAAGTTCCTCCGGATCTACCTGCTTTTGAAATGATTCCAATAGCATTTGTCGCTGAAATCCACTTCTTCGGTGAAAGAGTGAAGGCGTTTGCCCTGCTTCATGTATAAAGGAGTCGAATTCGACCCCTTTAAAATTTGGATTATTCAATTTCTCCCACAAACCGAGAAATTCTATGGTACTACTATTACGCATCCAGTTTTTGACAACATCCTTGGGTTCATCCGGATTTTTATAACGGGCAATATCTGTTAAAGAGATAAAATCATTTTCATCTCCTTTCGATAAAACAGTAATCTCTGTGCCATTGGCATTTATTTTAGCTTTCATCGCTTAATCTCCCCCAGCTTCTCGGCCATAACGCCTGCTGCGAATGATGAGTGATAAATTATGAATGATGAATTATCTAGCATTTGAATTCCTTGTTTGTGAGGTTTTGACGATAGCAGTGAGGATACGGATGATTTCGTCTGCTTCGTTGATGACTTCTGAGAGCTGAGCTTCTGAGACGATTTCAGACTCTTTGAGAAGACGCAGCCAATAGTGAGTTTCTCGTGCTTCCTTGCGTGCAATAGACATCTTCGCAATGAAGTCCGCTTTGCTTTGTCCTGCTTGTGCCTCCTCAATATTCGCTCCTATCGAGGTTCCTGAGCGCAACAACTGATTGGCCAATGTTTTTGAAACCCGATCCTTATTTTCAAGAAACTGGCAAAGCTTAACAACTCGCACGGAAAATGAAAAACTTCTATCTGTAATCTTTAACTCAGCACTCACTTGCGGCTTTGCCGAGCTCTGAGTGCTTAATGCTGAGTGTTGATTTGTTTTTAATTCATCACTCATACCTCAGCATTCCTGTCGATCTGCTTCAGCTTGATCGACATTTGTTCCCGCACTGCTGCCAGCTCTTTTTCCAAGTCGTCAATTTCCACCTGCACCGCATCTATGTCGATCTCCTCTTCCTCCTCAAAAGTGTCCACATAGCGGGGAATGTTGAGGTTGAAGTCGTTTTCCTTGATCTCGGCGAACTCGGCCACATGGGCGTATTTTTCTTCTTCAGCCCGGGCGGCGTAGGTTGCCATGATCTTGTCGATGTGCGCTTCCGAGAGGGTGTTCATGTTTTTCCCGGAGACATACTCCCGGCTGGCATCGACAAAGAAGACGTTTTTGCAATCTTCACGAACGCCGCCTTTTTCACGGGAGCGGTCAAAGACCAGAATCGCCACCGGAATGTTGGTGGTCGGGAACAGGTTGCCCGGCAGGCCAATCACCGCATCCAGCAGATTTTCCTCGATCATTTTCTGGCGGATACGGCCTTCGGCTGCGCCCCGGAACAACACGCCATGGGGCACCACCACGGCAACCCGGCCCTGCTTTTCAAGAGCCGTCTCTATCATGTGACTGATAAAAGCCCAGTCGCCTTTGCTCTTGGGCGGTACCCCGCGCCAGAAGCGGTTGTACTGATCGCTCTCGGCGCTTTCGGCACCCCATTTATCCAACGAGAAGGGCGGATTAGCCACAACGCAGTTGAATTTCATCAGCCGGTCATTTTTCACCAGCAGCGGGCTGTTCAGGGTATCGCACCATTCCACACGGGCGCTGTCAAAGCTGTGCAGAAACATATTCATCCTGCAGAGCGCCCATGTGCTGCCGTTGGATTCCTGCCCGAAGAGAGCAAAGTTGCGAGCGGCTTGTTTGTCATCGCCGGCTTGCTTTGCGACTTCTTCAGCAGCCTTGATCAACAAGCCACCTGCACCACAAGTCGGGTCACAAATACGATCGCCCGGTTTTGGGTTAACTAATTTAGCAACCAACTTCGTAACTGGGATTGGACTGAAGAATTCTCCAGCTTTCTTTCCGGAATCGGAAGCAAAGCGTTCAATCAGGTAGATATAGGTATTACCGATCACATCCTCGGACACGAGGCTGGGCTTCATGCTGAGCTGTGGCTTGTTGAAGTCTTCCAGCAACGTTTTGAGTCGTTTATTCCGATCCTTCGTCCACCCGAGATTGGCCTCGCTGTTAAAGTCGATATTGCGGAAGACCCCTTCAAGCTTGGCCTTGTTGCTCTCTTCAATATAGTCGAGCACGATATTGATCAGCTCACCGATGTTGGCGGCGGACCTGCGCTCATAAAGGCTGTAATAGGTGGCGGGAAAATCATCCAGAACCGTTTCTTCACCGGTTTCGTAATTCTTTTCGGTAAGTTTCACCACCGGGAGAACAAAACGTTCACGCTCGAGCTTGCGGCGGATACGAACATCATCATCGCCATACTGCTTCTGATATTCTTCGTAGTGGTCTTGCCATACATCCGAGATGTATTTCAAAAACAGCATCACGAGGATGTAGTCTTTGTACTGCGCCGGATCAACAACGCCCCGGAAGGTGTCGCACGCCGCCCATGCCGCGTTGTTGATGTCTTTCTGATCAATCTTGCTGCTCATGACTTATTCTCCTTTTACAAACTGCATTAGTACTGTTGAAATGTATTGTTTCCGCTTGTCGGCCAGCGTGTGAAGCAGGGTTTGTTCACGAGCAGACAACGTGGCCAGATCTACGATATTTTTCTGTTTTTCCAGATTTGGCAGCGCCACCTCCAGATCTTCAATCGCCTGCTTGCTGATCATTTTCTGAACCGTCCCTTTGGCCCGGCTGGTCAGAAAAATCTGCGCATCCCGCTGGCTGATATACCAGTTCAGATACTCGGGCAAAACCTTGTCTGGTTTGGTCACCCTTATCCTTAATAAAGGTGCAGCGACAACAGCCTTGCCCGGATCTTCAAGAAGAACCGCTGCCGTGGTCACATGCCCGCGAGACCTGAATACCAGATCACCTCTTTGCGCAAGGTGGTGATCTTTCATAGCCTCCATATTGATCCTGACCAAACCATCACAGCCCACTGTGTTGTCATCCAGAAGATCCTTCATCTGAATAACTGCAACTCCGCCACCTTCAGAGGCTTCGAGGCGGGACCTGAACGAGTATCCCATCTGCACGGTTGCCAGTTTTTTTATTTTCATCTTCATCCAATCACCTTACAATATGCTGTAATGTTATTTCTGTATAATATACGAATATGCGAACTGTTTATTAACCCTTTTTTGCATAAATACCATTTCTGCACTTTCACCTCCATTTGCCAGAGGCAATCCGCTCGGCATTATGGCCGAGCTTGTAATTGTACAGCCAAACGGGCCGGATCAAGTCGTTGGTCTCCACCGCCACCAGAACCCGCTTATAAACACAGCGGCCATTCGGGTCGAATGCCTCCAGCCGGTCGATGGGCGGCAGATCGAAACCGGGATTAGCGAAAGTCATCAATTCCCTGTGGACCAGATCCCAGTCATTCGATTGAGGATTGGCGATTTCGGAATGCGGATTGTTTGAGAACAGCTTTAATGCGGATTGCGGAATTTTGGTTTCGTTCTATGTTCGGGTATCGGCCAGCGGATCGGCGGTGCCGGTGGCCAGTACGCTGCTCTCCGGGACTTCCAATGCAGGGAATCCCGTTGGCAGAAGGTAGACCCTGCCCCAAGTGGTGGCGGGTTCGATGCTGATGGCCCGCGTGCAGAACCGGTCAAAGTTCCAGAATCCCTTTTTCAGGGTTCCATAGACAAAAAGCCTTAACAATTGCTGATTGGGGATTTCGGACTGTGGATTATTGATTTCCGATTGGGGATTGTTTTTTCGCATCATATATTACCTCCATGAATACTGAAGATTTCAAAAACAGAACAAAGGCTTTTGCCTTGAGGGTTATTCGACTGACTGAAGCTTTGCCGAAGAATCAGACGGCAAATGTGATTGGAAAGCAGCTGCTCAGGTGCGGAACGTCTGTTGGTGCCAACTACCGCGCTGCCTGCCGTGCTCGCTCCAACCCCGAATTCATTGCCAAAATGGGAATTGTTGAGGAAGAGTGCGACGAAAGTATGTATTGGATGGAACTGATTGTTGAAGCAGGGCTGATGGAAGGGAAACTGCTGATCGATTTGAAGAATGAAGCAAATGAGATTCTCTCCATGGTCGTGGCTTCTATCAAAACGGCACGTTCCCGTAAGTAATCCGCCTTCCGCAATCATAAATCCGCCTTCAGTTGTTCCTGACAGACAAATCTGAAGGGATGTCTCATCTGTGACAGCCTCCTTGGCCTGGGCTTCAAGGGTTTCGAAGTCCAGATCAAGAGCGGTATCAGTCTCCAGCAGAAACGCCAGTCGGTCACGGTCGGTGGCAAAAAGATTCATTCGTATCTCCGGTCATGTCGCGACAAACCGGTTCATTCCGGTGGGGCGCTCGTTCCGTCCGCGGATCGCAGCCCGCGGGACGGGCGAAGAGCCCTGTCGTTGTGATATCTGCCGGAGCCCGTCTGAAAGTGTCGGAGGGGGCCGCTTCGGGCGGCTAAAAATAATTGAATCGGGGCTTGACAAAGCCACCCTGACAAAGCCACCCTGCTTATTTAAGTTACTCGACGTACCATTGGATGTGTTTGAAAGAGAGATTGATGGAAACCAAGTGGCTGATAGTCATTGAAGCGGCGCAATACCTGAAGATGGGTAGATCGACCGTCTATAAGCTGGCCCAAGAAGGCAAACTGCCCACCCACAAGGTCGGGCGGCAATGACGGTTCGATGCGAAGGAACCCGATAAGTGGCTCAAGTCCGGCAAGCTGGCCTCCCTTGAGGAGCGTAGATAATGACTTCGTGTACTAACACGAGCCAGGCTCGTATTTCTGTGAGAGATGGCGAATCTCTGGCGTCCATGGTGGATAAGCTGGCGAGTCGGTCCCGCCCGCCCAAGCTGCTTGACCAGATGCGCGAAGCCTTACGTTCCCGCCACTACAGCCGCCGCACGGAACAGACCTATTGCCAATGGGTCAAGCGCTACATCCATTTCCACCATGTCCGCCATCCCGCCGAGATGGCCGAACCGGAAATCAACGCCTTTCTGACGCACTTGGCGGTGAAGGAGAAGGTTGCCGCCTCGACACAGAACCAGGCGCTGTCGGCGCTGCTGTTTCTCTATCGCCATGTGCTCGGACGCGAAGTCGGCGACTTGGGCGAAGTCATCCGCGCCCGCAAGCCCAAGCGTCTGCCCGTCGTCATGACCCGCGAGGAAGTGAAAGGCGTTCTGGCGAACCTTTCCGGCGACAAATGGCTCATGGCTTCGGTGATGTATGGCGATGGCCTGCGCCTGATGGAATGCCTGCGCCTCCGCGTCCAGAATCTCGACTTCTCCCGCAACGAAATCCTCGTCCGCGACGGCAAGGGCGCAAAAGACCGGATCACCATGCTGCCCGAATCGCTCAAGGCGCCGCTGCAAGAACACCTCAAGCACGTCAGGGCGATCCACGAGCGCGACCTGGCCGACGGCTGGGGTCGTGTGCTGTTGCCCAATGCGCTCGACCGCAAATACCCGAACGCCCCGAAGGAATGGCGCTGGCAGTGGGTCTTCCCCCAGGAAAACCGTTGGAAAAACTCACAGACCGGCGATGAGGGACGGCATCACGTTCACGAGTCGATCATCCAGAAGGCTGTCAACGGCGCGGTGAGAAAGGCAGGGCTGGCCAAACGGCCACCTGCCATGCTTTCCGTCATTCCTTCGCCACACAACTCCTTGAAAGCGGCTACGACATTCGGACCGTCCAGGAACTTCTCGGTCACAAGGACGTGAAGACCACCATGATTTACACCCATGTCCTGAACCGGGGCGGCAAGGGCGTCAAGAGTCCGGTGGACGATTTGTAATGGAGAAACCAAGTTGTCTTATATAGAAACCATATATCCCCCCCCCGCGTTCATTGCAGAAAATGGCTTAACCTTCTGCAAATACTGGCGTTACGACAGAATAGCAGGCAGTGTCTTATGCCGCGATTTCGCGGCCCAAAGGTGTTATGAAGAAACCATATAACGTTGTTATATTCATTTAATAACCAATCAGGAATCGGAGGTAGCAAAAATGGCTCTCAAAAAAGGATTTCTTATATTTTCATTCTTTGCCATTAGCATTATTGGGGCTCTTTATGGAATTTTCCCAAGTTGGTTTTTCGAGAGGTTTTTAATAGCCACCCCTCAACCGCCAAGCGTCGACCAATCTCATATCCTAAGAGCACTCATGATGCTCTACATAGCACTTGGGCTATTTTGGTTTTGGTGTGCATTTTCTGAGAAATACCGCGATGCAGGAATTCTGGTGGTTTGTATATTTTCCGGTGGTCTTGCGTCAGGGAGAATCTTGAGCGTAATTGTTGATGGGATACCATCACCTCTCTTGAGCCTTTATATCGCTTTGGAATTGGTTTTAATTCCAGTTTGTATTTGGATTCTAAGACGCAAGACCTAAATGAAAATAAAGAATATAATCGGGTAGTCGGGGGTTTTTCTCCCCCAGCCCCCACACCACCCGGCAAGCGGGTCCGCACCGGGCGGTTCACAAAACTTATCGGGCCGTAGCCGGATAGTGAATGCTCACCCATAGTTCTTTAATAGATAGTAGTCCCTGCTCCTTCAACCACTGATTCGTCATACCGAATTGTGTAGCTAAAGTCCGAGCAAGCCGCCACGGGCCTTTCCGACTTAAGCCAACTGATATAGCAGCATCTAACGATGTGCCAAGCTTACAAAGCTCCCGCACTTCCGTACGACAAAAACGCCAGCGTTTCCAGTAACACATGCGAATGCGTCTTCTTAGCCAGTGATCCAATTCCGGGATAGGTTGGTAATATTCCGACACCCCAAAATGTCACAATGACCGCAACGAATCACTCCCTGCAGCGGTGAGATCATTTTGCTCCGGGCTTTGGTTTGCTTGGCCCTGGTATTCTCAGAGAGAATCGACTGGACCTTGCCCCACAGTTCCTTGTCGACGATGGCCTGGTGCTCTCCGGGATAGCTATTCCCTTTGTGGACTACTTCGCCGTTGTATATGCGGTTACCCAGCAAGCGGTAGATATGGCCGGTATTCCATTCGGCCCCTTTCCGTTCTTTTCCTTATCTTCGTGGTCCATGATTTGGTTTTGTATCCCTGTTCATTGAGCTCTTGGGCCAGCTTTCTGGCCGATGCCAGTTGTGTGAATCGTCGGAAGATGTGCAGAACCAGGGGCGCTTCGTCCGGGTTGGTCAGCAGTTTCTTGTTTTCCCGGTCCACGTCGTATCCGAGTATGGCCGGGCCGCCGCAGTATTTGCCCCGTCGCTTCGCCGCCGCCACCTTGTCCCTGATACGTTCGGCGATGACCTCACGCTCGTATTGCGCAAAGGTAATCAGGATGCCGAGAAACATCCGGCCGGTCGGATCGGTGGTGTTGAAATGTTGGGTTACCGATACGAAGCTGACACCCTTCTCGTTGAACAGCTCTATCATTTTCATGAAGTCGAGCAGCGAACGTGAAAGGCGGTCGATTTTGTAAACCACAATCACATCCACTTTTCCGTCGTCCACATCCACTAAGGAGGCGTTTCAGCGCCGGTCGGTCCATATTGCCGCCGGAGAATCCACCATCGTCGTAGCGGTCAGCCAACCCTGCATTCGTTGGCTTTCGATATATGATTCTGAAGCTTCCCGCTGGGCGTCCAGTGAGTTGAATTCCTGCTCAAGGCCTTCCTCATGACTTTTGCGGGTGTAGATGGCGCAGCGCAGCGGCTTCTTCCGAGTGGATGCTGTATTGACGTTATCAAGCATTCTTGCCACCTCTGTTCTTTTTTGCCGTAGCTTTTTTTCAGGCCGAAAAAGACCTTTCCGTTCCAGCGTGTGCCGGTGATTTCTCGAACCACCGCGCTGAGTGATCGAAAGATCCGACCGTCGTATTCAAAGCCCTTTTCCCGGGCGGTGACCTCATATCGACGGTCATTCCAGACCCGCACGAACCGTGTTCCCGGCAGAATGTTTTCATTGGATTTGCGCTCCTCGGACACCTTGCCTTCGACCGTGGCCACCGGATCATCTTGGGCGATTTGCCGCAGACGTGCTTTGGCGGTTTCCGACAGGCCACCGTAAAAGAGCTCCTGGATGCGATAGGCCAGGCGCTTGATGAGGAACTGCTTCTTGTAGCGGGGTGGGTCGCTGCCATAGAGGTCGGGCCACTTCTCGCGAAGTTGCTCCAATGTCAGAGTCTGGAGTGTTGCCAGTTGCCGTAGAACGGAATTTCGGGACCGCTCACTATTTTTCCCGTTGCGGGCTGTTTCTTGTAACTCATTCATATACAACTCCTTATCCAAAGTTTCGGACGCGTTTGTCATGAATGAACGCTCGATTCCCGCAGCTAATCAAGTCCTTCTCCGGTTGTTCCGGAAGATTCTTCGATGTCCTCCAAGTTATTACTGAAAACTGCCTTACGGACTTTTGAGCGCAGTACGGCCACCGCCAGAATGGAGGCGATGACATCCAGCCTGTTGCCAGGAGAAAGTCTCTTCGGATCGGGCGGTACGTCTGCTTCAAAAGGAATGGAGCGGGTCGTTTCAATGGCAAAATCGGCATCCAACATCGGTTCCTCCGGCGAATGTGACCGGGTTGTCGGTGTGGATGCCGGGATACCGTCATGCGGTTGGGATGCGTGGTTGCCGGCACCCACAACCGCCTGAGCTCTGCTCCCGGTCAGCTGTCTGGTTTCTAACTGCTCGTCCGGGCGCGACGCCCGGTTCTGTCGGTGGTTACATACCGAGAGCAATGCCCGACTGTCGGAAATCCGGTTTTATAAGACTTCTTGACCTGATAGGTATCAGGTTGTATATTAGTCTTTTATGCGGCCCAGTGGGCCTTTTCCTCTTTCTGAAAAATGGAATGAGCCATGGGCAGAAGTAAGACAGAGAAAATTACACCGTTGCAGCGGGAAACCCTTGAAGAGATATGCCGCTATATCGACGCAAAGGGATATCCGCCAACGGTGAAGGAACTGAGCGTGATCTTTGGCGTCAGCCACTCAAGCGTGCATGAACGCATCAACCAGCTGGTTCGAAAGGGATACTTAAAGCGTGAAGGCCGTAAGGCGCGCGGATTGACCGTGGTCAAGCGGCCAAAGGATATGGCGGCCGATCTGGTGGCGGTGGCCGTGGTCAGGACAGTCGCAGCGGGTGAACCCGTCCTCGCTGAGGGGAACATTGTCGGCGAAGTGCTGATTGACGCCGTCACTGTCAAGTCCGGAGAGTTTTTCGCGCTCCGCGCTTCCGGTGACAGCATGACGGGAGCAGGGATAAACGACGGCGACTTGATCATCGTGAGACGTCAGCAGTTGGCGGAAAACGGGAACATCGTCGTGGCTGTGTTGAATGGAGAAACCACCGTGAAACGGTTGAGGCTTGAGGATAAACGAATCGAACTCGTCCCGGAGAGTCCCGGTCTGGCACCGGTTGAAGTCAGGCCGGAGGATGATTTGCGGATACTGGGTAAAGTTGTGGGCCGGAAACATAAATGAGAGCGCCCTATGAAGGAAGACTGACAAACTTAAGGTAGGAGACGACAATGGCAACTTTCAATCTGCGCCGCTTTTCGAAGCCGGGAATGCTCCGGAGAATTGATCCGGAGCACCTGATCGCATTTCTTGAACCTCATGCGGACTATTTTTCCGGTCGCGGTGTGGAGTTGGAGTTGCCATCGCCCGATAACGGAGACGAGCTGGACTACAATGCGCTGAGCCAGGCTTTGCTCAACCCGAATGCAACCACGCCGGATGATTTGGCCGAAGCTCTGTATTACGTGAACGAGATGTCCACGCAGGAAGGATTCGACTCCCTCCAGGACGCCATTGCTGATACCGACTTGGATGTGGTAATCGGTGAGAACGCCGCCCACGCAGATCTGGCTATTCAGGTATGGATGCAAGACCGCGATCTCGTTGAACGGATTCACGCCGAACAGTTCCTATTCCGTCCCCGTTCATTCGAGTATTTCAAAACCGACAACGGTTCTGTTCCGGATTTTGAAGAGCCTCCGACTGAAACGATTCGGGCTCTGGAGGCCGATCTTGACGAGTGGTTCGCCAAGAAACGCAGGGAGAAACACTCGAAGGTCTATGTGTTTCCAAAAGACGATTACACCTGGTTTTTGGTTCGTCACGGTAAACCCTATGCCCGCGAATCCGTTATCGAGGCAGGAGAGTCCGCCAGCCAGTATTTCCGTCCGGAAAAATTCGATGTCATCGTGTACAACCCGGCCCTTGGGGAAATCCGGATGAACGCCGAAACCAAGGGCGAGAAGGAACTCTACCGCACCAAGTTCGGTCAGCATTTTTTCGGCGGTAGTGATTTTTTCAACGGCAAAAGTAAATTCACACTCGATCCGCTTCGGGAGGTCGGCGAAGACTCCCTGCTGTGTGATGATATCGACGGTATGGACTGGGTGCGTCTCAAGGAGCACCAGATATTCCGAGGTGGTTCGCAAAAGGAAGTGGAGATCTGAAAGGCCGAGGATATTTTCGCCTCCTTACGCGAACGTGAACGGTCGATCCCTCAAGGATGGCCTATCACCTCAGCGGCTTTCGGATCGGGACTTCTCTCTTGTGAATGACATCGCTGTCGTTAAGGTTAACGGCCTTAAAACCATAAATTTTTACTCGTTCGCCACCAGATATTGCAGTCATCACATACCAGAAGACTATCCAATATATGATAGCTTTGTGGAAAAAATGCTCATGCACTTCAAGAGGAAGGATAAGTTTTTCAAGTTCAAGAAGGACGACCTCAAGCATTACCCAACTTATCGTGAGATCTTAATGCAGTTCAGCAATTTTTACGGGCTTGGAGCTTTTACCCTGAAGCAGGTCGACAAATATCTATGGCAGGCGGGCAAGGATTGTTTTCCCAAACAATACTGAACTGGATGCCGGGAAATCCACATTAATCCTGCTTCTCAAATCCTGCGAGGGACTTTTGGTTCTAAAATTCGGGTGCTTTTTCACACCACAGGCCGTGTTCCCATAACACCCAAAACAGGCCGGTCGGCTCAAGCCCTTTAAATAACAGGGATTGTCCCACCGGACGAGCTTCTGACCTCGTCCTGAGAAAACAGAGAATCCGGGGTCGAACAGAGAATGAAAGGCTGGAGAATGGTGGAAATGAGGCGGGTGGAGAGGGGTCTGTCGTCGATGTGAAAAACGCCCAAACCCTTTGAAAACAAGGGAAAATAGAAAACCCGTCGCCCTCGAGTGTGATCCCGGAGAGACGGGTCGTCTTTTTTCAAATGGTGGAGGACACGGAGCCTTACCCCAATTCGTTCTCCAAACCAAATCATACCCATAAATTCTTTTTATTCAACACTTTACCAAGCATCAAACCCCTTCAGACTGTCGGACGCCGAGAGAAATTAAATTCTCTGCATTTTCCCGAAACAGAGAACGGACGTGGGTTCGATTCCCGATTGAATACCCGGTGGTGTGTTTTACAACTCATGTCTGATTGCCTTCCCATACATCATTCTCAGATCTTTTTGGCTATGTAAACGCCATAGCTGTAGTGGTCCCGGTGCTTTTCGTAGAGGGCAATTTCAGCCTTTTCACATTCGACAATTTCCCTTGCCTGATCGCTTCCGCTGTTACGCTCAAGGAAGGCATCAAAACCGTTCTGCATGGGCCGGTAGTAATTATCGATCCAGCAGCTCGTCGGTAGATAAAAGTAACCTTCAGGAATGAAGCCATGCAGCTCGAGGACTCCAATCTTCGCCGAGGCAACATCGATCTCGAAATATTCGGCATCCCAGTGGGATTGAAGCTCCGACGGTCGTTCAGCGGTCAACCATGTGATTTCCGAAACGATGAGTTTGCCTCCCGGTTTCAGGAAGCTTCTCCAAACTGACACTCCGGCTTCGAACCCCATGTTATAAATCGCACCTTCCGACCAGATGACATCGAACTCCTCATCGGCAAAAGGCAGCGCATCCATGGAGCAGCTCAAAGTCGTGATTTTGTCTGCCACACCGTGTTCCTTGGCCCTGGATTGAAGCTCCTTAAGAAATTCCGGCAGGAAGTCCACGGCGGTAATTTCGGCATCCAGTTCCTTTGCAAGCTGGATGGTCGAAGCGCCGGTGCCACAACCGATATCCGCAATCTTCAAAGGGCGTGATTTATCGAGCCCGGCCAGCATCAAAGCCTGTTTTGTCTCAGCTTCACCTCCCGGGCCTTGCCTGAAATTTGATCTATGCAGATCAATCAAAAGCTGCATTTGTAAATCGTCCATACTTCCTCCTCAATCAATATCCCTAATCAGCCTCTCTGCCAGTTTCAACACATCCACCGGCCAGAAGCATTCCGGGCGTGGGTGGCGTACTCGCGGATGTCCGGCCTCTGGGCGGCAGTTCTGCACTCCGTCGAGCCCACTGGGCCGAAATCGCCTCCCGACCGCAGACAGCGCCTAACAGTGCCCCGCAAATGGCCGCGTTGGTATATCGGTGTCACCGCCGCGCATGATGGTGTCGACAACACCGGCTTCGAGGCTTGTCGCATGGAGCAGTTGGTACCGGGCATTCTGAAAAGCGATCAATACCCAGCCCTGCTGGTGGACATAGTCCGCTGGCGGTTCATCGGCGGCCTTGTCAATAGTATTCAGCAAAGCGGGTTCAACGGGCATGTCTGCTGCCCACTGCCGGATGTGCTGATATAATTCTTTGCGGTCACAGCCGGATTGAATGGCATGGGCAATCCCCATGGCAAACAGCGCGTTCGCCTGTTGGCAGATCATGTTGGGATGTGTGAGCGCCGCATCCTGCATGGCCCATTCGGCCACCTGATTCAGTTCAAATCCGGCTCCGAAGATTCCGAGCGGGCTGATCCGCATCATAGCTCCATTAGCCTGACTTTCCGGGTTTGGATTTTCACGCAGCCCGGCCGAAATGGTCATGCCGCAATCAAACGGATCGGAACTCAGCCAGTATTGATATTCCTTAAGTGCCGCCTCCGGATCATACAAACCGGTTTTCACCAGCATCCGGGCAAGAAGCAGGGCGCCATCTCGGAATCATCGGTTGGCTGACCGGCAATGGTATTCCATGTGCCGCCATCCGCCAGCTCCCGAACACCATCAGGATATCCGCGCCGGATCTCATCCGGGGACTGAAACTCAACCAGACTTCCCAGCGCATCACCGGCAAGCTGGCCAAGCAGGCATCCTTGGGCTCTGGATCGTTTAGTTTCCAAGTTTGCGTTTTTCCTCTCGTGCTATTTCTGCAATTCCGTCAAGGGCCTCGTCGTCCAGATCGAGATCCACAAGCTCGTTACGGAGTTCACCCCTTAAGTTCTTTGCTGCAGTTTCAGCGAATTCAAGTATGTAAGCCAAGTCAGTGCTTGAGATGTTGAGAGTTGTTTCGATCAGGTTGGCTGACATTTTTTGTACCTTCAGTTCTGTTGTTCCTGTTGCAGAAGGTCCTTCCAACCTTCATAAATCATGACCATTGCCATGGTATCCAATTCGCAATACTTGAGCAGAGCCTTCCGGATCTCCTCACGCTCATATTCCGACATTTCTTCAAACTGTATCCGGGCATAAGCGGTCAGGGCTGCACTTCCATCTCGCCTCAATCAGTTTGCCCTTTTTCCTGAAGTTCCAGACATCGAGAATGGTTGGACTCTCGAAATCGCCGTCCTTCCAGCCCAGATTCGCTTTCCAGCATTCTTTCTTTTCGCTCAGCAAGCCGGACTCTTCCTCACCATCCTTTGTATAAAACTCGCAGCCGGGGTAGTTGGTTGATACCGGTGACGGTATTTTGGCATCCGATGCATAGTGTTCTGCAAACAGATCAACCCGCTGTGTAAAGCTCAGTGCTTGATCACTGCCACCATGTAGCAGTCTGTTGGTTTCAGCGAGAGCCTCGTCGTAATCCAGTGTTTTGATATCGTAACCACCGGGAAAATAACATTTAGCCAGATCGCCCACCTGAAAGCCACCATCGGCCAGCGCAAGAAGGAAACTGTCATCAAGGTTCTGGTTGGCATATTCGCTTTTCCCTAATGTAGAAGAGCTTGGTCGGGCATTCAGTTGCCAGTTTGAATCTGGATTTTGTCAGGTATCTCCTTTTTGCCATCAGTATCTTTCCCTGTTATTCACTTGTAACCACCTTTGTACATCCCGGGCCGGACAGCGAGCTGCGGCCACCGGATACTGGTGTGATGTTTATCTGGGTGCTGATTCTTTCTTTCATTGCAGATACGTGGGAGATGATTCCAATCAGCTTGGCGTCCTGCTGCAGGCCGGACAATGTTTCCAGAGCGGTCTCCAGAGCTTCTTCATCCAAGGTGCCGAAGCCTTCATCCAGAAACAGGGAATCCACCCGTACTTTCCGGCTGGCCATTTTCGACAGCCCTAACGCCAGCGTCAGGCTGACGATGAAGCTTTCACCGCCGGACAGGTTCTTGGTCGACCGGATTTCACCTGCCTGATAGTTATCGACGACATTCAATTCCAGTGGCTGCTGTTCATCACGTATCAGCAGATAGCGATCGGTCATTTTTTCCAGCTGTCGGTTGGCATGGGAAACCATCAACTCAAAGGTTAATCCCTGAGCAAAGTTTCGGTACTTTTTACCGTCAGCAGAACCGATGAGGCCATGCAGCTTTTCCCAGCGATGGCACTCTTTCTTCTGGGCCTCAATGGCGGACTGCTTTTCTTTTATCCGCTCTTTGGCTGCCGTATTCTCATTCAGCTTGTGTTTGAGCCCGGCAATAGCATCGCGCAATTCTTTCAGGGATTCTTCATACACTTTGAACTGCGGTTCCAGTTCCTCAAACGTCTTGTCCGTGAGCTTTTTGGCGATCTCCGTGGCCAGACGCGTCTCCCGGTCTTTCTGTTTGGCTTTGAGCTCCGTTCCCGCGTCATCGAGTTCCTTGGCCCGGGAAGATAAAGATTCCCGCTCTTCATGAGATAGTCTGGCTTCGAGGAAGGATTTCTCATCGGCAAAGCCTGCCGGAGTCAGAGCTGCGGAAAAGTCAGTTTCCGCTTTTTCCAGTTCAGGCGTTCTGTGCTCAATGCGCTTCTTCAGGGCTTCAATATGGGTCTTCGCCGTTGTCAGCTTCTGTTGCAGCTCGATGTTCAGGTCTCTGGCTTTCTTCTCAGTCTTTTCAGCGTCGGTAATGGCTTTGTTCAGTCGGCTTTCTTCATCATCAGGGTTTTTGTCGCCATACAATTCCTTTCGCTCTTCTGTACCGTCGGCCAGTTCCTTTTTCAGTCGCTCCAGATTTTCCTGCTTGTCAGTGAGAACCTTGACCTGCGTATCAATCACGGCATCCAGACGCTTCACCTCGCTGCTGATGTCAGCAATCTGTTTCTCGATGTCGGTTTTTAGCTTTGCCTGTTCCTGCCATGCCTTCAGTCTTGATTTGAGGGATTCGAGCAGTGCCTCGACCTCTGACTCAGGAATTTCCGTGATACCCAGTGGCTGGAGTTTCCCGGAAACTGCCAACTTGAGTTCATTAAAGCCGGTTCGAAGTTTCTTGAGGGCATCCTTCAATTCCGTGAGCGTTTTTTCTGCGGCCTTCTTGTTATTGGCGGCTTCGGTTTCCAGCTTCTCGCTATTGTTCAAATTGTTACGGGCAGTGGTTTCTGCCTGTTCCAGTTTTTTGATGGCCGCTTCCTGCTCGTCCGCCGTGTCGATCAGCTTGGTCAGCGATTCTATCTTTTGCTCGATTTCATCGGGGACCGGGACATTCCCCTCGGCAAAGGGGTGTTCGGTCGCGCCGCAGAGAGGGCACGGTTTGCCATCTTCCAGCTTGGCCCGGTGGTCTTCAAGCTCCTCTATTTTCCTGATAAAAGCCATTTCACGAAGCAGGGTCTCCTTCTCGGTGCGATATTCCCGAAGCAGTTTGTCTCCCAGCAATGCGCTCAAGGCCTCCTTACCTTGCTGAAGATTTTTACCGGCGGTCTCCAGCTCCTGTTTTTTGAGGGAGCATTGCTTGGTGGCAGTCTCCAGTTTCTTTGTGGCATCTGTCACGGCCGTATCGGCTTTTTTGAGATCAGTTTCTTTCTGCGTAATCTCCTGCTGTTTGGCGAGCAGGTTGCCGAATTGTTCTTCAACTCCGGCCAGTCCACTGATCAGCCATTCATCCCGGGCGTTTTCGTTGAGGTACAGCTCTGCAGCCTCCAATGTTTTCTCTGCGGCAGTCCGTTTTTCCTGTTCCTTCAACCGGGCCTGCTTGTCGGTCTCAATCTTTGCGGCTCCCTTGATGCAGGCATCAGCACCTTCCGATACAGTCTTTGTCTGTTCGGCAATTTTTTGATCCAGTGACCGGATTTTCTGGATCAACGGGGCGGCTGTTTTGAGATCCTCTTTGGATTTGAGGGTAATTTGTTCGGCAGCCTTAAGCGCCTCAGCTTGTGTGTTTGCCGATGTTTCCAGTTCTGGAAGTGCGGCTTCATCCGTTTTTAAGGAGGTCTGATCGTCAGCCTGCTGCTTGCGGAGGGATGCGAGCGTTGCGTATGTTCCGTCCAGTGATGCGGCTTTAACGGCCTGTTCAAGTTTGGCCCGTTCCGGCTTGAACGCCTCAGTATCGGCCTTCAGCTTGGCGGCTTCATCTGTAAGACTAAAAATCTCCCTTTTCAGGTTATCAATAGTGGTCAACCATGTGATGGCCTTCCCGGTTTCGGTTGATTTTTCGGCAAGCTCAGTCTCCTGCTTCTGCTTGGCCGTAAGGTCATCCTGAATTTCCTTTTCCTGCTCCGGCTCCAGAATCACGATGCCGGAGGTTTCGGCGTTCAGGATATTCAGCTTTTCCCGCTCATCACGCTGGCGTTCATGAACCCGGCGTGAGATTTCCGAATAAATCTCGGTACCGGTGATCTGCTCGAGTATCTTGGATTTCTGCTCAACGTCAGCCTTGAGGAAGGTATCGAAGCCACCTTGTGCCAACAGAATGGAGCGGGTGAAACGATCAAAGTCCATCCCGGTTTTTTCTTCAATGACACCGCCAACAAGGCTTTTCTTGGTTTCGACAGGCTTGCCTGTATCAGCGTCTGCAATCTGGTGCTCCTGATCCTGCAGGTTGCCTTCAGCCTTTTTCCGTGCCCGGCGCTGTTCCCAGTGGCAACGGAACCGGCCAGCCTGGGATTCAAAGAGTACCTCGGCATAGCATTCACCGGTCTGGCGGGACATTATCTCATTCCCGCTCTTGGTGATTTTTCCAAGGCGTGGCGTAGCTCCATACAGGGCCAGACAGATGGCATCAAGAATTGTCGACTTGCCCGCACCGGTCGGACCGGTCAGAGCAAAGATGCCGTTGGATACATATTCGGGATCGGTAAAGTCTATTACCCATTCACCATAGAGGGAGTTGAGGTTCTTAAATCTGAGTTCAAGTATCTTCATGACGACAAAATCACAGGTAGACACTGGTAAACACAGATATTTTTAAACCACGAAAGGGTATTGTTCATGATTTTGCCCCTTTCTTTTTCGTAGATTCAATTTGCTTAACCATTTTGTCAAAGTCACTGATTTGTTTACTTGATTCAGTCAGACGGTTGGTGTGAAATTCGTCATATTCACCTTCCGCCAGTTGTCTGGCCATTTCATGGGAGATTTTACCGGCATGCGTAAGAATATCCCGGTCGTTGAGGGTCATGAAGCTATCCAGCTTTTTAATCCAATCGCTCATGTGCATTGGGACACGGCGCATGGCCTGCCCCTGAGCAAAGATGAGATATTGTTCAACCAGATTATTCAGTGCGGCTAATTCCTCCTCATTCAGGTAATTTTTGGCAATTGTCACATCCTGTTTGCGGACTTTAGCACCACGGTAATTGGTCAAGCCCATGTTCGGTTTGTCGGCATCTGCTCTGGAATGAATGATTTCCGCCGCCGTCTGCCCGGTGATCGCCCAGTGCATTTCATTCTGCACGGTTTTGAAGAACTCAATGCTGATATCCAGCGTTGGATCGTAATCGATGCTGGTGGCGTAAATATCGGTAATTTTCTGATAAAAACGGCGCTCAGAGGTACGGATGTCCTGAATCCGCCGTTCCAGCTCTTCAAAGTAATCAAAAGGCAGATCCGGGTTTTTCAGTCGCTCGTCATCCAGCACAAATCCTTTTTTGATAAACTCGGTCAACTTTTGGGTAGCCCAGATGCGGAAACGTGTGGCAACATGGCTTTTTATCCGATATCCAACAGAAATAATCATGTCCAGATTGTAATAATCCAGCATGCGTTTGACCTGGCGATTTCCCTCGGATCGAACTGTCAAATATTTTTTGACAGTTGCCTCCGGCTGGAGTTCGCCTTCTTCATAAATCGAGTTAATATGGTGGCTTACGTTCTGCTTGGAGCTTTGGAACAGGTCTGCCATCAACTGCTGGGTTAGCCATACCGATTCATCCTCAAACCGCACATCCAGCTTCAGTTTGCCATCTTCTGCCTGATAAACCAGAAACTGCCCTTTAGCCGGTTCCAATCCGTGGTCATCGGGATTTAACGGTGGTTCTTTTTTTGATTTATTCGGCATTTATATCTTCCTCCATCAAATCCTTGATTATTTCGTTATAGGAGTCCGTCAGTTCCTCACGGTCTTCATCGGGCACCTCAAAAGCATCCAGACAGCGGGTGAAAACATCCCCGGCATCCAGATCATCGAGGGTTTCATCTTCTCGGGCCGTACTGATCACCCGGTCCATGACGCGACGGTTTTTGATCCGTCGGATTTCCATGGCAGAGTCGGCCATGGCCTCGTCGAGCATCTCGCGCAGGTTGCCGATGATGTCGTTGCCGGTGTATTCAATCTCAAGCCAAGCAGAGCTTTCTTCCTTTTTGAGCTCCTCCAGCTTGGCATGGATATCATCCAGAGACCCAACAATGCGGACCAGCTCCTGAAAACACGGAACGGGGAGCTCCTGGATATTTGGCGTGGTGCTGTTGAATTCAATGAGCACGACCTTCTTTTCCTGAGTCGCTTCGCCATAACCCATCGGGATAGGCGAACCACAGTAGCGTATATGCTCCGCGCTGCCGACCGCCTGAGGAACATGCAGATGCCCGAGGGCCAGATAATCAATTGACGAAGGGAACACCTCCTCACCAACATGCGCCAGCGATCCCACATAAAGCTCCCGAACACCATCACCGTCAACGGTCTTGCCGCCTGCCGTGAACAGGTGTCCCATGGCAATGATGGGAACATCGTCATGCCCGGCACTTTTGAATTCGGCTCGTTTCTGTTCGGCAATTGCACAAACATCGGAGTAATGGTTTTTCAGTCCTTCAACGAGCTTGGCGTTTTTATCGTCGATGGTTTCTCCCGGCTCGACTGTGCGGATATCCTTATCCCGTAAATAAGGCACAGCGCAGACAACGGCCTCTGGCGTATCGTCTGTATGAAGAACAAAGACCTCATCCTCCAATACATCGGTCATCGAGCCGACCACATATACATTCAGCGCACGCAGCAGCTCCTTGGGGGCATTCAGAAATGACGGTGAATCATGATTCCCGGCAACCACCACAACATGACGACAGCAGGATGCCGCAACCCGGCAGAGAAAGCGATAGTAAAGCTCCTGCGCCCGGTTGCTGGGCGTACTGGTATCGAACACATCACCGGCAACAAGCAGAGCATCAACCTTTTCATCTTCAATGGTTTGAACCAGCCAATCCAGAAACGCTGAAAACTCCTCATAGCGTTTCCGTCCGTAAAGGGAGCGGCCTAAATGCCAGTCTGATGTGTGGAGGATTTTCATTGAGCCCCCACTGCTGTTTGAAGCTCTTCAGCAGGTTCCTCGGTCACGCCGATGCTTTGAAGTAGGGCCGCGTACTGATCGGGGTCCTTTTCCTTAATTTTCCGCAAAATGAAGTTTGCTGTGGTCTTCATCTCTGGAACATCAATAGGTAAAACACTTCTCTCAAATACACCCGCTAAATGGGAGAACTCATTGTTTATACGATCCGTTAATGATGTGGCCAATGCATCATCACCGAAAAAACGCGCCAACTTGTCATCTTTCTCCACGGCATTGGGGTACTTGTAGTACAAGAATGCTTCAAGAAACTTCCGGGCATTGTTCCCAAAGTTGTAGTAGCAATCATGATTTTCATCACACTTGATCTGGGCGTGGGCGCACTTATAAATTTGATGAAACAGGAAATTGAACTCTGTGACGTAGTCTTTCAGGTATCGCGGCATCAATGTAATGTCACTGACTTGATCCGTTCGGGTAATGATAAAGTATTGAGACTTGTTTTTGTTCAAAGCACCGGGAAGCCGCTTCAGATACTTCAAAAAGTCCAAGTTGTGAGTCGAAATAAATAGCTGCTTAAAACGATCACGTTCCTTTATCTCACCGCCATCTTCATATTTCTCCGGCGTTGCAATCTCGGCATTAATAAGGCTGTAGACAAAAAAAATATGATTTGCATCCAAGCTGGAGACAGGATCGTCGATCCAGATGATCGGCTGGCTGCCTTTAGTCTCTATGTCTTCAAGCTTGGCCATGAAGTAGCAGAAAGCTATCAGGCTGCATTCGCCCCCGCTGAGGTGGAATGCTTTTTTGTCATTTCGAGTTACCTCAAACCGATATCCAGATGACGCGTCCCCGAGGGTTTCTTCAATGGCTTTGAGTGAGAGAGACTGGTGGCCGAAGAAATTGTTCAAATAATAGTTTACCCGGTCAGCTCCCTTGCTTTCATCTTTTAACTGGGCCTTCAGTTCAGCGATCTTTTCTCGTTTTGCATCAACTCTTTCTTTTATGGTGTTTTTAGCTTCTTCCGCTTTGTCCATAGCCTCATTCAGTGCCTCAATGGCCGTACACTCGTCTCCATACTTAATGTAGTTTATAAATTTATAGACGTCATGGAGGCGTAGAGCCGCACGAGCTTTAGATTGCTCGGCGCTTAGTGAAGCTGTAAACTGGTTGGATTCGTTTCTGAGTTGCTCATACGAATCTCTGACCGCATCTAAATCTTTTTCAACCGAATCAGGTGCATTAAATTCAAGAGGCGTAAAAATGTCATCTCTTCGTTTTTCGATCTGTTCTTTTGTAGAATCCAGACTCTCAATGTAAGACGTTGATAAGGTCGATAACTGTTCTGCCCACAAATCCAAGTTAGCTGCAAAGTTAGAGTAGAAATCCGAGTTTTTGATTTTCAGTAGATTAGGAACTCTGGATCGCTCACGTTCAATCAATCCAAGCAAGGTTTCCAATGCTTGACGAAGTCCTTCAGACTCCTGATTAAAATGCTTGTCCAGTTTTTCCCATAGGTCCGAAGGGAGGTCGTTACCGCAAAATGCACACTTGTCCCTTTTTCCCTTATGATGCTCCCGACCATTTCTCACCCATGTTGCCAGAGCAGCATCGTTTAGCAATTCCTGAATTGGATCAGATGCCTGAATCTTTTTTTCAATTAGCTCTTTAGCCTTTGAAGTGATCTCAGTGTATTGAAGGTTAAATGATGATGATTCCGCAATCTCCGGTTTGGGTTCTTCTCTAAGGAGGTTGTGAAACTTGCCCACCTGCCCATCAGTAAGCGGAGAATAAGTGTCTTTGGTAACAGTCGAGATGTCTTTTTTTATTTTGGTAACATTGTAGTTGGCATCACCAAACGTTCTATTGTGCTTAATTCCAGTGCCTGCCTTATTGGCTTTGTCACTTAGCTTTTTCTCCAATTCTGACGATTTGTCGCCATGAGCCTTTCGAGACTCTTTAAACTTTTCCTCAGCACCGAGGAGCTCCCCCAGCAGTCCTGACTTGTCCTCTTCCCTCCCAAGTTCGGTTTCTTGTTTTTCGATTTCCTCCTCAAGCTTTGTGTTGTCTTCCCCCAAGATGGCGAATGGATTAATGGTCTGCTCGTCATCAACAATGAAACGCAGGTTGTCCCGGACAAAGTCCTCATTGAAAACCCGAACCACTTGACCATGGCCATTTAATGAGTTTTGCGTGGCATTGTTGCCACCGTCAAAGGACAACTGAAATTCAGGTGAACTGTATTTGTCTGAGATCGAACCGGTTTCAAGAGCTCTGAAAATCCGCGAGAGCGTTGTTTTACCGGAGTAGTTCCGGCCATAAAGAATGTTGATTTTTTTAAACTCAGCGATGTTTTTGCCGCCATCCCTGACAGATGGCGCCCATCGGAAGTTCTGAAAAACCGCCATTTTTTTTATCGATTCAATTTTCTTTATCTCACCGCTCATCGCTATTTAGCCCTCTGATATTTTTTGAAGTTTTCAGCCTGCTCGAAGATCTCTTTATAGACCTCGTCGCGGTCGACAGGTGGGTATTCGTGCTTGGCAAGCAGGAGGATCAGCTCGACCTTCAATTCGGCTTTAATGTCGTCACGCCCATTCCAGTCGGTAAATCTGGATTTATCATCAACGACCTTCTTAACCTCCTTGGCAAGGTTCAGGAGCTTGTCTTCCGGGTACTCAAAGTGATATTTGATCGCCAGAGCCATAAGGATGTCATAAAAAGCCTTTTCCTCGAAGTCGATGCCGAAGTCGCCGAAGGATTCCTTTTCCTTTTTGAGCGCATGGAATAAATCGATGATCTCATCGGTGAAGTCCTCCAGTACGTTGCTGACCAGAACATCCTGTTCCTTGCGTTCGTTGTATTTCTCTACAAGGGCTTTGAATTTCTTTGAGAAGTCTGTCCCCTTGATCTTGTTGACCTTCTTGAAGTCATCGATAGCTTTGGCAAGCAGCTGCTGCAGAAGTTTTATCTTAGTGTTCGGCAGTTTGATCTTTTCAATCTTGGCGAGGTATTCATCATCAAAGATGTCGACTTCCTTTCCGTGGTCTTCACCCATTTTCAAGATCTCTTCCACGCCGTCGCTTTGCAGGGCTTCCTTTATCATCTCTCGCACACGAGCGTTCATTTGAGCGGTGTCAGGAGCATTGCCCTTTGTTAGCTTGAATACGACAGACCTTACGGCGAGATAGAAGTGAATATGATCCCGTTCGGTCTGGCTGAAAGCATCGCTTCCGCAACATATGTCATAGGCTGCTTTCAAACGCTTAACCAAATACATGAAGCGTTTTTCAATCTCCTGAGTAACCTGAACAAATTCGGCAGCCATATTCAGGCACTCAAGCTGTTGTGGTGGGGACCCTGAAAAGTATGCGGTTTTGTCAAATTTGTGGAACAGCTTTCCGAGCAGATCCAGATGGTCTTTAACAACAACTATGGACTGTTTTACTTCTTCAAAGTTGGAGCTGTCGGCCTTGGAATACTGAGCAAGTGCCTGATTCATCTGCCGTTTGATGCCGATATAGTCGACCACCAAACCTTTCTCTTTGCCTTCAAATTTGCGGTTAACGCGGGATATGGTTTGAATCAGGTTGTGCCGCTGAATTGGCTTGTCGATATAAATGGTATCCAGAAATGGGACGTCAAATCCTGTTAGCCACATATCAACGACTATGGCTATTTTGAAATTCGATTTCCCATTTTTAAACTGCCTGTCCAGTTCCTTGCGGTAGTCCTTGTTTCCAAGAATATCGTAAAGCTTTTTTGGGTCATCCTTGCCACGGGTCATGATCATCTTGATCCGTTCCATTGGCTTGATTTCCTTGCGCTCTTTCTCGGTCAGCTCAGCACCTTCCTCACATACCTTTATTTCAGCCCATTCCGGCCGCAGTGCGATAACTTCTTTGTAGAAGTCATAGGCAATCTGCCTGCTTGAACTGACAAACATAGCCTTGCCTTTAACAGTAGAACCTTCTGAAACACGATTCTCATAGTGCTTAACAAAATCCTGAGCCAGCGCCTTGATCCGGTCGGGATCACCAAGAATGGCATTCATTTGGGCATTAGCCTTCTTGCTTTCCTCAATCTGATAGTCGGATGCACCATCTTCCGCGCACTTGGCGTAGTAATCTTCAATCTCCTTAAGCTTGCTGTTATCCAGCAGCACCTTTGCAGCCCGGCCTTCATAAACGATACGAACAGTGATCTCATCCTTGACGGATTCCGTCATGGTATAGGCATCGATTACCTCACCAAACACATCCAGCGTTGCATCAATCGGCGTTCCAGTGAAGCCAACATAGGTTGCATTGGGAAGCGAATCATGGAGGTATTTGGCAAACCCAAAGGTGCGTGTGACACCATTTTCCGTAACCCGAACTTTCTGATCCAGATTGACCTGGCTTCGGTGAGCCTCGTCTGAAATGCAAATCACATTGCTGCGATCCGTCAGCAGCTCGGTATCTTCAGTAAATTTATGAATCGTGGTCAGGAAAACACCGCCGCTGTTACGCCCCTTTAGTAATTCACGAAGGTGCTGACGGCTTTCCACGCTGATGATGCTTTCATCACCCACATAGCCTTTCGCATTGGTAAACTGGCCGGACAACTGATCATCCAAGTCAGTCCGATCCGTTATAAGCACGATAGTCGGGCTGGAAAAATCCACGCTTTTCATCAATAGCCGGGTTAAAAAGAGCATGGTGAAACTTTTTCCGCAGCCGGTCGCACCAAAGTGGGTACCACCTTTACCGTCGCCCTCGGGTCTGCGATGCAACTTTATATTTTCATAAAGTTTTGTGGCGGCATAATACTGAGGGTAGCGACAGACGATTTTTTCATCCTTTTTAGAGGTGTCCGGGAAATAGATGAAGTTTCGGATAATGTCTCTGATCCGATGCAGATTGAACAGCCCCTTGACCATAGTGTAGAGGGAATCAATGCCATCTTTTTCAACAAGGTCTGCGCCATCGGTTTTGCGCCACGCATAGAAAAACTCATACGGGGCAAAGAAAGAACCGGCCTTGTTATTGACACCATCGCTGATCACGCAAATCGCATTGTATTTAAACAGCTCCGGAATATCCCGGCGGTACCGGGTTGTCAGCTGAACATAGGCATCTTGGATGGTTGCCTCTTCACGAATGGCGCTTTTGAATTCAAAAACAACTAAGGGCAAACCATTGATGTATATGATGCCGTCCGGTATCCGTTTTTCATATCCAAGGATTTCGAACTGATTCACCACCTTGTAGATGTTGTGGGTGGTATTGTAAGGAGCAACTTCCTCGGCAACGACGGTTTCAACCTCTGTCGGCTTCGGCTCACGCAGTTCAGTAAGATCCCGATAGTCCAGCAACTGGATATAAAGATCTTTCTTGCTGCGGTCTTCACGCTTCAACAGGAAGCCATCAGAGACCATCTTCATGATGGCCTTGTTGCTTTCGTAAAGATCTGACGCGGAAAAAACCTCCAGCTTACGGACAACAGACTCAACCTCGCTCGAGGTAATGTTATCGGCCGCATACCGATTAAACAGGTATGCCTTTAAATCTTCCTTGATCAGAACCTCATTAGGTTCCCTTGCTATAGTTTGTCCAAGAACGTGCTCGTAGCCTTCAACTTCCAGAAGCTCGATGATTGCAAGTTCTAATTTTTCCTCCGTAAATTTGGTGCTCATCTATCTTCTCCTGAAAGTATTTTCCAAATTCGCTTATATTCCTCTCCAGACAGAGATGATGTTTGTGGGACCGCTTTTTCCCACGCTGAAATATCAGATTGCTTTAAGAACGAGCGTGCATCCTGAACAGTGCGGTTCTCCTTGGGCACAGAATCTTTCATGACGCTACCGAGAGATTCAGCAATCGTTCTCGGTACAGAATTCATGCGCAGCAAAACGCCTTCTTCTGACTGAACGCCGTGATAAATCATTGCTGGAATCATGTTGATCTGACGCTTCTCAATATCAGATAGCCGATCAAAATTGATCCCCGACAAGCGGCTTAATGCTGACATACCCCAAGTCCCGTAATTCACCAAGGTTTTATAGATGGCCTTACATGCAGCAGTTAAGGCCTTGGTTTGATACTCGCCGCCTTGGAAATAGTCACGGGCAATTTCCTCAATGCTCTTACCGTTAACCCATGCTTTGGTGATGTCTGCTATCTGGCTGTGTTCAAGTCCCCGATTGGTAATCTCCTCAAGGTTGCCTTTGAGCTGTGGAATTCGCAGCATCACCCCATAGAGATCTGCCATACCAGACTGTCCGCCAAACAGACTGTCAGGCTTCCAGTCATCAGCAGTCAGCTTGTTTTCCAGAGAATTTATGCCTGCTAGTGCCCGGCCAATGCCCTCCGGAGAGAAACCCGTCATATCAGCAAGTGACGCATGGCCGGGATTCTCAGAGAGGGTACGCGCATATTTTTTGGTAACTTCCAGAAGCTTTTCAGCCTTTTGCTTCTGGTCCGGTCGGCTTTCAAGCCATCCATACCCGAGAGTATTACGGAGCAGTTGCTCTGTATCCGAAAGAACCGCATCAAGGTTTTTCTTTTCATTCCATAGATGCGCGACATAACAACGGAAGTCCTCCCATTGTTCGTTCTGAAAAACAGCCTCCAGATCATTTAGTTTTCCCGCCTGCTCAAGCTCATCAAGCATTTTCACCAGACGGGAAGCCAGTTCTCCGGTTGCTAGGCGTACATATTCAATTATCTTCAGCGGCTCATTGCCCGCAGCAAGGCCCACAACACCAACACTATCGTGGTTCATGCGACCAGCGCGACCCGCAAGGTTCCAGAATTCACGAGGCGACATTTCCTTTCCGTATGGATATTTATTCGAAGCCAGAAATACGGAGGAAACCGGGAAGTTAATGCCCTGAGCAATGGTTGTCGTTGCACAAAGCACCCGAAGTTTTCCCTCTTCAGCAATCCACTCCATAAGGGCTCTAACTTCGTCAGACAGTCCGGAATGATGCACCCCGACACCGCAAGAAAGCATATCTATCAGCTCAAATTTGGCGCTTATTTCTGAGCGGAGGAAATTCTGAACCAATTGGATTTCATCTGGAATTGGAGAGAATAGACTCATCTCCTTGGATATTTTTCGAGCCATACCCCAAACATGATCAGTATTAGTTGCTACAGAAATACTCGTACCTCGTGCTGATAAGATTTTTGCCATCGCAGCAGCTTGGTTAGTTGGCCCCTTTTGATCTCCATTACTTTCTAATACTTGTGATTTAGGAACATCTAACGGTCTGACATCCCCAACACGATGATCCCCTTTTAAATGTATAGTCTTCGGAGTAGTTATAAGTGTTTGAAACTTCAATGCCCATCCTGCCCGAATTGAATCATCAGCTTCTGCCTTGAATATGCCCACAATACGTTCATTGGGTTTCCAAGGTGTTGTTCCAAGGCTGATTGGCCGCCCGGCGTTTATATCCTGCGCAAGCCAGCGGGCGAGAACCTCAGGCTTCTCAACAAAGGGCATCAGCAATAAAAAGTTGGCTGTACTGCATTCACCCTTGATCGTTGCCAGCAGTAACTCGATTCGCAAGCCACGGGTTTCATCTTCAATGTTGTGCGCTTCATCCATTACCACCAGAGCCAGTGGACGTGAGATCTTTTTGTTTCTGATAATAAGCTGCAGTTTTTCAGGCGTCGCTACAAGTACGTCGAAGGCTTCCGCTCGTTCAGTCTGAGCAAGGAGATCCTCTTCGAAGGCATCAATTTCAATGGCACCTGTAAGCTGTTCAACCTTGACCCCAATGGGATCAAAGTCACGTCTGAGTCTTCGTGTGATTTGCACTGTGAGAGCTTTTGTCGGGGCCACATAAGCCACCCAACCTTTGCCGGACTCATCCTGATCAAACTGATTGAGAGCCTGCAATATTCGGAACTGGGCAAGAAGCGTTTTCCTGCCAGAGGTCGGCATATCAACGACGATCGCCGTTGCAGCCTGATCAAGGAGCCCTTGTTCCTGAATAGCGGCCCGCTGTGGTGGCAGTAATTCAAACAACGCCTGCTGCTTGGTCACTTCATTTATAAACTTCGTGATACGGGAATTGATTCGTCTTGCGACCCACCAGATGGAATCAGCAACCATCTGGCGTCCGGCAATCTGCAACCACCGCAACAGTATTTCGAGCTGAGAATCGGCACTTGCCGCTGCAGCTTCGATCGCTGACTCAAAATGCTTGTTTAGCAAAGTGGTGACTCCAGCCGGTTCACCTTGCAGCATATATTTGGCCTGGATTTCCGTAGCCTTGGCCCAGTGATACAGACTAATGAGCCGCAAAGCCATGGCGCGGTTTTCGGCATTACTTGAATCGTTCAGAACCTCAGCTTCGTACTGTTTCTGGTCTTCTCTAAGCCCGGCAATGATTTCACGGATACGATCCAAATCATCCCAGCGTTTCTTTCTGAAAAGGCGCACCCAGCACTCAAAAAGACGATTCAATAACCGACCATCCCAAGGGGCATTTGCGACTGAAGGAATCTGGAACACATGATCGTTTTCATTGTACCAGCGGCGAAGGTCGGTCCAGCGGTCGCTGCAATACGCCAAAGAGGAGAGGTGCAGAATGTGAAAAATCCTCTGTTCGTCGGCAGCAGGGAGCTTAAAGAGCCTTCGGATTTCAAATGCCCGGTAAGCGCCTAAAACGCATTGCTCTCTTAGTTCCTTCTCTGCGGACGTCGGATTCAGGAAATCATTCAATCCTTCAATGGCTGCCATCTCATAGGCCATGGAAACTCTGTCGAGAAGCTCATAATCCGACGGTAAAAATGTATAATTAAAATGAATTTGTGGGCCGACAGCCTTTTCCACAAGCAGGCGATTCGACAGTTCGGTAGCCCGCTTGATTTGTTCGTCACCGATGGCCTGAATGGCCCAGTGCTGATTTATTCTTCCCAGAGATGGTGTTGTTACGTTCATACAGCACCTCCATTTCTACTGCTGACCACTGTGCTGCTAAGTTGCCCAATGCTGCTTTGCGGCAAATAGAGCGCCAGCAATTCGATCACCATATCCGCGTGTTGATCCTTGGCGAGCTTGGTCACGCGTGTGCGAAGGTCATCCTGATTCGGTTCTACATCACGAACCAAAAAGCCGAAAACACGGACATTGGTTTTGCTTTGAATGTAATTCTTAGCAGCACGCTTAAACCGATCTTCCCATGATGATTTTTGTGCGCGAAAGCCAAGATATCGGAAAATATCATCCTTGATCTTCACATCGTCTTTCAGGTCCTCAAGCTGTTGTTTCAAGCCTGTACGGCCGTGCATCGCGCCGGGAGGATACTTGTTTTCTGTCGATGTTTTCACCTCGCCGAATGCAAAAAAATCATCATTACCATTGGATTGAAAGCCCACCAAATCAGCACCGGGCAGGCTGGAGCCGCTCTTGCGCTCGTCACGGCCATCCGGCCAAGGGAAAAAGCAGTTCTTTTGATGCACCAGATACGTCTCGGCCAGCGCTTCACCCACACGCCAGTCTTCCGGTGGCTTGGTGTCGGACAAAATTCGTTCAACTTCGTCTTTTTCAAAATCGGTTTCAGCAAGCCCGGCAAGCTGCGCTTCAATATCCGCTTTTCCGGAATCATCGTAGACTACACCTGCAACAAAGCCGGACAATGCAGTGTCAAGCTCATTAGCAGAATAAGAGAAGCCTGTCTGCGTGCGGACACGCACAGGCAGGCCGCATCCGGTTATCGGTGCGGTTCCTAATTCGTATTGAATGGTTCCGGCGGCAATGGTCATGCGATTGCCTCCGTCTGGCTCCCGACCGCAAGACGCATAAGTAGCAGCCGTTGAAGATCGATTAGCTTTTCTGTTTGCAAACTTATAGATTCTTTAAACGTAAATAAAGATCCTGCTAAATCATCAAAAAAGATTCTGGCAAATGAGTCGGGCCAAAGAATACGAAATGATTCAATGTCTGCTTTTGTTATAGCTTGTCTTGTTGATCCTGCGTGGCTTGTTCCTAGAAGTTGTGCTTTGCTGTTTTCAGAGCACAAGTTACACAACAAATATGCTGTTGAGTTCATTTTGGGTTCTAATCTAACAATGGACACGTGTTGATTAACTCTTGCTGGCAAAACATTTTCTGGTACCCTACAACAACGAGCTACAGAAACCCCTGTTATATTGAGTAAAACATCGTTCTGTTCAATTTCTACATTTGCCAACTTACTTGCTTGTGTTGCACCAATAAACGCCAAATCCTTAAACAGGAAATTATAATCGTGAACATTGAGGCTTCTTATTAAAGATATGCCAGACTTGCGATAACTAGCTTTGCCGCCCTTTGGTGTTGCGCCACTTCCTATTTTTGAACAAATATCACTTAACTGAGTTATTATCCACCCCTCCGGAATCTCCTGATCCAGTTCGTCATTCCAGACCATTTTGCCACCGCTGGATTTGTAGGGTTTGCCTTCCAATTCCGGCTTGCCGATTTTGGCGGCATGCTCTTTAGACATGGGAAATTCAAAATCAACGAACCACTGTTTGTAGATAGCCTGCGCGGTTTCTTCCAGCTTCTGGTTGAGTTGTTCGTTCAGCTTAATGCGGTCCACAATGGTGTGGTACTCCCGCACAATCTCCCTTTGTTTTTCCGTGGTAGGTACTCTAATTGGCATTTCGCAAAATAAGTCCCAACTAATGCCTCCACGAACATCGCCTCCACTTACATATCCAACCCATCTATCTGTTTCGCTACGGGAAAGCCACATTTTCAGGTAATCCGGATGTAGCAAATTTGGATCTACAGGCTCAAAAACGTAATAAGCGGAAGAAACAATTGCCTCATCGTGATTTTTCAGGATGTCGACAGGAAGCTGTTCATCACGGCCAACGCTCATCAACTTGCATGCAAATTGGTTTTTACGGACTACTTTATATTTTGATAAATCAACACCATGTGTATTCGCCACAGATGGAATAAAATCTTTACTGATGGATACCCCAAGGAGCGTTTTTACAGAAAGATCACTATTTTTTTCGTCAACCTGCCTTATGTAATCTCCAAGTTTCTTATAGCTTGATCTCATATCCCAGCTCTCTGAATACATTCAGCAGTTCATTCTTTGAAGTTTCTTCTGCCTTCAACAACTCTGTAAACTCCGCCTGCAGACCAGCCATTTTCTCATCGAAATCGATATTCTCGTCCCGATTTACAAATTCGATATATTTACTTGGAACAAGGGAGTAATCCTTGGCCCTGATCTCATCTATGTTCGCTGAATAGCAGTATTCAGGAATGTCTTCATATTGTTCACCAGCCTCCGTAGGTGTAGCAGACTGCCATGTGTGATATGCTTTAGCTATATCCATAATCTGTTCGCCAGAGAATTGAATAAATTTTTTTTCGAATGGTTCACCTTGTTGGCGCAAATCCATGAAAAGAACGTCGTCTTCTCTATTACGATTATCGCGCACAATGTCACCGCATTGTACCGTTCGTTTCTTTTTGTTTTTATTCAAAATCCAAAGACTGACTGCAATTGGCGTCGTGTAAAACATGCGTTGTGGTAAAGAGATAATTGACTCAACCAATCTGTTCTCGATCATCTTTTTGCGGATTTCTTTCTCTGTGTTGTCCCCGGAGAGAGCACCGTTTGCCAGAATGAATCCGGCCACACCGTTTTCTGACAATTTGGATGCGATGTGCAGAATCCAGCCGTAGTTGGCGTTGCCGGTTGGCGGCACTTCATAGCCTGACCAACGTGAATCATCGGTCAGCTCATCGGATGCTCGCCAGTCCTTTTGATTGAACGGCGGATTGGCCATGATGTAATCGGCTTTTAGGTCTTTGTGCTGGTCACGCGAGAAGGTGTTTGCGGCAACTTCACCAAGGTTGGCGGCAATGCCACGAATGGCCAGGTTCATCTTGGCCAGTTTGTAGGTTGCTCCGGTATATTCCTGTCCGTAAATGGAAATGTCTTTTTTGTTTCCCTGATGGTTTTCCACGAATTTCATGGACTGAACAAACATACCGCCCGAACCGCAACAAGGGTCATAAATCTTGCCTTTATAGGGCTCAATCATTTCAGCAATCAGATCTACTATGCTTTTTGGGGTATAGAACTCTCCCTTGCCTTTGCCTTCGGCGAGAGCAAATTTACTCAGGAAATACTCATAAACCCGCCCGACAATATCTTGCGACTTGTCAGCAAGAGTATTGATGTTATTGATAGTGTCGATGAGAGCAGCCAGTTTGCTGACATCAAGACCAAGGCGTGAAAAGTAGTTGTCCGGCAGTGCGCCTTTCAGGGCTTTGTTGTTTTTTTCAACGGTGAAGAGAGCGGTATCGATTTTGACGGCTATATCATTCTGCTTGGCGTGTTTTTTAATAAAGCTCCAGCGGGCCTCTTCCGGCAGATAGAAGACGTTCTTCATGGTATAGAATTCCACCATGTCGACATAGTCGCCTTGACCTTCGTCGATCAATTCCTGCATACGTTCTTCAAATTCGTCCGACGCGAACTTCAGGAAGATCAGACTCAGCACCACATGCTTGTATTCTGAAGGTTCAACACTGCCGCGCAGCTTGTTCGCGGAATCCCAAAGGGTTTCCTCAAAGCTCTTCTGTTTTCCTGCCTTCGCTTTGCGAGCAGGTGAATTGTTATTAGTCGCTTTCTTCGCCATTATAAATCCTCAACGGACCGGTTAATTGTTTTCATCTTCCGGATTGTCTTGTGTGGAACTGGTTCCGCCTGCCTCAACCCACTTGTCCACCTGATCTTTTTTGAATTTCCACAGGCGGCCCATGCGATGAGCGGGCATGCCGTGCTTATCGATCCACTTGTAGACGGTATCTTTACCGATCCCAAGGTATTTGCATATTTCGTCCACTGACAACCAGCGATCATCTATTTCTGCCATGTCTCATACTCCTCTTGGGGGCTATTGCTTTTTGCCATGACCTCAACAGAGGCAGTTAAGGAATGCCGCAAATACAACACTCCCACTTTAATTCACCTTGCAAATATGCTTAGATGAACGCCAGATGTCAAATATTCTTTGCCGATTTGAGCCGATTTCATTCTATTTTGCTGGATACCAGCGTCCAGAGGCAATCCTTTCCGTATTATGGCCGAGCTTGTAATTGTACAGCCAAACGGGCCAGATCAAGTCGTTGGTCTCCACCGTCACCAAAACCCGCGTATAAACACAGCGGCCATTGGGATCGAATGCCTCCAACCGGTCTGTGGCGGCACCCCGGAGCAGATTCTCTCAATTCATTTTTTTCATTGTCGGTAATGCAAATGCTCTGGGCCTCTACACCCTATATTGATATAGCCATTTTTTACCTCCGGCTTAGTCTCGGAGAGAATAAAGACCGTTTTGGGGGTCCTATCAGCTAAGTTTTCTAGTTCCTCAACCTTAAAACGCTTGAAGCCAGACTCTTTTGCCTTATCCATCGACATATAAGCTGAGGGCCGTTTGGTAATCTCACCTGATGTGAGTTTGTTATCAAAAACGATGGAATAATAACTCTCTTTTTTATTGAACCAGGCTTTGCCGTAGTAGATTCTAAACTCGTTTTTGAAGTCAGATAAGTCTTGCCCATTGATTTCGATGAACAAATCATTGATGTCAATTACACCGTTTCCAGGAATCCTTACCGGGTATGACTTTTTCGCTAAAAAATCATCAATCATTGACGAGGGCCTTTTTGAGCGTTGAATGCTGTGCTCGCCAGATTCTGGATTATTGCTTGGCCGAGCTCTTCCTTCTGCATCATCTGCACCTTGAATGTTACCTGTTGGCTCGGGTCTTTTAGTGCTTGGCGGTTGCAGATCTAAGTTAATGATACGATCAACATATTCATCGCTGTCAATGTCAGTTCTGACTCTTGAGCCCTTCTTCCGGGTCTCAATGTTTTTTGCTATATCGCATCTGGAACTGTGTTTGCCGACAGCTTTGTAATATGGATTGCGTTTTCTTTTTTCTTTAGGGCGATCTAAATTGGCACAGGTAACCGCTGCATCGCAGTTTTTATCAGGACACTGAAAGCTAAATTTGGATTCAATGTTTCCCTTTGCAAACTGTTTATCTGCTTCTTGCGCTGTTATGTTTAGCGCAAGGTCTTCTGAAAAGGCTTTTTCCAACTTCATACTTCGAAATCCTCCTTAATCAACAAGGCTTCAAGCTCCTCTTCGGCTTGTTCAAGAGCTGCCAATTTGTTTTGGAAATCTTTTAAGACTTCTTCTACTGTGGTGGTTCCTTCTTCAAATGGCTTTTGCACATAACGGGCAATGTTCTTCAAATTGAAGTCGTTCTCTTCGATTTCGCTCAATGGCCCCCAGCGTGCGACACCTTCAATTTCATCTACGGACAACCATCTGTCTTCCATTTTCAACTCCATTATTCTTTGAGGGCCGTCCAAACGGCTCGTCATTTGTTTACTGGACAACATTCCAGAGGGGCAATCCGGCTACATTGGGTTAAACAGGTTTAAGGATATACAGGTGAAATGAAAAAATCAGGTTTTCCTCCCGGATTTAATCGAATTTAGCCGAATTTCCTGCCGTCCCTATCCACCGGGAAGGCGTAAACTGCCCCGGAGAATATGGTTGAGGCTTGTGGTATGTCCAGCAAGAGAAAAGGCCATCTTGGCCTTCAGCTGCCGCCAGTACCGCAAGCTGGGTCATAAACACTTTCACCTGCCTGTGGATCAAAGATATTCACCATCAGTCGGACTATCGTTCGTGGCGTATAGAACTCACCGGCTTTTTTATTGACTTTATCGGCAAAGCGTTTAATCAGATATTCACAGGCACGCCTCATGTCATCATCACGAACAGAGGCAACACCGAGATTCACTTTGTTGAAGTGGTTAAGCAAGGTGCTTAACAGTCCGTCGGACAGACGTTTCTTGCTGGTCCAGCCGGCATCGCCAAAAATGCCATGTAGTTGAGGGTTAGCGAGTTCGATACCACGGTAAGCATCTTCCAATGCCTGGCCGATATCTTTATTCTGCTCAAAAAGCGTCGTTACAAATCTTCTCCATCTTCTTTAAATCTCAACACCAGGTGATCCAGATTTTTAAGATGAACTTCCAGTGGACGAAAAGAGCCTGTACTGGTCTTTACTGGAACTTCTTTCAGGGTGGGGTATGTGCCAACGAAAAAGCATTTAACGCCACTAACACCATCTTTGAGCAATGAGTCGATCCGGCACCGGAAAAATTTTCTCTTTCGGTAGCTTTCGATCAATTCATTTAGGATGTAGATGGATATCTGACGATCTTCACCTTCGAACCAGGGACGCTCCTCAAATGTAATGGCGTAATCATCGCCATACTCTTTGATTGATTTGACACGTCCCCAGTAAATCAAGCCTTCTTCATCGGTGAAAGAATTGATGTTTTTGAAGGCATTTTGGTAATTTTTGTTTTTGTCACCAATGGTAAGTGGTAAATATTGCAAAACTTCTGCGTCATTCGACAGCCATATTTCGACGACATGTTCCAGGCAGCTGGTTTTATGGGGGGAAAAATTGTCACTATTGCTATTCGAGAGTGAGGCATCGACAGTGGTTTGGGGATTGGCTGCCTTTCTCTTTTTCTTCGGTTTCCCTGTACCGGAAGGAAGCGGTTGCCTTTCGAGCAGCAGCACTTCTGGATAATAGGATGCCTTGTAATTCCTTTCAGTGCCTTTCCTTTTTGATTCATCAGAGGCCTTCATGTTGCTTTCGTTCCCATAGTCACAAGCTTCCGAGTGTTTATGGTCGATCAGCAGGCGAAAGTGAGGCGTATTCTTGAATTTAACACTGGCATGGTTGACGCCGACCAGAGGTGCATTGCAGTCTTCATCGGGGCATTCGAATTTGGCATTACGGGCATCGAAGCTCGCATCGTCATCGAAATGTAAGTCACGCACCTGATAGATTGTCAGTACACTGTCGAATTCGTGGCAGTATGCATGGTCGAGCTTTATTAACGCCATGAAACGCCATGAATTTCCCCCCCGTCATTCGCTAAGGGTTCTGTCCTTTAGTCATGGGATTGATATGAGTCAGTGAACAGCTCATCATCTGAGTCCCTCATGGACCAATCCCCCGCGTTCTCTATAAGAACTAAAACAGTCAGCATTTTGCCATACTCTTCTTATGAGTAGACACTGTGCTCTTTGGCCTCTTCAGATGGAGGTGGCGGGAATTGAACCCGCGTCCGGTGAGCTGAAAATAGCATATCTACAGGTATAGTTAGCCGATAAATTTTCGTCCGCGAAGCAAGCGGCCAACTTCCGCCCGCGTCTTATCCCGATTAATGTCCCCAGGCTACCTCGGGCCGACACCCAGGTTAGTTCTGATTTATGTCAGAGTTACCAGTCCTCAAGAACCGCGTACTGGGACTCCGTGGCTGTCTTTTTATGCAGCCAGGGCGAGAGCATTGTCGAATTCGACAACTATCTCATCTTCAATTTTGGCACTTGAATGTGCGCTAGTTTTAGGAGTTGGCGCTCCACCTGCAATACTACCCCCTGTATCTCCCCGTCGAAACCGGGGCACCCCCAAGGACGCAAGAATACACTGAATGCTATGAACGGTCAAGTAAAAAGTGGAGAATAATCAAGGATTAATCAAGGATGAAACAATCTTGCGGGGAAACAAAACAGCCTGCGTTAGATAGTACTACAATATTTTGTCAGGTTTGGTGAGAAGCTTGAATGAATTTGCATCTCGACTTTATAAGGGACTTTATAAGGGACTTTATAAGGGACTTTATAAGGGACTTTATAAGGGACTTTATAAGGAACGCCGAGTTTTCTTACAATAGAACGCAAATTGCAAAGAATTCCCGCGCTAGCGGTAAGCTTCTTCTCATAAATGGCAGATTTCTCTCTTTTCTCTTCTCTTCTCCTTAACGGGTTAACGGGGGGGGATTTTCCCGTTAGCTGCCTAGCGGTTTTTGAAATCACGGTCGATATCGCGCTGAATATCGTGCACCTTAATGCTTTGGCGTTTGTCAACCAGTTTTTTCCCGCGGCAGAGGGCAAGTTCAACCTTTATCCTTCCCTGGACGAGGTAGAATTTTAAAGGTATGAGGGTGAAGCCCTTTTCATTGACCTTGTGCTCAAGTTTCAGAATTTCCTTTTTGTGAGCTAGCAGTTGCCGCGGGCGATCGGATTTGTGGTTGAATAGACTGGCATGGTTGTACGGAGTAACACTGAGATTGCGAAGGGTGAGTTTCCCGCCACTTGCTTCGATAAAGGAGTCGGAGAAGTCGAACTTGGCTGCTTTGATTGATTTAACCTCAGTTCCTCGGAGTTCTATGCCACACTCCAGGGTATCCTCTATCGTGTAGAGAAAACGGGCTTTTCGATTATCTCCGAGAAGACCGGGAGTTTTCGCTCTTTTCTTCTTGCCGCCCATTGGAACGGATGTTCGCACATGCCATGTCAGAGGTCAACATAGAAGGTTGGTGTGAAGCAGCCACACAGTGGCACCATTTATGCAGCTATCTAGGGACAACCACAATGCGGAAACCGATTACGGGGCTTGTGCGATTTGCGTGCAGACGGCCGCGGACAGCGGCAGGGTATTCGAGGCTGTCGTCAATATGTGCTCCTCCGCGAACAGGGCGACTTAGGAGTGCATAGGGTCCGCTGGGATCCAGGAAATTATTTCGGCCATCTGCGGAACGGAAGCGGTTTTCGTTGATTCGATAAGGATTGAAACACCATTCGCGGACATTGCCGGCCATGCCTGTTATGCCAATGGAGCCGCTGTCGGCGGCATTGACTGGTTTTATGCCCACGGGCAGATTAGAGGTGTTTTGAACAATTTGGTTTTGGCGGGCGGCTAGCTCCCATTCATCTTCAGAGGGCAGACGCGCCTGACTGTCCTCTAGATAACGCCTGGTGAACCATTCGCTGTAGGCCTGGGCAGCATACCATGAAATCTCGGTAACGGGAAAATTTCCAAGTCCGGCTGGAGGTGCTCTTGAAGACCAACTCGAGAGATAATCTTCGTCGACAAGCTCCTGGGATTTCAATGATTCGATGTTTGTTACTGCCCATTCGGGATTCTCATCCAGGAAGACTGTGAACTGTGCGTTGGATATTTCGGTGGTGGATATTTGGAAGGTATCGATTGCGGCCCTGATGGGAATAGCTCCTCTGCGAACCTTCTCTTGTTGAGTGTAGAATTCCATATCGCCCAGGGGTGCGGTGATGCCTTCCAATGTAACGAATGCGATGTTGCCATAGACAGCAGTCGAGGCAGGGGCGTTCCTTCCCGTGTAGAATGCTTCTGTGTTCTCAGCGATGCTGAGAAAGCTCCCGTTTCTGGATGCTCTTTCTAAACCCAATGATGACAATCGCTTCTCGTCTATCAGTTCCAGTACAGCGTTAGCGGAGATGGGGAAATCTGCATTAGAGATGGCTGTTCTTGCTATGCTGCCCAATCCGGGGGGTATACCTTTGTTTTCAAGGATGAAATCTGCACGGATTATGTCGGCGAGATGGCGCTCGTCAACACAGATAGGCAGGGCCGCGGTGATAAAGGATTGGTCTGATTCCTTTCCGCTGCGGATTGCATCCCGCGCCGCGCCGGTTAGCACAGGTGGAATTGCATATCTTTTCCGTTCAGGCCCTGTTTCTGCCCAGGCGGCGAACTCCTTTACTCCCCTGCCCAGGTGGTCGTACCCTTCTATCGCGTCCAGCACAACATCTAGTTCCAGACTTAGCGGGAAGAGTTTGGATGCAAATATTCGACCACGGAAGTCAACGGTTTCCCTATGGGGAACAAATCCGAAACGTTCCACATTCAATTCCCGTTTTCCGCGCGGCACAAAAATCACCTCTCCTGTGGAACCAAGGCGATATCCATCTATGATTACCGAAGCGTCGGGCGGAATGCTTTCGACGGTGAGTCTTATGCCGTTGTACCTTATCCCCGGCAGGATGAGCAGCAGGAAAACGGCAAGCGCAATCAGAATCAACCATATGTATAGAACGTATATGCGGGGTTGGATACCAAGAATTGGTTTTAGGACTATCCTTATATTTTCGATAGGAGTCGCCGAGCGAGAGCGGCTCTTTGTGCGCTTTTTCTGAGCGGACATGGCGCTGATTATAATTTTGTGCTGGAAAAGTGGTCAATGGTTCTTCATGATTTTGAATGTGGTGGTAGATTACAGGGTTTGCCTGATAAGATATGACGCATGAAAGGTGATAAAAGCTCGAATTTCTTGGATGTCTTGCGGGATTGGACGGAGAATCTTCTCACTAGAAGGGCTAGGAGGTTGGAGAGAAAGAAGCGAAAGCATATGAGACGGGGGACTCTGATGGAGTGGATAGATGCGTTTCTGTGGGCAGTGGCAGTGGTTCTGATTCTCAATCAGTATCTGCTCCAGGCTTATCAGATACCCTCGGGTTCGATGCGCGACACGCTAATTGGTGGAAGAGACCCTTACAGCGGACAGGTGAGCAAGAGCGATAGAATTTTTGTTGATAAAGTTATTTTTGGGCCGGAATTACTGCCGGGCATGGGTAAAATACCGGCTTTCAGGGAATCTCGGCGGGGTGAGGTGATTGTTTTCGAAAATCCAGAGTATGAGAGCCCTTCGCTTTTCCATGAGATTGCTCAGCGGGTGCTCTATATGGTTTCACTTTCGTTTTTGGATTTGAATCGAATTAGAGGGGGGGATACAGCCCATCAATTTCTGATAAAGCGGCAGGTTGCCATGGATGGTGATCGTGTTTTGTCTCGCCGGGGAAAACTATACATTCAGCCGAAAGGTTGGCCTGTTTTGATGGAGGAGAAGGATTTCAAGGCATTTACGAATCAGAAATACGGCAGCCACCTGCTTCTCGACGAAGAATATTACGATAAAGTGGATGCGACTGTAAAAATGTTTCATCTGGATAGGACTGGTTTGATTACCGATCGTACGCTTGTTGAGAGGGCGGCAGTAGACTGGGTGTCCCCGTTAAAAAAGACGATGATGGATCAGTATGAAATGGAGCGTTTGGATTTTGATGCATATCAATTGCTTTTCCCCCATGATGAAGAGGCAGGCTATGCCAGTGCTGCTTATGAACGTGGGATTTATGTGCCTGAGGATTGGCTTTTGCCTCTTGGCGACAATCGGAGCGATTCATTGGATGGTCGCTACTTCGGACCTGTTAGTTCAAAGAAGATTTTAGGGCGTGCCCTCTTCATCTATTGGCCTATTAAGCGCATTGGCAGCATCCGGTGATGTCTCCGTCGAAATTATCTTACAGAAACAGGCAAAGCTACAAGCGGCGACGATCGCGCATGCTGAAAAGGGTGTTAGTGATACTTCTGGGCTATCTTCTGTTCACATCGTTTTTTGTTGAAACCTGGAAGCTGGAAACTGATTCAATGAGTCCCGGATATCCTGCCGGCTCGCGATTTTTTGTTCGTCCATATCTGATTCGAACGAGGGGGGGGACTCTGAAATTTCCGCCAAGCAGAGGCGATTTCATTATTTTTCGACCACCCTATATGGAAATGCAACCTTGGCATCTTAGGATTTTGGATTCGCTTCTTCGACTGGTGACTTTTCAAACCCTTATGCTGGGTTCCTTCTCTCGCGAGGAGTGGGAGAACAATTTGATGCTCAAGCGTGTGATTGCCGTTCCGGGTGATACAATACGGATAGAGAAATCGGTTGCCTATATCAAGGGGATGGGAGAGGATTTTTTTGTCAGCGAATTTGAGGTGAGCAAGAAGGCTTACGACTTGGTATTGGAAGTTTTGCCCAGGGGATGGACCCTGGACATGCAGCTCTTTGGGGATATGAATTCAGTTGTGCTGGGCGAGGACGAGTATTTCATTCTTGGCGACAACCGTGCTGGATCGAATGATTCCCGGTATTGGGGAACCGTTACGAGTGACAACCTCTATGGACAAGTACTCTTCTCATACTGGCCGCCCAGCTCCTTCGGCAAAATTCGATAGCCTTTCACTTCACCTCACATGTTTTTTTCTGAATGAAGCGTTCTCACTACTGCGATTTTTACAGCACTGCCTTCAACGGGTAAATTGTAACTGGAACCATGGGATTCTGAATATCGCTGGAAACCTCAAATATATTCAAATTGAAGCCGCTGAGAATTGGTACGATTCATATAGGCGGGGGTAACCTCGGGTTTCTCCCCCCACGCCCCGCTCCTTCCTGGAATCACTGTATTCGATGTCGGCCCTGGTGTTTATGAGGAAATGGAAATCGTCTCTGCGACGCCTCAAGGAAATTGGCTATACTCGCTATTATGAGGTTTCCAATTTTGCGATCCCAGGTGAGGAGTCGGGTGCATATGCTTTCCTATGCTTTATGAGGATGCAGCATAGGCGTAGAATCAGGAGCTTTCTCAACCATTCCCGGCAATGTGGGCCCCCGCTGTTCGTCGGGCTGAACCAAACAATTTGCTAATCTGGCTTGCATTGTCGACAGATTCCTAATATGGAATCCAGGTTAAGCGTTCTTGAGATTCTGTGATTGGAATATTTGGGTATGCGAATGTCAGAAGAAATCAATTGAACGATTTGACAGAGACTTGGAATTGGACACTGCGAAACTTGTGCCGAAAACCCTTTGCCTCAGGGTTGATTCGGGAGATTTGATATCAGACGCTTATGGAATTCGGCCCAGTGCCGAAGGCATGGATTTTGTTGACTCGATATCGGCGGACATTGTCCTGGAAATGGATTAATCTCACTGGCCCGCCTCCTATGATTGGCCTTGGCGGAATGAGCCAATCTTGACATGTGAACTTTGGCGATGATACTGTTTTCGAAATAGTTTTTACTGGCACATAGTCGTGCGGTTTCTCATTTAGGAAGGGTTCCCTCAAAAGATGTCTGGCCATAGTAAGTGGAGTTCGATTAAGCATAAGAAGAATGCAACCGATGCCAAGCGTGGAAAGGTTTTTACCAAGTTTGCAAAAGAAATAACTGTTGCGGCACGTATCGGGGGTGGAGATGAGGAAATGAATCCTCGGCTGAGAACGGTTGTGGCGAGGGCAAAGGCAGCCAACATGTCAAGAGAGAGTATTGAGCGTGCCATTAAGAAGGGGTTAGGCAATCTCGAGGAGTCGAATTATGTTGAGCTGAGTTACGAAGCCTATGCTCCCGGTGGGGTGGGTTTGATGATTGAGGCGCTGACAGACAATAAAAACAGAACAGCTGCTGATATCCGAGCCGTGCTGTCCAGGGGTGGAGGGCAACTAGCCTCCAATGGTTCGGTTTCATACATGTTCGATCGAAAGGGAATTATTGTTTATGAATCTGCCAGCGTAAATTCAAATGCTCTCTTTGAGACCGCCCTGGAAGCTGGCGTGGAAGATATTGCCGAAGAGGGTGAGGTTATCGAGGTGATCGTAAATCCCGAGGAATTCGTAAATGTAATTGAATCCTTACAATCCTCTGGGTTTGAACAGTTAAGCGCGGAGCTCAGCCTGGTGCCGGAGAATACCATCACACTCGATGATGAGGGGACGGCTAAGGTGTTGCGTTTGATAGAATTGTTGGAGGATAGCGATGATATTCAGTCAGTTGCTTCCAATCTTGATATCCCGGATAATTTTGAGATACCGTAAGTGAATAGCAGGGTGCTGGGTGTCGATCCTGGTTTTACGCATATTGGGTGGGGTGTTGTTGATACCACTGGTGCCCGCCATCGACATGTCGAGCATGGCAGTATAAGCAGCGATCGGGCTGATTTGCCGGCCAGACGCCTTCTTGCGCTCTATAACGAGCTCGATGCCATTATCGACAGGCTTAGGCCCATCGCCCTCGGGATTGAGACTCTGTATTTCCTGAAAAATGTCTCATCGGCGATGGCGGTCGCTCAGGCTCGCGGTGTTGTTTTGCTGGCCGCGGCCAGGTGGGGTATGACGATTGGTGAGTATTCTCCATTGGTTATTAAGCAGTCGGTAGTAGGATCGGGCAGGGCGCAGAAAGTACAGGTTCAGAAGATGGTCAAAATTCTGCTGGGGTTGCCCCAGATACCGAAGCCTGATCATGCAGCCGATGCGCTTGCTGCGGCCATAACTTTTATCCACCATGGGGGGCTATGCTCAACAGCATCCGAGGCACACTGACATATAAATCCGAAGATCAGGTTGGTGTCGACTGTGGCGGTTTGGAATGGGCGATAGATACTACGTCTACTTCTATTTCGTCGCTTCCACAGGTTGGCGAAGAGGTTTTGGTTTATACGCATCTTCACCATACCCAGGACTTAATGAAGTTGTTTGGCTTTTCTACCTTCGAAGAGCGCAGACTTTTTCTTGCCCTGAAGACTGTCAACGGCGTTGGCGTCTCGCTAGCTAGGAAGATACTGTCGGGGACTACGCCTTCACGTTTCTTAAGGGCTCTTGATTCTGAAGATTTGTCTGTGCTGGAGCGCATACCAGGGCTCGGCAAGAAGACTGCGCAAAAAATTGTGCTCCAGCTTCGCGGCTCGTTGGTTGATGCGGATGACTTGGAAGGCGTAGTTTCCAGTCAGGAGAAGGAAGTGGTTGATGCATTGGTTGCTATGGGTTTTGAATCCAAGGCGGCAGGTAAGGTTGTTAGTTCCATTCTTAGGAGTCCTGAGTTATACGACTTAAGCTCCAATGAGAGAGAAAAGGAGATTCTTCGACGAGCGATAGTGGCAATGAGCTGATTATAGGGTGATGAAATAGATGAATGATAGACCGCTCGAGCCAACAGCCGCATTGGGTGAGGATGGATTGGATATCGGTGTGAGACCGAAATTCCTGAAGGATTTTCAGGGACAAAAGGAACTTAAAGCCAATCTCTCCATATTTATCAATGCGGCCAAAACTCGTGGAGAGCCTCTTGACCATGTGTTTTTGAGCGGCCCCCCGGGATTGGGGAAAACCACTCTGGCCTATATTGTAGCCAATGAACTTGGAGCTGAGCTCAAGATTACCAGTGCGCCCGCGATAGAGAGGCCGAAAGATCTTGCCGGCATGCTCTCCACCATACCAAAGAATACCGTTTTTTTTATCGATGAGATTCATAGATTGAGACCGGCGATTGAGGAGATGCTTTACATCGCGATGGAAGACTATGAGCTCGATTGGATAATCGGTCAGGGGCCGGCTGCTCGAACAGTGCGAATACCTGTGCCGCCGTTTACGCTGGTAGGCGCTACAACTAAACCGGGTAAGGTTACGAGCCCGCTGTTCTCTCGCTTCGGAATAACGATTCGTATAGAATTCTATCAACCAGTTGAGCTTGAGTGGATACTTCGGCGGACTGCAGGGATTTTAGATATAACTATCGAAAAGAATGCTTCAAGCTTGCTTGCACGATGCAGTCGAGGAACTCCGAGAGTGGCAAACCGACTTCTTAGGAGGATGCGGGATTTTGCCCAGGTGAAGGGTGTTGATTCGATTAATCAAAGAATCATCGAGTCCGGGCTGGAAAGGTTGAAGATTGACACTGAGGGCCTGGAGGAACAGGACAGGAGGATTCTGACAGTCATAATCGATAATTATGGAGGAGGACCCGTGGGGGCCGAAACACTTGCAATAAGCATAGGCGAGGGAATTGATACTCTCGAAGATTTCTATGAGCCTTATCTCATTCAGAAAGGATTTCTGGCGCGAACCCCACGCGGTCGTGTTGTAACGGATTTAGCGCATAGGCATCTCGGACGGAAACCAGGTGCAAGCCAACCTTTTCTCATTTAATCTTCCAGATGAGTTAATAGCGAAGGTTCCATCCGGCAGGCGTGGCGATAGCCGCTTGATAGTTTGTGACAGGAACGAAGATGGCCCGCCGCAGCATACAGCGATGATTAAACTGCCAGATTTCTTAAGCCCCGGTACGGTGATGGTTTTTAATGACACCAAAGTTCGAAAAGCCAGAGTATATGCTCGAAGATCTGACACTGAGGGCATCTCGGAGTTCCTTTTTCTGCATCAGACTCGCGAGGGAGAATGGAATTGCATCGTAAACAGGATGAGGAAGAAACGCATTGGCCAGAATTGGTTTTTCCCGGGAGACATCTTGGGAACCATTACCAATCTTCGATCGGAAAATTTATGTACGATAAAACTGAATCCAATCCCGGATGAATCCTGGTTCGAAAAAAGTGGACATATCCCGCTTCCCTCGTATATCGGCAGACTGGATAATCGCGAGGATGAAGAGCGCTACCAGACCGTGTACAGCAGAAATATTGGATCCGCGGCGGCTCCCACCGCCGGGCTGCACTTCACTCAGGAGATAATGCAGATTCTGCGTGAAAATGACATCGAGATCTGCTGGATTACTCTTCAGATTGGACTTGGAACCTTTAACCCGGTAAGGGAAAGGGATATTCAAAATCATATCATGCATCTTGAAAGCTACAATATCCCTTATGAAACTGCAGAAAAAATCACCGCAGCCAAGAAGGATGGCAGGAAGGTGCTAGCCGTAGGAACCACGACAGTGCGAACTCTTGAAACTTCCTGGAGCTCAAACAAACTGGCAAGCGGGGCTGGGAAGACAGATTTATTCATTTACCCGGGATACAGATTCAAGGTAGTCGATCAGCTCTTCACAAATCTCCATACACCCAAATCCACCTTATTGATGTTGGTATCGGCCTTTCTGGGCAGAAAACGCTTGCTGGAAGCATATGACATCGCGATAGAAGAGAATTATCGGTTTTTTTCCTACGGCGATGCGATGTTAATCAGATAGAGGGGAGCAGAAGCTCGAAGAATTCCACAAAGCAGTCTAATAGGTATCGTAGTCCATTGAAGCGAATTCACTGCGAACCTGCTCCAGGCGAGCAAGATGGACTGCAATGATATCGCCGTAATCGAGTTCCCCGTTTTCTATGCGAAAAGCCTCGTCTTCCCAGAATTGAATTTCATCCAGATGAAACCATCTGAATCTTTGCTCTCGTGCGGTTTCGCCATACAGGCGAGCAGCTTCCCAAGATTCAAGCGCCAGTTTGTAGTAGGCTTCGGCGATTTTGAGGCTGTCAAGATTCGCCGATTTCCACGGATAATTGTAAAAGTATGCGTTGAACTTATCGTATTTGGCGGCCAGATTAAGGTATTCGTTGATAATTCGCAGATGCAGATGCATCGAGAATAGATTTCTGTATTTTGCCCACTCGAGTTCATTTTCTATTTTTGCCAGAGCGTTAAGAGGGTTTGCGAACGGCGATCGCAGAGCCATCGACAGATACCAGAGATTTTCCGCGCTTTCCTCTGGGTAGCTGTACATGTGCTTGTGATAGAGCTTATAGAACTGTTCCGCGTATTCAATCTTCCACGCAGGCAGGTTAACTACGGGAAACATTAGAAGGGCGAAAAATACTACAATCCGCCTAAGCTGCGTCATCTTGTATATTTATCGGTATTGATATGCCGTTGATTCAGTTAGGTTTCAGTTACAGTTCCGTTAATGTCAAAATAGTTCACCGATGAAATTCAATACCGCGGCGCAAGTTTCTTCCAAGTTTCCACGGGAATCAATTTCAAGAATTTTTATGCCTGAATCCCGGTATTTCTCGATTGATCGCATGTAGCCTTCGGCAACCTTGTACTGCAGTTCAGCCGTTTCGAAAATGTCCTTCTCATCACGCGCCGAGATGCGCTCTAAGGCATGTTCCACAGGTATTCTGAGATAAACCATGTGACTCGGGAGAGGATACTCTGAGTTCAGCTGATCCACCCAGTGCCAATCCACAGAAAGTGTCTGGTAGGCCAGCGACGAGAAAAGATATCTATCCGTGATATAGATAAGTCCCGAATCCAGACCCTCTTGAATTCCACCTCCGCCGTATATGTGTTCACGCCTGTCAGCTGCAAAAAGGAGCGCCAAAGTTTTTGGAGTCACTGCTTTGCGTCCCGAAAGCGCATCTCGTATCACCTCTCCGATATTTCCGTTTGTAGGTTCGGCGCCAAATCGTATATTCTTACCCTTCAAGGATTTCTCCAGCGAGCTAAGCAGCGTGGTTGTTCCAGAGCCATCGATGCCTTCAATCGCAACCAGCCCCTTCCAGATATTTCTTGTTTTACTCATCCAGCCCTCGAAGTTGGATTCAGTGTAATTCTCGATTTTTAAGGCGCCGGCGTTTTTCCTGGCCCTCAAAGTGCTCTCCCGAAAGGCAAAATCAATTTCCTTTTGAGGCTCGTCGTATTCAGGCCCCATTCTTCCGACCATCGATGTTTTTCAGATAAGATAGAATTGATGAGAGCACACGGTCCACCCCAAACGCTTAGAAGCATGCTTTCTCTTGCTTTTCTTTTGCTAACCTGCAAGACCGTCCACGGAGAAGTGCTCTTGCTTCCGGATTTAGTAATCATCAGAGACTCGGAACCAGACATACCACCTCCCAATCTGTTCCCGGATTTGGCGGAAACCTGGAATCCTGTTCCTCCCCGGTATCGACGGCAATACAGAATTCCCATCGAAGATTATTTAAAGGCTCCAAAATCCCTGCCCGAAAATTTGCCGGTTATCGATCCAACGAGGGGCATCGACGCGCTATCATTGGAATTGCTGGGAACTCTCGCAACCACGAAGTTGAAATCCCCTAAGCCAGGGGAGTGGGCTCTCAGCATTGTTTCGGATATTCAGGAAGGGGGCGATTTTGGCGCAAGCGGTGCATTTGAGAATCTTGGCGAAATCGGAGGGCAGTTTTTCGTTCCATTTCCTGAGACAAGTCCGCGCCCCTGGTCTGGCGAGTTCGGCTGGGAAAGAAATGGCTTGCTTTCGAGTTCCGTTAAAATAGGAACTAAGAAAGGAGATGATATTCTTCCTTATTCAGCTGCTGTTTTGAATTGGGACAGAGGGATAAACCAGCCCGACAACTACTTTCTCGAGTTACACCACTATGGCTTCTCAACCTGTCGCGTATCCATTTTAGGCGGTATAGATTTATCCTTTCGGTTCGGGGAGAGTAATTGGTCGATAATTACAAAAATTGAGGGAGGCCTATCGCATACTATGAGTGATACAGAGGGAAGCGGTCGTGGGATGCTTGCGATTGCCCGAGATTTTTCCAATTATGGGCTGCTCGGTAAAATTGGGGTTGATGTTGCCTATGACGGCTCTGAAAAAATCCGGGCCATGCCCTTTTTAGGTTTCAACTGGTTAATAGACGATAACATAAGCATTTATGCCCATGCAGAAATTTTCATGAGATACCCGGATAATCTGGTGAGAATATTTCGCAGAGAGAGAATAAACAGTTTTGAAGCCCGGATTCCAATTCATTCCAGATATCGATTCGGCATTGCTCAGATTGAGAATAAACGAATTAGCTATCTGTTTGAAATGTCCTATACTGAAGGGGCTTTTTGTGAAGCGGAGAATGGGATTGTCATGAACAGAGATGATAAACGTGTGCAGGGGGAGGTATCGATTGGTTATAATTTCGACAACCAGCGTATCAATCTTTCGGGCAGATTGGATTTCTCCCTGCTGGGATTCACTGATATCTGGGAAGGCAGAATCGAATTAACGAACGAGAAGTTATCCTATTACATATTCAGTGGCTCACAAGATGCGATTCTTGCCGAATTTTTTGGCGGTTTCAGGAGCGAAGAGGCTATAATAGGATTAGGGCTGAATTGGGAAATCAATGAGAACTGGAATGCTGGTTTGTCAGCATATACAAGGGTACCATGGGATAAACCCTCGTTGAAATTAACACTTGCCTGGAAGAGCATTGGAGCGGCTGATGGCTGAATTAATTAGAACAAACTGGTTAATCCTCACACCGATAATTCTTCTGTCCGTGGCTGCGCTTGGGATAATACTCGAAAGGACTGTTTTCTACTACAGAACGCGAGTTAAATCTCAAACAGTTCTTAGAGAGGCTTTGAGCGGAATAGGAAAAACACCGGTTGATTTAATTCTTAAAACCTTTCCCAAACGAGATTTGAGCCTGGAGAAGTCACTACTGGCATTCGCACTTACAACAAGGATTAGATTGATGCCGGAAGTATATAAGCAAAGGCTCGAAGCCCTCAGAGAGAAGTATTTGGGACGGATGGAGCGCAATCTCCCGATATTGAACGGAATCGGCAATGTGGCAACGCTCATGGGACTTCTCGGTACCGTAGCCGGTATGATTACCGTTTTCTCCAGGATGAACGCGACCGGCAGTTCAGACCCATATGTTTTAGCTGGCGGCATTTCCCAGGCTCTTGTTACCACCGCCGCGGGTTTGGCAGTCGCAATTCCGGCGATGCTGGCGCTTCATTTGTTTGAGGCGATTGTCGGTCGGCATTCGGAGTTGCTGGATGAAATAGTTGCCGAATGCCTTTCAATATCAAGTGTGCGGTATGCCTTTAAAAGAGAATCTGCGAAATAGGAGGGGGTTGTTGCTAACTCCTCTTATCGATATCATCTTTTTGCTCTGTCTCTTCTTTGTTTTGAACACCAGTTTCCGACAAGAAAGCTATATCGAAGTTAATTTGCCGGAGTCAAAAACCTCAGAAGATACCCCGACAATGGGGATTATACTCACCTTGTATGAAAACGGTTCAGTGTCGATTAACGGCGAAGAAATCGGATGGGATTCAGTTGAATCAGTCTTAGAGGATGAAGCCGAAAAACAAGCTGGCCAGGAAATCATCATACAGGGAGATGAAAATATTGACTATGGCAAAATTATTGCCACCCTGGATAAGGTGCGGCGGGCCGGATTCGAGTTAATCTCGCTACAAACAATCAGGAACGAGCGTTGATAAAAGCGATTCTGGTATCGGCAGTTTCGCATGGATTCTTCATCACTATGATTCTGTTTGCTTCTGCGGAATTCTATGAATCCAGTGCTTTTACCAATAACCGAATACGTGTTAGGATTGATAGCAATCCAAATACAGAGCATAGCTTAAAAACACCAACAGTGGTGGAGAGTGAGAACTCTCATTTGGCCAGTGTTTCTCGAAAAAGCGTATCCAAAGCCGAAGAAGGCAGCATGGATGATAAAACAGTTATAGGGAATGAATCGGTTTTCGGTGGTGAATTGGCTGATGAATTCGCAGCTCTTCTAAATTATGAGTTGCCACCTAGATCCAAACCTGGTGAACCGGTGCCAAGCCTCGATGCCGCGGATTCATCAGTCAATTTCGATGAGCAACCAAGTTCCGGTTCATCCCTGCTCAGTCCCTGGCTGATAAACTGGGTAAATGGAAGGGAACGGGAAATTTTGTCATTTCCGATTGTTGATGTAGCACAGTTCCCTCAGGAAACTGAAAAATTATTGGATGTTGTGATGAAAATCAGAGTATCAGCTCAAGGAGAAGTGCTTTCCGCGGAGCTTATACCACCTGGTTCGGGGGATACGCGGATTGATCGTTACCTGCACGGCGCTGCACTACAACTTACACTTGAACCGCGTCTCGATAATGAAGAAGTTCAAGAAGCCCATTTACGCCTTCTTTTCCTTGAGGAAAGCTTATGAAAATGGGATTCAAGAGTATACATGTCCTTCAAGCTCTCTTATTCGTTCCTAGTATCCTACTCACCATACTGGTGCTGAGCCCTCTGCGAACCCAGGCCGATCGCAGAGCGGAAATTGTGAAAGATCGTATAATCAGTCGACTGGAAGATTCACTGGGTGTTAAGGTTGGCTATGAACGCGTTTCGCCGGCACTCTTATCGAGAGTGCTCGTAAGCGGACTGCATGTCACTTTCGAGCAGGGCGATTTCAGAGCGGAAACTGTACAGATTCATTACAACCCCCTTCGAGTTTTGACAAGTGACGATCTGCTGCGGCATATCAGCAAAGTCGTGGTTAGAAACGGGCATCTCAATCTCTCGGTATTGTCCAACTCGTCGCGAGAGAAAGCGGTGGGGGACAAGGAAATTATCGATATCTGGTCTCTTCTTGCACATAAGTCAGTAGAATTCTCCGGATTGTCTGCAGAAGTTTACTTGAACCAAACAATTCGATTAAACGCAAACAATGTGGAGCTGACTTTGAATGATGAGAGAGGAATCGTTCGCTATGAAATTGCAGGAGTTTTCCGCGCGGAGGATATAGATTTCCTGAACAGGGAACTACGAGTGGTAACACTCTCTAACGGCAGTTTTTCTCCCGACGAATCAACAGTGAATGGTAGATTCGATATACTGTCGGCTGTTTCAAACCACGTAGTTCTACAACCCATATCCGTGGATTTCACTTATGCAGACAATGAACTCGCTGCCAGACGAGTCGGGGATGACATCCCAATCAATCTTTTGATTGATTATTCCTCTGATGGTTGGCGTATAAGTGGTGAAACCAAAGAACTCAATATAACAGATATTGCGTTGCCGGGTATCTCCTCGGGGTGGTTGACACCGTATTTTTCATCCATAGTCGATGGTCAGTTTCAATTCTCTGGTTCTTCGTTTTTTGACGAGTTTGTTTATGAGGCTGATATGAGCCTCTGGAGCAATTCAGATATCGAGACGCACGATTATAGAACCGAATTGAAAATTCGAGGTTCGCAGAGTAACGTGTATATAAATAAATTGCGAATATCGTTCGAATGGGGCAGTCTTTCGTATGTTGGAACTCTGGATATCGAACGCTTAGCGCCTGATGGTTCCTTAACCTTCAGTTTGGATGAGTCTTTGCTGGGTTATCCAGCATTCGCAGCGTTTAATCTAGATACGAGAGCAGGTGTTATCACTGCCGAGCCGGAAATACTTGAGACAAACGATGCTCGGTTTAGGGATTTCCGATTTCTTGCAATACGTGAGAATGATTCATTCGTTGTTTCACTGATTGCGGTGCCGGAAAGCGAAGAGAATACTCAAGAGAAAAAACTGACTATAGACCTGTTTGTGAATTCACGTGCTGAACTTGCGATTCATGGTTTTGTCAATGTGAAAGGATTCGAATCTTCATTCATAACACGCCTTATCGGTTTGACAGGGCCGTTTGACCCGCCACTTATCAAAGATTTCCTTTTTGATATGAGCGCCTCTTTTGTAAGAAATAACAAAACCTGGACAGCCTCTCTCAATGAAGTTGCGCTTCGTCATAAAGACAATCTAAGCAATGGCTTCACTATCAGTGGCAGAGCCTCTCCTGAGAACTGGTCTCTCGATAGCCTTCGAGTTACCTGGAATGAGTACGTTGTAGATGGAAGGGGTTTTGGTAATAAGTTCGCAGAGGAAGGATTTGCAGAAGGCAGGGTGCTGTTAGGAGAGCAGATTTTTCCAATAACCGCCCAATGGTTTGATGATGGAAGCCTGGTTGTTAACAGCGATTTCGGTTTGTCGGCATACATGGAACCCAAATCCACGTATGAAAGATTGGTTCAGTTTGTCGGTGAAAGTGTTTCAATTCCATTGCCTGAGGGGCGGATAGTGACTTCGATTGACGTTAGAGGGCCAATTATAACACGCGGGAATTGGGAGTTGTACATCAATCGTGCACAATTTCTGTTAACGGAAAGATCGGAAAAACCAGATATTGCTGTTGAATTCAACGGCAAACTCAGTCGTGATTCAGTGATTATCTCGGAGATAAGCATTTCCGATGCATATAGCGAGCTCACTGGGAACGCGATATTCAAGATTGCAAATAACTCACAAGTTTTGCTGGGACAACTGTTACTCGATGGTGCAGGCGATGAAAATTATCAAATCACCCTTAATAAGGATGGAGACTTCTGGGCTGTGAGTTTGGATATATCGGCAGCTAGAATTGAAAGAATAATGCCCGGGCGCTTTTCCGGAGAACTTTTCGTTGATGGCAGCCTAAACGGAACCTTGAAGAATCCTTCAATTTCACTAACTCTAAATAGTAACAATGGGATATTTGACGGCCAACCTTTCGAAGTGCAGGGCGCAATCTCAGTTGAATCGGAATTTATGCGAATCAATGATATCCGATGTAGATACAACGGTATAAGCCTGAATCGAGGTCTTGTTTTACTGGATATGAAGGAAGGTTCGCTGAAATCGACGGTAGAATTGGATGTCACATATAATCAAGTTCCAGTGTCATCGGGTTTTTCTTTGGCAGTTGACTTTGGCAAATCCTTTCGCATAGCCGAAATTTTGTACTTACTCGATTCAAGTTACAAGGGAACAATAGCAACCCAGCCGATTATGTGGAATTCGACACCACATCTGCCGGCTTACACATTTCATTTTTCCAAAGATGATGCTTTTTTCAGAATAGTTTCCCCGGGCAGCGAAATGCTGAATCTGTCATACTCATATGGAAGTGGTGAACTCGTTGTGCTTTCGGGTTCGAAAATGCCTGTTATCGCAAGGGGAAACGGCACAATCAAGGATGGAGACATAAACTTCTCGTTCTCCGAGTTGTCTATGGATCCGGCTCTTATCAATTATGTGATGTATAGAGATCCGATTCTGCTGCAGTATTATGTTATTTTCCAATCAGGACGTTTTGTTGGAAAACTGGATGTAACCGGCCCACTGAATAACCCCGAGATTGACGGAATACTGCGAGCTGTAGATTTAAAAGTCGATACACCCTACACTTACGCGGAAATTCAGCCTGCAAGCACTGATATACATTTCGAGGGTCATAGAATCACTATTGACAGACTTCATATTCCTGTTGGGGATGGAATTCTGTATGGTGGCGGGTTTGTCGTGCTGGATAGATTCAGAATAGTAGATTTCGATATGTTCTACGGTGCCACTCCAACATCAGGGGGAGTCGGAGTGCCGGTTTACTATCCGCTATTGGGCGTGAATTTGGATGGAATTTTCACCGGTGAAGTTCATATGACAGGAGGGGATAAACGCTTCTATCTGGATGGGGATTTCACCTTTCATAAGCTGCGAGTATCGCTTGACACTTCGGGAACGCCCATAAGGCAGATTAGGAAGGAGGCATATTCTGCCACAGTTTCTCTAGATTTCGATTTCATTACAGGTAATAATTGTATTGTCTACCTTCCTAACGAGCAATTACGGATTATCCGGGCAACTGCAGAAACCGGACAGATTGTAAATTTGGTTTACAGTAATAAGCCCTACACTTTTTCCTTTACAGGCGTTTTACCAATTAAAACGGGCGATATCTTCTATTTCGATCGGGATTTTCGGATTACCGAAGGATCGCTAAGTTTTAACGAAACATCCGAAAAATTCAATCCCACGCTTGCCTTTCGAGCGGAAACTCGTGTCAAAGATGAGAAGAGTGAGGATGTTCAGGTTGCATTGGTTTATAATGCCCCGATCATGTCCGATTTCAATCCGACTATCGAAACCGTTCCACCACGTTCGGATATCCTATCTCTTTTTGGGCAGGCAGTTGCACCTTATGCAAATTCCCAGGATAATCGGGGAGCGAGCAGGATGTTGCTTGCGGCAAGCGGTATTTTCGGCCAAATGGGCATTGTTCAACCGTTTGAGAAAGCGCTACAGGAGAGATTCAATCTCGACATGGTTTCAATTCAAACAGATATCATTGAAAACACCTTGACAGAAGGCCTGACAAGGGGCACCGACACAGGGTTGGGAACTCAATCTCGAAGCTTGGGGCGGTATCTGGATAATACAAGTATGTACGTCGGCAAATACATAGGGACTTCACTATTTTTTTCCGGAACCTTAACCGCCAATTTCCTTGAAGATCAGAGAACTAGTTCCATCATCGGAAGTTTAGAATTCCAAACTTCGGTCGATTTGGAAATGTCAACTCCGTTCTTCAACGCTTTATGGTCGTATTCTCCCAACCCTGACGAAGGATTCGTTGCCGGCAATGCAATTACCCTCAAATGGCACTTCTCATATTAGAACTGACTGCGTCCAGAAATGGATTAGGATAGCGAATGCGACGTATAAGAATCCTGATTCTCTTAGTTATTCTTCCTATAAATGCTTTTGCGCAGGAAGAACAGTGGTATGAAGGCAAACCAATCTCCGATATCCAGTTTGAAGGTCTTGGAACAGTTTCAGAAAATGAACTCTTGGGATTAATACGGCCTTACCTGGGGAGAACTTATACAGATTCACTGTCTTGGGAGATACAAAGCAAGCTTTACGCGCTGGATTACTTCAATATCATCCTTCCAGATTTGCGTCCGGGGATTTCCAATCCGGAAGGTGTGGCGCTTATCTTTCAGGTTAAGGAGAAACCTCAGGTGGAAGACGTGCTTTTCACCGGCAACACCAAAGTCAGATATGGGGTGTTGGCGGATGAAGTACTAGTTAAATCCGGCGATCTTCTCAATCCAGGTTCCCTTAGTCTCGATGAACAGAAAATTGTCGATTACTATTTGGAGAAAGGATTTATCGATGCGGAAGCAGTTGCAAGCTACATCGTTGATGAACTTACGAACACGGCAAGTGTTTTATTCGCTATAGTTGAGGGCAAGCAGACAAAAGTCAGCGATATCCAATTCGTGGGAAACGATGAGCATGTTTCCGATAAAACGTTGAAGAGTTTGATGAAGACAAAACCCCAGTCATTTTTTGGCAAGGGACTTTATGTTGAAACGAAACTTCAGGAAGATATCAAGGCGATAGAGCAGTACTATAAAGACCAGGGACTTATCAATGCAAAGATTCTGAATGTTGACAAAGAGATTGTAATTGATGAAGAACAGAATCTTGCCAAACTTGCAATTACGATTGTAATCCAGGAAGGTGATGTATGGACATACGGCGGGATGAACTTTGATGGGAACAGTATTTATCAAGTTTCCGAACTGGAGGAACTCGTATTGCAACAGCCCGGAGAGGTGTTTAACAGCTCCAGATTTCAAATGGATATCCAGCGAATTGAAGATCTCTACTATGAAAATGGCTACATATTCAATAATTTTGCCTACGAAGAGATTCGGGACAGTGAACAGCATATAATTTCTTATGATGTAAAAATAACTGAAAGGGATCTCGCATACATTGAAAACATAATTATTCGTGGAAATGATAAAACAAAGAGCTACATCATTCGCAGGGAACTTCCACTCGAAGAAGGAGAGGTGTTCAGTAAGTCGAAGATTATTGATGGAGTAACCAATCTGCTCAATCTTCAATTTTTCAGCGCTGTCGAACCACAGCCGTATCCAGGAGATGAAGATGGACTGATGGATTTGGTGATTGAAGTAGAAGAAGGAAAAACTTCTGATATTGGTCTTGGCCTGACGTTTTCAGGTGGGCCTGATTTTCCGATATCTGGCCAAGTAAGCTGGAGCGATAAGAATTTCCTCGGACGCGGGCAGATTATTGGTGCAACTGCTACTGCGTCACCGAGTGTACAAAGTGTATCGCTAGGTTTTACGGAACCTCGAATTCTGGGTTTGCGTTGGTCTGGCGGGGCTGAATTTCGATGGGGCCACAGTGTAAATAGACGTATTAACATGGATTTGGATGGCAATGGCTTCCCCGATCCTTATCTCACTTGGAATGAATATGATGCAGTGGGCAGAATCGTGCCCAGAGATCATCAAATGCAGTATGATTCCCATTTTCTTTCTACCACTTTTAGCACGGGATATACATGGATAACCAGATTAGGTCGTTTCGGTGCTTCAACAGGGCTTCGTCTTGCATGGGAATTTGTCAAGTATGACCCAACTGTATATAGACCGCACAGCAAAAACATCAGAGAAAACCTGGAAACTTGGAAATATGATGACAGCATTTCTCTACGGGTTTCCTGGGATACGAGAGATCTTCAGTTTAATCCAACGAAGGGATTCATTCTGAGCGAGAGTGTTACTTTTGCAGGCATACTTCCGGCATCTCGACGGGATTATATAAAGAGTATAACTAGATTCAATTTCAATCAGTTATTGTTCAAGGTGCCTGTAAATGATGAGGGTGGATATTTTCAAAGCATCTTTTACTTCAATACGGCGTTCCAGGCGTTGCTTAGCAAACCATGGATAAACGAGACCGTTGATAGGCAGAGAGATGGGTTTTACATTGATGGAATGTTTGTTGCGAGAGGCTGGGAGCCGAATTCCGGCTATCGATACCTGTGGGATAACACCCTGCAGCTTATTTTTCCGATTGCTCCCAATATTTTGGATTTCGATATTTTCTTAGACGCAGTTGGCTCCTGGGTTGCAAAAGATGGCAGATTCAAGAGTAGCAACGCTTTGCTAAAAATGAACATCCACGATTGGCGTTTCAGCCTGGGTGGAGGATTCCGATTCGCGAACCCTCAATTCCCCATTGGCATATATCTGGTGAAGAAATTCCGGTGGAATATTGATGGGGATATTGACTGGAATCCTGAGCCGCGTTTAGCCGAGTTCAAGAAATGGGGTATGGATCTGGTTATAGCCTTCAAACTGGATATTTATTAGGAGCTTTGTCAATGAAAAGGCTGGTTATTTCAATATTGTTCGAGATTGGATTGATTCAAGTTCTTCCTCTTGGTGCCGAGCAGATCACTAAAGTGGCTGTTTTGGATTATGCGAGAATACTATCCGCCTTTTATGTCGATTCTGCTGAAGCCAGGAGAATCGAGAAGATGAAGACAAATTATGCCAATGAAGTTCGTAAGTTGCAAGATGAGATACAAAGCTTGGAGGAAAGAAAAATCACTGCCATGATTCGTGGCAACGTGAGAGATGAATTGAATTTGGAAAGTAAGATTCAGGAAAGGAAACAGTACTATCAGGAATATGTCAGGATTAAGGGCAATCAAATTCAGCAGGCGGTAACGAACCTGAGTTCCAGCAATGAATTGGCCCGGACAATTCTTAATGAAATCCAGGTTGTCGCGGAAACAAATGGATTCAGCATTGTTTTAAAACGTTCAGACCCAAACTTACTGTGGTGGAATTACGAGGTTGACATAACCGATTTGGTATTGCAGCGATTAATGAAAACTGAATAGAGCGTTGAAATGCTCCCCAGCAACGAAAATACACCTATGTTCCGCCAATATGATCGGCAGAAGGAAAGCTACAAAGATTCCGTGCTTCTCTTCAGAATGGGTGATTTCTATGAGATGTTCAAGTCTGATGCCATAGAAATCAGCCGGCTGCTGAATTTAACTTTGACTCAACGGCAAGGTGTTCCGATGTGCGGTATACCTTACTATGCTGTCGATAATTACATTGCCCGCCTATTGGAACACGGAAAGAAAATTGCCATATGCGAGCAAGTTGAAATGCCTAAGGGGAAGGGACTGGCAAAGCGGGAAGTTGTTGAGGTTGTCACTCCGGGCACGATAATCAATGTTTCCCATTTGGATAATCGAACCAATAATTATCTTGCCGCACTAGTCGGAAATGGCAAGAACACCTCCCTGGCCTATGTCGATCTCTCCACAGGGGAGTTTCGCGCCACTGTGTTGGCGGAAAATTCAGAAAAGGAACTACTACGGAGAGAGATTGCGCGAACAAACCCTAGGGAGGTGATTATACAAGAGGTTTTGCTCGAGTCAGATAAATACTCATTTCTGGGTGATTTAGACGTAGTTCTGGACTGCCAGCCCGACTGGGTATTCGACTTAAGGCAGTCTCGGGAGCGGCTTCTCAAACAGTTTCAGACGGCTAATCTAAAAGCATTTGGAATCGATGATGAGGAACCGAGCATATTGGCAGCTGGCGCAATACTCAACTACCTGGATGACAAACATAAAGGAGTTTTACCTCATATTCGTTCGATTGAGATTTTCGACGAGAGCAGTGCCCTCGGATTGGATGAATCGACAATTAGAAACTTGGAAATAGTCAAGAATCTGCATGACGGGGGCAGTTCTTTCACACTGCTTGAGACTCTGGATCATACAAAAACGTCCCTGGGCGCGAGAAAACTCAGGAGAAGAATTCTACAACCCTTCCCAGAGCTTGCGAGTATAGTTCTGCATCATGAACGGGTGGAGAAACTGTACCGCAGTCAGACTACTCTCGCTAAATTGCGCGATTTGCTCTCTGGGATTTTGGATATTGAGAGACTATCGGCCAGAATTGCGATGGACAAAGCTCATGCCAAGGATCTTATCGCGGTGAGGGATTCGCTGACTGGGGCATTTGGAATTCGAGATATTGTAGAGGATTCTTTGCTGGATGATGGTCGAGGTGATCTTGAAGCGCTCTTCAGTCTTCTCTTCACTCTGGCGGAGATGTTTGATAAGTCGTTGATGGAGGAACCGTCAATTCTTTTAACGGAGGGCAGGCTAATAAAAGAAGGATGGGACAGCAAGCTTGATGAAATGAGGCGAAAAAATGACAGCGGAGAAAAAATACTGAAAGACTATGCAGCGGAAGAGAAGGCTGCAAGCGGAATCAACTCCATTAAATTGAAATACAACCGAATAATCGGATACTTCTTTGAAGTGAGGAAGGGGCAGGCAGACAGAGTTCCGGAGAGATTCAGAAGGAGACAATCACTGGCGCAGTGCGAAAGATTTACAACCGAGAAACTTGGGGAACTTGAAGCTGAAATCAACAGTATAAAAGAAAGAATAATTGAATATGAGCAGGAACTCTTTCTCAGTATCAGGGAAGAGGCAAAAAAACACGTTTCCGAACTACTTCGACTAGCGGGCATTATTTCAGATATTGATGTTGTTCAGGCCTTTTCCCATGGTGCAACCGAATATGGGTATGTTCGTCCCCGCATGATTGAAGATTCCAGAATTGAGATTGAGAGGGGACGTCATCCAATTGTAGAATGTCACATTCCGCATGGCTCATTTGTGCCCAACAGCATTTCCATAGATAGTGATGGGGTGTCCTTTGCTCTTATTACAGGCCCCAATATGGCCGGTAAGTCGACAATCCTGCGTCAGGTTGCATTAATCACGCTAATGGCGCACGCGGGGAGTTTCGTGCCGGCAGATTCCGCATTAATCGGGCTAGTTGATAGAATCTATTGCCGAGTTGGAGCCACTGACAATCTGGCTAGAGGAGAATCTACCTTCCTTGTTGAAATGAATGAGACGGCAAACATCCTTAGAAGTGCAAGCAAACAAAGCCTCGTAATAATGGATGAGATTGGGAGAGGCACTGGAACGGCCGATGGCCTGGCCATTGCGAAGGCCGTGTGCGAATATCTTCTCACTCAGACAACTCCAAAAACGCTATTCGCGACTCACTATCGAGAGTTGACGAAAATCGAGCATCCACATCTGATAAATCTGTCTATGGCTGTACATGAAAAAGATGGACTGCTGATATTTCCAAAGACTCTTGTGCCAGGTCCGGCGGAGGCTTCATATGGGATTCATGTTGGCTCTATGGCGGGACTTCCGGAGTCGGTGGTGAAAAGAGCACAAGAGTTATTGCTTTCGCAGGAAGCACATTCATCGACTGAAACCACACGCAAAGAGGTACAAATTTCACTTTTTGACAACAGAGAAATGATACTGGAGAAACTTCGAGATTTGGAACTGGATAATTTGACACCTATGGAATCGTTACAGATTTTGGCAAGATGGCAGAAAGAATTGAATTTGGTTAGCTAGTTTCAAGCAGAAAAGACAATTCCATGGTTATCGCAGCCAGTGTCCATTGTGAATTGTATTTGTCCGCTATGCGGCGCTGATACACCCGCGTATTTCACGCCCTGTACCGATTGCAGCAACAAGGTTTCCAGGTTTAATCCGGATACCTGTAAGTACTGTAGCGTTGATTTGGCGGGAAGCAGAAATCCATGCCTTGTGTGCCGAAGCAATCCACCCACTTTGGATATGCTGAGGACAGTGGGGAACTGGAGCGGTCCTTTACGTGAATGGCTTTCTGCCCTTAAATATGGTGGCGATACAAGGATGGCCTGTTGGCTCTCAGATAAGCTTCTTGAAATCTATAGCGAGAACTGGGCTGGAATACCTATTGTACCGGTTCCGCCTCGAAAGGCACGCATTTTTTACAGCGGAATAGATCCGGTGAATGAGATGGCATGCTGGATGGAGAAGAAAGGAATTCAGGTTTTAAGATTGCTGAAGCGCAAAGGCAACCAGACTCAGAAGTCTTTGAATCGCGACGAGCGTTTACAAGCGTTGGCACTTAAGTACGAACTCAAATCGAAGGCCAATAGCACTTATAACGAAACAGTTCTTCTGGACGACGTAAGTACAACCGGCGCAACCTTAAATGCATGCGCCCGAGTGCTTAAATCGGCGGGGGTACAAAGGGTTTATGCACTGGCAGTTTGTAAGGACTAGCCTCGAAATCACTTGACTATCATTGTCGGAACTGCTAGTCTGCCTCATAAGTATTCAGAGTTGCTTCTTTATGAGTAAAGGGCCCACATAGAGGTTTCTTTTTCCAGGTTGCTATGCGTGCAAATCCTACATTGGAGGAATCCATCACTGAAATCGTGGAACAAATGGCATTTGTACTTGTCGAAATGTCCATTGAACACCACAAGAGGGGTGAAAAAATAAATCTTGTGCTCCACAAGAACGAGGGGATCAATCTCGATGATCTCGTCCAGGCTCAGAAAGTACTCCGTCCGAGGCTTGAAATAGAATTTAACAGGGAAAATCTTATAGTGGAAATCACATCACCTGGTTTAACGCGTGCCATAAAGCATCCACGCGAATACAAAATTTTCCGTGGAAAACAAATGAAGTTATTGCATGAGGGAAGATGGATTCATGGAATGCTCAAGGAAGCTAACAACTTGAGTGTTATGATTGCAACGGAAACTGGTGAACTCGCAATTCCAATAAAACAAATCAAAAAGGCTAAGCTAAGTAACTGGCAGTAAGTTGAAGGTGTGGAAATGAATTCCGATTTTGCTGACTTGGTAAAAATGATACAAGCCGAAAGGGGAATCACCGAAGATTTGGTTTTGGCCACGATTGAGGAATTCCTGATTGCTGCATATAAAAAAACCTTTGGGACGTCTGAAAATGCCGTTGTCAAGTTTTTGGGCCCTGAAGGCGGTGTTTCAATTTTTGCTAAAAAGGTCATAGTTGAGGATGATGATTTATACAATCCAGTAACAGAAATAGAGCTTTCAAACGCTTTGGACCTTAATGAGGACTGTGAAGTGGGTGATGAGCTGTTGATTGAGATAGATCCCAAGGATTTCGATCGGGGGGCGGTTCAGAGTGCCAAGCAGAAGGCCCGTCAGAGTCTTAGAGTAATCCAAAAAGATACGCTCTATTCTGAATTCAAAGACAAAGTCGGAGAAATGATAATCGGCTATTTCCAACGCGAAAAGAATGGGACAATTTTTGTTGATTTAGGAAAGACTGAAGGGATACTGCCGCGTCGGTTTCAATCACCAAGGGAAGAATATCATCATGGTGATAGAATCAAGGCAATGATCGCCGAGGTGAAAAAAGGCCTCACGGGATTGGAAATAATACTGTCTCGTTCTCATGGTGAATTCGTCAAAAGAATATTCGAACTGGAAGTGCCAGAAATATACGATGGAACGGTCGAGATATTCAAGATTGTAAGGGAACCAGGCTTCAGAACCAAAGTGGCGGTATATTCAACCCGCGAGGATGTCGATCCAGTCGGCGCCTGCGTTGGGCTTAAGGGTGTCAGAATACAGTCCATTGTTCGGGAGCTTGAAGGTGAGAAGATAGATATTCTGAAGTACGATAGCGATCCGGTCGTGTTTATTAAAAATGCGCTTAGTTCTGCGGAGGTTCAAGGTGTCATCATTCTTGACGGCAGAAAGAGACAGGCACTCGTGATTGTACCCGAACAACAGCTTTCACTGGCAATCGGCAAACAGGGGCTGAATGTTAGATTGGCCAACAGGCTGGTCGATTGGAATATCGATGTCAAAACCGAAGCACAATTTTCCGAAATGGATATCTCAAAAGAGGCTTCCCGAGTTGCTTCAGACCTGTTTAGTGGAATTGATTCTGGCGATGAAGAAATAACGAAAATCAGCGAACTGCCGGATATTTCCGACCGTCTTGTTTCGGTACTGAAAGAAAATGGCATAGAATTGATAGAAACACTTGTTAATTTAACAGCCGAAGAACTTGAAGGCCTTACAGGTTTGACTCTCTCTGATGTTGAACAGATTCGGAAAATCATTGATGATAACGTAGAAATAATAGAAGAAGGCGAGAATGAGGTTACGCAAACAAAAGAGGTAGTTGATAAGACTGGAGGAGAGGAGGCAGATACTTACGAATGTCCCGATTGCAAGCAGGCGATCACTGCAGATATGTCAACCTGCCCAAACTGTGGCGTTGGCCTGAGTTTTGTGGTTGAAGAAGTCGAAGAGCAGGAAAATAGTTGATGGTGGAAAAATCCGACAAAAAAAAACCAAAAGCCACTCTGATAAAGCATAGGAAAGCAGAGGTTCTAAAACCTCCGATACAGGAGAATTTGACCGACACCGAGAAGAAAAAGGTGTTGGTAGTGAAGAAGAAAAAAGTTGTTGTCAAATCCAAAATTACTTCTGCTTCGAGGACTGGGGGCGTAGGTTTGAACCGCATTGAGAAAGCCGAATTTTCAGATACTCAGAAAATCACGGTGAGAGAGGGCGAATTAGACAAAAAAGCCCCCCCCATTGTCGAGCAAGATTCGCAAAAATCGAGGTTGTCCGTATCGGGTGCCACCAGAAACAGCGGACGTTCTGCGGCGTCGAATGATACCGGTATCACAGGCGATAGAAAATTGGACAGAACCGCAGACAAAACAGAACAGACTAGAGTTGCTATTGAAAAGAGCCCGAGGAATGCAAGTTATGGTGCTGAAGCTGCTGGAATAAGCTCCGAAAAAATCGGATCCGGTAAGGATACAGTGGCATCTCCCCCTCGTGGAATGAAGAACATCAACGGAATACAAACTTACGAGTCTAAAAGAATTGGAGGCAGGGCCGGTATAGTATCCGGGCGGCGTGTAGATGGAGACTACAGTAGGCGTCCAGCCGTGCGAACTGAGAATAGGCAGAGAAATGGCTCTTTCAACCGTGTAGGATACAACCGTGGCAGTGCTGGGGGAACGGGTCGTGCTGGGAATTATGTGCCAGGTAAATCTTTTAGACAATCAGAGAATCGTACACCAGGTGGCAGGAGGGGGACGGGCACCCCGGTACGGACCGGTACAAGGATTGGAAGTGGAGGAACTGGCAGATCTATCGGGGGAGTTGGCGCTTATAGAAATTCACCAGCGAGTTCTCCACCCCCCAATCGAGGTAAGTCGTTCTACAAAGCAAAGAAAATTTACGACAAACACCGCGAGGAACAGGAAAAAATCTATCAGTATTCAAAGAAAAAACAAATAACGCAGTCTAATCCAGTGCCCAAAGAGATTGATATGATGGAAGTGATAACGGTATCGGAACTTGCCAGAAAAATGAATCTAAGGGCTTCAGCCCTCATTTCGAAACTGATGAGTATGGGCATGATGGTAACAATTAATCAGCAGATTGACGCGGAGACGGCGACAATTTTGGCAGATGAGTATGGGTGCAAAGTCAATATCGTCAGCTTATATGATGAGACAATTATTACTTCTGAATCCGATGACGAGGGCGATCAGACTCAACGTCCTCCCATTGTCACTGTGATGGGACATGTCGATCATGGCAAAACAAAACTGCTCGATGCGATTCGGAGCGCGGATGTTATATCGAAGGAGCATGGTGGCATTACACAGCATATAGGAGCCTATATGGTTCACACGAGAAAGGGGAATATAACCTTTCTCGACACTCCTGGACATTCAGCATTTTCCATGATGAGAGCACGGGGAGCTCAAATTACCGATTTGGTAGTTCTAGTCGTGGCTGCAAATAGCGGTGTGATGCCGCAAACCGTGGAAGCAATAAAACATGCAAAAGAAGCCAAATCTCCGATAATTGTAGCCATCAATAAAATGGATTTATCCGAAGCAAATCCGGATATGGTAAAACAACAACTATCTGAGTATGACTTAATTCCGGAAGATTGGGGTGGATCCACCCAATTTGTTGAAATATCTGCTTTGAAAAACGAAGGCATCGACAACCTCCTCGATGTCGCAATACTCGTATCCGAAATGCTCGAGCTAAAGGCCAATTGGATTCGCAAAGCCGAGGGAAAAGTAATTGAATCCAAGATAGACCAGGGTAGGGGAATTGTATCAACGGTATTGGTAGAAAATGGAACTTTGAGAGTTGGCGATGCCTTTCTTGCTGGAATATACCACGGGAAAGTGCGAGCCATGTTCAACGACAAAGGTTTACCGCTTAAAGAAGCCACGCCATCCATGCCTGTGGAGATACTTGGATTTTCGGGCATTCCGGATGCTGGCGATCCTTTTCAGGTAACAGAAAATGAGAAGGAAGCTCGTCAATATGGTGGCAAGCGGCAAGAGCTTAGGAAAATGGAAACTGCCAAGAATGTGAAGAAGATTACTCTTGATAATCTCTACGATTCAATACAGGACAGTGACGTTCAGGAACTTCGGATAATTATCAAGGGAGATGTACATGGTTCGGTTGAAGCGTTGCAAGACACGCTGGAGGACTTGAGTACTGATGAGATACGACTTGTTTGTATCCGTGCAGCTGCGGGCGCAATTATCGAAGACGATGTAAATCTTGCAGCTGCCCTGGATGCCGTTATTATTGGTTTTCATGTTAGGCCGACGACCAAGGCACTCACGATAGCTGAGCGTGAGAAGGTAGAAATCCGAAAATACAACGTAATCTATGATGCCGTGGAAGATATCAAGAATGTCATGGAGGGTATGCTAAAGCCTGATATGGAGGAGCGCCTGGTCGGCCGGATTGAAATCAGAGAAATTTTCAAGGTTCCCAGAATTGGAACCATCGCCGGATGTATGGTTATGTCCGGCAGCGTGAATAGGAAGAGTCAGGTGCACCTTGTCCGCGAGGGCGTTGTACTGCATACAGGTGGACTTGTCTCGCTGCGCCGTTTCAAAGAGGACGCAAAAGAAGTAAAAGAAGGATACGAATGCGGTATAGGACTTGAAGGCTATTCCGACATACAGGTAGGCGATATCATAGAGGTTTTCGAAATAGCAGAGGTAGCCAAAAAATTGGGAGTTCAAGCAAGCGATGAATGATATCCGCTTGAAACGAGTGGAGAGCTTAATTCGTGAAAAGGTGAGTTTCCTGATTTTTGCAGGGAATGTGAAGGATCCCCGGGTAGACTCCACCGTGACACTCACGCGAATCAAGGTTGCGAAGGATCTCTCATCAGCCCGGGTTTGGGTGAGTTCCTTTGGAGGTGAACAAGCTACCCAGAGAGCGGTCATTGGACTGAATAATGCGGCAGGATTCATTCAGTCCAGAATCGGTAGGGAAATTCACATGAAGAAAACCCCAAAACTTCGATTTCTTTCAGATGATTCAATTCGAGAGGGATTCACAGTCAGTAAACTCATAGACAGGGCTGTGTTAGACAGATAATCGAGGTTGTTAATCCAATTGAATTCAAATTCCAGAGTTTTCCTGTTAGATAAGCCAGTCGGGATTTCGAGTTTCATGGCGCTTGACAATCTTAAGAGGACGCTTGGAACAGCAAAAGTTGGTCATGCCGGCACTCTGGATCCCTTTGCAACGGGTCTTCTCGTTGTCCTTTCGGGTAAGTTAACCAAGGCGGCGTACTTATTCTCGAGAATGGACAAAGATTACGAATCTGTTATCCGCTTCGGGGTTGAAACCAATACGCTTGATGTTGAAGGAAAAGTAGTCGCCGAGGCTCCAGTTCCCGACTTTCACACTATCAAGAGAATTGTGGATAATTATACCGGAAATATAATACAGACACCACCTGCATTTTCGGCGGTTAAAATCAATGGCGATAGATCCTATAGACTGGCACGAGAAGGATTGGAAGTTGATATCCCGAAGAGAAGCATCCGGATATATTCATTTAGGATAATAAAATGGACCCCACCGAATCTTCGAGTTCACATACGCTGTTCATCGGGAACATATGTTCGATCTTTGAGCAGAGATATAGGCATTGCTTGTGACAGCAGGGCTTTTTGCTACTCTCTAAGGCGTCTTTCTATTGGACCATTCTCAGTTCGAGATGCGATGGAACCAGATCGAATTGACAAAACAAATGGATATGGCCCAGTTGAGCTTGCACAGCTTGTTCGAATTCCAACCGTGTTGCTTCCGGATGAAGTGGCTGAAAAACTGAGAATGGGAGTATCTCTGAATCGACTCAAACGATGGCTCCCGAAGATTGAAGCACCAACGCTTTGCATAAGCTCCGATAAAGAAGCGCTTGCAATGCTGGATATCAAGAGGGGACAGTTAGCCTATCGTATTGTGTTTTAATGCCGGATTGGAGCCAATATTCTTGAGACGCTTCGCTTGTCTTGACTGAGGCTTCTATAAATGACATCTTGACCCGGGCCATTTGATGAGGTACCTTGGTTTCTGACAGTGAGGCTAGCTGTAATTGATACTTCTGGTGTTTCACATCCGGGTATCGAGAGAATAATTTCGATCGCGTATGTTCGGTCGGTAAGTGGTATTTTTTACCATAAACAATTTAACATCGGAAGTCGAGGAATAAACATGCCTCTCACAAAGGACGATAAAGCTGTTATAATAACGGGTTTCGGCAAAGATAAGAAAGATTCGGGTTCTACCAGTGTCCAAATTGCTCTTATTACGAAGCGCATCGAGGATTTACAAGTTCACTTTGATAAGCACAAGAAAGATTACGCCTCCAGGCGTGGGCTGCTGAAGATGGTTGGACAGCGCAGACGACTTCTTCGCTATCTCAAGCATGCCGATCTTGAGAACTATAGAACGCTTATATCCAGGCTTGGACTTAGAAAATAGAGCAGGAAAAGAATGTATACATCAAGTTTTCGAATTGGCGGGGAAGATTTAATTCTTGAGACAGGAAGAATAGCGAAACAGGCAAATGGCTCAGTTTTAGCACGTTATGGGGGCTCGGTTGTGCTTTCCACGGCATGTTGCGGTGCTGAGACAACAGAGGGTGTGGATTACGTGCCGCTGATGGTTGATTACAATGAGCGTTATTATTCTGCTGGGAAAATTCCCGGTGGATTTATAAAGCGTGAAACCCGTCCTAAAGACAAGGAAATACTGGTTTCCAGGCTGATTGACCGACCGATGAGACCCCTGTTTGATAAGAGATTTGGCCGGGATATCCAGGTTATACCAATGGCCATATCAACCGATCAAATTCATACACCAGATATACTAGGTATGATAGCAGCCTTTGCTTCGGTAGAGGTTTCGGATATACCATTTAACGGACCCCTGGCGGCGATAAGAATTGGTTCTGTAGATAATAAATTCATCGTTAATCCGACATTCCAGCAGATTGAAGAATCTGAACTTGATATTGTCATTGCCGGCAACAATGACGGGATAGTGATGGTTGAGGGCGGCGCCAACCAAATTTCGGAACAACAGATGCTTGAAGCGCTTGAGCATGCTGAAAATGTATTGAAGGAACTTTGTAAATACATGTCGGATTTCGCGTCTGTGGCGGGCAAAAAGAAACTCTCGATTCCCGATAAACTTCCTCCTCTTAGCTTTGAGGATGAGGTTTTGAAAAAAGCGACGTCCATGCTCAAAGATGTGGTTTTTCTCCCGGATAAAATTACTCGCGCAAACAAAGCTAAGAACGTCAAAAAAAAGCTTGTCGAATTGTTTTCCAGCGAAATAGAGGCCCATGGTGATAATGGCAGGATGATTTTCGATGCCTTACTCGATAAGATTCATTCCAACATCATGAGACAATCCATCGTGAATAACCAAAAAAGATGTGATGGGCGTTCCCCCTCTGAGATTCGCCCGATAAGCACCGAAGTGGGATTTCTGCCAAGAGTTCATGGCTCAGCGCTTTTTACCAGGGGGGAAACTCAGTCAATTGGAGTGGCTACGCTTGGTAGTACTTATGATGAGCAAATATTTGATGACATAGATGGCGATAGGCGATCACGTTTCATGTTGCATTACAATTTTCCTCCCTATTCAGTGGGAGAAACCGGCCGAACCGGAACGGGACGTCGCGAGGTTGGACACGGGCATCTGGCCCAAAGAGCGATTGAACCGGTTCTTCCCACGAAAGAAGAATTCCCTTATACGGTGCGAGTTGTATCGGAAATTACCGAGTCCAACGGATCCTCGTCAATGGCGAGTGTCTGTAGTGGAACCATGTCTCTTCTTGCGGCCGGTGTTCCTATTAAGGCCCCAGTAGCGGGCATTGCCATGGGACTGATTCAAGAGAACGGGAAAAACGTTATCCTTTCAGATATTCTCGGCGAAGAGGATCACATGGGTGATATGGACTTCAAAATGACGGGAAGCGAAGCTGGTATCACTGCCTTTCAGATGGATATTAAGGTGACTGGAATAGGCCTGGATGTTATAAGAAATGCATTGGAACAGGCTCGTGAAGGCCGCTTGCATATCTTGAATGAAATGCTGAAGACTATTTCCAAACCATCTGAGAGAATTAGTGAATACGCTCCCATTGTTCTGACATATAATGTCGACATTGACAAAATCGGAACTATTATTGGCCCCGGGGGCCAGAATATTCGCAATATTAGTGAAACTTCGGGGGCAAAGGTAAACATTGATGATCAAGGTGCGATAACGATATTTTCAAGGGATGGGAGAAGTGGCGCGGAGATTGCTTTGAATATGGTGAAAGCGCTCGTAGAAGACCCTGAAGTTGGGAAAGTCTATAATGGAACCGTGAAAAGAATCGTCGATTTTGGGGCCTTTATCGAGATACTTCCCGGGAAAGAGGGACTTTGTCATATTTCCAAGTTGTCAGAGCAACGTGTCAGCTCCGTCGAGGCTGTTTTGAAAGAAGGACAAAGAGTTGAAGTTAGGCTCATCGATGTCGATCGTATGGGTCGATTCAACCTCAGTATCGTGGACGTTGGCAACCCGAACTGGAAGCCTGTGTCTGGTGTCGGCAACTTTCGACAAAAAACACCTCCGCCTAGAAGACCTAGAAGTTAGGTAACTGATAGCTTGCCGTGCCAATTTGCAAGATTGATGTCGGGGGAAATTTTGGCTGAAGCTGACAATCTGATTGTGGAATTCACTGGCAATACCAAGCTTTTCCCAAACTATGCCACTTCGTCTGCGGCAGGAGCTGATTTAAAGGCCGACTTAACTTCGCCTGTTTTTCTGAAGCCGGGGGATCGCTGTCTAATACCAACTGGTATATCTGTTGCAATTCCCGCTGGTTGGGAAGGACAGGTTAGGCCACGGTCGGGGCTTTCAATCAATAAAGGTGTTACGCTGTTGAATAGTCCAGGAACGATTGATTCAGACTATCGAGGAGAACTCAAGGTTATCCTTATCAATCTGGGTAGAGAAGTCGTTAGTATTGAACCAGGAGAGCGAATAGCTCAATTAGTTATCGGCAGGATTGCAACCGCTAATTTTGAGCTAGTTAAGGAACTTCCACCCAGCAATCGTGGTGCTGCCGGCTTTGGTTCAACCGGGAAATGAATTTGAATCGCTTATTCCATGCACGCCGCTTCAGCTGTGTGCTTTTTTTCCTGTTCTCATCCTTACTGTTGTTTTCTTGTAACACATCGAAAAAAAGTAATACAGTAATCTCAGATTCAGTCGATGAAATTTACCGTGATATGAGAACGGAATCTGCCGCACACATACGAGAAGCCAATGCGTCGGCGGAAGCTTCTATGCCGCTTGATTATCTGCTGACGGAAATTGACGCCTTGTGGAAAACAGACAAGAGGAAAGAAGCAAAACAACTCTTTGGAAAAATTGACAAAGAGCGGATATCACCTGGATGGGAAAGATCACAATGGGCGTACATGCGCGGGCTTTTGTTCACTGAAAAGTGGTCTGGATCGGAACTGGGATTAGCGGGAGGGAATGTTTCCGCGCTGCTTACTGATAATGATGATGTTTGGATTGGCACCTGGACAGGAGGCATAACACGCTTATCGGATCCTCTACAAACTTACACTCCATGGGATGCTGGCCTGCCAACCCTGGCAATACGGACAGTTAATCGAATCAGGAAACATAAAGCCTCGATTTGGGTTGTAAGATATGGAGTTTTAGAGAGATATGATATCGAATCGGGGATTTGGGAGCTTATAAAGGATTTGCCGGTTAATGAGCGTCTGCAGGATTTGTGCATCCTTGACAACAAGGTTTATCTTGGCACGCTCGGAGAAGGACTCTGGGTAAAAGAAGGATATGAATGGAGTATAATCCCTAATCCAGGTAAGTTTATAACAAGACTTGAATTAGGAGACGATGAAGAACTTATTGTCACTACAATGAACATGGGTCTATTTTTATATAGACCCAGGGAAAACACTTGGATACGACCTCCTTCAGCTTCACTTAAGGAGGCAAACATAACTTCTGTTTCGAAATTTGGTGATCGGATTGTTGGGGGAACCTTTGGTGATGGTGCTTTTATCTGGAATACGAAGACTTCCGAGGTACTGTGGTTTGGATTGGAAGAACTAGGCGATCTTTGGGTTCTATCAGTAGCTGAATTGAACGGATTACTATTCTTCGGTACTTTTGGATCTGGCTTGAACTGCTGGAATCTGAACAATGGGACTTGGGATAGACTGAGTATTGACGAAGGATTGCCATCCGTCGATGTAACCAGTCTATCTGTCGATACCAGAGGGAATATATGGGCTGGAACCCTGGGCGGAGGCCTTGTCAAAATATCCGGCGATATCTATGACACTCGGTAAGCATCACACTCTCAATCGATATATCGCATCCGAGTTCCTATTTTCCTTTTTTGTCAGTTTTCAATTCTTCTTCCTGGTTTTCTTTTTTAATCAGCTTTTGTTGATGGCTCAGGGAATACTGGCAAAGGGGATACCGATAGGATCGGTATTGTTGTTAATACTGTACTCCACCCCCTCTTTTCTAACTTTGTCTGCTCCATTTGCAACAATGACTGCAGCTCTAATGGCCTACGGCCGATTTTCCTCCGACAACGAAATTTTGGCCATGAGGAGCGCCGGGGTTAAGAAATCCGCAATTCTTCAGCCTGTTTTGGTTCTAGGAATCGCCATTTCCATAGTATCGTTCGGTGTAAATGATTTTCTCCTTCCCGCCGGCACAAAGGCTTTTCAGCGGCTTTGGGTGGAACTCAGTCTTACGTACCCTGAGTTGGAATTGGGAGAATACTCGGTTCGCAGATTTCGTCACACAACCTTTATTACAGGCGCAATTGACGATGTCGGTATTCATCCTATGATAATAGTGGAGAGAGACAATTCGGGGAATCTCAGCTCCATTATAGCGCGTTTTGCTTCGCCCTCAATCAGGGATAACAAAAGGGGATTTCCTGGTTTCAGAATGCATGATGTTTTATCACTAACCCCAAATTCAATTAGAACTGATGAGTGGACCTGGGGACGGGCTGATTACATGGATTATCGCCTTCTGGGTGATATGTCGACAATTTTTGATCAGTCTGAGAATCCAGCATACATGCGCATTTTGGCAGTTCGCAATACTATCAGGGAGAAGTCGGAAAATCAGAGAAAACGCTTTGAGGAACAAGGAGTGCGAATTGAGCGGCAGAAATACGAGCTGTCTCTGGAATATTTCAGCTTGGCCAGAGGTAAGGCTGGCATGATAGAGAATACCAAGAACAATATAGCCAATGATTATTCAAGAATAAAAGAGCTTGAAGCAGGTTTGCCTGTAGATCATTCAATTCAAATCTGGAAGCTGGAGTACTATCAGAAATTCGCCATACCGTTTGCCTCCTTGCCATTCGTTTTCCTGGCCTTTCCATTGGGTTTGATGGCAAAAAGGAGTGGCAGGGCAGTGGGATTTTTCATTGGTTTATTGTTAACAACTTTCTATTGGAGCTTACTTGTATTAGGGCGCTCGTTAGGATTGAGAACTGATGCTTCTCCGTTCCTTGTGATGATAGCACCTGAGATTGTGTTGCTTGTTATAGGAGTGGGCTTTTATTTGCGCCGGGTGCAGTCTTGAGGTTGTTTCAGAAACTGTTACTTCTGGAGTTTATCCCCTTTCTAATTCTCGGAGTTCTTTTTTTCACTCTCATACTGGTACTTGCAGATATTTTTACCAATCTTTGGCAATACCTGAATCTTGAGGTGCCATTTGGCCAGGCCATCCAAATAAGCTTCATGTATGCTCCAAGAGCTTTGATATTTGCAATACCTATCGGTGCAATGTTCGCGGCTGCTTTTGCGTTTGGGAACCTTGGCGCAAGAAACGAGCTGATTGCGGTTTTTGGATCAGGAGTTTCGTTGTTGAGGTTTGTTTTACCTCTGTTGGCGCTGGCCGTCGTTCTGAGTGCAGGAGTCTTCATATTGGAAGACCGTGTTGCGATACCAATCACTAAGAAGAGCAATATGATTTCCAATAAACTCCTCGGAAAACAGGATTCAAAAAGCCGTTCGAATGCGGTGGCTATATCCATGGGAGGACGAGTTATTTATGTTGCGGATTACTATGATGATTCAACTTCCACACTCTCGGGTTTAACTGTCATTATGCTGAACGAGGATTATGAGTTCTTTAAGCGGATAGATGCACAAAAGGCGGCCTGGAATGAATCTGGGTTGTGGCAGCTTGAAGGGTGTAGAATCTATTACTACGGGGAAGACGAAGAGATACTACAAGTTTCGAGAGAGGAATACAGCGACGAGCTGATTAATGAGAATCCGGATACCTTCCGACTTGATACGAGGGAAATTGAAGAGATGACTGGAAAGGAAGCGCGGGCATGGATAGCGATACATAAGAGAACGGGGTTGCCCTATAAAGTGCACCAAGCGAAATACTATCAACGTTTCACAATGGCGCTCACACCGTTTTTAGTTGTATTGTTCGCCGGTGCCCTTGGCGGTCGTTTTCGGCGCAATATCTTGCTGGTTAGTCTGCTGGCCAGCCTTGCGATGTCTTCCGTATGGTACATAGTTCGCATGATATCAACCTTACTATCTGAATTGGGTATTCTCACGCCAATAGCGGGAAGCGTGATTCCTTACCTGGGCTTTTTAGCGCTTGGTGCGTGGATGTTCAGGCATGCGAAGACTTAGAAGCGACGATGTTAGAGATAGTTGCGAACGACAAGGATTGCTCGGCTAGAACCGGAACGCTTCACCTGCCAAGAGGCGACGTTGAAATTCCGACATTTTTGCCTGTTGGCACCAACGGTACGGTCAAAGCGATACAACACAGCACCCTCCGTCATATTGGCTATTCACTTATTCTGAGCAATACATACCACCTGTATTTGAGACCGGGCGTTCAAGTTATAGAGAAATATGGCGGCTTGCACAATTTCTCATCGTGGAATGGAAGTATACTCACTGATTCAGGCGGGTTTCAGGTGTTTTCACTTGCATCGTTTAGAAAGATTGCAAGAGATGGAGTTGCTTTCACTTCCCACATTGATGGATCCAGGCATTTCTTAACACCAGAGTCAGTTGTGGATATACAAGTTGCTCTCGGAAGCGATATTCAAATGCAACTTGATGTCTGCACAGCCCCTGGCATAGAAGCAGATGAAGCGCGTGAAGCTGTTGAACTTACGGCTCTTTGGGCTAAACGTGCAAAACAACGCTATCTTGAGCACTCCGCATCATCCAGAGGGTATCTATTCGGAATTGTTCAGGGAAATTTTTTCAAGGAATTACGAGTGTTGAGTTCATCGCTTCTATCGGAACTGGATCTCCCCGGTTATGCGATTGGCGGTCTGTCAGTTGGCGAAAAACCCGAAGTTTTCAAGGAATTCCTTGGATATACCGCTCCTTTGCTACCCCGTGATAAACCTAGGTATATAATGGGAATAGGTACGCCTGAGTATATGCTGGAATCAATAGAAGAGGGGATTGATTTCTTTGATTGCGCTTATCCGACGAGAGTTGCCAGAAATGGTACTTGCTTCACTCGATTTGGGATGATCAATGTCAAGAACTCGCAATTTAAAGATGATGCTCGTCCTATTGATACAGAATGCATATGTCCCGCTTGTGCGCATTACAGCCGCGGTTATTTAAGGCATCTATTTGTAGCGAAGGAGATACTGGGGCCGATGCTGCTTACCCATCACAATTTGCAATTTCTGTTTACGATGATGGAAGAGGCGCGTGGAGCAATAAGAAACGGTACTTTTCTAGGCTTCAAAACCGCATTTCTTGAGAGGTTTGGAACAGTTGATAAATAGTGCGAGCAACCAGCGGAGCGCACGTTCTGCGTTCGTAATAATGGGATGTACTTTAATCAGCAGGATCCTGGGTTTTGTTCGCACGGCTACAATAGGCGCTCTGTTTGGCGCAGGGGGTACAGCCGACGTTATCAACTTGATATTCAATATTCCTAACAATTTGAGGAAGCTTCTGGCTGAAGGCGCCTTAAGCACTGCGTTCGTACCCGAGTTATCTCGTGAGATTGTCTTAGATACATCTGGTTTGAAGGCCAGGCGATTAGGTAAAACCATAATCGGGTTTCAGATAATCATTATTGCCCCTGTTTTGCTTGGGGCGCTTCTATTCCCTGAGCAGGTTCTATACATTTTCGAGAGATTCAGCGATCCGTACAAAAAAGAGCTAAGTGTTGTACTACTTCGCTGGATGATGCCCTATCTGCTGTTTGTTTCGCTCAGTGCGATTATGATGGCGGTGCACAATAGCCATAACCGATTTCTTATTCCGGCGCTTACTCCAATTGCTTTCTCGATTTGCGTTATACTGTTTTTGCTATTCGGGCAGGGAAGATGGGGGACGGTGTCAATCGGTGCAGGTGTTCTGGCTGGCGGCCTGGCACAGATACTTGTACAGTATCCGAGTTTTAGAAGAATGGGGTATGGACTGATTCCATCGTTCGATTTCAATGATGATTCGTTAAAACGGGTTTTGCGGAAATGGCTGCCTATGCTGCTCACCTCCTCGCTATTTGTGATAAACAGTCAGATAGCGATGTTGCTGGCATCAACTCTTCCCGATGGGAATACTTCTTCTCTTACCTACGCAATTGTCTTCTTTCAGCTCCCTTTTGGTATATTTTCCGCATCAATTGCAACTGTTCTATATCCTAAAATGAGTCGATGTGCAGCACTCAATGACAACAACGGCTTGATAGATTGCTTAAGTTTTGGATATCGAAACCTTTGGGCCCTTCTAGTTCCTTCAGCTATGATTTTAGTACTCCTTGGAGAGCCCATAGTTGCTATTGCTTTTCAAAGGCGTGCCTTTACACCTGAGAATTCGATTGCAACGGCCAATGTGCTTGCCGCGTACTCGGTGGGAATGCCTTTTATCGGCCTTTTTGGTATTTCTCAAAGAGCGCTATATGCTCTAGGTGCAATCAAACGATCCTTTTTTTGCGCCTTGCTAACAGTATTCATTGACATAGCTTTATCTCTAGTATTTGTTTTTTGGATGGATGGGGACAGCATTGCGTTGGCATGGGCCAATTCCATAGCTTTTACAATTGGTTCGATTTTGCAGTACATTTTGATTCGACGTATAAGCAAATTCAGGATAGCAGGGGAAGTATTGTCAGCATTTGGAAAGATTTTAATCGGTAACACTGCCGGCGTGTTAGTGATTTTGGGTTTTTATCAACTCCTTGGAAGAAGCTGGTGGCTATCCGGAGTCAGCTGGACAGGAGTTGGATTGTTAGCGCTCATTGCTCTTGTAAGTTCCGCAATCATAGTTCTTTTCTATGGCTGGATGAAAATTGAAACCGTATCTCTGGTTCTCAATTCGATACGTCAGGATAATGATGGTGAGAAGTAAATCAGCGTTGATTTTAATCCTGTTAGTTTCAGAGATTCTGATCTCGCAGGAATCGCCTAATCGATTAGATGTGGCAACTTCGCCGCTCAACTCCAACAGCCTGCCAGACAGTATGAGAGTGAATCTTCCAGTGGAGAATCCAAGTGAAGAGGTAGATCGTCGAAAGAGCGTTCTTTTAAACGGAATTGATAGTGAAGTGGCAACAATACTGACAGAACTCCGAAGAGAAAAGAATGAGAAGTACAACGATGTACTGAAAGACATACTGCAGGAAACTCGAAATTCATCAATCGCCACTGGAATATACAGTTTATGGGAAGAAACATCTTATAAGGCCGGACTTGTTATTGCGGAAAATGAGCTGGTCAAGGTTGTGGACGAACTTGCCTTTGAACCTGCTACAGTCAAAGCGGCAATGTCATACCTGGCAAAGCTGAAGCACTTTAAATCACAGAATTTGCTGATTGAGATTGTAGATAATCGAAATTCGGAAATTGCGACCTCTGCCGTAAGAGCCATTGGACTTATGGGTGGAGCAGTAGATGCGGCGAGAATCAAACGGTTGCTGGACAAACTGAAGGCTGAGGATCCGTTTGTCGAGGAAGAGCTCGTAGCGGCACTTATAGTAGCACTTGGAGACTTGCGTTATGGGCCGGCCGCAGACGAACTAATTGCCATAGTCGATGATGCGAGTATCCCTGCCGTTCATCGCAGATTCGCATGTATTTCGGTTGGCAAGATTGGTCGTATTGAAGATTACGAAGTTGTTGAGAGGATTTATTATGAAACTGATGATGCGAATCTGCGTTCGTATGCACTGGCTGGACTTGCTGAATTTCCCAATCGGGATGATATAACCGCGGTTTTAATTCAAGCGCTCAAACGAGATTCTTTTTGGCGTATAAGGATGATTGCGGCCGAAAAACTCTCCGAATCGGATGCACCCGGGGTTCGCGAATTATTGAGATACAAGATAGTCAACGACCCAGTAAAGCAAGTTCGAATCGCGTCGGTTCACGCGTTGGGGAAATCATCTAACCGAAGAGATTGGAATTTTCTAATTGAGTATTTTGTAAATAGCAAAAATCCTTCTGATATCCGATTGGCCAGCTTCCTGGCGCTTACCGAGAACAGAATACCCGGCACTGAAAAGGCAGTTTTTTCCATCATGGACAGATTGTGGAAGGAGGATAAGGAACGTTTTCTGGAGTTCATCTGCCTCGAGGCCTCAAAAATCGAATGGGCTGCTCTTGCAACGGTTTATGAGCGAATGCTTAATCACGAAAATTGGGTAATCCAAGTATACGGAATTCGAGGAATCCGTCGAAACAATATTGTGTCGTTGATGAATAAGATAAACAGCTTCGATAGAGAAGGTATTGACGAGCGAGTGCGCCGGGAAGTAAGGCATGGTGGATAATCAATTGCTTTGCGGGAGCAAAGGCTTCAGCCAGCTATGCATCTTCAGAATGAAGATATCAGTGGAGCAATCTCTTCGGGAAACTCGAGTCTCATTTCCGCCTCGACGCTGATGAACCCTGGATTCACTTCGATTTTCCCGGGCCTGCGGTGATTGGGCAACTTGGGCCTCATCGGAAGTCTCATCTTCCACAGTTGCAGAAATGGCCTCACTGCAGTCTATCCAAATAGCTCCAAAATCACCGCCGAGGCATCGCAATGGCTCGCCAATTCCTGACTCCGTTATGGAGATTCACATTGCATATTTAGGGTAGCAGTGACACTGTAGCCGCTAGGCCGGTATCACGTATCATTGTTCCGGAGTCAGTTTCCGCTCCTGTTGTACTAACGTTTATGCGCATCTAAGATTCCACATTCGTCTGAGCTCTCTCATGTTTGTGCAGTTCTTACATGGACAAGAGAAATCGTGGATGAGAACTATTGATTACGAGATATCGCTGTTACGAACTAAATAATCACTGATGTTTCTTGTTCGAGTGCTTATTCTGAAGCTTCCGGAGCCAGGCTTGCATTTTCCGATGTTGAAACCTTCCATCCAGTCAGTCATCCAAAAAAACATATCGATGACAAATGCGACATATAGAAGTTCCTCGATTTCGAAAGGACAGACCCATCCTCGATGTGCTTTCAACAAAGAAAGCACTTCTCGAGAGCAATTTATGCTATACTTATCCACTGTGATTTCAACTTGTTCTTCGCAAATGCCAATCTTGGCATATAAGACTCGTGTGTGTTAAATTCATAGTCTATGAGGGGCAACTGTAAGTGATGACTAACAGGATATTGAATGCAGAAATGCGGCCCTTTGAAGCCGGATGGGCCCTTATAGAGACTGTTATCGCAGTTACCATTTTTTTTATTCTTACCGGAGCTGTGAGCTTTGCCGGTGTTCGTTATGTGAACAAGGCTAGACAGGCCACCGCCGCCAATGAAATTGCCGCATTTTCCTTGGCTCTGGACAGCTATTACCTGGACTGTGGCATGTATCCCAGCGAAGAACAGGGGCTTGATGCCCTTTGGGCAGTGCCGGTAACATCCCCGGTTCCTTCTGGATGGTCTGGACCATATCTAACCAGGAAGGACATTGAGGATTCCTGGGGGAGAGACTATATCTATAGGCGCCCGGGGCCAGAGGGACTACCCTATGCAATATTATCACACGGCGCCGATGGACTGGAAGGCGGGGAGGGTCCCGATGCGGATATCCACTCCTGGAAAAACTAGCGGATATGCCACACTCGATGCTCTTGTAGCTATCATTATTTTTGCCGTGGTGACGGTGGCGGCGGTAAGTGTATCGGGAGCAATAGTATCGGTGAGAACTCGTCGCCTTTCCGTACTGACAGAACTCTACTATACCAACGCCGAGGTGCAGGAAAGAAGCTGGAAATACTATGCATCATCCTCGAATCAGTAAAACCGAGGGGGGCGGCTCAGTTGTGGATGCTCTTATAGCGATAGTTCTTACTTCCATTGTTTCAGGCGGCGTATACATTTTCCTAAGCGCCCATACCGGACGTTTGTTTACCAATCTGAAGCAGGATCGCGATCTTATGCGTTTTGTTTCTCTGACAAGAGATTTCGAGCAGCGACTGGAACTTCTTTACTGCGATTGGTGGAAACAGGGAATTCGATACATAAAGAGAGAAAAAGGTGTGGAACTACACGCTGAAAACGGTGATCAAATCGACGTGCTGCGCATTGAGACTCAAGAGCATGCGATACTGCTTTCCGGACCTTCGGAGAAGGCCGTGACAGTCTACCACTTCGAAATAGTGGTGCCGGTTATCAATCCTGTGTTTGATGGAGAGGATCGTTTTTCCTCCATTCAGCTCACCTACTCGGAATCGCTTAAGGCATCACTCTATCTGCAGTCACGTCCACTTCATTCACGGTTGTCGGAGGCCATGCATTGACCTTGCAGTCTGGTTCAGCAACGCTCTATTCCCTTATCGCACTTTCATTTTCCAGTCTGCTGCTTTCTGCCCTTGTTGGACCACAGATAATCATGGGTCGACGAATAGCGACTTATGAAGCCGATGCGCAACGAAAACAGCAACTGGAAGAGGCAGTAATGTCAGTCCTTTCGATTCTGTCATCCGATCCAACGCCGCGGGTCGATGCTCCTGTCGATCCCCTCTGGACCACCATATCTCAATCGCAGAGTCAGCCGGTACTTTTATCGATTAAAGATGTTTCTTCTTCATTAAACCTAAACACCATCGGAATCAATTGGCTTTCCCAAAATCCCATCGCCGTAGAAATGGCATCCACCGGTGCTGTAGGGGAAATTCAGAAACTGCGTTCATCAGGAGGCATTTCGCCGAGAACTAACCTGGAAGGCATAGTTCCTCGAGATGCCGTTGGATCGATTTTTGGAATTTATGGATATGCCCATCCTCGCCTTATCGATAAGGAGGGATTGGAAGTCCTTTTAAAACCACGTCTGGGCGATTTATCGTCCGCCCTGGCTGAAAGAATCGTTTCGTACGGGAATGTCGATGAGGAAAATCATTTCCACTCCATGTTTGGAGAAGATTTGGGCCAGGCCGCTCCGATTGTTTCTCCCAGGCCCCTCATCAATGTCCATTTTATTGATGAACGATTGCTGAGAATTGTGCTCTCTCTTCAGTTCAACGGTGAGCCTCTGCCGAATCCCGATGTGGCTTTGGACGCTATTATATCAGTTCGCAGATTTAGAGAAATAACATCCGAATCATTACGTTCCATGATAGATATCGAGGAGGGGCAAGACGAGGTTTTTGCCTTCTTGGGCGTCCAGACATGGTTTTGGCAGATTAGTGCGGAAGACTCTGAGAAACGCATAATAGTTATTGCGGCTCGGATTCCGAGAAGTAATGAGGTGGATAATTTTCGAATCGTTTCAAAGCGATGGGTAGACATAAAGGACCCTGCTTCATGAATACGGCCATGCTGTTTCTTATTCTGCTCGTGGGTGGATGGGCTAGCTGGGTTGATATCAGGGAATTGCGAATTCCTGATACCGTTATAGTTTTGGGACTTTCAACTTCCCTGACTGCGACTTTCGTCGGTTTACTCTCACCTTCAAGCTTTTTGGCAGGTACTTTGACAGCTTCCGTTCAGATGTTGAGCATCCGTTTAATCACTCGAAACAAACTCGGCCTGGGCGATGTCAAACTGGGAATTTTCTTAGCCGGAATTCTAGGCCCCCTTCGATGGATAATAGCCGCGGTTGCCGCATCGATGATGATGCTCTTTTTTCTTATGCCGCGTATTATCAGTGGGAATGCCGAGAAGCAGGAGCTTGTTCCTCTGGCGCCGGCGCTTACGGCGTGCTCTCTGCTATGTGCTTATATACCGGAGAATTTGATGTGAAATTACACAGATTGATGCTTTTATCGATTCTGAGCGCACTGCTCCCTCTGTCGCTACATGCTCAAACACTTTCGGAGATGGTTTTCCACAACAGGGATATCAGAGATATCCTGCAAGTTCTGGGAGCCGCAGCGAATTTAACTATTCTCAGCGATCAAACCGTAGATGGAACTTCAAGTTTTCAGTCTCCCAACATTGTTCCTGAAGAGGCTCTGTTTCTTTTTTTGGAGCAGGAACGCCTGTACTGGACAAGGAAGCATTCGATCGTCCGCATATCGCGAATAAATCTGACCTACGACACTCAGAGCCGAATCAACCTGGAGGCTGAAGATGTTCTACTGCAGGATATTGTGTTAGCCATAGCCCGTACAGCGCCGCAACCTGTTCTTTTTGACGCTCTTCCTAGAGAACGCATAACGATAAAAGTTATTGAAACTGAATTGGAAGAAACCCTGAACACCTTGATTCTACGTTTTCCCGATTACGAACTTATAGCGGATGGAAATTCCTTCTACGTCCAATCGAAACCTTCGACATCCGATACAACCCGCCGTGCCCGCGGCAGCGTTGTCCGCCAGGGAGAGATGTATTCGGTGGAGGTTGATAACGTTCGCTTCAGAGATGTCATTGACGAGCTGTTCCGGTTGGGCGAACGTGAGTATTCCTATCTGGGACGCAATGAAGGTGTTCTCACCAGAATCAGCTTCAAGCCCAGGGATTTCGATGCAGTACTCACCTTACTCGCAGAGCAGGTTAAAGTTGATTTCCTGAAGGTGGGCGAGCTCTACTATATCTTTGATAATCAGCAAAGCAATGTGCTCGCACGCTATCAAACCGCGGTCTATCATCCGCTCGAATACATAAGCGCTTCAAGCGCCCTCCAGCTGCTGCCTGTTGGTTTGGTTGGCCAGGGAGATATCCGGGAGGATAAACGCAAAAATTCCTTGATTTTATATGGGTCACTGGGAAAAATCGCCAGCATCCAAAGTTATCTGAGTATTCTTGATCAGCCCATTGAGGGGCGGGAGTGGACTCGCTACAACCTTGATTATCTGAGCACTTCCGATTTGAATTCCATTCTCCCGCCCGAGCTACGCTCCCTGGAATTGACACCGATTGCCGGAACCAGCAGTATACTGGTTTCGGTGACGGAAAACCAACACCAGGCCCTGGCGCAGTTCCTCATGGAGGCCGACAAACCTTCCGAAAGCTACCCTGTCAAACTGCGCTACATCACATCAGAAGAGCTTAAGGCCAATATCCCTCCGCCCTTTACCGAAAAGGATATCAACGTAACCCAAGATTCCAGTCTCGTTTTCTTTAACGGGAATCGCGATAAACTCGCTTATTTTCGCCGCATGCTGGATACAATGGATAAACCCGTTTCCCAAATTCGCTACGATCTTCTGGTTGTAAACTATCAGGATACCCAGGGGTTTAACTGGAGCAGTGAGGCCAAATTTTCAGAAGCGGATTCCTCACAGTCTAACCAGCTCAAATCCTTCAGTGGCAATATCAGCCCGCTTATGAATCTCAGTTTTGATGTCGTTACGAACTTCGGAGTTCAATTTGCATTAAAGCTGAGTGCCGGATTAGAGAGTCAGGAGTCTACGATTGCGGCCGATACAACGCTTAATGGACTCTCAGGCGAGAAAATACAATTTAGAAATACAAACACATCGCGATACCGCGATTACCGGTTGGATTCAAACACCAACACCAGGGTTTCCGAAGGAGCCAGGGAAATCACATCGGGTCTTCTTATCGATATTGAAGGCTGGGTATCGGGGGACAATATGATCACAATGGACATAAGAGCGACGATGAGCCGGCAGTCCGATTCCAATAAAAACAGCACGGAAGTTCTTCCCTCCACAACCGAACGCAGCATTGCTACGAATATACGAACTCCCGCCGGAAAACCTATCATAATTTCCGGCCTAACCCAGCAGATGCTCCAAGTCACCGAAGAGAAAACCCCGATTCTGGGATCAATACCTTTGCTGGGGTGGCTGTTCAAGAAGCAAATTGAATCCTACGAGGATACCGAACTAGTTATATATATCATCGCCCATGTGGACAATCAGCATATCAGCGCCTCAGACGAAAATGTCCTTTTCGAACGGATATATACAAAATACCTGGAGAGGTAGACAATGGAAACTCAATACTCTCTGGATTTCATGGCTGCCAACCACATCATGTTGCTCAGTGAGGGCTTGGCGGATGTTGAGGTTGCCTATGTGAAGGAACTGACTCAAGAAAGCCTGCGAGAAAGAATCATGCGTCATCATTTTCCCAAACAGGTTCATTGGAGAGCTTACACCCGCGAAGCTCTTTCGGCGGCTCTGGTACGACATGGTTCTATTGACAGCAGCATCAAGGATGAGAGTCTCACAATGGAAGAGAAAACCTCGCTTGACAAGCTGGCTAATGACGCCCCGGCGGTCAACCTGGTCAACAGTCTTATTCTTGATGTCTTGCCGTTGGATGCGTCAGATATTCACTTTGAAGTTGACGGCGACAAGATGGTGGTTCGCTGTCGTGTTCATGGGGCACTGCGAGTTTTTTACAAGGATTCCGCGGAACGATTCAGAGCCGTGGCCACGCGCATTAAACTGCTGGCCAACCTGAATATTCTGGAAACAAGAAGACCTCAGGAAGGACGAATGACATTGACGCTGAACAACAGGGAAATCCATATGCGTGTCTCCTGTGTTCCCCTGGCCAGAGGGGAATCGATTGTCCTTCGAATTTTTAACCGCAGTGAACTCCTAAGAACTCCAGAAAACCTTGGATTTTCTAAGCGTTCCATCGAAGAAATCCGAAAAATGTTCAAAAAACCATACGGCCTAATCTTGGCGACAGGACCGACAGGCAGCGGCAAAACCACTACGTTGAGAGCGTTTCTGTCTGAAATCAGCAGCGAATCGAAAAAGACAATCACGCTGGAAGATCCCATAGAATACCTGATGCCGGGCATTGATCAGATTCCTATCAGGGATGATATCGAATTGACTTTCAGCAGTCTTTTAAGGCGTATTCTTCGTCAGGATCCTGACATCATTATGGTTGGGGAGATTAGAGATGGAGAAACGGCGCAGTTGTCAGTTCGAGCCGCATTGACAGGGCATCTGGTTGTATCCACGCTTCACACGAATGATGCCCCCTCGGCGGTTAAACGTCTTGTGGATATGGGAGTTCCTCCCTACCTGATAGCGGGAATTCTGCGTGGGGTTATGGCCCAGCGTCTTGTGCCTGAGCTTTGCCCGCACTGTTTGAAATTTCGTCCGCTGACAGATGAAGAGCAAACCTATGTCAAACGCTACGGAGAGGATTTCTCAGAAACCGGAGAATCAGCCGGATGCAATCGATGCGACAACACCGGGTATCAGGGGCGTACGGCCATCATGGAATCCTTCTCGGTGACTCCAGAACTGGAATCGGCAATATCTCGGCAACAAGGCAACGGAACGCAATGGGATGTCATGTTAAAAACCATCAACTGTACCCCCATGATATTTCATGGCTTTGAGAAGGTTGAAGACAGAGTTATTTCACTGACTGAATTAAGGAAGGTTTTAGGGTAATGCCTGTTTTTCACTGCCGCAGAAAAACTGCAAATGGTAAAACGGTTACTGAATATCGCTACGCGCCTAATGAGAATCAGGCTATTCAGGAAATCACCAACGAGGGCGGCATCCCAATCAAAATAATTCCTGCCAGGAAAGGCAGGGGACGCATCAAACTGAAGCTTGATGACTCTCGCCGTCTATCGACAATGTTGGCCTTGCTTATCAATTCAGGGCACAGACTGAAAACATCGCTGGAACTGGCTGCCCTTGCCGACGAGAACAAGCGGATAGGCATGGCCTGCATTATCTGGAGAGATGAGTTGGAAAAAGGCCGGGGCTTCAAAGAGGCTCTCACGGTTTCCCCTGTGCGTCTGCCGCCTTCTTTCACAGCTCTTACATCGATTGGGGAAAGTGTCGGACGGCTAGGATCCGTTTTCTCACGGCTCGGTCAGTACTATCAGAAGCTCTCTGGAATGAAGAACAAATTCATTTCTTCAATGATTTATCCAACTATCGTGCTTCTCTTCACCATTGCCGCATTCCTTTTTCTTTCTATAATGGTTGTTCCGACACTAAGTGAATTCTCCAATGTGCTCATGAGGGAACCTGCCTTAACCGAGGGAACAGAGGCGGAAGAGAACTGGTTGTTCGCGATTCGGATAATGGTTATTGCTGCCGCTGCCGGGATTATAGTTTTTCTTACACTTTTTGTTATCAGACGAAAGGATATGCTTGCTAAGGGTTTCTTAAAAATCCCGTTTGTGGGTGCATTCATTATGGAATGGAATCTCATGAACTGGGCATTTGCCGTGGAAATGATTCTTGAGGGCGGATTAACCTTGTCTCAGGCACTCAAGGAGTCTCTTTCATCAGTCGGTAATCGGTATTTGAGATCGGTTCTCGCACGTGTTGCCCATTCCTCGGAATCTGGTGAATCCCTCTCCATTCTATTTCGTAAAGAGCTGATTATCCCGCCCATTGTGGCATCATGGATTAAGCTGGGCGAGAACACGGGCAGCAGCTCAGAGATATTCGGCCACATCCGTTCTTACTTTGAAGAGCTGACAGAGCGGAAAATCAGCATAGTTTCCCAACTGATTGAACCAATTCTTATCCTTATCGTAGGAATAATTGTTATCAGTTTTGTCGCTATTTTTGTACTCCCGCTTCTTCTCCCCGTTACAGGAGATATTGCATGAAGGCAGCGGCTCTGGCGGACGGTATATACGAAATCCACACTGAAACCTGGCCTCGCATGAGCAGAAAGGAAGTTTATTCAGCTATGATGCAGAAACTGCCAGTGCTTGTCCCAGGTAATCCGAAATCCTATGCTATTGATGTTAAGACAAAAAAAATTGCTCCGAACTCGCATAGAAGTGTTTGTATTATTGTCAAAAAAGATGCGCTGGCCTCCTTCAGAAAGGCTCACCCCGATTCAGCTATGCGAATCAGGGAAACCGATTACCTATGGAATCAGAACAAACCCTGTCAATATCCCTTTTTTGCTCCGCCGCGCTTTCACAGCAGGTACAAAGTTCAGATTATAAGTTCGTCCATTTTGTTGTTTGCAATGAGCCTGTTTCTTCTGGGGCAGCTTTATAAATATCTGGCGCAAAAGAGATTGACAGAACTATCAGAGACATATGGCAATTTAACAGAACTCTTGCGGGGAAAAACAGAATTAATAGATGAAATCCATTCAATGGAGAAGAGGCTTCTGTACTTAAAAAGAAACAGCCCCGATAATCCCTACAATCTCATAGAGGAATTAGCCGCATCGACACCTGAGAGAATCCATTCTGAAGCCGTTGTGATTAGAGGGCGATTCTTTTCCATCCGCGGCTTAACTGAAAATCCGTTTTCCGTTATACAGATTCTGGAGAAGCATCCCTACTTTGAAGAATGCCGACTGGAACGCACTGTGCCTGACAGTCGCAGCGGATTGACTGCCTTCACCTTAACGGGTATTTATAATGCGCCGTAAAAACATCTTTGTCCTTATTACGAGCATATCCAGTCTTGTGTTCTTCATCCTTGCAGCAAATAAACTACTCGACGCCGGCACTGTATCAATGCAGGTTCGTCGGCTTAATGAGTCAATCCAGCTTATGCATTCCAATCAGAATTCCGTTTACACTCAGGACGATCTGGAAAAAGTTAGGAACCGGATAAGAGATGAAGAAACTCGCTACTATCAGAACCCCGAAGAAATGTTCTACTCCTTTGCCGCTAATTCTGTTGCCGGGGCGGCGGAAAGAAACCTCAGAATCTACGAAACAATCGCAGCACAGCAAGGTGGTATTCCAACCTGGGAGCTCATGGTTGCCGGCTCAGAGACAAGCATCCTTGCCTATCTTGAAGACTTGGTAAAAATAGGGAAATATGTGGTTTTCACTGCGGTGAATATTCAGAAAACTGATGGCGAAGCCAGGGCTCGGCTTACCATGTATCTTCCGGAGATTCCGGAATACGATCCGACCCTGCCTGTTGAAACGCCGATTGTGAATAATGAAAACCTGAAGGAAAGAGAGAATTGGACCACTTCACAGATTGCGGCCGCTCTCTTTCGTCCGTTTCCCGGACAATCATTGCCGATTTCCTCTTTGCCTCTGCAACCTCAGACAATTTCTTCATCAGTGGCGGTGCAAACCGATCGATTACCTGCTTGGGTTGAAGTAGTTGGCAGATATCGAAAGCCCTCGGGACGACTGGTATTGGCTCTCAAAGATACGCGGGCAGGAGCCGTCTATTCACTTGAAGAGGGGAGAAGGATTAATGGCTGGAGCATAAGAGAACAATCCGAACGTTCGATTATCCTGTTTATCGATGAGAATAACTACATTTTGGAGCTTGAGTAAGAAATGAAATTACTTCAGAACAAAGAGAACTGCCTTATTATCGCCCTGCTTCTATTGCTCATCTTCTCGTGTGAAAGCACCCTTGTCGATGAGTTTTCGGTTTTTGAAGAGGCGACTTTGATGGGCATGGTGTACAATTCCCGTAGCAGTCCCTGCGTAGGGGCGGCACTGCGAGTGGATGATGAAAAGGACGTCTACACATCCGATATCAACGGACGTTTTGTTATTCCGAAATTGAAACGCGGTCGACATTTGATACACATCAGCAACGACGGCCATGAGCCGGAAGTTGTGACATTGAACTTCAGTGACAGGAGACAAATTCTCTATATAAGGTTAACCAGTAATGAGTCTCTTCTTGACTGGGCTGAAGAGGCCCTTGATGAGCTACGCTGGGAAGAGGCGGAAGATTTTATCATGCGCTCCTTAGCCGTTGAGCCGGAGGGCACACGAGCCATAACTCTCCTGGGAGCTTTGTATTACCGTACAGAGGAATTTGAAGATTCGCTGAAGCAGTGGCAGCTGCTCATCGAAAAGGGACATCGCTCTCCCTATCTGTATCTTCTGATAGCCAACACTTACGAATATGGTTTGGAATCCCCTGAGGAGGCGCGCCCCTGGCTGGAACGATATCTTGAAAACCATGAAGCTCCTGAAGTCAGGGCCCGACTGCCTGTGGAATGAACTTCGTATGAAGCAAGAGTTGTTTTTGTACTGCTGTGGAGTCAATGCGCAGTTTGGCCTAATCCGATTGAGAAACGAGACATCATCCTTAATCAGGTTCATTTTCAAAGAATCAAATGGGATAGTCTTGATGTTTTCAGGCAGATATTGATATAGTGTAGTTGGAGGGTTCTCACTTTGAAGGATTTTCTGCGTCGTGCACTGGGACTTGTTATGGCGGAGACGCTGCTCTTTGCACCCTTTCTTTGGGGCGAAGGTGCCGATGGAGAGGCCTCGACTCGGCAAGTTCACGGGGCCCCAGTATCGGGGCAGGTGGAGAGAG
>Ga0209339_1000021_pt1 | contig 144165 bp, 113 predicted proteins | sample OlaalgELextract3_FD_187376 | JGI IMG/M metagenome (GOLD analysis project Ga0209339, IMG submission 187376) | Olavius algarvensis symbiont microbial communities from Tuscany, Italy - Type A ELBA extract 3 (SPAdes) (version 2) | ecosystem: Host-associated > Annelida > Digestive system >... | reverse complement strand
CTCTCTCCACCTGCCCCGATACTGGGGCCCCGTGAACTTGCCGAGTCGAGGCCTCTCCATCGGCACCTTCGCCCCAAAGAAAGGGTGCAAAGAGCAGCGTCTCCGCCATAACAAGTCCCAGTGCACGACGCAGAAAATCCTTCAAAGTGAGAACCCTCCTATTGCACTATATCAATACCTGCCGAAAAACGTCAAGACTATCCCACTTAATGCTTTGAAAATGAATCTGATTAAGAGATGTAACTGATTGCGGAATCGGTCTATCCATATCTTCCGGAGGGCAAGTATTCCACATCATGAGACTCTGCCTTGGAGTTTTGACTCACCAACTATTTAAGGCATGGATGCTGATAAGGGATACGGTGCTTGAGCGGGGGGAATGAGGAAATCATGAGATTTCTTAGCGCGAAATCAGGAAGGGCCGCAGAACTGACTGCGTCTTAAGCCCCTGGGGCCCCGCGGTTAAACTGTGTGCAACCGCCTAAGAGTTATTCCCACCCCCGGCTCGCAGCCAGGGAGCTTGCGGAGGCAGGAGGCGAATCTGGCGAGGTATTTCTCGAAATCCACATCGGGAATATTTCTGAATACCATCCCAAGCACGATTTCCTTCCTGAAACGAATCTACTCTGGAATGTTTGGATTTGCAGCGTTGGTATTCTCGTAAATAATCGAGTTTGTTGACAGGCATGATACTCGCAACAGCTAAACCTCGTATATCATGAATCTCAAGTAGAGTAGCAAAAGACATCCAAAATCTTACGGAGATGAGACTTGGTTTGAAACAAACCATGAGGAGCTTTCCTCGATTCTGATAAACACAGGGTGCATTGCCGGCGATGGCATGCCTGCTATTTGATTTATGAGATGAAAACCTGTGGCGTTCGGTTTCCGAATATAATAATCTCTTCGATGGACTGGACGCGTCGGATATTGGCGCCAGGAGGTGGTATTCGGAAGATGAATGACTTTGAGAAAGATAAGCTGCCTCTCAAATTTTCCGAAGATGATTTTAGAGATGACTAGTTTTCAATCCGAAATGACATGAATATTTGCATTGCAATTTGGAACCTAACCAAGTCTGCCGGTGGTTTGGGGAAAGCCGCTTCAATTATCTGCAAGGCTCTTGTGCAGAGAGGCCATTCTCTGACAGTGGTAGTCAATTCGTCGAGTGTGAAAGCAAAGCCCTTCCATCAGCTACCCAGGGGCGCAATACTTATCAACAGCAAATGGGTTGACACGCAGATTTGCAGGAAGAAAATTCGCGAAGCAATACTGGGAACAAAACCCGATATTGTAATCGCGATGACGGTTGGGGCCGCAATGAGATGGTGGCCACACATCATGAAACACTCAAATATCCCATTGATACTCTCCGAGCATTCAAATCCCTGGAAAATTGAGCAGGAAATGTGGGAACGCAGCGAAAGACAGTTGGTTATGACTTTCGCCGATTCAATACACCTGTTACTTCCTTCCTACCGTGAGTCGCTTGGAGTGCATCTTAGGGATAAGGTAACTATAATCCCGAACGCCATTGAGAAACCAATTCTTGGCAATAAGAGACAAGCTAACAAAACCATTATTGCTGTTGGAAGACTGGAGGATAGAGTTAAGCAGTTCTCGATTCTAATCAAGGCATTTGCCACGATTAGACATAAGTATCCAGATTGGAAAATAAGAATCATCGGTGGAGATGTAGATGGCAGCAAGAAGAAATACCATAAATTAATACATCAACTTGATTTAACAAAGCAAGTTGAATTGATAGGAGAACTTGATAATCTTCACAGCGAGTATAGTAATGCCGCATTTCTATGCCTTCCATCGAGGTATGAGGGCTTCGGAATGGTAATTATAGAGGGCTATCACTATGGTTTACCTGCAATTGGGTTCCGTGCCTGCTCTGGAGTTAATGAACTGATTAAAAACGGGTTTACAGGTCTACTTGCCGATGATATGACGGAGGTCAATTTTGCCCGGTGTATGAGCGTACTCATGGACAATGAAGCTATGGTTGAAAAAATGAGTAGGAATGCGAAGAAGGAAGCACAGAAGTATAGGATTTCTAAGATTGGCTATCAGTGGATAGAACTCATTGAGAAGACAGTCAGCAATCATAAAGGGGCAAGAAAGAAAATAAGCAAAGAACAGGAACGTTTCCTTCGAAAGAAATATCTGAACAATACACCATTTGTAAAGAATTTGATGAAAGAGATGTTTTCCTGGTTGTTGATTCTGACAAAGAATGTTATTCGAAAATCTATTGTATAACTGGTCTAAATTTTGACGTGGGTTCACGAGGTAGGTATATACTATGATTCCTAATCAGGCACATTTCATATGGATTGGGTCTAATTTCCCCTGGTTATATTACTTGTCAGTCTATAGCGCGGTTAAGAACGGCGGTTTTGATAAGATATTCGTTCATCATAAATACCTTGGAGCCGACGAGAAATGGTTTTATGAACTCGGCAGATTACCGGGGGTAGTTCTACAGGAGTTGGATTTTGACAAGGTTTTCTCAAGTGACAACCGGCTTCTGTTTCACCTCGGAAAGCAAAGAGACTTAATTGAGAGGAATCCTCTAATCCAATCTGATATATTGAGATATGCCGTACTCTATCTATATGGCGGGGTGTATTTGGATCTGGACATTGTGGTTCTGCGATCATTAGAAGAATTATTGCTCCGAACAAGTAAAACCGCATTTCTAGGCAGGGAAAAAATACTCTTCCCAGAATATATCCTGCATCCAACAAGTATTCGCGACAGGCTTAAAAAAGTCAGGAGTCTTTTGCTAGTGAAATTGCGCAATATATGTGAGAAAATTCCTCATGGCTATGCTCTCTACAACAGATTAGGGGCATATGTACCAACAGTAAATGGCGCTGTATTCGGATCAGAGAAATCCGGGAGTTTTGTAACAGAAGTGATTGAAAAACTCAACCATTATGGGGCGATGGAAATGAACATACCTCTAAAACCAGGGCCCTTTTCATTACAAGAGGCAGTGGCAAATCCAGATATGGCCGACAGCGTCGATATACTTCAACCCGATTATTTTTATCCCTCAGCACCCGGGCTTACAAAACACCTGTTCCGAAGATATAAACGAGTCGATATTGATAAATTCTGTGATTTATCCATCTCATATGCCATTCACTGGTACTCTTCCTCTTCGACATTTCGAACGTCGAGTATTCAAGATATCGACTGCGAATATTTCAAGGACAATAATGTGCTTTTCGGGAGCATGCTGCAAAAATATGTCGATGGTATCTTAGCATGAAATTGCCGGAGAATTTGCCGAAGTTGGCTTGATGTTGTTGGCTCGATTGAAGTCCGAGTAGGTAGTTTTGAAAAGAGTTCTTATCCTTCCTTCCTGGTATCCCAATGAAATGAAACCGGATTTTGCCCCTTATGTTAGAACTCAGGCACTATCTCTAGCCAAGTATGATTTGGAAGTAACAGTTGTTTATTCCGCTCCTTATTCCTGTAAATGGATTTTCAAACAACGAAAATTGTTGCTTGGGAATCGTGAAAGCCATATGGGAAACCTTAGGGAGATTTTGTTTTTTCTCCCTAAGCTTCACTTCAAACGTATAGATAGAGCGGTTCGAGGCATTATTGGACGTCGACTAATTCGGCAATTGGAGAGTAAGGGATATCGACCTGATATCATCCATGTCCACACTTATGAATCTGGTTCATTGGCATTGTGGCTCCGCGACAGAATCAATGTCCCGATAGTTATCACCGAGCATTATACAGGTTTTGCGAGAAATATCTTGAGTAAATGGGAATTGAATTGGGCCAGACGTTGTTTTGAAGCCGCTGATTTGAGGTTGGCCGTTAGCAAAGCGTTTGCGAAACTTCTAAAACTTGGAACTGGATTGACATTCGGGGTTCTACCCAACTTCATTGACACTTCTTTTTTTTCACCGGGGAGTATGGGGGGGGCTTGTTATGATTTCTTGTCGGTTGGCCACCTGCTGCCGAAAAAGAATCATAAAATGCTAATAGAGGCTTTTTCAAAACTCTCACCGGGAAAACGGGGGCTCAAATTGGGTATTGTCGGCGAAGGGCCAATGAAGAGAAAATTGGCAAACTTGGCGAAATATCTGGGGTTGGAGAGTCACGTCGATTTTCTTGGATATAAGGATATGGTAGGAGTTCGTAATCTGCTCCGGAAAAGTCGCATTTACTGCATGCCAAGCTCTTACGAAACCTTTGGGATTGCCGTTGTCGAAGCTATGGCGGTAGGGGTACCCGCAGTAGTGACTCGCTGTGGGGGGCCGGAGGAAATTGTTGTTAACGGTTTGAATGGAATAGTTACGCAATTGAACATGCGGGCCTACGCGGCCGCTCTGGAAGAGGCGTTGGCGCATAATTGGGATAGAGATGCCATACGCCAACAGGCAGTGAGTCTTTATTCCGAGACTGTGGTGATTCCAAGACTGCAGACTATTTACAACGAAGTAATTGAAACACGCCGAAGGTTAACAAAATAATCAAGGTCTAATTCCATTCTTGTCATCGAGACCGGACTTGTACATAATAGTACAGTGTTGGGAAGTGGGCGGAAGTATGACAAAAAGGGCATTAGGACTGTTCTCGACCGATTAATCTCTGATTATGAGCACTTGATATTTGATTATGCTCTAAGTCCGGAATTACTGAAAGCGTTTAATGACAGGGTACGTCATGCCGAGAACGCTGGTCGCGATCCTGAGAAATTTCTCGGCGAGGAAATAAAGGCTTACAAAAAACTAAAGGACAAAACAGTAGAGAAACAGTGCATTGAATCAACGATGAACGAAGTTAGGCGCAGGAGATTGGCCGGCGAAACCTTCGCAGACAGAATTCTGAATGAGTACAAGAAACGCATTGAACATTATCCCTCAGTGAATATACATCAAAATGCCGATCTGGAAGTCTGTAAGCTATATGGTGCTATGCATCTGCTGGATAAGCGACACTGGGATTCTCTGGCATCATATCTTAAGCGAGTTCACCCGCGTACGGGGCAAATGGATAGAATCGATATTGAACAGAGATTTTGGCGCCTGGTTCCAACCCGTGAAGGACGTCTCCCAGAAGAACTCGAACCATATAGAAGAGCCTTGACCGCCCCCACCACTTCGCAGAAGAACAGAATAAAGGAAGGCAGGGAAGCAATTAAGACGGTTGCCTTTTATTTGCACGACTTGCTGGAGATTTATGAACGAGGGGTTTCTCTCATCGCCCCAAATCAGGGAGTTAGAGAAGCAATCGACTTCGTGTATGAAGTTATAAGTGACTTCAGAATCAGTGACTTAAAAAGACATTGATAGACTGAACTTCGAAAATAGAACTTCTCATCATTTGCGCGGTGCGGTTGTCTGTCAGGCTCGGATGTGTCTATGGTTCATACACTCTGTCTGTATTGATAGCTCCAAAAGTTTGGCCTCTTGTTGGAACAATGTGCCAATCTCTCGCACTGTCTGTATCATTTGGCACTGAGGATCTGCAAATGGACCGGGTGGAAGTTGAGAAGTTTGCATCGGCTGCATCCGAGGGAGCGGGAACCCCACCAGATACCGAATTCCATGCCTTGGCTTCAGCTAAATCGCTGGCGAAGATGAAACCGTCTTTAGTCCATCCAAGTCTTTCATCTTCTCTGTCATCTTCTCGATCCGACCAGAGTATGGCATCAAGCATGGTTCCATTCTTACGCGCATATAGCGTTACCGCCCCGTTGTTTCCGGGAAGTCCCGGGGCACCTCTCATCCAAAAATCTCTTGCTGTCTCTGATGCAAGCTTTCCTCCCGACAAATTCAGCGTTGAGATTTCATCTATTTCTTCAGGAATACCTTCCGCCTTTGTATGAACAAGGATGTATTCGCCTTCCGGAACTTCAACTGCCGGAAAGATAAAACTCTCTTTGTATTTGTTTTTCGTTCCAATAAGCAGGATTAGACCGCCGAGATTTCCCGCTTTGGTGACGAATAATTCAATACAATCGGGAGTATTCCCCGAACCGCGGGGATTTATTTCGTTTATCAATATTCCAGGTATCCTGGGATTCCATCCGCTGAAGCCATACAGAAATGACAGGGAATTGCCCGATTCATCTGTGACACTCATTCGGATCGTGTATTCACGACCGATTTCCTGATCCGTTTCAAAACCAATGGTAAGCTGTTCATCCTCGATATCAAAGGTATTGACAATCATAGGAGGATTGACAACCGGGTTTATCTCGTTCGCTGCAAGCGGTTCGTCGAATATGAATCGCAGATGTCGTTCGTCTACTATTTCGGCTGACTGTAATACCGGCGGCAGGAGATCTACGGAAAAAGGTGATTTCCTGGAATTGGAATCGGGAGCACAGCCAGGCATAATCAGAACACTGAACAGTATTATCGCGGTGGAAAATTTGAAAAAGCCTCCAATTTGCCGGACAAGTATTATGGATTTTATTGCATATAATCGTGTATTCATATGGGATAACAACGAACGAGATTTAGTTCTCACTTGAACAGGGAGTGAAAATGTGTGGGATAATTGGGTATTGTGGAAGCAGGAACGCCGCCCAGCTCCTGCTATCCGGCTTGAAGCAGCTTGAATATCGCGGTTACGATTCCGCCGGAATAGCTGTAGTTCATAAGAGCAATCTTCAACTGTATAAAAAAGCGGGAAAAATTGAAATCCTGCGGGCAATCGTTCCGGATATACTTGAAGGACATTGGGGGATTGGGCACACTCGCTGGGCCAGCCATGGCAAGGTGAACGATATAAATGCACATCCTCATACTGATTGCACCGGAAAAATCGCCATCTGTCATAACGGAATTATTGAAAACTACACAAGTCTGAAAAAACGACTAGACAGCGAAAACCACAGGTTCATCAGTCAAACGGATTCCGAGGTTATTGCCCATCTAACTGAATCCTTTTATGAAGGAAATCTCGTAACTGCTGTGAAATCAACTGCCAGCCTGCTGGAAGGAACGTATGGAATTCTCGCTATTCATGTTGACCACCCGAATCAAATTGTAGGTGTTCGAAATGGCTCGCCAATGATTATCGGACTTGCTGACAAGGAAATGCTTATTGCTAGCGATGTCAGCGCCGTTCGTGCTCACACGAAGCAGGTTATCTACTTGGAAGATAGTGAGATTGTAAGTATGAATTCGAATGCTTATGAAGTGAGCAACATGCGAAATCAGCCGATTAACAAAAAAATCGAAGTTATTTCCTGGAAACTTCAAGAAGTGGAAAAGGGAAGCTACCCTCATTATATGCTGAAGGAAATCCATGAACAGACCGAATCAATCCCCCGGGCGCTGAGCGGCCGAATTGATGAGCAACAAGCAACCGCGGTATTGGGCGGCTTGAATATGAGCGATACCGAATTGCTTTCGGTTAAACGCATAACTATTACGGCTGCCGGAACCAGTTTCTACGCAGCACGAGTTATCGCATATCTTTTGGAAACACTTGCACGAATCCCGACTACAACGGAATTATCATCAGAGCTTCGCTATCGTAATCCGGTTGTGGAACAGGGCACATTGTACATAGCGGTGAGCCAATCCGGTGAAACCATTGATACACTTATGGCTGTACGAGAACTCCAGCGGAAGGGTGCTCCGGTACTTGCCATATCCAATGTAGTTGGTGCCAGCATTGCTCGTGAAGCTCATGGCGGGATATATATCCACTCGGGTCCGGAAATAGCTGTAGCTTCCACTAAGGCATTCGCAAACCAGCTTGCGGCGATGTACCTTTTCACGCTCAAGATGGCACGGATGCGCCATATGACCTGGCCCGAAGGCAAAAAATTTCTTAAGCACCTTTTGAATATTTCGAATCAGATAGAAGAAATACTTAACAACGCGGACAAAATCGAACAATTAGCCAGGAAATACTGTAAGGCAAAGAACTTCCTTTTTCTGGGCCGAGGGATAAATTTCCCCGTCGCCCTGGAAGGCGCTCTCAAGCTCAAAGAAGTGGCATACATCCATGCTGAAGGTTATAGCTCTGCGGAGATTAAGCACGGCCCCATAGCCCTAATCAACCCCCAGACTCCGAGTATATTCCTAGTGCCCGATGATTACCTATATAACAAGATTCTCTCCTCAATGAAAGAAGTAAAAGCGCGTAATGGCTCTATAATAGCCATAAGCACAGAGGGTGATACGCAGATTTCTCATATCGCCGACGACATCTTCCAAATACCGAAAACGGAACAGAATTTCTATCCGTTCCTGACAGTTGTTCCGCTTCAGCTATTTGCCTATTACTGCGCACTGGAACTCAAATGTGACGTCGATCGGCCTAGAAATCTCGCAAAAAGTGTTACGGTGGAATAGGTTTATTGATTCTCGGAAGAACCTCGTAGTGAAGTTCAACTCCCTGCACCAGGATTCCTATCTCCAAATCTCATCCCGGGGAATCTGGAACACCGTCACGGGATGATAGTTTCACGATTGAGAACTCAATTGATATATCCGGCTTTCTGAATATGATATCTAAAGGAACGTTCACCTTTCAAATCAATTATTGGCGGTATTTGACAGTTCCACCCACCCCTCCATCACATCATGGATATGAGATGACGATAAGGTATTCACGATTAAGGAACCCTCCCTCGAGGTTGCCGAGTCCAACCTGCTGGTATAGTGAGGATTCCAGGTAGGAAGATTGGGAAGTTGTGGAGATACTGTCCATGAGTGGTTGTCGGGGAACGTGCCGAATACGGACAACTCTATGAATTTCAGAATAAACTAAAAGGGTTCAGCGTCTACTTCGAAGAAGAAGTAAACGAATTCTGCAGATTCTTCTTTTCATCCAAAAAGAAATTGAATCCCAAAGATCACTCCCATATGAACAGTATCCTCAAATAAAAGCGTTTCCCGATTTGTGGGATTGAAAGATTTCGAGAAAGAGGATTTTAGACTTACCCTCGATAAATTCAGAAATCTGTATTCCTTTCTTTCTCAGATTATTCCTTATCTCGAGATACGGATTTGGAAAAACTATACACATATCTGAGGTTCCTCCGTAACAAGCTGCCCCGAAGAGATAAGAGCTCCGTTCTCAATCTCGATGAGGATGTGGAACTCAAGTACTATCGATTACAGAAAATTTCCGAAGGCTCCATCAAGTTAATGGCCGAGGAAGAGACTCCTGTTTACGGAGCGGCCAACGTCGGTACCGGTCAGACTGAACCGGTTGAAAAAAAATTGTCGAAAATCATCGATATCTTGAATGAACGATTCAAAACCGACTTCACCCCGGCCGACGAATTGTTCATTAATTCTGTTCAAGAGGATGCCGTTAATGATGAGAAGATCAGGACCGCCGCGAAGGCGAATAAACTCGTTGGATTCAGTTATGTGTTCAATAAGATAATCGATAATCTGTTCGCTGACCGGCTGGAACAGAATGAGGCTCTTACTGAGAAGTTCCTTAATGATAAAGTTTTTAAGAAGTTCGTTTCTGATTACATGATGAATCAGGTTTATGAGAAGATTCTGGAGAAAGAAGTTGAAAATCATCAGGAAATTCGACAGTGAGATTGAGGCCAGTTTCACTTCTTTCTTAAAAGAGCAATTTCCACATCTGATTCACAGGAACTCCAGGAGCAACAATAGAATCGGATACCTTAATTGCCGATTCAGTTCCCCTTGGCACAGTTAGATACACTCCCGATAATGGTATTATAATGATGGGCCACAAATCACACACACTTAGCATCCCATGTCGCCTTATCATTCTGTTGATTGCCACCTTTTCTGTGATTACCCAAGCATCAGCCAATGATTTAGTGATTCTGCCCGGGGATGTATATATCGAAATAACCGAAGATACTGCGGGTTTTGACTTGTATATCAAGGCCAAAGAACACCTGGGTTCGGTACTGATAACGGAATCTTCGGCCGATCCGGGAAAGAAGTCAGATTCCTTTGCATTCAGAGCGCAAAGCTACAACCCCGTCAATGGGAATGAGCGAAGGATACTGAACGGAGAATTTCTCGACACAGGAGAAAAACTCTTCTTCTTAGTTGATTCAACTCCAGAATCCAATGAATTGCTAGGCTTTGCGTTCAAAATACATGTACCGTATCAGCTAGCCTATGGTTATCCATGGAGCAGACAGGGGAAGGTAGAGGTTGGCAGAGGCACTTGGCTGAATATTCGAACCTTTGAAAAACCCTTTGCTGATTATGAAGGCCCCTGGATGGACAATCCCTTTGTTTTGTCGATGAAGGAAATTCCATTGCCAACTGCCGTGGAAACTGAACCTGCAAGTGAAAATGAAGTCGGGGATATCCAAGAGGCGGTGGAGCTAATTGCCGAACTAATCAGTTCGAGTGGGGAAGAAGTGGACGTTGTAGTTGTTGTAGATGCCACTGATAGCATGGAGGACGATCTTGAATATGTCAAAGGCAATCTTGTTCCTCTGCTTAGAGACAAAATTGGAAATATCAAATCTTTTCGTATCGGATTGGTTCAATATCGTGACTACAAGGAGGCGTTTGTGACTCGTACATCGCCATTTGTACAAAGTCTGAATGAGTTCCAGAGAGAGTTGAATCGGATTTCAGCATTAGGTGGAAGAGATGTGCCGGAGGCTGTGGATGAAGGTATTTATGCTGGGTTAACCGAATACAACTGGTCTGCCCCGAAAAGAATGCTTATTCAATTGGGTGATGCTCCAGGGCACGAGGAGCCCCTTGGCGCGATAACCCCGGAGCTCGTAAAAAATGAAGCCTCGAAACTCGGGGTGTCAATATTTTCAATTCAGCTTCCGAACAGCCCGAAGAATCCATAGAATGCCTGGGAGTGGAATAAACTTTGCTTCCAGTGTGTCCACAAGTTTGTAAAGGTTCAAGCCTCCGGGGGCAATGAAACAAAATCACCACTACTGGATTAATAAAACAGATAGTCTCCCACAGCTAGAGTTTTCTCAGTACGCTTTCTCTCTCAATCAGCCGCCCCCCAATGACTATCTTGGCTGGCGGTAAATTCTTGTTTTCAATTCGAGTATTCAGGCGGCTCAAGGCGACACTGCCGATTTCTTGTTTAGATACAATTACACTAGTTAGCGGCGGTTCCAGCACCGCCGAGGCAGGAAGATCGTCAAATCCGATTATGGAGACATCCTCGGGAATCTGGTTTCCATTTTCCTTGAGTGCTTTGAGCACTCCGAACGCAATAGCATCATTGATGCAGAAGAGAGCTGAAGGGAGTTGGACGCCTTTGTTAAGAATTTTCTTCATATCTTTATAAGCCCCATCCATTGTTGAATCGACATCAAAAGAGAGCTTCTCATCATAGCTTTTCCCAAAGAACTCAAGACCTTCTCGAAAGGCCTTATCTCTCAACCAGAAATTCCGAGTTTGTACGCTGGATCGGACAATACCGATTTCATCGTGACCCTTGTCAATAAGATGCTCCAAAACCAAAAAAACAGAATCAGCGTTATTCATGTCGACAAAATCGAGAGGAACGTACTCGAGAAAGGTATCAAGAAATACGACCGGAATCGGACAATCCATGAACGCGAGGACATCGCCACGGCCCAGTTCGGTTCCAAGTATGATAGCTCCCGACAAGTAAGTTTGATCTTTGAGCCTGGCGATGATTTCGGCGGTGGGCGTTGCATGGAACGACTTAATCTCAACTTTGTAAGGAAGGGTTCTGGTTCTGAGAAGGATACCATCGATATAATCCGCAATAAAGACTTTGTGATCCTGATTCAATGTATGCCCATGCCGGACAATCTGGATAAACTGGATGGTGCCGCGATCAATCGGAATTGCAAAATTGCGTTGAAGGGGTTTATATCCGAGATTTTCAGCTATCTTGAGAATCTTACTGCGAGTCGCTTCACTGATACCTGGTTTGTTATTAAGCGCAAAGGATACGGTGGCGAGAGATACATTTGCTTCCTGAGCGATATCTTTCATTTTTACAGTCATGCTTCTTGAGGGAATCCTATTCCCATTGGATCAAAACTGTCAACTAAAAATTTTAATAATCGATAGCCAACTGTAATCTTCTATTGGGTTTTCTCATTAATATGGGACTATATTTTAGTGTAAATGACTGAAATCTCGACAACACTACACTCCTTATTGGCTCTTAGAGTGATTTGGAATTTCAAAGTTTCGGATCTTCTTGACAGATTTTTTGGACATGCTATAATGACTTTTACATTTTAGTTAAAACAAAAGGGAGGTTTTAATGAAAAAGCTAGGGTTTGTGGCTATAATTCTATCGCTGCTTGTCACGTTTGCTTATGCGGGGGGAACTGACGACAGCCATACCGACAGCTATACAATAGCAACGGTTGTCAAAATTGATGGAATCGCCTGGTTCGATCGAATGAGAGTGGGTGTTGAAGAATACGGTGAAGAAAATGGCTACGACACCTTTCTTCTCGGTCCTTCACAGGCTGATGCAGCCGAGCAGGTCCGCATAATAGAGGATTTAATAGCCGAAGGCGTTGACGCCATTTGTGTTGTTCCTTTTTCAGTGGAAGCTGTCGAACCGGTCCTCGCGAGAGCCAGGGAGGAAGGCATCGTAGTAGTAAGTCACGAGGCCTCCACACAGGAAAACGCGGATGCTATCATAGAAGCCTTTGACAATGCGGCTTATGGCGAGTTTCTAATGGAAAACCTTGCTCAACGCATGGGCGGAACCGGAACGTATGCCACTTTCGTAGGCAGTTTGCAGTCCAAGAGTCACAATGAATGGGTGGATGCCGCCGTCGCCTATCAAGAGGCCAATTATCCTGACATGGAACTAGTTCAAAACAAGATTGAGGAATTCGATGATTTCCAAATCGCCTACGAGAAAACTCTTGAGCTCCTTACCGCCTATCCGGAATTGGACGGCATACAGGGCAGTGCTATGACAACTGCTCCCGGCGCCGGTCTGGCCGTTGAGGAACGCGGGCTTCAAGACAAAGTATCCGTTGTTGGAACTAGTTTGGTTTCTGTTTCCGAACAGTATCTGGAGAGCGGCGCAACAGATATGATCGCCTTTTGGGACCCTGCGATGGCTGGTCGAGCTATGAACGAGATTGCCGTCCGTATCCTAAATGGCGAGAGCATCGATAACGGTGCGAACCTCGGTGTCACTGGATACAAAAGCATCATTCAGGATGCGGCCAAACCCAATTTGTACTATGGCTCGGCATGGGTAGGTGTAACCAAAGATAACATGAACCAATACGATTTCTAAATCTTGCTTTAGTCCTGTAGATCAATGGATCCTAAACGGACCCATTGATCTAACGAGGCATTTCCCCGAAGATATCGAAGACGTGAGTTAGAATGATTACTCCATTGGTTGAAGTTAAAAATATCCACAAACGCTTCTCCGGTGTCTATGCACTAAGCGATGTTTCTTTGAGTATTGCCCCCGGAGAAATCCGCTGTCTCGCTGGAGAGAACGGATGTGGAAAGTCCTCACTGATTAAAACCATCGCCGGCGTTTATCAACCTGATGAAGGACAGATTATCCTAAACGGTCAGATGTACGACAATCTCAGGCCCATTGATGCGATTCATGAAGGAATTCAGGTTATTTATCAAGATTTCTCCTTGTTCCCGAACTTAACAGTAGCAGAAAATCTCGCCATTAATTCTCAACTGGAGCAAGGCCGAAAACTGGTGAACTGGGCAGATATGGAGCGAACAGCCCAATCGGCTTTGGCGCATATCAAGGTAGATATACCACTGCGTTCAAGAGTAGAAACCCTTTCTGTAGCCAACAGGCAACTGGTGGCGATTGCCCGGGCTCTACTTCATAATGCGAAACTTGTTATTATGGATGAGCCGACAACTGCGCTGACTCACAATGAAGTCGATAGTCTATTCGAAGTTATTTCCGAGCTTAAATCCGAGGGCATTGCTACGTTGTTCGTTAGTCACAAACTCAGGGAAGTGCTGGATATCAGTGAAAAACTAACCATACTCCGCAATGGCCGCAAGGTATCAGAGGGTGAGACAAACGAATACGATGAAGCGAGTATCACCTATCATATGACTGGACGCCACATTTCTGGAAATCAGTTTACTTTCGATGCAACGAACGATGAAATCCCCCTTCTCTCCGTCGATAAGCTCGGACGAGAGGGAGCGTTCGAAAACGTTTCTTTCAACCTTTCCTCCGGAGAAATCATCGGGATTACCGGTTTACTTGGTTCCGGTCGGACTGAGGTTGCGCTTACTCTTTTCGGCATACACCCGGCAAATTCCGGGAGAATGCTAATTGATGGCAGGGAGGTGCTTATCGACTCGGTGGATGCGGCGCTGAAAGCTGGGATTGCATATGTACCGGAAGATCGTCTAATCGAAGGTTTATTCCTTGAACGCAGTATAGGAGACAACATCATTGTCAGTATTCTCGATCGCATTAAAAACCGTATGAAATTCATCGACTTCAAGAAAGCGTCGAGCATCATTGAGACTTGGATTGATACCCTTAAAATTGCCACTCCGAATTCTGAAAATCCTGCACAATCCCTTTCGGGGGGAAATCAGCAGCGGGTGGTTCTTGCCAAGTGGCTTGCCGCGGAATCCCGGATATTCATCCTCAATGGACCAACCGTTGGAGTCGATGTTGGCTCAAAACTGGAAATCCACACCAGACTTCGCGAACTCGCTTCGAATGGAGCAGGCATAATCATTATGAGCGATGATATGCCCGAAGTAGTCCAGAACTGCAATCGGGTCTTCGTGATGCATAAGGGGCAAATCATCCGGGAATATAAGGATGACTTTGTTGAAGATCAATTGATCTCCGAAATAGAAAACCTCAAATAGGTAGGTTCCGACTATGAGAAAACTGCTGAAAACACACGAGTCTTACATTGCGGTGATTCTTATTGTCTTTTCACTCATAGTGGGTATCATTAATCCGAAATTCTTCTCCATAGGAAACCTGTTCGGCCTACTGAAAAGCACGGTCGTTACTGGTATTTTTGCCTTGGGAGTTCTCCTTGTTCTGATATCCGGAGAAATAGATATTTCCTTTCCTGCTATCGGCGTGGTGTCGATGTACATCACGGGAACGGTCTTTGAAGCCATTGATTTCTCGGGTCCAACTATCCTGGCGTTTCTGTTTTCCGGCGGGATAGGAGTTTTGCTGGGGCTTATAAATGCTGCAGTTATCTCCACATTCCGCCTACCCACTTTGATTGTCAGTCTCGGAACTCTTAGCGCCTACAGCGGATTTGTTTTAACCTTCATTGATACGCGGATTATAAATCGGCTTTCTGAACCGGTGGTAGTTTACAGTAAGTTGGCATTCTTCCGGAGAACAATGGAATCGGGACAAATCGCCGAACTCCATTTCTCTTTCTTTGTTTACCTCGCATTGGCCGCTCTTACGGCGCTTATCTTACGATACACCATTATAGGCAGGGGAGTGTATGCCCTGGGGGGCGACCGCCAGGCCACAAAACGTGCGGGGTTCTCCATCAAAAAGATTGAATACTTCATTTACTGCTATGTTGGTTTACTCGCGGGTTTGGCGGGAATTATACACAGTGCTCATGTAAGGAATGCAAATCCCTTCGATCTTGTCGGTGGCGAGCTGAATGTTATCGCGGCTACAGTTTTAGGTGGCGCAATTATTGGAGGCGGTAGAGGAACGGTTCACGGAACTCTTCTGGGCGTTATGCTGATAACCGTTATAAACAACAGTCTGATTTTGATGGGCATCCCAAGTTATTGGCAACGTTTTACGACGGGTTTCGTTTTGCTAATTGCCGTTGCCATCCCTCAAATTGGAAGTGTGAAATCGATTAGAACCCCAAGGAGAGTGAGAAGTTGAAAATCCTATCCAATTCGCCTATCAAACTTCCGAAAACCAAAGACAATAATTTGAATCGCCTCATCATCATTTCTATTGTGATATTCGTACTGATGGCCATCCTTAATCCCGGCAAGTTCATCACAATGAGGAACTTCCGTTCCATGTCATATTCTTTCCCGGAACTGGGATTGCTTTCTCTTGGACTAACCATTTGTATGATTACCGGAGGAATCGATCTGTCCATTGTGGGCACGGCTAATCTGACGAGTATTCTAGCTGCCAAGTTAATGGTGGAAGCTATGCCGGAGAATCCCACTTCAGCCATCATTGCTCTCTATATCTTTCTGGCGGTGGGTGTCGCCTTCATCTTTGGTATCATAGCCGGTCTTATCAATGGGTACCTGGTGTCGACATTTCATATTCATCCTGTCCTGGTTACTCTCGGAACTTGGCAGGTTTTTTCTGGTATCGCAATCATCATAACCAGGGGTTATGCGATTCCCAATCTTCCCAAACCCTTTCTGTTCGTCGGAAATGGACGATTTCTGGGTTTAGCAATGCCGCTGTATATTTTCTTAGCACTCGCCATCGTAGTCGCAGTGTTGCTAAGGAAGACTCAATTCGGCCGGAGTATCTACTTTATCGGCACCAATGCTACTGCTGCACGATTTGCCGGGATTCGAGTTCGAAAAATGCTCATGCGTGCATATGTAAGCAGTGCTTTACTGGCTTCCACGGCCGGTCTTTTGATGATTTCCCGCACGAATCAGGCGAAGGCCGATTACGGTAGAAGCTATATTCTTCAAGCGGTGTTGGTGAATCTCTTAGCGGGCGTAAATTGGCACGGAGGATTTGGACGGGTAATCGGAGTTGCCATCGCCGTTGTGACTCTGCAATTCCTGTCTAGCGGTTTCAATATGCTGCGATTTAACAATTTTGCTCGGGATTTTACTTGGGGCGTATTTCTGATTTCAATTATGATTTTTAATCATCTTATGAACGAACGTAAAAACAGGCTTGAAGCCGATATCGCAGGTGCGAAATCGGTCGAATAGCTATGAGGAGAAAACAATGAAAAAATTCCTGAATCAACCTGAAGCCTTTGTTGATGAGATGCTAGAAGGCATCCTGGAAGCTCATTCCGATCAGTTGAAGTCCGTTGCCGATGATGTGCGTTGTATCGTCAGATCCGACATCTCAAAAAACGGTAAGGTTGGCCTAGCCACCGGCGGTGGTTCCGGCCACTTACCACTGTTCCTTGGTTACGTCGGTAAGGGCATGCTTGATGGTTGCTCCGTAGGAGGAGTTTTCCAAAGCCCCAGTTCCGATCGGATGCTGGAAGTTACAAAGGCCATCGATACAGGCAAGGGGGTTCTCTACATCTATGGTAACTACGGCGGAGATGTAATGAATTTCGACATGGCCAGCGAGATGGCCGCCATGGAAAACATCCAGGTTGTATCCTATGCAGCCGGAGAAGATGTTGCCAGCGCTCCCAAAGGTGAGGAAGCCAAACGGCGTGGTGTCGCGGGTATTTTTTACGTCTATAAATGCGCCGGTGCCAAAGCCGAAGAAGGAGCTAATCTCGACGAGGTGAGAAGAATCGCCGAAAAAGCGGGGGATGCAGTTCGAACCATGGGCGTCGCTATTTCTCCAGTCGTTGTTCCCGAAGTGGGTAAGCCGTCGTTCATTATCGGTGACGATGAAATGGAAATCGGAATGGGTATTCATGGCGAGCCGGGTATCCGACGTGGAAAGCTGCTTTCCGCCAACGATGTTGTTCGAGAGATGTTGGACAAACTCCTGCCAGATCTTCCCTATATATCGGGAGATGAAGTTTCGGTTTTAGTGAACGGTCTTGGAGCGACACCGAAGGAAGAACTTTATGTGGCTTATCGCAAGGTGGCAGAAATTCTGAGAAGGAAAGGCATTTCGGTGTTTAAGGTGTACGTTGGTGAATTTGCCACATCCCTGGAGATGGCCGGTTTTTCCATCTCTGTTTTCAAACTTGACGATGAACTGAAATCACTGCTGGCTGCGCCTGCCAGAACGCCCTTCTTCGAACAGTTCCAGCTTGAGGTGTAGTGATTGATGGATGCCTCTACTGCTAAAAAAGCCATCGACTGTATCCGGAAACTGATGGAGGAAAACCGGGATTTCCTGATAGAACTGGACAGTATAATAGGAGATGGGGATCTAGGCCTAACCATGACCATGGCCTTCAATACTGCTGACGACAAGATGAAAAACCTAGAGGAATCCGATATCGGTCAGTTATTCTTCAAAACCGGCATGGAGATTGCCAAAGCCGCACCTTCCACTATGGGTACCCTTGTTGCAACTGGATTTATGAGAGGGGGTATGGCTCTTAAGGGCAAAATCGAACTGTTTCCTGCTGACATGGCTTTGTTCTTTCGAGCCTTTGCCGATGCTTTGATAGACCGTGGAAAGAGCAAGCCGGGAGAGAAGTCCATTATCGATGTTATCGATCCTGCAGCCACGGCCATGGAGGGGTCTACCGACGATTGGAATACCCTGGCAGACGCGGGTATCGCTGCCGCACGAAGCGGTTTGGAGAATACCAAGATGATGATGGCTAGACATGGGCGGGCCGCTTACTACCAGGAGAAGTCAATCGGTAAGCAGGACCCCGGTGGAACCGCTGGATTGTTCATCGTCGAAGGAATGCTGAAAGCCTTCAAATCAGAGAAATGAAAAAAACCAACACTGTCCTCATTGCCTCCCATGAAGTCTCTCTTTATCGAGTCGACATGCCCCGTAATTTACATCTACCTATTATCAGTGTTCTGAAATAAGCAATGTCCGTGCTGCAAGGTTGGCAGGAGAGGCTGATAAAGAATAAAAATGACTGTTTGCATCCCGGTGGTCGAATTCAGTATTATCCACCTTCTGGTCAAAAATCTGAGTTGCTACCATGAGGAGCGTTCTCCTATACTGTAAAAAGGAAAGTTGATACTTCCCAATGCTTTGCCGATTTCAACCCTTACGTAATTTTCGAGGATGTCAGATTAGCCTCGTACATACGGGAAATCTACTGGTCCGATTGAGTCTTCTGACTTGTTAGGAGAGATTATGAGAGAATACGTTCGAGAAATCGAAAGTCTGCCCAAATCCCACCGGATTGAGCGTCTGAAAAAAGACATGCTGGCCGAAACCCGTTACGTCTCCATGGATCAGGCACGAATTATCACCCGGGTTTATCGGGAAACCGAGGGAGAACCCGTCAATATCCGCCGGGCGAAGTCCCTGGCCGCCGCACTGCGGGAAATGCCGATTCGTATCGATCCGGGAGAACTCATCGTCGGCAACCGAACTTCCGGCGTTCGCGCCGGCGTCGTGTTCCCGGAAGGAGGTATCTCCTGGGTGAACAAAGAATTGGAAACCCTGCCCTCCCGTCCTCAAGACCGATTTGAAGTTCATTCCGAAGATATTCCCTACTTCCGAAACGAGTTGTTTCCCTATTGGAACGGGAAAACTCTGGAAGACGCAGTAAATGCCGAAATCGGTGAGCAGGCAGCCCTGATTGCCCGAGTGGTGAAGATTAACCAGAAAGATCATGCTCAAGGACATATTTGTCCCAACGTTGAGAAGTGGCTGCGTATGGGACCCGCGGGAATTCTGGAGGAGATTCGAGCTGCGGCGGCGAAGAACGGTGATTCGAATCGCTTCTTCGAGGGCGTGGCTCTAACCCTTGAAGGTGCAATGAACTTCATGGGACGTTATGGGAAACTGGCCCTGGAAATGGCCCGGGAGAACCCGAATTTCGCCGATGAACTCCGGGACATCTCACGCATTTGCTCGGCACTGACAACCCGCCCTCCTGAACACTTCCATGAGGCTCTTCAAGCCCTGTGGTTCCTCTTCGTTACCCTTCATATGGAATCCAATGCATCTTCGTTCTCCCCGGGCAGGATGGATCAATATTTGATGCCATACTTCGGGAGAGATATCGCCCGGGGAGCGCTTGATTTCCCCAGGGCTTTGGAACTTATTGAGGCTCTCTGGCTGAAATTCAATCAAATCGTCTATCTGCGAAGCACCAGCGGGGCCAGGTATTTTGCGGGATTCCCCATCGGTTTCAATGTGGCTTTAGGCGGTCAGAATGCCGACGGCAGCGATGCGTCCAACCCATTATCCTTCTTGTTCCTGAAAGCTCAGGAGCATCTCGAACTGCCCCAACCGAACCTCTCGGCGCGACTCTTCGAGCACAGTCCCGAAGACTTGCTGAATGTCTGTTCCCGTGTCATCGGCTGCGGGAGCGGTATGCCACAAATCTTCAATGACGAGGCAGTGATACCAGCTCTTCGGGGGGTGGGAATTGCCGAGTCGGACGCCTGGAATTACACCATCGTCGGCTGTGTGGAACTCACTACTTCAGGCAACAGTCTGGGTTGGAGCGATGCGGCGATGTTCAACCTGGTGAAGGCTCTGGAACTAACCCTCACCGGTGGAATCGATTTATTGGATGGAAGCAAATCCGGATTAAATTTGGGAACTTTGGAGAATTATGGCTCCTTTGAAGAGTTGGAAGAGGCTTTCCGGAAGCAAATCGATCATTTCATCAACCTGATGATACCCCTATGCCATGCCGTGGATCGCATTCACGGCGAGATTGTTCAGTCTCCATTTCTTTCCTCGGTAATCGACAACTGCATCGACGCGGGCGTGGATGTAACCAATGGGGGTGCCCAATACAATCTATCGGGAATTCAGGCTATACAGCCTGCCAATATCGCCGACAGCCTGGCAGCCTTGAAAACCCTGGTGTATGACGACAGAAAGGTGGAGGCTTCAGTTCTTCTCAATGCCATACGAGATAACTTCGAAGGGCAGGAAATACTCCGGCAGCGGTTGTTGAACAAAGCCGCAAAATATGGGAACGACGTGGAGTGGGTGGACGAACTGGGACATAAATGGGTTCGGCATTTCGCAAAACGTCTGAAGGAGTTTTCCAATCGTCGGGGCGGTCCCTACCATACTGGACTGTACACTGTATCCGCTCATGTCCCAATGGGACAGAACGTCGGCGCCACTCCAGACGGGCGCCATGCCCGGACTCCTTTGGCCGACGGCGGTATATCAGCAGTCTACGGACGAGACAATTCAGGGCCGACAGCCCTGCTCCGTTCGGTATCTCGGATAGATTCGGCCCTCGGCAGCAACGGGACGCTGTTGAATATGAAGTTCTCACCCCAGCTCTTCAAAACCGAGGAAGGCATCCGGAAATTCTCGGCCATGCTGCGCGCCTTCGTCCGATTGAAAATCAGCCATGTTCAGTTCAATGTCTTCACCGAAGAGGATCTAAGGGCTGCCATCGAACAACCGGAAAAATTCCGAAACCTGACGGTCCGGGTGGCTGGCTATACGGCCTACTTCACCGAGCTGGCAGGTGATCTTCAAGAAGAAATCATCGCCAGAACCACCTATCTTGAAGCACTATGATATTCGGCACCATATTCGACGTTAAACGTTTTGCTCTACATGACGGAGATGGATTAAGAACCACCCTCTTCCTCAAAGGCTGTCCCCTCCATTGCCCCTGGTGCCAAAATCCCGAAGGAATCAGCCCGAAAATCCATTTGTGCTGGACACCGTCGAGATGCATACACTGCGGCATCTGCGTTTCCGTCTGCCCTCTCGGGGCCCTGTCCCGGAAAGAACCACAACTGGATATTCGGATCGACTTTCGGAAATGCGATAACAACGGGCTCTGCGTCGAGGAGTGTCCCAGCGCCGCCCTGTCCTTTGACGGCCGTCGTGTCTCCGCCGAAGAAATAGCCGGGGAAATCCTCCGAGATCGGGATTTCTTCGATGTCTCGGAAGGAGGTGTTACACTCAGCGGGGGGGAACCTCTGATGCAGCCATCCTTCGCGGCGGAAGTTTTGAGAATTTGCCGGGAAAATGGCGTTCACACGGCGGTGGAAACCACTGTCAGCGTTCCCCGTTCGGCAATTGATGCAGTGATAGATTATGTCGACCTTTTTCTCGTAGATCATAAATTCGCCGATCCGGAATCTCATAAGAACATTCTGGGAGCGGACAGGAAACCGATTCGGAGGAATCTGGAGTATCTCCTCTCCAGGGACGCCCGGGTCCGCATCCGAATTGCATTGATACCCGAATACACCGCAACTGAAGACAATCTTAGAGGCCTCGGGGACTATATCAGGAGCCTTGAGCCTGTCCAACCATCCGTGGAACTTCTGAACTTCAATCCTATGGCGGAAAACAAGTATCGGCTTTTCGGGCAGTCGTGGCCGATATCGCGAGACGCAGGGCGGTTCAGCCCCGAAGAAATTGATTATTTCGCCGATGTTCTCCGAAAAACCGGTGTGGAAAGAGTTGCAACATGAACAACTGGAAAGATGAGCTGAACCATTGCATTGAAGATGCTGAAATGGGACGGTCGGTTTTCATCACTCGGGTCCGGGATATGTTTGACAGCCTGGAGGGGGATTCCGACGGCGTATGCATAGTCATGCTACTGGAACTTGCAGGCGATATCGGATTTCGTTCCTTCTCCTTGTGGATTCCAGCTCCGAAGGCGCTGGATACCTCCGAACTGGACATGGTTCGGGAATACCTTTGCGCCACGGTATACAATATTCTCTCCACCTTCGGCAGTCGATCTCTCACTTTCCTGCGCCCCGGCAAAATCCCAAATCTGGATAATCTTCTTCGCGGAGTGATTGCTGAATTTCATCCCGAATCATCCAAGGCGGATCGGCGAGGCTACGGACGCTGCCTGAACGTTGCAGAGCGAATAACCGATGCCGTAGACCGCCGAAAACCCGGGAGCTCCCGATTCACCTTCCGACTTACCGAAATCAAATCAAGCCGGAAGCAATTCGGAACACCGCCGAAAAACAAACAACGCAGCGAGGATGAGTCCCTTGCTCACAAACTTAGAATTCTCCCACGAAAACTGAAGGGGAAGACTGTTCTCGGAATGGATATCGGCGGAAGCGACATCAAACTCGTCCTTTTCATGAACAGTCGAATCATCGCCTACAAAGAATACGATTGGTTCCCGGCTAAATTCATCCGAACACAGCAGCTCATTGATCCGATACTGCTCATGGCCCGGTGGGCCCGGGTTCGAGCGGCAGTGGAACGGATTCCCGAGGGAGCGGTTTGGAAGACAGCACTCGATAACCTATCCGCAGCAGGAAGTTCGGACGACGAGATTGAAAAGATGATTTCCCACGTAGAAGATGCTCTGGCAGGCAATCTGGAAGGTTTCGACGGAATCGGACTCTGTTTTCCAGATGTCGTGGTTCGAGATAAAATCGTTGGAGGGGAAGTCTATAAAACTCGGGGAATCCGGAACAATCCAGATATCGACTATGAACAGGACTTTGCTCAACTCACCAACCTCGACACCCGACTTGAAAAATACTGTCGACCAGGCGGTCGGGTTCGCAATATCAACGACGGCCCGATGGCGGCCTTCACGGCAGCGGTGGAATTGTCATTCTCCGGAGATGAAGGAATAAACGATGGAATACTCGCCCATACTCTCGGTACAGAGCTCGGCACAGGATGGTTGGACGAGAAAGGGAATCTGCCGGAAATTCCTCTGGAAGTGTACAACTACATCATCGATTTGGGATGTCGGCCAGAACGCCGTTTCCCAAGCGATGATTTGAGGAGCCTGAACAATTTCAATACCAAGATCGCCGGCACTCTGCAGAAATATACCAGTCAGAGCGGGGTTTTCCGACTGACGATGAAATACTTCCCCTCTCAGCGTCCCGATCTCCTTAGGGAATTGTATGACAAAGGATTTCTGAAAAATGGGATTGACGGGAGCATACATACAAGACAGGAACCCAGGGATATGCGTAAGGCGCTTCTGGAACATCTCATGGCTCTGCCGGAGCGAGAAGGCGAAGGCGTATGCCGGGATATTTTCAGGGAAATCGGCGAATACCTGGCGGTTATGTGGCAGGAGATCCGGTTCATCCTCAATCCTCGGGCAACCAACCGTGTGCTCTTCGGGCGGCTTGTGAAAAATCCCGTCTGTTTTCGCCTCATAGCGGAAGGTGCAGCCCGGATTGCGCCTGGAATGGAGCTGACGGCGGCAGATGAAGAATCGGCCTGGACACCAATAATGCGTCAGCTTCGGGATGATGGGCGATACACCGTGGCTCAGTTCGCTCAGGCAGTAGGGGCTGTGCATTTCGCAGTAGCGTAAAAAGCGTGTGATATCACTTCGATCCGACCAACCGCCGTTTCTACCTTAATCCGGCTGTCAGTTTCCAGTTCAGTTCAGAATTATCCACCTTTTTATCAGAATTAACAGTATTCTGCATCTGTAATCTGGAAGACAATTCAGTAACTATAACTCGCGTTACGCGAAAAAAGGAGTCTTTATGAAAAAGGTTTTTGCGGTTCTACTCTTCCTTAGCCTCGCTTCCACGGCGCTCTTGGCCAATGGCACTTCTGAAAAGGAAGACAAACTGGTTATTGGAGTCACTTTCATGTCTCTGCGCCATCCCTTCTTTCAGGAAATGAAAGTCGCGATGGAAGAAAAAGCCGAAAAGAGCAACATCATCCTGCGACTGACCGATGGTGACTTCGACGCCGGAATCCAGAGCAATCAGGTGAATGATTTCATCCAGCAAAAAGTTGACGGCATCATAATAAACCCCACTGATTCCAAGGCTCTCGGCCCCTCTGTTCAGAAGGCAATTGACGCCGGTATCCCGGTAGTGAGCGTGGACGTAGCTGTTGAAGGCGCCGACACTATCACCCACGTCGCTTCCGATAACTATAAAGGCGGAGAAATTGCCGGCGGCCTGATGACCGGGGCTCTCCAGGAACGGAACGTTGATTCGGGTACCGTCATCATCGTGGATCATGCGGGCGTCAGCTCCACCCAGGAACGCAATGCTGGATTTCAGAAAGTCATGAAAAAGAACTTTCCGAATATCACCATTGAAGTGTTCGATGCCGTTGGTCAGCGGGACAGGGGCATGGTGGTAGCCGAAGATGCAATGCAGCGATTCGGCGATGATTTAGTAGGTATCTTCGGCGTGAACGATGATACCTCCCTGGGTGCTTTGTCCGCCGTCGAACGAGCCGACATGCTGGATCAGATTTCCATTGTCGGTTATGATGCCGGTGACGAATCCCGGGCCGCCATTGAAGCCGGTAAGATAGTTGGTAACACCATTCAGTTCCCCTCCTTGATGGGAACTACGGCCATGCAGAATCTCGTCGATTATATTAATGGCGTGAGAACCGAGTTCCCGGATTTCATGCCTGTGGCCGTCGGTACCTATACCAAAGAGGGCGCCCAAATAACCGATTGATCAAACTTATCTAACAGCTCACAGGCCTCTTGACGTCAAAGTTGAGAGGCCTTCTAAATGAGGAGTCTATTGTGAAGGAATCCAGGAAACTACTGGCTGGTCGAATATCCAAAGCAAGCACGTTTCTGATATTTCTCGGCCTAAGTGCCGTTATCTTCATACTGACTGATCTCCTGAAAATCGGAAACAACAGCGATAAATGGATCTTCCTCGAATTGGGGAATATCCGGAACATCTTGAATCAGATATCCATTAACGCCATTATCGCCTTCGGCATGACCCTGGTAATCTTGGTGAACGGTATCGATTTGTCGGTAGGATCTATGGTAGCGGTTGCCGGTGTGACTCTGGGAGTATTCTTCATACAATTAGAGATTCCGCTTCTCATCTCCTATCTTCTGGTCCTCATCATCGGGGGATTGGTGGGTTTCTCCAACGGAATGGTGATCACCAAGATCAAGCTACCGCCTTTTATCGTTACTCTGGCTTCTTTCCAGATATTTCGGGGCCTGGCCTTTATTCTAGTAAATGGACAGGCCAAGTTCACCACCGACGAGAGCTTCAAGATTATCGGGAATCGCTTTCTTTTCGGGTTCATGCCAATTTCCATCCTGGCGATGCTGGCGATTTTCATTTTCTACCATCTCCTTCTGAGTCGAACTTCTCTTGGCCGTAAGATCTATCTCACTGGCGGTAACGAGGAAGCCGCCCGGTTCTCCGGGATTCGGATAGATTGGGTGAGAATTTCCGCTTACACGCTTACCGGAATTTCAGCTACCGTAAGCGGCATCCTTTTAGCTTCTCGATTGGGGTCCGGTTCTCCCAATGTCGGAGTTGGCTATGAACTGGACGCCATTGCTGCAACTGTGGTGGGTGGTACCAGTTTCACCGGAGGAATGGGCACCATCACAGGAACCCTCATAGGTGCCCTCATCCTGGGAGTCATCAGCAATGGTCTGAACCTCCTGGGGATATCACCGTTCTTCCAGCAGATTGTTCGAGGGCTCATCATCCTGAGCGCGGTCATCCTGGATAGCAGGAAGAGGTAGCGGATAATGTCAAATAAATACATCATGGAACTGAGAAATATTGAGAAGAACTTCCCGGGAGTAAAGGCCTTGGACAAGGTTAATCTTAAGCTCCGGAAACAATCCGTTCATGCACTTCTTGGGGAAAATGGCGCGGGAAAATCCACCTTGATGAAAATTCTATCAGGAGTATATTCCCTGGAAGAAGGAAATATACTTCTGGATGGGGAGAGCGTCGAATTCGCTAACATTCATCAGTCCCAGGAACAAGGAATCACCATTATACACCAGGAACTCAACCTCTGCTGGAACCTGACAGTTGCCGAAAATATCCTGCTTGGTCGGGAAAAACTTGGGCCACTGAACTACTACAAGCGAAGCGAAAACAGCGCCATAGTCAGGGGCATCCTCGAGCGATTGGGAGTAGACCATATCAATCCTGATGAAACGGTGAATAATCTTAGCATTGCCAATCAGCAAATGGTGGAAATCGCCAAGGCTATCTCGGTGAACTCCCGAATCTTGATAATGGACGAGCCCACATCTTCTCTTACCGAAAAGGAAGAGAAAATTCTCTTCCAGATTATCAGGAATATCCAGCAACAAGGAGTGTCCATCATCTACATCTCTCATAAATTGGACGAAATTTTTCATATCTGCGACGAGGTTACTGTTATCCGGGACGGCCAGTGGATTGATACCTCCTCAATCGAAAAAATCACGAAGGAGAAAGTTATCGAACTGATGGTGGGACGTCCGCTCAATGCCGTCTATCCCGAGCGAAAATCCGACTTTTCGAAGAATCCCGTGATTTTGGATGTCAGGGGATTGAGCAAGACTGGACTCATATCAGATATCAACTTCCAGATTCGGGCCGGGGAAATCCTCGGAGTTTCGGGACTAGTGGGAGCCGGGCGTTCGGAAATGGCGAAGACCTTGTTCGGTCGTTTTCGGAAGGACGGAGGGCAGGTGTTTATCCACGGTGAGGAGATAGATATTAAATCCCCTGTCGACGCCATCAAGGCGGGGATGGCTTTCGTTACTGAAAACCGAAAAATCGAAGGCCTTACCCTCGGTCTTTCAGTGAAAGACAACATCATGTCTTCGAATCTCGATCTGGTTCGGAAATTCCTGGGATTCATCGACACCACCCTGGAGAATGCTATCGCCACCGATGGAGTGAATAAACTCAATGTGAAAACCCCCAGCTTGAAAACCCCTGTCCAGAACTTGAGCGGAGGTAATCAACAGAAGGTGATTACCTCCCGATGGCTAGTTCAGGATGTCAAAGCATTGATTCTCGACGAACCAACCCGGGGTATTGATGTCGGCACCAAGAAGGCTATTTACGACATTATGCGAAATCTGTCAGAGTCGGGAATCGCCATTCTCATGATTTCATCGGAACTTCCGGAAATTTTGGGAATGAGTGATAGAATCGCTGTAATGAAGGGCGGCCGGATTCTCGACATCCTGGATTCCTCAGAGGCATCCCAGGAAAAAATTATTACCCTGGTTACGGAAGGTTAGGAAATGAGCAGAACATCGAAACGATTCCACATCCCGGGTCCTTATCTCATCGTCATAGGAATGGTGGTAGTCCTGTTCCTGCTGGTGGACATTTTTAAAATCAACAACTACAGTGGTGAATTCCTATTCCTCAGTGTAGGAAACCTCCTGAACGTGATTAATCAAGCTGCCCTGTACGCCATCATCGGATTTGGAATGACTTGGGTAATCATCATTGCTGGGATCGACCTTTCGGTGGGATCTCTCATCGCTCTTTCGGGAGTTTTGCTGTCCATGTTCCTGGTGAATTGGGGTCTCCCGATTTGGCTGAGTATAGTCATGGTGTTGATCTTGGGATTGCTGATTGGTGGGCTTCACGGATATCTCATCGAGAGATTTGCCATACCGGCTTTCGTCGTCACCCTGGGAGGCATGATATTCTATCGAGGTTTCGCTCTTATGATCGTCGGCGGCGAGCCTATCTTCAACGACAATCCAGGCTTTTTGTTCATCGGGAACGGCTATCTTCTGGGAATCCCTTTCCCGATTTTTATCCTGGTGATAACTTTCGGCTTGTTCCACTACATCCTCCGCTATAGCCGATTCGGACTATTCATCTATGCGGTGGGTGGAAACGAAGAGGCGGCACGGCTTTCGGGTATCAACATCTACAAGGTGAAAGTTATCATTCATGGAATGTGCAGTATGGCCGCCATGATCAGCGGAATTATCCTGGCCTCGAGGCTTGGTTCTGGCCAACCCCTGGCGGGAAATACCTGGGAACTCTACGTAATCACCTCGGTGATTATCGGAGGCACCAGCCTGTCGGGCGGCATCGGATCCATCTCCTGGACTCTGGCCGGCGCTATTATTTTCGGGCTGATCAACAATGGGATGAACCTTCTGAACATCGTTCCATATTACCAATGGGTGATACGGGGCATTGTGATCCTTGCAGCAGTAGCCATCAAGGAAACCTCAGTCAAGAAACGCGCCCACGAGCACGGCACCCTCGTTGTCACCTAGTAATTGGAACTTCGAAAATGGTTCGGAGGAACTCCATATTGAGACTTGAAACGACGGGAAAAGTATTTGGGATCCTTATAGCCGATCAAGGTGGCAATTTGGTTTATAGCCATGTCTTCCCGTCCCAAAAGTTTCCAGGCGGCCTCCAGGCGAATTCTATCCAGGTAATTGATCGGCGTTGATCCGGTACGTTCCTTAAATTTTCGATTCAGATAGGATGAGCTGTAGTTCGCCAATCGGGCCAATTTCTCGATGCGGATTGTCTTCGCCATATTCTCGTGGAGGAAGTGGATAACTCGGCTGACAGGATCCTGGATATTCCAGCTCACGTCCAACTGCTGCTTGATGTAGTACATCAAAACCTGCAGTAGGTTGTCCAGAAGCTTGTATTTGTAGGTATAGTTTGTGAGAGATTGCCGATGGATTTCCACGAACAGCCATCTCAACCGGTTTTTAAGGTCGCTCAAGCGTCGAATTCGGTCCAATCCCGATGAATCGGGGAATTCAATCCAAAGGCAGATAATCTCTTGGTGATTGGAGAGATCGATTTTTTCCTTATGAGGAGTATGCTCGGGATATATCACGATATCGTATATCGAAAAAGTCAGGTCGTCGCTGTTACTGAAAATTCTCGCACCGCCTTCCATGAAGTAAATGATTTCCACGAAGGGGTGCTTATGCCAGTTGAAATTCCAGATATTGCTTTTCTCAGTGAAGCGTTTGCATGAAAGTAGTCTTACTCCCGAAAAGAATCCCTTTTTAAAAACAGAGTTCGGGGATAGAGAGGACATTGTTACAGCCTATCATGGAGTCTGATTTCAATAAATCGGCTAAATGTAAGATACCGGAATTGTTCCCGGAAAAACAGGAAAGATTCGCCGCGATTAAGCATACACTGCTCACGGCGTTTAAATAAAGATGCAGCCCTTCATCAAAATTCAGTTCACACCGGAACCTATGGTGAAATCAGACAAATTAAGATATCCTACTGCATATGAGAGTAAGTTTGGTACCTATGGTGCTGAGTATCACGATTCTATTCAGCACCTGCACGATTGAACAGAAACTGGTTCTAGGGAGTGAATACTCGGGGGTGTGGACCTTGGAGGGCAGGCTGATGTCTTTTGCTGGCGATGCGCTGGAAGACTTGGCAATCCTTGGAGGCTACGATAATTCGGACGCGTTTTATGATGAGGCGATATCGAAAACACTTGCCAGTTTGGGTGAACGCACAGATATAGAGAATTACAAGATTGAAAGGGTTGGAAAACATGGATGGATGGCCGATGCGGAGTTCAAAGATATTAAATCGCTTCTCGGAGATGCGGCCTTCGGTGGTATAGCAGACATCTACCAAAACGGTGATACTCATGTACTTAGTCTTAGGTTTAATCGTTCACGCGCCGCTGAACTTGAGAATCTGTTTCCAATGATAAAAGAACCTGCCTTCTCATTGCTTAATCCGGCATCAAGCGAGGGATTCAGCGAAGAAGAGTATACTACCGAAATACTGGGATTCACCTTCGGCGAGGAAAATTTACCGGCGTTACGGCGAGCGATGATGGTTTTGTCGATTACTGTATCCGGCACAGTGATAACGGTGGAGGGAGGTGAAAAATTGAGCGAGAACTCTGTCCGCTTTGAGGTGCCATTTACCCGCTTTTTGGTTCCTGAAAAGGAAATCTTCTGGCTAGTGAGCTGGATTGACTAACCCGATGTCTCTCCACTCCCACACGGCCTCGTTCAAGCTCTCATCTGCACTATTCGTCCCGTATTCGAAATTCCAGTACGAGGGGCAAATGATCGCTGTAGCCCTCTTCCTTGTCTGAATACCATCTCCTGGGCCTGCCCAGGGCATCTCCTATTATTTCTGGAGCGCCGGTCCGGCAAACTTCCAAGTTGAGCCCAGAACCATCGATTAATCCCCTGCTAATGAGAGCTCGATCGGGTCGATCCCAGTTATTCCGGTACCAGTAGGTTCCCGGCGCCCCAAGGGCGGGATCGGGGTTGGGATCGAAAAAAACAATATCGTCGCCTTGCAAACCCACTACTTCGCTTATCTCGCTGCGGAAAAGAGCCGCAGCAGGTTCGTTTGAGTTGGGCGGCCAGGGAGCGAGAGCAGCGGGTTTGATTTGTCCGTCACCAGGTGTGTTCAAATCGCCAATAATCAAGATTTTCGCTGATTCATTCTGACGCAGCAGCGGCTCAACCATATTTCGAACGATTGCAGCCTCTTTGAAGCGGGTGCCTTCTGTAATTTCGCGGCCATTATGGGGAGACTTCCAGTGAAGCGCAAAAACTTTTATCGCTCCACCCGGCGCATCAACGATGAAAGACAGCGCCGGCCTTAAGGGACGCGAATCGTAGAATCCGCAGTCTGCAACTTCGACGCTATGAATTGGATAACGGCTCAATATCCCACATCGAATAATACTATAACCGGGAATACCGAGCCTCCAGTGGTAACCCATACTTTTAAGATAACCATTAGCGAGTTCATCCAAAATTTCCGGCTTCTCCAATTCCTGCAATATCAGCAAATCGGCAGCTCCAGGAACACTGTTCCTTATTACTTCGGCTGTTCTGTCGAGTCGGCGCAGATAGAGCCGTTCGCTCCAGTTATCACTTCCCGGATCAAATTCGGGGTATTCGGTGTCGTCGTCGATGCCGTCAAAGAGATTCTGGACATTCCAGCTCATAACTGTCCATGTTTTTTCTCTCCGAGGCAGTGCACAACTGCTTGCTATCTGGGAAATAATCAGTATCAGGGCAATACTTCGACGTAAGATCACTATATCCTCACATAGCCTATAACTGCACTGTGAGGGCTTTGACTTGAACGAACTACTGACTTAGAGGTGAATTCTCGATAACATTCTTAGCGATGAAGAATCTGTGGCTGATAAAAATTGGAGAGATTGCGCTGAAAAAGGGAAATAGAGGATTCTTTGAACGGATTTTGGAAAGAAACATCAGGAAGAAGTTGTCAGAATTCTCGGCGGAGGAGGAGGGGGGGCAACAGAAAAATCAGCTCACGAAACGAACTGGACGCTATTACCTGGAGACTGCGATTCCCGACGAACAAGCATTGAAATTGCTTTCCCGCACGCCGGGCGTGGTTGGATTTGCTCGTGCATATAGGATTGGAAAATCGTTGGACGAACTCACTAAAACCTCCGTATTCATAGCGCGGGAATGCCTTGGGGCCGGTATTGGCACAAGCTTTAAAATCAAGGTGCGGCGGGCGGATAAGAGTTTGGCATTGGATAGCCAGGGATATGCGGCCGAACTGGGAGCACGAGTGCTAAGCGCCCTGCCGGAACTGAGCGTAGATGTACATAATCCGGATTTCATTATCGAGGTTGAATTGCGCGAATGGGCCTATGTGTATCAGGAACGGATGCCGGGAATTGGTGGCCTGCCGGTTGGCAGCGCTGGACGCGGCGTTTTGCTGCTCTCTGGCGGAATAGACTCACCGGTGGCTGGATACTTGATGGCCAAAAGAGGAATGCGGCTGAGCGCTGTTCACTTCCATACGCCGCCTTTCACCTCCGAAGAGGCCCATGACAAGGCAGTGAGACTGGCGGGATTGATTGCGCCATGGTGTGAGGGTATTTCACTTTACAGCGTACCGTTCACTGATTGCCAAGTGGCTATCAACAAAGGAGTAGACAAATCAGTTACAACCCTGCATTCCAGAGCGGCAATGATGCAAATTGCCCAACGCATCTTTATTACCAGTGGTAAGATGAGTGCGCTTATTACTGGAGAATCATTGGGGCAGGTTGCAAGCCAAACCCTTGAATGTCTAACCTATACCAACCAATCGGTTTCCACTCCGGTGTTTCGTCCCCTCATTAGCATGGATAAGGAGGAAATAATTGCACTGGCCCGCAAGATTGGAGTTTACGAAACAGCAATTGAGCCCTTTGACGATTGCTGTACACTCTTCAGTCCTGAACACCCCCTAACAAGGCCAAATCCAGCCACAGAACTTCACAATTACGGAAAAATAGAAGGACTGACGCAGTTAATTGAGGCGGCGGTTGAGGGTGCGGAAACCATTAGTTTTGACAGTTGGGGGCGACGCTGCGCTTAGGGTTTCAAGTTTAGAAAGCCTAGGCAGTGGCCTTCTTGTCCTCTGGTGCACTGGAGCTCAGTGTTTGGTCTGCTTTCGTTGAGTCGCTTTTTGTTTCTTTCAGGTTTTGCTTATTCGATCCATCAGTCGATACGGCCTCTGTTTTTCTCGCATCGTTCACATAAAAACCCGAACCTCTGAAGATTATACCCAGGCCGCCACCTATCAACCTTTGCAATCCTTCCTTGCCACAGTTTGGACACCGTGTCAGAGAGTCATCGGACATACGCTGAAAAGTTTCAAAACCGTGGCCGCATAAGCGACATTCATAATCATAGTTAGGCATAGCATGTGGAATATAACAAAAGGCCCGGAAAAAAGGCAAGCTGGTAAGCTCCTAGTTTTGCCGAATCGGTATACCTGACGCCGCAACCTCCCTTTTTATTTGCGCAATCGTATAATTGCCGTAGTGTACCATGCTCGCAATCAGGGCTGCGTCCGCTTTGCCAATACCAAGTACCTCGGCGATATGTTCGGGCTTCCCGGCACCTCCGGAGGCAACAACTGGAACTCCCACAGTCTCGCTAAGTATGCAAGTGGCATGTAATTCATACCCTTCCTGTGTGCCGTCGGTATCAATCGAATTCAACACGATTTCCCCAATACCCCTGTTTTCTGCCTCCTTCGCCCATTCAAGCATATCTCTTCCGGTTTTAACTCGCCCACCATCCACAAACACTCCGTAACCCGACGACTTTGATTCATCGGCGGCAACATCCATACCCAGGACAATGCACTGAGAACCATAACGGCTAGCCCCATCTTCAATAATCACCGGATTCCGAACCGCTGCTGAATTAACGCTAACTTTTTCCGCTCCGGCCATGATTACCTCACTCATATCGTCGACAGATGCGATGCCCCCACCCACACAAAATGGAATAAAAATACGCTCGGCAACCCTTCGCACCACATCAATCATAATCCCCCTCCTCTCAGATGAGGCTGTAATATCGTAAAAAACCAGTTCATCCACTCCCTGTCGATAATATCGTTCAGCCATTTCTACTGGATCGCCGACATCGGCATTCCCCTCGAATCTAATCCCCTTGGTGGTTTTACCATCCCTAACGTCCAAACAGATGATGATTCTCTTCTGGAACAACTAGACTATCCTCTCCACAAAATTCCGCAAGACTTGTAAACCTCTTGGTCCGCTCTTCTCAGGATGGAATTGAGTGGCCCAGATATTGTCCTTATGAATTGCGGCAGCGAAGGGAACCCCATATTCCGATCGTCCCGCAACCCAGGGTGAGTCTGTGCCATCGGCTAAACACAAGGGTAAATAATAGGAATGATCAAAATAAAATGAACTCTCCGGGGATACATCCTCAAACAGCAAGGAACTATCGTGAATAACAGTGTTCCAGCCAATCTGGGGTACTTTGAGGCCATCCGATGTCGAGAATCGTCTCACATCCCATGGAAGCAGTCCAAGCAAATCCGTATCGTGCTCCTCGGTATGGTTGGCGACAATTTGACAACCCAGGCAAATTCCCAGCAGGACCCGCCCGCTTGCGGCAAAATCACAGAGTGCTTCATCAAGATGAGTGGCTCTTAGGATATTCATAGCATGCCTGGCCTCGCCTACCCCGGGAAAAATCACCTTCTCCGATGCCGCAACAACCTTTGAATCCGAAGTAATTTTGAAACAGGCATCCAAGTGGCGCAGAGCCAACTCCACGCTCTTCAAGTTTCCCGATCCATAATCAATTACTGCTATCAAACCCCGTCACCTCCAAGGCAAAATCAAAGCTCAAAAAAATCTCCAATAAATCAACAGGAATCGAGGGATGGTTTATGATAACTTCCGACTCTCGTGCTTCTATATCCAACCCCGCAAGAAACTCTGGAAATCCGGAAGCCTCACCAATTCGCGATGCAAGACTCAATCGCATAGCAAGAGCCAAGGATTTTGCAAATTGCGGATTTAGCGGCTGGATAGACATGTCGAGCGAATAGGCATCGTCGCCGACTTTGCTAAAAGCTCCGCCAACCAAATCCACAATTACATCTCCGGCGAAATTTCTCACCGGAACAGTGGGCAAAAAACTGTGAATCAGATCGGGATCGGACAGCCAAAACGCTAAATCCGTGCCTTCGGTAGTAATCCCAACTGATGCTATTTCCATATTCTTCGAAGCAGTACTGAGGCGAACTAACATTGAATCCAGCTTGCCGGAGGAAATAATCAATTCCCTCCTCGAAATAACCATAAGCTGCAAACCAGCAGGGCCAAACCATCGATTACAGCCCGTTTTCACCCATTCTTCCCCCAGCACCTCTCCAAACAGTGCCTTAGGCCAATTTCCAATCGCAACTATGTGAAATGGAACCCTCTTAGTTCGCTTTCCCTCAGTCGATGAATCAATCTCCAGACCAATGGTTAGATGTTCCATGCGCTCACTGGCATCCGACAGGTTTCTTGGGTCGATCCCAAATTGAAGCATAAGAGTGTTCACTAAAGACTCATTCCCCGGAACAGCAATCTTCATAATGAAGTTCGATTCCGTGGGCAAACTATCGGCAATGCTCGAATAGGTAATTTCCGGCAAGGTGCGACAGGAAAGAACTAAGAAAACCAGAGCCGGAATCCAGAATCCCTTCAAGCAAGTGGGTTCAGATTTTGTTGGAAATAGAGACTCGCACACTTAAATCTCCCGTTTGGATTTCGGTTGAATTGGGATCGGACTTTGGAATAGGAAGCCACCGAATAGAATCAGCCAGAATTTCGCCGCAGATATGGCTATGATGCACCGCCGCCGCTTCTCTAATCTCATCTGGTCCGTCCGCAATAACCGAAATTCTGTCTGTAACATTGAAACCACCATTCTTACGCAGATTTTGTATACCACGAATCATGTCTCTTACCAGACCCTCGGCCAAAAGTTCCGGTGTTATTGCTGGGTTTAGCGCTACTGTAAGCGATCCCTCGTTCATCACCTTCAAATCCGTTTTCTCAGAACGTCGAATTTCCACGGAATCGGCGTCAATCTCAAGCTGCTTCACGCCGTCGTTTTGATACTCCAAACGCAAGGTATGTCCATCCATCAGGCTCCTGATTTTAGCGGAATCCAGTTTCTCAATCTGCGTTGCGACAGCCTTCATGCCTCTCCCCAGCTTCTTTCCGAGAGTCTTGAAATTCGCCTTGGCAGAGTATTCAATCAATTCTTCCTCGTTATCGCTAAACAGCACCTCTTTCACGTTTAGCTCCTCCGTAAGAAGCTCCCTCATTCCCTCCAGTGCTGCTCTCTCCGCACTCACTCGAGTTGCAATATGAAAGCTTTGCAGCGGTTGACGAATCTTCAGTTCATACTTGTTTCTCAGTGCTCTGCCGAGATTGACAGCCCGCCGAATAACGCTCATCCTGATTCCAAGTTCTTCGTCTATGGCAAAATCCGAAAGTTCGGGCCAGTCACAGAGATGAACGGACTCGGGGTCGTTCTCCTCCCGAAGATTTCTATAAATCTCCTCAGTAATAAAGGGCATGAAGGGTGCTGTAACCTTTGCAAGGTTAATCAAAGCTGTACGCAAAGTCGCATAGGCCTCCCGCTTATCCATATCCATCCTATTTCCCTCATTACTTCTCCAGAACCTGCGTCTGGAACGCCGGATATACCAGTTGTTAAGCATGTCAATGAAGGCCAAAATCGGTTCGACAGCCCTTTGAATATCATACGCATCTAGATGCCTTGCAACTCCACTAATCAGTAAACCGGTTTCAGAGAGCAGCCATCTATCAAGCAGAGCGATAGAATTTCTGGACGCTGAAGTTGGTTGAACCCCATCAATATTGGCATATGTAACATAAAAACTATATGCGTTCCAAAGGGGCAGCATCACACCCTTTAACACTTCACGAACACCCTCATCAGAATACCTTAAGCCCCCCGCTCTCACAACTGCCGAATTCATCAGGAAAAGGCGCAAAGCATCAGCGCCATATTTATCAATAACTTCGCCAGGGTCGGTGTAATTTTTCAGGCTCTTCGACATCTTCTTTCCGTCTTCCGAGAGCACCAAGCCATTAACCACAACATTTAGATAGGCTGAAGTTCCAAAAAGTGCCACCCCAAGCACCATCAGCGTGTAAAACCAACCACGCGTTTGATCAAGACCCTCACAGATAAAATCGCAAGGAAAATGCTCCTCAAACCACTTTTTGTTTTCAAACGGGTAATGAACTTGAGCATAAGGCATAGCGCCTGATTCAAACCAGCAATCAAGTACTTCCGGAATACGTCTCATCATTCCCCCACAGACGCAGGCCCAACTCAGTCGGTCGATATAATGCTTGTGCAAATCCCCCCCCTCTTCCCGATGAGCCTTGGCTTTGGCATATCCAATCTTCCCGTATAATTCCTCTCTGCTTCCCAGACATTCCCTCGCGCCACAAGTATCACATTCCCAAAATGGCAGCGGATTACCCCAATACCTGTTGCGACTGATGGCCCAGTCTTTCGCATTCTCCAACCACTTCCCGAAACGGCCCGACTTCAAATAACTTGGATTCCAGTTCACCTTATCATTCGAAGCCAGCATCACGGGTTTTATCTTCTGAATATCGACGAACCAGGAATCGACAGCTTTGTAGATGAGAGGGCTCTCGCAGCGCCAGCAGTGTGGATACGAGTGTAACACCTGATCGTGCTTAAACAGTTTCTCATCTCGTATAAGCCGACTGATTATCTCTTTGTCGCAATCCTTCACAAATTGGCCCTCATACTCCGGAATTTCAGCAGTAAACCTGCCCTCATCGTCCACGGGGCATACGATAGGGATTCCCGCATCCTTGAAAATCTCATAGTCGTCTTCACCAAAACCAGGCGCCGTATGCACTATGCCAGTCCCCTCCTCGGTTGACACATGGCTCCCCACAAAAATCCGAAATACACCTTTATTCCCAAGGTTGCCGAAATACGGAAAGATTGGTTCATAGGTCATATCCCTAAGTTCAAAACCCTTCCTTTTCCATAGCGGGGAGTAATCCCCATCAAAGTATTCACCAAGGCGTGCCTCAGCCAGGATATAAGCCGCTCCCTTACTCTCAACCTTGACATAGTCAATGTCCGGTCCCACCGATAAACCAAGATTGCTGATCAAAGTCCATGGAGTGGTTGTCCAAGCAAGAAACCAGGTATTCTCAGCCGAGGTATCGCGAAATTTCACGGTAATCGCGGGATCGTGCACATCCTTGTAGCCGCCCAAATTGAGTTCGTGATTTGACAGCGGAGTGGAACACCTGGGGCAAGTGGGTAATATGTAATGTCCCTTATATATCAAACCCTTCTCCCAAAGCGATTTCACAACCCACCAGATGGATTCCATGTAACTCGGATTCATGGTTTTATAATCGTGGTCAAAATCAACCCAGCGCCCGGAACGAGTCATTATTTTTCGCCACTCTTCGGTGTACCTCAAAACAATGGAGCGGCATGCCTCGTTAAATTTTTCAGCACCGAACTTCTCGATTTCCCTCTTACCTGAGATGCCCAGTTCTTTCTCCATCTCGTACTCGACAGGCAAACCATGGCAGTCCCAGCCGAATCTACGCTCAACTCTCTTGCCCATCATGGTTACATATCGGGGTATGATATCCTTCACCGTGCCCGGCACAAAGTGCCCAAAATGCGGAACCCCGGTCGCAAATGGTGGTCCATCATAAAAAACGAATTCTTCCGCATCGGCGCGGGATTCGATTGATTTCTCGAATATTCGCCTCTCCTTCCAAAACTTGAGAATCCCTTCCTCCATTCGCGGAAAGTCAATCTTTGAATCTACCGGATTATACATAACAGGCTCCCACTTAAATTGTCCCGCCGGGCAGCAGTTCTCATTCCAAAAACGCTATACAAAATACTGCATTGCATATCCTCGTGCAAGATGAGGCATTATCCAAATCTAACAGCACCGTAAAACCAACCCCCTCGCCAAAAACAAGCAATCGGAGTATTGTTCTTTCTTAAGATGGAAATAGTTATGGTGAAAAAGATTCTCCAAGACGGATCGCCATGCAACAAATGCGCTCAGGCCGAAAGCATACTTCGAAAACGAGGTTACTGGAATCAAATCGACAGGGTAGTATACACCAGGGACGGCGAAGAGAATTCCGAGGGCGTGAAATTAGCGCAGAAACACAATGTCAAAATTGCTCCCTTCTTCATCGTAAATGAAAACAACGAATCGCCACGAGTTTATACCCGTCTGTTTGAATTCATAAACAAGGAACTAGCCCAAGCGCCTCACCAGTCCAACCAGCAAAACGTTCGAAACAACCAGGATGCTCAATTCGAATCCAATACTGGCTCAGACTTCGAAAAATCGGCAAGTGGAAGAATCCAAATAGCCGACATTGAGTCTGCCAATCGAGAGTATGCAACCCTGAGTCCCCCGGAAATATTGACCCATGCCCAAAGCGATTTTGGCAAAAAACTGGCTTTGGCTTTCAGCGGTGCTGAAGATGTCGTCCTAATAGATATGGCCTGCAGGAACAATTTATTATTTACCGCCTTCTGTCTGGATACCGGTCGCCTCCACCCGGAGACATACTTTTTCATCGAAAAAGTACGAAATCACTACAAACTCACTCTTGAAGTATTTACCCCCTCTCCCACGCTACTCCAACCCTTCCTCAGGGAAAAAGGCATCAACAGCTTTTATCAGAATGGTCATGCCGAATGCTGTGGAATCAGAAAAATCGAACCTCTAAGCCGAGCGCTCAAAAATTATGAATCCTGGGCCACAGGATTAAGACGAGACCAAAGTCCAGCGACACGAAGCTATTTGAAATACATCGAAATTGACCAGCGTAATAGAAATCTCAACGGGGAGCCGCTGATAAAAATAAATCCATTACTCGATTGGAGCTCCAAGCAGGTGTGGGACTATATTAGGACCAACAAGATACCCTACAATCCGCTTCACGATGCCGGCTTCCGTTCAATCGGCTGTCAACCATGCACACGCCCTCTAAGACCCGGAGAACACGAGCGAGCTGCCAGGTGGTGGTGGGAAAATGAAACAAAACGCGAATGTGGTATACACTTTTAGCTGCAACCGCGTCCAATCCACATCAACAACTCGCCGACAGACATAGCCTAACTCCCAACAGCTGGCGTTTTCAATTCCAACCACCTCTTCTCTTCAACCGATAAGAAGGGACCCAAACTATCACGCACCCTCCGATGATAATCATCGATCCAAGCCGTCTCATCATCACTTAGCATACCAGTATCTACAAGATTCAACTCATAAGGTGCAAGCGTAAGGGTTTCGAAGCCAAAGAATACCCCGAAATCACCATCAAAAAGCTTACGGCAAAGCAATAAATTTTCGATCCTGACACCTCCAAAGTTCTCCCTGTAAACACCCGGTTCATTTGAAACAATCATGCCAAGCTCAAGCGGCACATCCACAGCTTCTTGACTCAGCCTCTGCGGTCCTTCATGAACCCCTAGGCGATACCCTACCCCATGTCCCAAAGCATGCCCGCAATCCATACCCTCTGCCCAGAGTGCGGCCCTTCCCAAGGCGTCCACCTGGTATCCTCGCGCGCCTCTCGGGAACTGCGCCCGCGACACAGCGATATGCCCCTTAAGCACCAAGGTATAGTCTCGAATCTGCCCCAAATTCGGCTCACCCAATACAAAGGTACGAGTTACATCAGTGGTTCCCTCCTCCCACTGAGCCCCCGAATCCACCAGCAGTAACCTGGAATCAAGTCTCAACCGTTTATTTTCACCCCGCCCCACTTCGTAGTGTACCAGTGCTGAATTCGCCCCATAAGCCACAATCGGAGCGAAGCTATTCCCGCGAAAACCCTCCAACTCCGCCCGCTTTGCATTGAGCAGCTCCTTCACCACAATCTCTGTCAGTTCTTTCCCCTCGCAAAGAGCGTTCTCAAGCTCAATCATGAAACGTATCAGCGCAATTCCATCCTTTATCATTGCCCGACGAATCAGTGCCACCTCGACTTCATTCTTCCGAGACTTCATCATAACAACCGGATCGTTTCCAAATTTTGGAATAACCCCTGGCGCGAGCCGATCCAATACCGCTTGAGTGATATAGTGATGGTCCAGCAAAACTCTTGAACCCTTCCGCAGTCTCCCAAGGGCCGGAAAAAAATCCTCATAAGACGCTATTTCAATTTCATCCCGCTTCAGAGAAATCATCAATCGAGTCGGAAGCCGTTTTTTGTTCGTATACCAAACTCCTCTACCTTCCGAAAAAATGAAATAACCTACAGCAACCGGAACGTGTTGGATATCCTCACCACGGATATTCAATAGCCAGGCAATACAGTCCAAAACGACACCTATCCACGTGTTCGTCCCAGCGGCATTCAGTGCCGCGGTTAAGCGGGCGAGACGGGAAGAACGTGTTTCCCCTGCTACATCCAAATTCAATTCATAAACTTCAGAATTGGGTAGCAGCGGCCTCTCTTCCCATATCTCCCCAAGTAAATCAGTCCCCGCAACAATATCAACACAAGAATTTTTAAACGCTTTCCGCCACTCATCCATCTTCCTAAGCGTTACGGTGCACCCATCAATTCCCATCTTTCCCCCATCGCGAAGCTCCCCCAAAATCCAGTTGTGAATTCCGGGAACACCCTCCTTTCCAACTCGAAAAAGCTCGATGCCGCTGTCGGTCAACTGACTGGAAGCCTGAATCCAATAGCGAAAATCCGTCCAAAGGCCGGCCTTGTCTCTCGTAATGCCAAGCAATCCGGCGCTCCCGGTAAATCCACTAATCCACTCTCTACTCTGCCACCTCTCCGGGGGGCACTCAGAAAGATGAGGATCCATACCCGTAATTACATATGCATCCAAACCTGAACGCCGCATAGCAGCCCGAAGTAATTCCAACCTTTCTTGAACCATCAACATACCTCCGGAATCCAGCTCAAATTGAGCCTTGGGTGTATTTTCCTGCTAGTAAGCAAGAATCCTGAGTTTGCCCACGGGCACATCTTCCTTCCGGTTGAGGCTCCTGCGCAACATCCATCTTCCAGCTGGAAAAAACCATTTGAACAACTATTCGGCTAAACGCTATTCACCTGGACAGGCCACCAGATGCCACAACAAAGCAGTCGACTGATTTTCTCGCGAAGTTCATCAGAAGCACTTTTCTGTTCGTTAGAAAACCTGCCTTTGTATATTGAGTACTCAAACAGCATGCGTTCGCTGACGACGCCGTGCTTGGCTTCCGAATTCCAACCGCTACATAGTTCAATGCCGGAACCTTACCTCAAAACCGAACCCATTACTGATATACTGCACTGGAAGGCAGCAAGTCTCCGCATACCATGGCAAACATCTCCCAATTCAAGGTTCTCCGGCTTTATCGCCCCCCATCTTTTGGTAGAACTATTACTCCCATATAAAAAAAGTATCAAGCTTCGTTCGCATACGCCGAATATTAAGGAGAGGCAAGGATGTCTGTCATTTTCACCCTCCCGAGATAGGCATCCAACCCTCAACTTCCGAATAGTTTTGCAACATAGTTGCGCGCAAATTCAATCCGAACAGCAGTCAATCAACCCTTTCAAGCAAAACTAAGGCAACATATCACTGGCTACTGACAACAAGACTCAAATACAATATACATTGATTCTGTCTAAAACGGATGCTGGCATAATGAGTGAAACCAAAATTGGAATCGGAGACATAGGAATTTACGTTCCAAAACTCCAGATGGATGTAAATTCACTAATTGAGGCACGCGCTCAAGCGCAGCCTCAGTTAAATCGTGTAATGAGGAGAGCCGCGAAAAAAACCGGCCAGGTTTCCTTCCGTTTCCCCGCTCCCTGGGAAGACACCGCAACACTCGCGGCAAACGCCGCCTCCGAAACCCTTGAACGTCTATCACCGAAGCTGCAGGAGAAGATTAGATATATCCTGGTGGGTACCGAAACGGCTATCGATCTTGCAAAACCAGTGGCTTCATATGTTCACGGTATGCTCAAAAAAGCAGGTTACACCCTAGGCAACGCTCTGAGCACCTACGATACCAAACATGCCTGTGCCGGAGGCACATCTGCACTCCTGTCAGCCGCATCAAACCTCAGCTGCTCCGGGAGCGCTCAAGAGCGTGGACTGGTGATATCCAGTGATATCGCTCGCTATGATGCCCCAAGTACGGCAGAATTCACTCAAGGTGCGGGATCCGTTGCGCTCATAGTGGAAAAAAATCCCAGACTCATGGAAATCAATCTCGAAACACAGGGATTCTTTTCATCAGATGTGGATGACTTCTTCAGACCCATAAACTCAGTTACGGCCAAGGTTAAAGGTCGCTATTCCATGAACTGCTATCAGAGCGCCCTAAAAGCGGCTTTTGAGGATTACTGCAATCGAGCCGAACGAAATCCCTCGGAATGCGTCGAGGAAATCGATTACATAGCCCTTCACGTACCCTTTCCCTCAATGCCCGAAATCGCTCTCCGAAATCTCCTAAGTGAGAGTTGCGGAAAGAGTGAAGCGGAAATTGAGCATTTCATACAGCGCTCCGGATTCACCGATGCCATGTATCTTTGCAGTACTTTTGGCAACCTGTACACCGCATCATTATACACCTATCTGGCTACCCTGTTGTATCAGGAACATCACAAAATCGGTGAGGAAATAATACACAAACGAGTACTAATAGCATCGTATGGCTCGGGAAACACAATGACAGTATTCTCTGGTACAATTTGCGAAAATGCGCCTGAGTTGATATCTCAATGGAGCATTGAAAAATGGAGAGACGGATCAAGAAACGCCAGTTTCGACGAGTATCTTGCTTGGTTATCCCTTCCAACAAGTATCGACGCACTGCGAGAACGATTGGAAACCCCGAATTCGAAAAAAGGGCTTTTCTATTTAAAAAGCCTCAGCGAGAACGGTTATCGAATCTACGATAGAGATTAATTATTGAAAAAAAACGAAATACAGAAAAGAAAACGACGACACCTCGATATCTGCCTCAACAAAGCTCTTGCAATCGAATCAGGGAACACGCGACTGGATGAAATATCAATACCACATAAGTCACTTCCCGAAATTGACAGCCGATCGATAACGACAAAATGTGATTTTCTCAATCATGTGCTCAAAATACCAGTGATGATTTCCTGCATGACCGGAGGCTCCGACGAAGGAAGAAAACTCAATCGAATATTGGCGAACGTAGCCTCTCAAGCTGGAATAGCACTCTGCACTGGCTCCATCAGAGTGATTTTGCACCACGAGGAAACCCGTTCACATTTCCAGTTGAAAGAATTCGCGCCGGATGTGCCGGTTCTTGCAAATATCGGTGTGGCGCAACTGCGTGAATATACCCCGAAGATATTGATGGAGGCAGTGAAGAGCATTGAGGCTGATGGGCTTTGCGTACATCTGAATGCATCCCAGGAATTTTTTCAGGAGCATGGTGAAAGGAACTTCAACGGATGGTATGAGGAATTCGAACGCCTGATGGAAAAGGCGGATATACCGGTATTGGTTAAGGAAATCGGCGCCGGAATACCTCCCGTCGAAGGACTCCGACTTTTGAAGCTTGGTGTTGCCTTCATTGACATTGCAGGGACCGGCGGCACTGACTGGGTTGCTATTGAAGGACATTGCAGCAATTCCGCAAAGCACAGCTTCAGCCATTTGCTTCAGAAACAGAACCCGTATGTATCAGCCGCCCATTCATTTCGAGATTGGGGGTATTCCACCGGCGAGCTGTTAATTGCCTATAGGCAAATCACTGAAACCGAAAGCAAATCCAGTAGGCTAATCAAGGGCAGAATAATCGCTTCGGGAGGTCTTCGAACGCCAAGAGACTTTGCGGTATCAATCGCTTGCGGTGCCCAAATAGCCGCCGCCGCTCTTCCATTCGTTAGGATCGCATCAGATACGGGTTCCGATGGCGTATTTGAATACCTCGCACAGATAACCAAAGGCATTCAGGCAGCACTCGCTCTTAGCGGATCAAAGAACCTGGACGAACTGAGGCGAAGCAAAATTCGAGTAACACCAAAATTGCACAACCTCGCCAAAAATTTAGTAAACGAAATTGACGAAAAGGAAAAAACAAATAGCAATGACTTCTTGGAAGAGCTTTCGTAAGGAACCAATACGAGGACGGAGAAAGACTATTTCATCCGGCATTCCCAGCCTAACGAGTGAACAAAGAACCGATTTCTCCTTTACCGGCTTCGATGAAAATCTCCTTGATGTATCCGAGGTGATGATAGAACAAGCCGTTGGTTACTTTGGCGTGCCCTTGGGATTAGCAGGTCCATTCACCATAGATGGCCGGGAAATCAGAATACCCATGGCCACAGAGGAACCTTCGGTTGTCGCGGCAGCATCGTTCGCGGGGAGGCTGCTCTCCAAACACGGTGGAATAAACACGCAAAGCACGGAGCCGGTTATGGTTGCACAGGTTTTTCTTGAGGGAAAACTGAACCCGTCATCTACTGAAAAAGTTCTAAACGCACGCAACAGCATCAAAGAACATCTGCAGAGAACGCTTGAATCAATGGAAAGCAGAGGTGGAGGATGGCGTGATATCAGCGCCCGCTGGATAGCTCCATCAAGAACACTCTCCGTAAACATTCAAATCGATGTTAGAGATTCCATGGGAGCGAACCTCTTAAACAGTGTCGCAGAGAAAGTAAGCCCAATACTGGAAAGGATTACAGGCGGAAAGGTGCTAATGGCAATTTTGTCCAACAAATCCTGGGACCGAACCGCCTCGGCTCGTTTGAGCATTCCCATCGATGAATTCGGGGGCGCGGGCTTCAATGGCAAAGAAACAGCACGCCGAATAGTGCGCGCCGCTCGAATTGCGAGAGAAGACCCCGACCGCGCCATCACCCATAACAAAGGAATTATGAATGGTATCAGCGCCTTGGCCCTGGCCACTGGAAATGACACCCGGGCAATTGAAGCCTCCGTCCATGCATACGCTGCAAGATATGGGCACTATCACGCCTTAAGTCAATACTGGGTTGAGGAAAATACACTTCATGGATCGTTGGAACTGCCGCTTCCCTTTGCGGTAACCGGAGGCGCCGTGGGATTTCATCCATCATCGCGGTGGTGTCTCGATCAGTTGGGCAACCCCGATGGCCCTGGCTTAAGTCGAATCGCGGCAGCTCTGGGCCTCGCGCAGAATTTAGCCGCCCTCCGTGCGCTTGTATGCGAAGGAATTCAAAAAGGACATATGAACTTCCACGCACGCCGTCTGGCCTACAAAGCTGGTGCGCGAGGTGATTGCATATCCGCCTTCGCAACTGTGATTTGCTCCGAAAACATCCGGAGTTACGAGGAGGCAAGCCAGCGATTCACCTCCTGGACCGAGCAGGTAGATGTCGAAACTTGATAACCTCATTGGGCAGGCAACAGCTATTGCTCATCCCAATCTGGCAATAATCAAATACTGGGGTAAAGAGAACGAATTGAAAAATATCCCGGCAAGCCCATCGCTTGGTATCGCACTAAATGAACTCCATACCGTAACCAAGGTTTACTTAAAACATCCAAGTTCAAACAGTGAGGAAACGGACAAAGTATTTATAGATGAAAAACTTCAATCGGATAGGCGATTTGCCAATTTCTTTGCAAATCTCAGGGAACTCGTGGATAAAAGAAATCCAAAGATGGGCAAATTTATAATCACGGCATGCAGTTCTTCGGATTTTCCCAGCTCTGCAGGCCTGGCGAGTTCTGCAAGTGGCTTTGCCGCTCTGGCCCTCGCCTGCACAAGCGCCTTAAAATTCGAACTGCCTGCAAAGCAACTATCCGCCTTGGCCAGAACCGGCTCTGCCTCCGCCGCTCGTTCAACCTTTGGAGGCTTCGTGCGCTTAGATAGCGGCGCTATTTATGCCAATCAAATCTACGATGAGAATTGGTGGCCTGAGCTGCGAATCATTGTGGTGGAAATTGAAAAGGAAGCAAAAGAACTTTCATCGCGTGCTGCCATGGAGAGAGTCAAAATGAACTCGCCATTCTATCAAGCTTGGATCAGTGATTCAAAAAAGAATATAGATAAATCTCTTGCCGCCTTGGAAGCAAAAAACCTCAGTGCTCTAGGTCCACTGATCAGGCGCAGCTATCTGCGAATGTTTTCCACTATGTTCTCATCATACCCTCCAATAATATATTGGAAACCCGCGAGTCTGGCTGTAATAATCCTTTGCGAGAAGCTAAGATCCGCAGGTTTGAATATTTGGGAAACCATGGATGCGGGACCTCAGGTAAAAATACTCTGTCTCGAAAAAGAAGTTCCATTGCTCATAGAGCATTTAAAAACACAATTCAGCCATCTGCCATTTTGGATTTGTAAGGTGGGCGGTCCACCGTATCTAAGCAATAATGACTAGTATCGAAAAATGGAGCGCTCCAGGAAGCCTTCTAATCGCGGGTGAATACCTTGTAACAGAGGAAGGCGGCAAAGGAATATGTCTCGCCGCTGGTGGACGCGCAACCATGCAAAAAGAACAATCAACTGATTTCGAACTGCGTTCGATTTATGCCGAAGGATTCCAATCATGGAAACCAGGTAATCCTGCTGAAAACTCCCTTTGTTATTACGTCTGGGAAGAAGCGAAGAAATCCAACTCGCTGTGGGAAGAGAGCCGGAGAATAACAGTAAATACCAGTGCTCTATACAGTTCCGATGGTGAAAAACTGGGATTTGGTTCCAGCGCAGTTGCGGCTCTCCTTTTTTCCAGGGCATTGAACCGGTCTGATGACAACTCAGACATAATGAACACCGCAGTACTGGCCCATAGGAAGTGGCAGCAGGGATACAGTAGTGGATACGATATCTTCACCTCCGCGAACGGGGGCGCCGGCTGTTTCACAGGAGGGCTATCACCCTCTTGGGGAAAGCTCAACTGGCCAAACTTGAAATACTGGCTGTTAAGGGGTCCTGTTTCGGTCAGCAGCGCCCGAGCGTTAAGACGCTATAAGGCTTGGAAAGAAAAACTAGGCAAACACTGGCTCGATATTCCGCTTCTCGCCGGCTACTACGCCTGCCTTCTCGAAACCATCAACCTCTTAGCATCGAAAGCCGGAATCACGGATGCGGGGATGTTTCTGGAAAAACTGCATGAACTCGCCAAATTCAGTTCAAAACTTGGCAATGTAATAAACCAGGAATCGACACCATTAATGCCCGCCGGATTCAGTAAAAGTAAAAAACCTTGGAACAGACTGGGAATCGCAGTCGCAAAGTCTCTGGGTGCTGGAAACGAGATAGTTCTGCTCGCCGGACTGGAAGATGGATTCACCCGAAGCGAACAATTAATTCTCAAGGAACTGTGCCGCACTAATCGCGCATTTCCCCTCTTGATCGAAACCAGGAGACTGAGCAAAGAGTTGCCGGAATGATTCGAAAAGGCATCGGCTCGGGAAAACTGATTCTCTTCGGCGAGTACGCGGCGATATATGGTTTTCCGGCAATTGGCACCTCCTTGCCCTTCCAGACAGAGCTTTACTGGATACCATCACAAACCACATCAATCGAGCGGGATAAAAACAAAGACGATCAGCCATGCGTGGCTGTTGGAACACCAAATGAAATCGGTGAAGACCGTGCAGGTTTTTTGAAACTGCTGAAAAAACTCCAATCCGAAATAGCAGGGCCAGACGATTTTGGAAACGGAACTTGGAGGGAAATCAACGGAGTCCCAAGAACTGGAGGTTTTGGTTCATCTGCGGCGCTTTGTGTCGCAATCTCAAGAATTGCACTAAATAGAGCCGCACAGATATACGACGTACAAGTACATAGTTTAGCAAACCGGCTTGAAACCCTCTTTCATGGGAAAACTTCAGGCATCGATACCGGAATGGCTTGTGACAATGGTGCTTCCGCATGGTTTAGCTCGCTTCAGGGGCCACCGAAGCGCAGAATAATCCGCATTCCGAAATGGCATATTATATACGGGGCTGTTCCCAGGAACCGAAGCACCGAGAGTTCAATTCGACAACTCGAACACAAAACAGAAAAAACTCACTTCATGTCGTCAATGAGGAAGCTAGGCAGAATCGCCGTGGATTTTCTTAGCATCATGGAAGGGAATTCACCAGAAGTCTTTGCGAATGCAGCTTCGAAATTGGTAAACCATGCGCAAGAGATACTGGCCACTCTCAATCTCTCAAATCCAATCTTGGATAAGATTTTTGAACTGGCAATAAGATGTGGAGCAAACGGAGGGAAACTTAGCGGAGGGGGCTCAGGCGGCGCTTTTTTCATATGTGCCAAGAATAAGAAAACTCGAAATGAAGTCTTGACGAATTTACCTCGTTATCTTACCGAAGAAAACATCCACCTTTCGTTCCCATTAAAAGCGCTGGATTTCAACAATCACTCACATGGTGCCAGGCACCCATGAAATCCATCGTTCAAGCGCACCAATATCAATATCCACGACTCATGCGAATCGAATCCCAGGCTTCTTTGATTTCCCGAAACTTTGCATTCGCCAGATCCGTGAAATCCTTCGGTAACCCCTTGGCAGCGATTTTATCCGGATGATATTCAGAAACCTTTTTCCTATATGCTTTTCTCACCTCATATTCCGAAGCATTTTGGGGTATATCCAGCACCTCATAAGCACGTTTCAACGAGGATGTTTCACTCTTGCCTGCTGAACTTCGATACGATTGGTAACCTTGCTCCCCAGCAAGTCCATAACGATTTTTCAAAGACTGATAAAAGCCCGATCGAAAACCGAAAATCTGTGCCGCCTCACCCATCATTTCATCTTCTTTCGGATGAAGTCCACCCTCCGCAGCGGCGACGCGCACCATAATTATCAGCATCATTTCCAGAAGTTGAGGTCTACTGCGAAAAGTGCTGGCAGCCTTCCGCGCATATGTCTCTATGCTCGTCTTACTTGTCGCAGCCTTCCGAAAGGTTGAGAGAGCGGACTCAACACTTGTGGGATCGGTAATTCTAAGATCGTTAATCACGATACTTCGAAATATCCTCTCCTCATTCGAACTAATCCCACCATCGGCCGCTGCCACACTTCCAAGCATTGAAAAGAGCGTTTCCATAAAAACCGAGCCATCAGCGCCCACTCCCCAACCAGAAAACCAACCCGCAGTACCCCCGCTCCTCCTGGAATCTCGAAAAACTCGTACCCCAATGCCAGCCCCAATCGAACTACCTACCAATGCGAATAGAATTCCAAATAGAAAACCCCCAAGGTAAGTTCCGACAAAAAAACCAATAAGCGCTCCAATGAGCGATGCCGGATTAATCAATATGCTCTCCTCACAGAATATTCATCTAAGGAACCCTATCTAAGGCATCAAACAAACTTACTGTCAAAACAGTTTACCGGTTCAGCATCGCACATGGCAGCAATACTTCATGCGCGGCAGTTCTTTGGCAAGCCCAACATTTTCTTAGTTCCCGACTAATAAATTACCCAAACCCAGAAGACACAGCAAGTTACATTACCGCAATATTATCGGGAGTCCATGTTCCCTAGAATCTCCAGTTCATCCAAACGTTGACGCTCCAGAATAGACGCTTTGAGGTTCGAGAAGAACAATGGGAATACCACATTATAGAAATAGTTTGCCTGCACGTTGATGTCCTTATTTACAGAATACCGTCGTTGCACAACTTTTTGGGTTTCTCCCATCCAATTATCGAATTCATCCAGTGCACGTTCACCACCGATTTCAATCACTTCCTTTCGCTTTACCGAATCTTGAAGTTTCCCCAAGATCATAAGAAGATCAAATAAGGATAATCTTTGGTTGATTATTTCATTTGCCTTGTTATCATCATTATTGCACTCTTCCAATAATTGCTTGTACTTCCTCGGAACCATCAGCTTGTAGATGGAAGTCTTTCGAATCTGCACATTTTTCATATCAAAAAGAGCCTCGAGTTGATCGATTACGAAGTGATTGCCCCGATAATACTTCATGAAGCTCATAATATCGTCAGCCCCCGTTGAACCCCTTTTAAGCAACAATTCGCATTGATTCGTAATACTCTCGGGTAACGAAGGATTCACCTGCACACTGTAAGTGTCCAACTTCGCATCATTCTTGTCCTTCAGCAAAATAGACGTTTTACGAAATAATTCTTCGAATTTGATATCCTTGTATACACCATTGGTCGCCTCGGCCTCACGCCTGATTCGATTATGATACTCTTTAGTAATGCCATTTTCATCCAGAACATGAAAATAATCAGAGGTGATTCTCAAACCACCGATGGGCGCGGATGACTCCATCCTCTTTGCATCAATTACCGGCATCCCGATAACATCCCATTGCTTCGCACCGTCCGGTCCAAAATTGCCAACCAGGACATTGCCCAGGGATGCCCCCACTCTAACCCGTATCTGAAACAGGGCATTGAAGGAGGCGGAAGCATATCCTTTCCGCAATTCTCCAAGGATTTCATATGCAGTTATGATAGCTTCAACCGTCGATCTATCAGAGATTTCCTCCAGAAAATTCTTGTCAGTAGTATTGAAAAGACTGCTCACTTTTTGCAATTCGACACAGGTATAGAAAAGCTCTCGGGCTATGTATTTTAATGAATCTATCTCATCAAATTCTTGTATATTCGGATCTATGGGACCGCCATAGTGGAACATCAGGCTGTCTCCCTCAATTTTGTTTAGATATCCTCCATACTTCCCAATAACCCAGTTAAACGCCGAATACAAACCGTTGAGAACTCTCTGATTTTCCAATGGGCTCAGAAATTGCGAGAGAAAGGTATACCGTGCGATATCAAGAAAACCTATTGCAATCATCGTTTCATTTGATTTCGTGTGGATTCCGCCTGTCTCGACAATGGCCTGAACCAGCTGCCTTGAAAGATAGAAATCCCCGATTTTGCGCCTGAGTTCAATCTCGTCTGATACTCGGCTATGTTCAACGCTCGTGTTCATTTCCTCGTCATTGTATACTATATTTCCAGTCATTAAACTAAATTTTCTTTGTTTACACTATGTTAACCTGCAAGGATAATTGAATCACAAGGATGCCAATGATACTGAATGAAAACGTCGATAGAAAAATCATCCCCGTAGCCGGAGGAAAAGGCGGGGTTGGAAAAAGTGTGATTGCCGCAAACCTGGCGCTAAGCATGTGCCTGTATGGGAAAAAAACCATCCTTGTGGATCTAGACCTCGGTGGATCGAACATTCACACCTTGTTGGGACTAAGGAATATCAACCCTGGGATAGGCAACTTCGTTTCTAATAGAAAGTACTCAATAAATGAACTCCTATCTCCAACCGAATGGGAAAACCTCTACTTCATTCCGGGGGATGTGCTAGTCTACGGCATTGGAGAACTCAATAAATCTGTCAAAGCAAGGATTATCAAAGGTCTGCTTGATATTGAAGCAGACTATATAATTGTCGATCTCGGAGGTGGCACCAATTTTACGGTAATTGATTTCTTTCTAATCTCTAATTCCGGTCTCATTGTTACAACTCCTCAGGCCATATCGATCATGAATGCGTACTCATTTCTAAAAAACTATGTTTTCCGATTCCTTCAGCGTGTTTTCGCCGCAGATAAACTCATATCATCCTACTTCAGAAAAACGTTAAAGGAACGACAACCAGGTGACAGAAAAACAGTAACAGACATGATTTCCGATATAAAGAGTATTGATTCTACCCTCGGTAACAAGGCAGACGCCTTTCTCGAAGTGCTGCAGCCAAAATTAATCTTAAACAGAATAGTGGGAATTGAGGACGCCAGCCTGGCTGAAGGTCTGCGAGATCTTTGCGCACAGAATTTATCAATCAATTTGGAAGGACTCGGAACGGTAATGAACGAAGAAATCGTCAATCGCTCCGTCAACCTGCAGCGTCCGTTTATTCTGGATAATGAAGAGAACATAGCCACCGCGGAGATCCATCGTATAGCTCAAAAAATCATTCAAAGCGGGAATTTCCCCAAAATGCCATTGGAACTCGATTATTATGCGGATTCGTTCGAATTGATTCATATAGAAATGGAAAACGACTTGGCTGCCATTCAAGGCAACGTCAAGAATACAGATAGTCAGGTGAATTACGACGTTGATAAACTGCTTGAACTAATACGTATTCAACAAGGGAAAATTCAGGAACTGCAGGGAACCGTTAGGATGTTGTCAATTAGTGAATAACCATCTGTTCACCCTCCCCATTCTCCAAACAATACACAATTTCTGCCGTGGATATCAGACGATCCCTATCAACATTTAGACTGAACGGACGCGTCCCGGTTCAGCAATTGAACTCATTATTCAGAGAACTCGTAAAAAAATATCATCCGGATAAAGTGCGCGATTATCCAGATTGGGCAAATGAGCGAATGTCTGAAATTAACGATGCCTATGAAACAATTTTGGAATGGCTCGAAAATCCTCCTGCAGAATCAGAAAAAATTGCTGAAAACCATTGGGAAGACCACAAAACTGATGCACGAAGCTTTCACACCGAAGTAGCACCACTGTCCGCTGAACTTGAAATCCAATTTCAGCTCGCGTTTGATAAGTTCTTGAATGGACTGGAAATATACTATCAGTATGGCCTTGAAAACCATGAATATCGTCAAGAAGGAATACGCCGATTTCGTTTCCGTGAAGCCAGTAGATTGATAATGGAGGGTCGGAATAAACTGGAGTTGCTTCTAAAAAACTATCAGCACCCGATTTTTAGGATAGTCGCAAGGTTTGTGCGACTGACAGCCGCGGATATTGGAATCGCCAAACCAAATTTTTATAAGAAGGAACCCTTTCACAAAATTGATATGCGTCTTAATTCGGCTAGACGAGATTTCGACGATGCCATCAAGGAAATCTTCTTTCCCGAATTCATACCTAATCATCTAAGGGGAAGGGCCAAAATCAAACTGTACACCTGTTTCGCAACATTTGTCTTGTACATGAGCATTTTCATCAGGGGAGAAAGGCACAAGATTGGCGTACTGATGACTGCTAGATACGATGCTCTGATGGATCTTATAGGGCTCAAGGATTGGGGGTTGCTTCCGGACTGAAAACTCGTCTCATCACCGGTGGAAAGTCAAGAAATAGTTCAAACCGCGCTTTGGCAGCAAAGCTTTTCAAACACAGTGTACTCCCGTGCCAAGATTGATAGCCGGGAAATTTATCCATTTCTATTTGGGCGTTTTGTCTTTAAGACACTTTTGTGCAATCGTTAATTTCGCCAGTGGGATTCCATACGGCGAGCAACTGACGTAGTTCAAACCCGCTTCCATACAGAAAGGTATATTTTCAGGTTCCGCGCCATGCTCGCCACAAAGCCCACAGGTGAGGTTCGGCTTCACATAGCGACCGCGTTCAGTAGCCATTCCAATCAGCTCTTTTACCGGCTCCTGCAAGTACTGGAAGGGGTTTCTATCCAACAAATCGTATTCATTGTAGGTGGTGAAGAAAGAATTGAAATCGTCTCTACTTAGACCCAGGCAGGTTTGAGTTAAATCATTCGTTCCATAGCTGAAAAAATCCGCATAATTTGCTATCTTATCGGCAAGAAAGGCTGCCGAGGGAAGTTCAATCATGGTACCCACACGGTAGTCGATTCTTTTCTCTCCAAGCTTCTTCCTAAGCTCTTCCTCTATTTGCCTTACTCCAATTATCTCAAAACCTTCAATTTTCTTTCCAAACCTCACGGCTTTTACTTCCCTCGGGTTCGTGACAATGGGAATCATTATTTCGGGGAAGCAAGTAATACCCCTTTCCTTCCTCAATAGGTAGGCGGCCTCAAAAATCGCCTCAATCTGCATGCGATAGATTTCTGGATATGTGATAGCAACTCTTACTCCTCGATGTCCAAGCATGGGATTAACCTCGCTTGTCATATCACAACGAAATCGAATCTCGGCCCCGGTTATCTCTGGATGCTCCTTACGATAAAAACTCTCGAATTCATTCATAGCTTCTTTGTTGTGGGGTAAGAATTCATGTAGCGGAGCATCCAGAAGTCGAATAGTCACCGGTTTTTCGCCCATTATCTCGAGAAGTTCCAGGAAATCCGCAATCTGCATTTTCTTAAGCTTGGTAAGAATTCTTTCCCGTTCCTTCTTATCGGATGCGATAATCAGCGATCTAAATATCGGGATCCTCTCCTTATGAAAAAACATATGTTCAGTTCTACACAGACCTATCCCCTCAGCAAGAAATTTCTTGGCCAGTTTCGCATCCGAGGGCTGATCCGCGTTGGCATGGACATCAAAATTCTTTATATGCCTTTGAACCACATTGAGAAAATCAATCAAACCACAAGTATCGATATTTGGTTCGATAAGCTCAATCTTTCCAAAGTAGATAACTGGTTTGTCGTAGAAGGGGACATCGAGGCTGATATAATCGCCCTCTTTAACTATTTGATTTTCTATCTTTAAACCTGCCTCCGTAAAAAGAATACTCGGATTTACCATGGCAACCTTGCCAAGCGATCTAGCAACAACAGGTGCATGAGATGCGTATCCGCCCTCTCTCGTAAGAACTCCCCGAGATGCTTCAATGGCCTTTACATCGCCGGCATATGTGGCAGGCATCGCTAGAATGAAATTTGTATCCTGTCCACTCTGGCTGGCAAGTCGGAATTGTTTCATAAGTGTCTCGGTAGAAAAGTAAACCCTGCCAACAGCGGCTCCCATAGCGCCTGAGATTCCTCCAGCAACCGACGGCACTTTGGTTGCCACACGCTTGTCTATGATTGGATGCAGTAACTCGGAAAGACGACTCGGCTGTATCGCATTGATTACATACGGTTCATCAACATGCTTGCTCCGCAGCAAGCTCAACAGTGTTCGTATCTCTGCCTGAGCCGATTTCTCCGCGACAGCAGATTGATCAATAATCCATAGTTTACCATTCTCCACATTAAATTTGATGTTTCGTATTTCCCTGTTATTTAATTCCAGTTGCTTACCTATTTTTTGGAGTTGTTCCAGGTAGTTCTTCTTAAACTTGCCAATCGGTTGACCATCGGCCTTGGTGGCATCAAAGGAATTGGGAAAAAATTTGCCTGCCAGGGTATCCTCACCGCTAACAGGATCGCGAGTGTAATAACTACCAAAAAAGCACTCCTCCCCATAATTCCCGAAAGTCATAGCTTGAATCAGAATCGCAGAATCATTTAGTGTTTCACTATCTGCAAATAACTTCAGGAAAAGTTCTTTCACATACGAGAATTGCTCGTGAGCTCCTTCGAATATTGCCTTCGGATATATCTTTTGCACATCGATAAGAATTTGTTTAATCAGCGTGGTTGTTTTAGCTCGCTTCAAGGCAGTTAGTGTACTCTCCAGAATTTGCTTGCGAGCGTCATTGGAACAAATCAGAGTTTCCAGCTCTATGATTCTCAGCAAAACCCCTCGATATTCGTGATAGGCAAAATCTTCACCAACAAAACTTGCGAATCCGTCGATCGTTGCGTCACAAAGTCCAACGTTATGAATGCTCGAGAAGGTATGAACCATGTTCAACATCGGGCTTACAACAAGTTTAACCAACAGCGGGTTGTCTTCATTCCACTTCTTCTCCAGAATATCGCCCATTTTATCAAAGGCCTCTCGATAGCTTCCAATATGTGATTCCGGATTGTCCTCATCTTCTTTTAGAAAAGCCTCTGTCAGAATGAAGCCAGGAAGAATTGGAATCCCAAGTGCGGCGAGGTCCATAAGACTCCGCCCCCGCATGCCAAAGTGTTGAATGATTTCCTCATCTTTGGTAAACTCGTTGCTGCTGAACGAAAAAATCCTTTTCATAGTTCCTCCCTAAATATCGTCCCCGTGATTAACCTGAGAATTTCAGAACAAGTGTGAAGCTAATCAGAAGAGCCTTAAAACTGTACCGTGGGGGCCATGCAAAAAGGCTTCGAATCTTGAACTGGCTCCTTCGAATAAGTACTTTCTGAGTTTGGAAAGTTCTCCAGGGGAATCACCTGCCACACTGAACATGATAGGTGTTCCGTGCTTAACCTTGCCCCATTTAAAAAGTGCATTGATATCATTGATTCTCTCGCCCTCATACCAAATCAGCACATCAAGTCCCGGATACTTCAACTTGTAACTCTCTATGATTTTTTTCCAAGCTTCCACATTACCATTGTGAAATAATTCATTGGTAACGTTTACTGCAATTTTAACAGCGGTGGTTTTCTTCGTTCTAACTCCAGGCGCAATAGAAGCTGTCGCAGATGCAGGCCTGGTGGTTTCCTCATGCACAGAGTCCAAGTACGTCGATTCGGGAATGACGACCGCTTTTCGCTTCTCTTCAGGAACAATAAATTTCTTGCCTGGTCTGTTTGTCTGAAAAACTGGTTTCATCCGAAGCTTACTTCCGTAAAGCAGCTTATAAACACCCTTCACGGCGCTTGCAAGTTCGGCAGGTTTGATTTCGGCAAGCGAACCAACATAGCAAACCATGCACTCATCCTTGGCCAGTGGCAGAACTGCTTCCCAAGGTGTTAAAATCTCGGGATTTAAGAGATGTATTCCATCGTTGGCATCGAGATACACGAGCACAACCTGTAAATTCGTCCAGCTGCGAACTGTCTTGGAAAGCAAATCAATTGATTCAACCCTATCCTGGAGATTCTGAGAATCAAAGGCATAGACAAATTTCTCCACCAACAAGATGTGGACGATGGGCCTAAGCTGATAATCTTCTATCACTCCCTCGTCCAATGCGGAATTCAACACATCAGCCAAGTTATAGCCATCACTGACATTTCCCGCGAATTCCTGCGCCGCTCGGAAATGGCTTAACGCCAGATTGTACCCCTTCCTGCGGGCCATTAGATTGAGTTGGTTATTCCGAATCGACGCAGTAGTCATCTTTTACATCTCACTTAGTTCATCGAGATTTACTTTTCGCTTGCCGGAACGAGCGGGAGTGACATCCGCCTTCCCCTTCGGCTTTGCAGTAGTCTGTTTATTCTTGGATTTGACAGTCTCAGCATACTGGTTTGTTGGAGGCGTGGTTGTTTCTTCTTCGGCAAAGCTCTGATGAATATCCGCGCGAACCGTGGAACGACGACGCTTGAAGGATGCGAATGCGGCATCCTGGAATCCCTTGGACACACCATTTAAGAACTCGTTCAACACATTGGCCATGCCGTTCAGTATGTAGCGCTTCCTCTTGATACTCGTAATATCGACATCAAGGAGAAGTCCTGGTTGGATATGGTAGGGATTAATAGCATAGTCAAATCTCCCAAAATCTCTCTCAAGAGAATCGATTCTTCCATCCAATTCAAATCTCACCTTGGGATTTTCAAAACCAAAAGTCATTTTAGTTTTGTCCCTGGCAGCTTGCAGCATTTTTTTCAGAAGTGTTTTCTCGTACAGATAGGTTTGATTCAGGCGCTCAACATCCGTGTCTTCCGCCCTCAGTTCCATAATCTCCTTCCAAAGCTTGGCTTGCTCTTCGTAAATCGGATCTCCCTCCTTCTCTTTCTGCCTTCTGATTTTCCCAGCAACTTTTCTACTCAAATCATTGAAGTCGTTGACAGCTCCCCAGCCCTTCTTGTTTCTCTCGTAGATAACGCATGCAACATCATATACTCTCATAATCTCCTTGGAATACTCTGTCATTTGATTATCATACGCAGCGCGCATATTGCGCAACTGAGCATTATCGTAGAATTTTAGCTTTATCTGATATCGCTCATCGGGTAATTGAGCGGGGTTGGTATCTTCATATTCTCTAACTATCAGCTCACGGGCATTTTTCAGGTTCTCGACGTATTGATAACCCATTTTTGACGTATCCAATATGGAAGTCAGGTTGTTGACTGAAGTATTGAATCCGCGGTTTCGAATGTTTTCAATATCAATAATTCGCTTGATATTCTCCCTGATATTCAGAGGATCGATGTCTTCAAGATCAATTTCCGCGCGTAAACCTTCAATTTTCTCTATCAAACTCTTAGCCATAAAAGTGTACCGTCTAGAGTCATCGGAATCTTTGTCATCATCCGTAAATTCAGGAACCCGCTTGATTCTTTCGAACATAAGCTCGGTATCAGTCAACTCCTCTTTGCCCTCATCAACAAGCTGATCCTGGTAAGTTTCAATTTCCCTATCTATCATATCGATGATGGTTTTCGAAATCTGATCCTTAATCAAACTCTCAACTGTTGACTGGTATTGAAAAATCGGGCTGATCAACTCTGAATCCAGAATGTTGATTGAAAGTTTTACGCTGAACACTGTCTTCGGCTTGAACTCATTATCATTGAACGAGCACTTCACAACCGAATATGCATTTTCACCACGAATGAATGCGCCAACATCGGTTTTTTGACGAAGTAATGAGTTTGTCTCATTTTCCAAATCATTGACTCCACGCTGGATGTGTCCCTGAAGATGTCCATACATATTGACAATGGATTTCTCTACCTCGCCGGTGTTGAATTTATCAGCCCCACCGATTTGGTCGAGCAGTTCCGCCATTTCCTTTGGTGTATAGCGCGCAAGGTTCTTTGTCTCCTCCTTATCCACGAATTGGCGAATCTTTTTCACCATCTCGTCTTCGGTAGTGACAATGTACCTGTTAAACATGTTTTGATAATTCTGATTGAAGTAGTTGAAAATCTTTTCCTTCAATCCTCCCATAACATCCAATTCCTGCAGGACTTCCTGGGGCAATTTAGACTTGACAACGTTCAATACTTTGTCAGATTCCTCAACAACTAACCGCTCGTACTCATTCTTCTGGTCACGCCCCTCTTGTGCGAGAGAATTGCGAGAACCAACCGCTGAAGGTCTTGTCGGATGGAATACGTTTGGGCTCCTGGGTAATTCACCAGCCATCTGTTTCTCCTTAGTCCAAGTTTTTTAATGCTACGACCAAATAATAGCCGAAATCACACTTTGTCAGTGTATATCATACCACATAGTTTTCAAAATTCACAGATTAAAAGCTACCCCCTTTTACTGAAATACTATTTTTATTTACGAAGAGATAAGAGAACTTCCTTTGCTAATCCTCTCACCTGGGCAGCCTTTGCGTTTTCAGATACTTCCCGCAAATTCGCCAACGCTGCTGTTCTTGATTCAAAATCGGAATCACCTGCTTCGAGAATGCTGACGGAACTATCAAAAATTTCCATTCTTTTTTCAGCATCACTTCTAACTTCACGAGCGGCAAGAAACCAAATCGTGTCGCCGCTTCTTATCGCATACACGCCTCCACCTGGTAAAACCAGTGTATTTCCTGGTAGAATCCAGTCTGGATCCGCCCCCTCGAATACTTTGTAATCTAAATCCCTAAAACCATTCAATACTGCAATCTCATTTGCCGCAAGGTGAATATCCACCTCGGTTATTATCGCTCTATTCTTCAAATTTAAGTAGGCTTCTATTTCTTCTGCTGTTCTCGGAGCAACATCTATGTCAACTTCATCGGCTGGCGAATCGATTACAGCGTCATCCATTGGATCGCCAAAATCCCGCGGGGATTCAATAGAATCCGATTGAACGTCTGCATCCACCAAATCCTTGACAGCATCTTTTTCCCCAATGTCATATTTCTGAATTATCGAATCCCACGGAGCTCTCTCCGTGTAATCCCATAGCAGCGCGCCGCCAAACAGGAAGATGGTACATGCAAGCAGTATCCATGGCCATTTACGGCGCGATGTGTTTGGCGCCCCCGCAGTCTTACGTGTCATTGACGCCAAGGGAGACGCTTCAAGCCCATCGTGTCTTTTCGGGATAGTTGGATCATCGAATCCACGACTTTCTTCTTTTTTCTTTTTCGCTGCTTCTTCTCCAGCTTGTTTAAGATGAACAAGCTGCTTCTCGGTTAAAGGCCCCTCATCCCTCTGCCTAAGGCTGCGTATGAGGGCTAACAATCTGGCAAGTTCTTCATGCCAGGGGGATTCATCCAAGCTTACTGCTTCAACAATGTGTTCGGCGGATTCTCTTGCGGTTTCTATGTCTGTTGCAACAAAAGCTTTCTTGGTTGCAAACCACAGCAAAGCCGGTTGCTCTCCAAGGTAAAGTTCGCCCCAAAACGGCAGAAGAGGACTGGGAGTCGGAAGACGACTTGTGAGCCTCCAAATAGCATCAGCAACCTGTTTGGCATTTCCGCTCAGTTCATTCTCCTCCCCCAGTTGTGCAATCAATAGATTGAGTATGGAGTAGCAATTGGAAAGGAAAAACCACGCCGAACCGCCATCTCTTTTCGAGAAACGTCGGAGACCATCTCTCGCTCTACCTGAATCCTGCTTCAACAAAGAACTGATCGAGGAATCTTCCGTGATATCCCTGGAAAGTGTCTTCAAGTAGCTTTCCAGATTTTTTAGTACCTGATACTTCTCATCAGATAGACTCCCTTCTATATTTGAGAGCATCAGACTGATGTGCTTGTTGGATAACTGAGACGGAACGGCACTGCGGTCTCTGAATTCAATCGGAAACCCCTTGAGTATCGAAAACGATTCGGAGAGTTCTCTCGATCTGTATTTGATAAGCCCTTGCTCTATGTCAACTGATAAACCGTCTTCAATTTCCCAATCAAAAGCGATATTGGGTAAATCAGAGTTCTTAATGAGTAGCTTATCCCCACTTCTATTGATTATCGAATTATGAAATGTTGTCTTATGCTTGCCTGAAACATCAGCTACTACAAGAGTTGGTGATGAATTCCGTCTCTCTGGAAACAGAAGCTTCAGTTTACGCTGCACCGAGGGATAAGTGGTTATTACCCTTAGTTGCTTCCGACGCATTCGTATTCTTTTTACAATATCGATAAACGCCTCGGCATCTTGCGAGTCTAACTCATCTTCCTTTAAATTGTAGGCGATTGTCGTAATGAAATCCGGATCGACTCCATCGGACATCATTTTTGCAACTATTCCAGGATGCGGGGTAAAAGATATGAAATCTCCCTTTTCATACCAGAAGCAGTTTCCATCGGCTAAGTAAATTCCGCGCCCAGTGAAATTCCGACGTACATATCTAAGCGGATTTTTCAGAAATTCATGCTTTGCCTCCTCATAAAGGTAGACAAAGTGACGATCCTCTTTTGCCCTCTTATTGAGATCGAAAATGATTCTATCACCATAACGAAGATGGATGTTGCCGCTGGAATAAAACCAAACCATATGGCGACGTTCGCCATCTTCCACCTTGTGATAATCAATTATATCGTCTGTCGGAAGATCGAAGCTATCAAAGAAACGACTGATTTTGTTAGCAGTGCCAGTATCGCCAAGATATCGGCCTTTGAACCTGGGAGCAAGCAAAATTTCCAGGAGTGGATTACCGACTAAATTGTCAGTTATCACAGTGGTGGAAAGAACTTCCAATACCTCGTCGGGAATGTCCTTTGTACTGCCGATGCGTAAAAAGGGTTTGATATCGTCGACTTGATTCCCAAGATAGACTATGTAGCATTCATGACCAATATGAAATACTCGAGACTCTGGACTGATTAATTCAGACATAGGCACACATCCTTGCTAGAAACTGTGTTTATCAACTATAGTATACATAGTGCAATTATAGTGAGTAGTTTCAATGGCAGGCAAACAACAAAAAATTTTGTTCGGTAAGTCGATGTACGCCGGACAACTTGATACAATTAGAATCTCCATTACTCTCCTGGAAGCACGAAAGTCTGCAGGGGCCATAAAGGAGGGTTTTCGATTTCGCCCCGTGCCTCTCTGTCAGCCATTCGTATTAAGTAGCCAATCAAATTTCTAAACCAGCCCACTAAACCAAGCGCTTTTGCCGTTAATTCTTCCGAATTAAGTGACAATCTTTCCGATTCAGGGGATGCGAGGGATTGACTTAACAGTTCGGGGAGTTCAGCGCCTTTGATAAACCCCTCCATGCCGTCAATCCAGAGATCCCAAAAGCCGTGGAGCGCCGGATTTTTTTCATTAACAAGATTTGTACCTGGTGTGTCGGACGAACCGAGAATTTGTCTAAAATCCAATGGAACAGTAAAATCTCTATCGAGGAAGAGCGCAACACAGGAGGCCATTCCCTCCAATATGGCAGGACTACCTGCAAGAGCCGTGATAAGCGCGGTTGTTGATGAGTGAACTGGTTGCCAATCATCAAGCTCCGGGCAATGGGGCTGAAATTCGGCCCCATCTTGCAGTTCGATTTTTCTGACATGATTGATCAATGCGGCTCGAAGAGCGCGATAACGCTCGATAAGTCTTCCGGTTAGAATGGCAGCCTTCCTATACCGTCCCGCGGCCTTTCCGCCGACAAGCGCGTGATGGGCTCCGAGAGTTGCGGCATCGCCAACGGCACGATCGCATATTCGGCATGACGCGCAAGGGGTTAAATAGAGTCGATTATTTAGCGAAAACATCACCATGAAGTGTTCCTGATCGCTGTTTGTAAGTATCGTGTTTTTGGGATAAGTGCATTCAGCCTCCCTGGCATTACCCAATCTCTCTTCAAGTTGTAATTTCAAATTTTGAATTAATTCGCTCAGATTGGAGTCATCTTTCGAAAAATCGACAGAGTTGAGATTTACGTAGGCTTCCTTCAGGAGTTCGGTTTCCAGAGCGGGCGCCGTGCCCGCCAGGGCTGCAAGGGTTTCGACGCGACCTAAATTGCCATCTTGATTATTGGAATCGAGCCTTGTAGCCATATGGAATAAACTGAAGGCTTCCCAATCCCTGCCGAGACCCAGTAGCAATCGTGCATGTGCATTTAGTATCCGCATCCTTAGGGTTTTGTTACCCTCTGCTTTTTCGAAAGCTTTAGTATAGGCTTCTCTGGCTGGAGCAGTCAGATTGCGATTATACCAGCAACGCTTGGCTCCTTCGGACTCTTTTACGGATAGAAGATTGGTTCGGAGATTTGCGATATTGAACCAGAGATATGGTGAATAGGATGGGATGGCCAGTATATCTCGGGAATGGCATTCCATTAAGTACAAGCCGTATTTGAGGATTGATGCATCTCTAAGGGCTATTCCGGAATCGGCCATCAAAGCTATTTTAGAGAATAACTCATCGGGGCGATTAACGGGAATGTCGACAACCTTGGCGAAGGCCTCTCGAAAACCTCCGCGCGCCATAAGGCTCTGAGCTGCTACAAGTTTTTTAGAAAAGATTTTCACACGATTCATCATAACTTGAAAAAAGTCTTTTAATCCTCCATCTCTGCATTCATTATATACTCCTGGCATGAAGATGCGGTTTCTCTTTTTGATATGCGCAACGAGTTTAACGATTTCCGGATGCCTGGAAAAAGACAAGAAAGAGATAGGGGAGAGAAGTGCAATAGTGCTGGCGCCGAAACATCCTTGGGTTCCAGAGTCTGTCTGGGGGGAGATGCAAAGGCGAACCAAACCGCGGGCGTCCACAAGATTAGATATCGGCAATGTGGTTTATGGAAAACAACTTAAAAACTCCGGAGACTCTGATATCACCGAAGGACTTGAAGAGTTCATTGAGAAACTTTCATGTATGGACCCAAACTATCTAATACTTGTTGATAAGACTCATCCACTTGATGCCGATTTCAAACCCACAGATTTGGTTAACCTTGCTCTTTATCCCGAGATATCGAGAAGCCGAGATGGTTTATACCTGGAACACACAGCAGCAGAAGCTCTAGCGAAGCTTTCGGCAGCTGCAAGAAAAAAAGGAGTTACACTGCTGGTTTCCTCAGCGTATCGATCTTACGATTATCAGAAGTTTTTATTCGATAATCATGTAAAGGAAATAGGCGAAGAAGAAACCTCTCGCGATATAGCCAAACCTGGTAGAAGCCAGCATCAACTCGGTACAGTTGTTGATTTTGGCGATATTACAAAATCATTTGCCGATACGCGGGCAGGTAAATGGATGGAAAAAAATGGCGGGAAATTTGGGTGGAGTCTCTCTTATCCCAGGTATCCACCCAGTGAATATATGTGGGAGAGTTGGCATTGGCGCTGGATTGGCGCAGATGCGGTACAGTTGCAAGATAAATTCTTTGATGGATCGCAGTATCGGATGTTATTGTATTTGCATGAAAACACTACTTTTCCGGAATTCTGAATCTGTATATTTCCTCGTTATTAACCATCACGACAATACTGCTACCTTCGGGCAATATATAGGGAAAAGAAATCTTCCCGCCCGGATGGGGCATTGTGAAAAGGTTCAGATCGCCAGCTTCAGGTTCTCTTAAAATGACTTCAAGGTGCACAGAAACCGGATACTCAGGAAGCATATACTCAAATAAGCCGTAGGAGTGGTTTTGCGGCCATGAATCTGGGCGACTATAACTGAGGCTGATTTTGGTTCCGGCAGCAACCTCCGAATCAGGAAGAGGTGATTGAGAATTCACCCGTATTTCCGGCCCAGGTGATGTATGGTCATCTTCAACGAAAACGAACGACAGCGTAAGTTCCGAGAGAACTCCTATTGCAGCTTCTGAAGTGAAGCCGGTTAGATCTGGAACTCTCAGCAAGCTGTCAAATTGCCCGCGGCTCACCACAAGTACAAGCTCGGTTGGTTCACTAATTGGCGTATTTGCAGAAGGATTTTGGGCGATTACCGTGCCTGGCTCCGTCTCGTCGTAAACATAAGTAATCGGTTCACGGATTACCAAAATTGGTTCGAGGGTGGAGAATAGAGAAGCCAGGCGGGCCCGCACTTCTTTGAGTGATTTGCCAACATAGTTCTCCACCTTATCAAGTATCGATCCTTGACTTATGGTAAGTATCACTCTGCGCCCAGCTTTAACAAATGAACCAGGTTCAGGGTCTTGTTGGATAACTAAACCCTTATCTGCTGGATTACCTGTGTATTTAAGCTGTATTATTGGATAAAGCTCTCGTTCTTGTAGCATGATGAGCGTTTCGGTTAGTTGCTTATCGACAACTTGTGGTACAACAGTGCGCTCCGCTCCGCGTACCGTCAGGAAGAAGGATACAATTACGGCAAAAAACATTGCTAGGAAAGCGGCAGCAAACAGTAAAAGGGTTTTGCGGAAATAGTCGTTGGAGCCGTCAGTTCCGGTTGACAGTTTACCAGCAGATAAACTCGTGAAACTTGGAAAACCAAAGTTTGCAAGCACTCTCAGCTCTTCATTTCCCATTCAAATGGACTCCCCAAGTATCGTACCTATCTTCAGCCGAGTGCCATTTATAAACGCCCGAAAGTCCAGAGGCTTTCGCGCTGCTAACTGCAATTGTTTTAAAACCAGTATATTCTTCCCCGTTTGTATCAGGATGCCTCGAGACTTGTCTACACCCAGCACCAGCCCCGGTGGATTGGTTCCAGCGGAGGACGGGGAATACTCTATCAGTGCAGCTTCGAGAATAGCAAGAGATTTCCCGTTAATCAGGGTGCGGGCTTTGGGCCACGGATTGTAAGCCCTTACCATTCTTTCCAATTGACTCGCATGCAGCCCCCAGTTAATCAAGCCGTCTTTCTTTGAAACGAGCTTGCAGTAAGTGGCGTTTGTTTCGTTCTGGGGGATCGGGTTCAAACGTTTGTCTATGATGTCGTTCACCGCTCTCACTAGCTCAGGGACGGCAGCGTGAGACAGGGCGGTGCTTAGGGATGCAGTGGTTTCGTTGCCTTTAAGTGGAAAGTTCTTTTGAATCAGTATATCTCCAGCATCCATCCTGAGTGCAATTTTCTGAACGCTTATGGCTGTTTGACTGCAGCCGGCAAGGATTGCGGCTGTTATGGGCGAGGGGCCTCTAAACTGAGGTAACGCCGATGGATGTAAATTGATTCCACCTTCCGCAAAGAGCTTCAAAAATTCGAGGTTGAATAGCCGCCCGTAGGCAAATACCACTAGAAGCTGTGCTCCGAGCGCGGCCACCTGCGCCTGCGTTTCGATATCGAGGTGTTTGGGTTGAAGCACTGGCAAGGCGCGTTTCTCAGCGGCGATTTTTACTGGCGGAGCGATTCTTTTTTTGTACCTGCCGGAGAGGGCATCCGGTGCACATAGTACCCCAACAACATCGAAATTATCAGCAAGAGCATTGAGGGAAGGCACAGCTATCTCCGGTGTACCCGCAAAGAGTAGCTTCAATCCGTGCTCACGCGTGTATTTGCAAGATTGAATTTACCTAGAATTTTGCTTCTCTTCTGGCTGCTTATATGATCAATGAAGAGTATGCCGTTTAGGTGATCGAGTTCGTGTTGTATAACTGTTGCCAGTAGCCCCGTTGCCTCGAGATTGAATGCACGACCGCGGTGATTCCAGGCCTGCACCTGTATAGTTTTGGGACGTTTAATCTCTGCATATTGCCCCGGTATGCTAAGACAGCCTTCTTCGTAATTGGCGAGTTCAGGGCTGGTGGAGATTATTTCGGGATTAATGAAAACCAAGGGATCGTTCTCGTCGATTTGCACGATGAAGATTCTTTCTTTCATTCCAACCTGTGGTCCTGCGAGCCCAATACCTTTGGCTTCAATCATGGTGGCAATCATATCTTCCGCGAGTTTGACTGTCTGGCCATTTATATCCTCTATTGGAGAAGCCACCTGGCGCAGCATTCTTAATTGATCTTTGAATTCGATCGTGTAAATCTCCATGACGAAAATGTAACATGAGCCGGAGGATATTGTGAAGTTATCCGAACTGCGTTTTATGGACGATTTTGCGGCCAATCTCTTCTATATTGAGGTTGGTATTGGAAATATCTAATGGGGTTTAGCTCAATCCATAACTTCTGTGGACTTTTATTCGACGTTTGGATATATTCTGCCACGTAAGGCGCCGTACCCAAGTGGTTTAAGGGAGTGGATTGCAAATCCATGATTCAGCGGTTCGAATCCGCTCGGCGCCTGATGCTTTCGATTGAGAGACTGCGCGGCCGTGGTCGCTAAGCATTGTTGGCAGCGATTTCGCACTTAACTCAAAGTTGCCAATGCCGCTTCTTCAATCGCCAAACCCTTTCGATATCGTTCCAGGAATAAGTTGAAACCTTCCACGTCAATCGGGTCCGGTTTTACCACCTCGTCGGCACTATTTGACAGGATGGTGTCGAGGAAGTTTGTCAAACTCTGCTCCCTATCTGCTCGCCGGGTGTATGCGGCCAACAGCGCCATACCCCATGCTCCACCCTCACCTGCCTCGCTTGAAAGCCTAACTGGCTTTTGAGTGGCAGCGGCCATAATCCGAGTTCCTACTTCTTTCGTCTTGAAAAACCCGCCATGACCCCTTATTTCATCGATGTTAATTCCCTCTTCTTGAGTTAATACATCAAGCCCTGTTCGTAAAGCGCAGAGAGAGCTAAATAAGTGCGTGCGAATGAAATTCTCAATGGTAAATTCGGACTCTGGGTACCTGACAAATAATGGTCTACCTTGTTGAAAGCCTGTTAAATGCTCACCCGAAATATACCCGTAAGAGAGTAAACCCCCGCAATCGGGATTGCCCTTCAGGGCCATACCAAGAAGTGTGTCGTAGATTTTGGGCGTAGCCACTTCAACACCAAAGGCCTTTATCACCTGCCCAAATAGCTCAATCCAAGCATCATAATCAGAGGTGCAATTGTTTGAGTGAATCATCCCAACAAGCTTTCCATCCGGAGTGGCTACCAAATCTATCTCTTCATGAACTTTCGCGGGTTCCTTTTCCAAAACCAACATCGCAAATACAGACGTTCCAGCAGACACATTTCCGCTGCGAATGCGAATGCTATTCGTTGCAATCATTCCGGTGCCAGCATCGCCTTCGGGCGGACAGAGCGGTATCGGATGTATTAAGGAATGGGTAGGATCCAAGAGTCTTGCACCTTCTTCCCTAACAGAGCCTGCTTCATTTCCAACGCCAATTATTTCCGGAAGTATCTCGCTAAGTTTCCACGGGAAATTTCTTGCCTCGATGTGTTTGTCAAATTTTTCGATTTTATCACGATCGAACCCTTGCTTCCTCATGTCAATTGGAAACATTCCGGACGCATCACATATTCCAATTTTCTTTCGGGAGCTAAGTTTCCAGTGGACATAGCCTGCCAGTGTGGTTATGTATGCTATATCTTTCACGTGTGATTCGTCGTTAAGAATGGCTTGATAAAGATGAGCAATGCTCCAACGCTGGGGAACTGGGTATCGGAAGAGTTCAGTTAGTTCTCGGCTTGCCTCTTCCGTTATGTTGTTTCGCCAGGTTCTAAAGGGTGTCAAAAGGTTGCCTTCGGCATCGAATGCTAAATAGCCATGCATCATCGCACTGAATCCGGCTGCGGCAATGGAGTTAAGTTCGACACCGTACCGACTACGTACATTGTTTTTGAGATTTGCGAAACAACTTGTTATTCCCTTCCATACATCATCGAGTTTGTAGGTCCATATGCCTTCTATCCGGGAATTCTCCCAATCGTATCCACCGGATGCCAATAATCTGTTTTCATCTCCGATGAGCACGGCCTTGATTCGTGTGGAACCAAGTTCCATACCGAGTATGCCCTGTCCGTTTTCTATAATACTTCTTTCTCGCATTCCAAACCTCAATTTCCTAAGTAAAGGTTGAACGTTGTACATCCATGATGTGGCGCCTACTACGAAATTCATAATTCAAATACCCAGACTCTGCAAGAAGGCTTTCGATGAAGTTGTTGCGGAATTGATTTCTCCTTGTTCAACAAAAGGAATTTTGAGCCATAATAAACAGTATCATCGAAGCGACTCTATTGTGAGGAAAGGCCGTTTGATGGATTCGCCGTCAGTTTAAGGCAAGGTTCGCTTGACACCGCCAATCTACGATCCTAGAATTCCGTCTCATTCGTTTGAAGAATGACAAGGAAAACTGCATGGTTAAGCTACATAACTTAGGTTATCCCTATATAGGTGAAAATCGGGAATGGAAAAAAACTATAGAGAGTTACTGGAAGAGAAAAATCTCGGCTGAGCAACTAATGGACAGTCTGGCACTGATAAAGCATGATAACTGGGAGAAACAGCGGCTTGCCGGATTAAACTTCATTCCAGTGGGAGATTTTCATTTGTATGATCACATTCTCTCAGCCGCTCTGACATTCGGCGCAATTCCCAAAAGAATCCGAAATCTTCACTCGGATAGACTGTCCATAGACACTTACTTCCTGATGGCTAAAGGCAAGGCCAATGATGGCAGATCGACAACCGCCTGTGAAATGACAAAATGGTTTGACACTAACTATCATTACATAGTGCCAGAACTGGATTGTACCGATGAATTTGAGCTTAACCCCCAATGTCTGCTAGATGAGATAAAAGAGGCCCAGGCCAAAGCGTTTGATGTGAAACCGGTGATAATCGGCCCCATAAGCTTCCTATGGTTAGCCAAACACAAAAATGCCAGCTTCGATAAGCTATCTTTGCTGCCCAGCTTGCAAAAGTGCTATCAGAAGCTATTGATGGCAGTATCCGAACTAGGAGTCACTTGCATTCAACTGGATGAGCCGGCCCTGTCCTTGGATTTGGAACTGGACTGGCAGAAGGCTTTTATAAGCTGCTATTCGCAATTGTCGAAACAATGCTCCATTCTAATTGCTACTTACTTTGGAGATATTTCCAGTAATTTGCACTTAATAGAGGGCTTGCCTCTGGGATTGCACCTTGACTTGTCTAACAATTCCAGTTTGCTGGCCAAGGCAGATGACATCCTGGCTAAGAATCAGGTGCTCTCAGCAGGCATTGTGGACGGAAGAGGAATTTGGCGCTGCGATTTGAATAAGGCCTTAGCGGTATTGGAACCTGTGTATCGATCGAGAAAAGATAAACTGTGGCTCGCTCCCAGTTGCTCTTTGATACATTGCCCCATAAATCTGGAATCAGAGTCATCAATTGATCCGGAACTCAAAAGTTGGCTGGCCTTCGCCGATCAGAAATTGTTGGAATTGACGATATTGAAAAAGGCTCTCATCAATCCCGGCTCAGTGAAGCAGGAACTAGAAGACAATAGACAACTCATGGAGCATCAAAGAGCTTCTAACTGGCGACAAGATAAACGGGTGATGGAAAAGGTGAAGCTGATGGAATCATCGAAGTCCAACAGGAAGAGTACGTTTGAAAAGCGCAAGGCGATTCAACAAGAGGTGCTCAATCTTCCACTTTATCCCACTACAACTATAGGCTCTTTTCCTCAAACTAAAGAAATTAGAAATGCCAGAATGCGACTAAAAAAAAACAAGCTCAGTCAGGAACAGTACGAGGCCCTCATGAAAAAGGAAATCTCATCAACCCTGGCTAAGCAGGAGGAAATTGGACTGGATTTGTTAGTTCATGGAGAACCGGAGCGGAACGATATGGTTGAATACTTTGCCGATAAACTGCAAGGGTTTGCTTTTACCGATAATGGATGGGTTGTCAGCTACGGATCTCGCTGTGTTAAACCACCGATAATATACGGAGATATCGGCAGAAAAAAACCCATAACACTGGACTGGATGAAATACGCGACAAGTCAAACTGAAAAAGCCGTTAAAGGCATACTAACGGGGCCGGTTACCATGCTCAAATGGTCCTTTTCCAGGAGTGATATCCCCCAGTCTACTATTGCCTTTCAACTGGCCCTAGCCCTGCAAGAGGAGGTTTTAGACTTGGAAAAGGCGGGTATAAGAGTTATTCAAATTGATGAACCAGCCCTGAGAGAGGCTTTGCCCTTGCAAAAAAGCATGCAACACTCATATCTGGACTGGGCCACCAGGGCCTTCAGGATGTGTTCAGCCTCAGTAAAGGATGAGACTCAAATTCATACACATATGTGCTATTGCGATTTCAACGAAATACTGCCCGCGATTGCTTCCATGGATGCAGATGTAATTTCTATCGAAGCTTCAAGATCCAATTTTGAGATTCTGGATGGCCTTTCAGATAGCGGCTATCCTAATGATATCGGGCCTGGAATCTACGACATTCACTCTCCCAATATACCAAGTGTAGAGCAAATCATCAGATTACTTCGGAAAGCTCTAGTGCTTATTCCCAAAGAGAAGCTATGGGTTAATCCTGACTGTGGTTTGAAGACTAGAGACTGGGATGAAACATTGCATTCACTGCAAAACATGGTGGAGGCAGCCAGGCAATTGAGAGAAATGGATACTGTTGAAGCAAGAAGCTAATGGGAACCGAATAATGCGACAGCTCAGCTACAGTTTGGAAGTTTTTCCGACACGCACGCCAGCTGCCACTAGAAAATTTTGGCATTCAATTACAGTTTTCAAGCAGCTGCAACCCGCGTTCTATTCAGTTACCGCCAATCCTGCCAATCAGATAAATGGAAGCATAAAAGCAATCGCCAACAGGATAAAAAAAATCACGGGAGCAGAGGTGGCAGCCCATATGGTGCTTAGCGATCATAACCCCGAAACTCTGGATCGGATAGCTCAGGACTATTGGGATGCTGGAATCAAACACATTGTGGCGCTTAGAGGAGACGAAACTTCGGTTTACGCCGGCAAAAAAAGATATGCCAAAGAGCTGGTTGAAATACTCCTTCGTATAGCGCCTTTCAATATCTCGGTGGCCGGCTACCCGGAAAAACATCCGCAGTGCAAAAGCTTGAATACCGATATCGATAATTTAAAGGATAAGATTGATGCTGGAGCCAAGAGGGTTATCACTCAGTTCTTTTTCGATCCCGATGTATTCTTGAGATTTAGAGACATGGCATGTGAACGGGGCATAAATGTTCAAATAGTGCCAGGCCTGCTGCCCATAGTTAATTTCAGCAAACTAACAAAATTCGCTGAAAAATGTGGAACCAATGTGCCGGACTTTTTGTTGGAAATGTTCAACGATGGCGATGAACTGGATCATAAATTGTTGGCCATGAATGTTCTTAGCCATCAAATAACAAAATTGCTGCTGCACGGAGTAAAGCATATACACTTCTATACCTTGAACGAAACAGTACTGACATCTCAAGTATGTCGCTGGCTGGAAATCGCCTTCTAGCAGTCGTTTGAGGAGATGCGTAGTCAATCTTCCGATTTGGGATATAACACTACCCGAATGTAATTATCGTGATTTAAGTAGTTATGCGCCGTTCGGCTCAGAATCTCCGCACTAAGTGATTCATAGAGAATCTGCCTTTTAAGCAGTTCCCGATAATCGACGCCGGTTGCAACTGAAAAAACGATTTGATCTGCCCACCAGTCATTTTTCTCTAAGTTCTCAACAAGATTGCGCTTCTGCGAGGCTGAAACATCTGCAGCATATTTTTCTTCCACATCACCATCCCGCCATTGACTGACTACGGATAGTATCTTTTCACTGAGTTCCTCCACCCTATCCGGCGCACAGGAATACTGAATCATGAACTGATAGCTCTTAACCGGTGCTACAGTCAACCGTGGATAAATTCCTATGCTATAAGTTCCACCAGCATCTTCCCGAATCACACGTGTAAATGCCTTTTCCAGAGCTGCGGCAAGAGATTGAATTCGATACCGCTCAGCAAAATCCCCATTCCACTGTCCGCTCCAGACATGAGTAACCATGCTAAGCGCTTCAGAACCAGCTTTCAGAGAAACATCCCTGACGCCAAGAGCGTTCCTTACACCGTGGTCTATCCAGCCCTCACCGGCAGAACCGCCAGCCAGTCCTCCCAGCCAGCGTTCAACGGTTTTTTCGATGGCCGAGAGACTGAAATCTCCAACGATAACAAATACAAAATCTGCCGCGCCTTCAAAGCGTTCAGCAAAAATTTCCAGAGCCTTATCCATATCTACCTCGTTGAAACGCTCTACTGTGATGGGCCTGATTCGTGGATGATTATCGAAAATAGTTTCCCAAAGAAAATCGTTGTAGGAAGCAACAGGTGATGATTCACGATGCTTGATTCTCTCAGTGGTTCGAGCTTTGAAGGCCTTCCAGGCGGTTTCATCCTTTCGAAGTCCCGTAAAATATAAATAAAGCAACTCCAGCAAGGTTTCAAAATCATCATAAGTGGAAGCGCCTGTAAACCCTTCGTAACTGCCATGTATATATGGTTCAATAGAGAGATTTTTGCCCGCCAATACTTTGGTCAGCTCCAACGCCGAGAAGTCCCCTAGTCCACCTTCATTAACTACATCCACCGCATACCGTGCCGAGATGTAGTACTCATCTTCCACCTGAGAAAGTCCGCCGTCGCTATAAGCCTGAAAAAGTATCTCCTGCGCCTTATACGAAGTTGGTTTGAGGATAACCCTTGCGCCATTGGACAAAGTCCAGATATGTACACCCAGCTCTTCGATAGTTGAGCGTGAAAGGATGCGTCCGGGTTCCGGCAGGTTCGGAACCAGCACATCAGAGATTGTCTCATCCATCCATGGCTCCAGTTCCAAGTTCCGCACCCTGTCAAAAACCTCGAGAATAGCCTCATCTCCAAGTTGAGTGATTCCTGGAACAGAAGGCCCCTTAACAATGACAACCCGATTTTTATTGCTAAGTGGAATCTCTAAATAGGCAGTAAGTTCTTCCAAACTAATCGTGGGAAGAATTTCGTTAAGAGTTTGCCACTGCCAATCTATCGAAGGGTAAGTCTCACCCATCAGAAAGACATCCATCAGGGGTTTGATAAAGACGGATGATTCCAAGTCATCACGTTGTTGCCACAGTTTTTCGAAGTAATTCAATAAATCGCGCCGCGCCCTTTCCAGCTCAGAATCCAAAAAACCGAAGTCTCGGATACGTTCGGCCTCGATGAGCAATGCTTCCATACCTGCAAGAATTCCATCCTCCTGTGTTATCGCAATCAAACTACTGATGTAAGTCTGTTCCGTATACGAAGTGTTGATACAATAAGCATTTAAAAAGGGTGGATTTTCTTTTCGTGCAACTTTTGAAATTCTCTGATTAAACATGTTGTAAAAAAGCTGCTCGACTATCTCCTGCCTAACATCCTTTTTGTAACGACTCTTCTGATGATCGTACTTAACCAGTATTTGAACACTGCTGCGGGTGGCTTCTTCGTCGTGAACCACCTTGATGAGAGTCTCATTGTGCCCGGGAATTTCATATTGCCCGCGTGGTTTTGGCTTCTCAGGCCGCTTCTGATTACCGAAACGCTCCTCGATAATCCGGACTACCTCATCCACGTCAAAGTCGCCCACCGCAATAACAGCCATTAAATCCGGGCGATACCAATCCTTGTAGAAGCGTCTGAGAGTTTCCACTGACGCATTCTGAATGATTTCCATACTGCCAATAGGTCGACGTTTTGCATAACGCGATCCCTCAAATAGAACCGGATAAATCTCATCAAGCATTCTGGCTTCGGCGTCTCTACCTATCCGCCATTCCTCAATTATAACCGCCCTTTCCTTCTCAAACTCCTCTTCAATCAACGTGGCATTGAAGGCCCATTCCTTCAAGACATCAAAAGCAAGTCTAAATTCCTCTTCATCCCTTGTGCTAACCTTGAGCTTGTAAACCGTGTTGTCAAAGGTTGTGTATGCATTTGCCTCCGGGCCATACTCAATCCCAAAGGATTCCAGCACATCCACAAGTTCATTTGCCGGGAAGCGTTCTGTGCCGTTGAAGAGCATATGCTCGACAAAGTGCGCCAAACCCAGCTGATCGTCGTCCTCGAGAATTGAACCCACTTTGAGAACCAGGCGAAGTTCAGCCATACCCTGGGGCCTGGAATTGGCTCGGATTAGATACTGCAACCCATTTGGCAGAATCCCACGTCGTACCTCGGGATCGTTGACAATGAAATCATCAACTTCCTCGGCTTGAGCCCTTGCCCATAGCCCCGAAGACAGGGAAAGAAAGATAACAACGCTAAACAGAAGATACTTGGATTTCATCCCATTAACTGTAATCAACGAATCAATCCGATACAATCTTTGACAGCACAGGATTGAAGGCAGTTTGAATAAGCTCCTTTGTATACGGATGTCTGGGAGCAAAAAAAACCTGCCTGGCCTCGCCGAACTCCACAATCAAGCCATTCTTCATCACAGCTATCTCATGGCATAAATCTCGCACTACCGCCATATCATGGCTAATGAAGAGATAACTAAGTCCATGCTTACTTTGAACTCTTTTCAGAAGCTCAATCACCTGAAATTGAATTGATCGGTCCAAAGAAGAAGTCGGTTCATCCAATACAATAAGTCGCGGCTTCAAAACCAGGGCCCGAGCCAACGCAATTCGCTGCCGCTGACCACCTGAAAACTGATGCGGATAACGTTTCATAAGGGACGGATCCAACTCCACCTCTTCCATCGCCTGCTGGATCAGTTTTAGACGTTCCGTCCTATCTCCAATCCCATGAAGATGTAAGCCTTCACCGACAATCCTCTCAACCGACATTCTCGGACTAAGCGAACCAAAGGGATCCTGAAAGATAATTTGCAGTTCCCTGCGCAGTGGACGCATAGCATTTCTATCCAGATGACTGATTAGTTTGCCGTCGTAGATTATTTCACCTTCACTTTGTTCCAAACGAAGCAAGGCCTTACCCAAAGTGGTTTTCCCAGAACCGCTTTCACCCACCACCCCAAGGGTTTGACTCTCACGAATCGCAACGCTGATACCGTCAACTGCCCTTACATATCCCACCGTTCGCCTGAAAAAACCCTTTTGAATCGGAAAATGAACCTTGAGGTTTCTAAGCTCAGCCAGCACATGTGTATCCGAGTCTGCTTTCGGCGGCAATTCATTCGGTTCTGCGTTGATTAACAGCCGCGTGTATTTATGAACGGGATTGTCGAATACCTCTTCGGTGTCACCGGTTTCCACAATACTGCCGTTTTGCATCACTGCCACACGTTCGGCGAAATATCTTACAATGCCAAGATTGTGAGTAATAAACAAGATTGCCATCCCCGTTTCCATCTGGAGTTTCTTAAGGAGAGAAAGCACACCCGCTTGAATAGTTACATCCAGTGCGGTTGTAGGCTCATCGGCAATGAGAAGTCTTGGATTGTTTAACATCGCAAGGGCAATCATAACCCGTTGTCTTTCCCCCCCTGAAAGCTGGTGTGGATAGGCGCGCAGACGCTCAGCAGCGTTGCGAAGACCAACTCGCCTAAGCCAATCCAGAGCGATGGGAGCCGCCCGCCTGGTGTTCAAGCCTTGATGAAGTCTCAACGATTCATTTAACTGCTTCTGGATATCGTGAAGGGGATTGAGAGATGAAAGTGGCTCCTGAAAAATAATACCGGCCTTCGCCCCCCGCAGCGACAGCAATTCAGTTTCATTTGCATCCAAGATGGAAATACCATCAAAAACGATGCTCCCGCTGTTATATTCAACCAGATCCGGTGGATAAAGACGAAGCACTGATTGAGCCGTAACGGTTTTCCCGGAACCACTCTCTCCCACAAGTGCCAGTGTCTCCCCAGCGGCTAAATCCAAGTTCACCCCGTGAAGCACCTCGTTTGAAGCTCCCTGCCTTCGAAATCCAATCCGCAAATCCTTTATTGCCAGCAGTTTTCCCTCGCCCATCAGACAACCTTCCTGGGGTCGAAAGCATCACGCACGGCCTCACCCACAAAAACCAGAAGAATCAATATAAGTGCTAGAGCCAAAAAAGCCGAAAGTCCAAGCCAGGGTGCATGAAGGTTCGCCTTAGCCTGGGCGAGTAATTCCCCCAAAGAAGGCGAACCCGGAGGCATTCCAAAGCCAAGAAAATCCAGGGCTGTCAATGAAGTTATCGCCCCGCTCAGTGTAAAGGGCATGAAGGTGAGAGTGGCCACCATCGCATTGGGAAGCACATGACGATATATCACCTGCCTGTCGGAAAGACCCATTGCCTTCGCCGCAAGAACATATTCGAAATTCCTGGCTCTAAGAAATTCGGCTCGCACCACGCCAACAAAGCCCATCCAACTGAAAAGAAGCAGGATACCCAGAAGCCAGAAGAAATTCGGCTGAGTCACACTCGAAAGAATTATTAGGATGAACAGAGTTGGTAGACTGCTCCACACTTCGATAAATCTCTGGCCAAGAATATCTAATTTCCCTCCGTAATAGCCCATGAATGCCCCAACAGAAACACCAACCACCGATGAAATCAGAGTTAGAGAGAGTCCAAAAAGCACCGAAATTCTAAAACCGTAAATGATTCGGGCCAGTACATCTCTCCCACTATCATCCGTTCCAAGCAAATTCACCTTGCTTGGAACAGAGGGGGCAGGGCTCGGGAGTCCGTAGTTGATGGTGCTGTAATGGAAGCGAATCGGCGGCCATAACATCCAACCATCTTTTTCAATTAAGTCTGCAACAAAGGGATCTCGATAATCGGCGTTTGTATCAAAATCACCGCCAAATTCCTTCTCACTGTAACTTACAAAAATGGGAGTGTAGATTCTGCCCTTATAGCCGATAACCAGGGGCTTGTCATTCGCAAGAAATTCCGCAAACAGACTCAAGAAGAACAAGGTACCAAAAACACAGGCTGACACCAAACCTACTTTATTGCGCCTGAAGCGAAGCAATCTTTCAGTTGTAAGCGAATCCTTCCTCAACATGCCCTCTCACACTTATGTGACCCTTGATTCGAAGTCAATTCTGGGATCCACCACCGTATACATCAAATCGGACACCAAACCTAGAAACAGGCCTAGAAGAGTCGAAATATAGAGAGTACCGAAGATAACAGGATAGTCGCGTTGCATAACCGCCTCAAACCCCAACAAACCCAATCCATTGAGCGAAAAAATCGTCTCGATAATCACCGAAGAAGTGAATAGCATTCCAACGAAGGCGCCCGGAAAACCAGCTATGATTATCAACATTGCATTGCGAAAAACATGGCCTAACAGCACTTTCCTTTCGGTTAAACCCTTGGCTCTGGCAGTCATGACATACTGTTTACCAATTTCATCTATAAAAGAATTCCTGGTTAGCAAGGTAAGTGAAGCAAAGCCACCAATCAACATGGCAGACAACGGCAGAATCAGATGCCAGAAATAATCAAGAATCTTCATTACGAAACTCAGTTCCTTCCAATTTGTTGAAACAAGTCCCCGCAGCGGGAAAATTTTCAAGAAAGACCCTCCGGCAAATAGGACAATAAGTAGAATGGCAAAAAGAAAAGATGGAATGGCGTTGCCAAAAATCACGGCTATGCTTGTCCACCGATCGAATCGGGTACCATCACGAACCGCCTTCCTGATACCAAGTGGAATTGAAACAAGATACACAGCCAAGGTGGCCCAAAGGCCAAGTGAAATAGAAACCGGCATACGTTCAAGTATCAGTTCAATTACAGATCGACCCTTAAACAGGGAGTCGCCGAAATCGAACAGAAAATAATTTCTAAGCATGTTTGTGTATCGCACATGAATCGGTTTATCGAATCCGAAACGCTTCTCTATTTCGGCGATCGTCTCAACATCCAATCCCCGCGCACCACGATACATACTTCGCGACTGATCCCCTGAATCTTCTGCCTCCTTACCTGTTTCACTCTGCCCAGTCCCGGAAATCCGCTCCATCGACATGTTCGATCTGATACCTTGAGCTTCGGCAATGGCCTGGTCGACAGGTCCTCCGGGAGCCACTTGAACGATAAAAAAATTTACCGTGATAATCACCCAGAGCGTGGGAATGATTAGCAAAATCCTACGGAGGATATATAAGCTCAAAGCCTTCTCACTATGGCCTGCTTCCTGCTCTTAACGCGATTTCCGGTCTCCTATAGACGCGGCTTATCAACCTCATCCTACGGCTTAGCTGCTGGAAGTTTGGCTGCTTTTTTCTCATCATACCACCAGGTTCCGATGCCCGTGCTGTACTTGGGTTTAATCTCCGGCCTGCTAAATTTGTCCCAGTATGCCAACCTGGTGAAACCAGCATGCCAGAGCAAAACCCCATAGTGGTTCCATTGAAGAACACGGTCGAGCGCCCGTCCCCAATGGAGTAATTCCTGGTTATTATTCTGATTTTCCACAATCCCTTCCACAAGATAATCAATAGCCGGATCGTTTATCCCAGAGAGATTCCAGGTATCGTCGATATGATCAGAATGCAGAGCTATCTGAAGTTCCGATCCCGGGAAGAACGACCCGGCGCTGCCCCAGAAAATCATGTCAAAATCTCTTTCCCGAACCCTGTTGATATACTGCGATGAATCTACCATATGCGTTTCCATCTCTATCCCCAGTTTCTTCAAATTTTCCTGGAATGGGATTGCCACCCGTACGGTTGACTGGCTGTACACCAGAAAATCGAAAACCATCGGCTTGCCGGTTTTAACGTTAACTAATACTCCATCACGAATCTTCCAGCCACTTTTCTTCAGGAGAGTCAAGGCCTTTGCAATCTGTGCACGTATATTCCCGGAACCATCAGTAGTCTCAGGTTGAAATTCGCTATCAAATACCTCCTTCGGAATTTGTTTCCGAATGGGTTCCAGGATTCTCAATTCCTCGGGTCCTGGCAAACCCAATGACTCGAAGGGAGTTCCCTGAAAATAACTCCTTGTCCGATTATACTGATTGTAAAAAAGATTTCTGTTTAGCCACTCGAAATCCAATACCAATCCAATCGCCTGCCGTACCCGCCTGTCCGAAAAAACATCTCTCTGAATATTGTAAACATATCTCTGTATTGTGGCCGGAGTCTCATCTGGCAACTCCTCTTTAATTATGTAACCTGCGTCAAAATTCGGTCCCGTGTACTGAGCAGCCCAATAACTGGAAACATTCTCCAACCTCATATCTATCTCACCTGCCTTCAATGCCTCTAACTGAACATTTACATCCCGATAAAAATCGTAACGCGTATAATCAAAATTCAGGGTTCCCTTGATAACCGGGATATCAAGCGCCCAGTAATCCTTCAGGCGTTCCAAAACTACGTACTGCCCCATCGCATAATCCGAAACTCGATAGGCCCCGCTGCCAAGAGGAGGCTCCGTAAGCGGTTCGGAAAAATCTCTACCTTCCCAATACTGTGGCGGCAGTATTTTCAGTCCACCCAGTGAAATCAGCTTCTCCTTATCTCCGGAACTAAGCATGAATTTCACCCTCCTATCATCAAGAGCTTCCACCGATATTACGTCTTCGTAGTAGGTTTTAAACTGGGAGACTCCTTCATCAAAAAACTTGTAAAATGAAAAAACGACATCATCCGCTAGAATTGGTTTCCCATCCTGGTGTCGAGCCTCGGCTCGTAAATTGAAAATTATCCAGTCATAATCTTGCGAGTATTCCACCGTTTCGGCAATCAACCCGTAAAAAACCTCTATTTCATCCTCGCTGCTCACCATCAGGGTGTCATAGAACAAGTCGGCGCCGGATGAAGAAACACCCCGTTGACCGTAGCGGTGAAAACTGTCATATGTACCCGTAGCCGCCAGTATAATAGTTCCCCCTTTCGGTGCATCCGGATTTACATATTCGAAGTGTTCGAAGTCCCTTGGGTATTTTGGCTCGGTTCTAAGCGAAATTGCATGACTGACTATAACACCATCCTCATTTACCACTTCCATGGGATTCGGGGGAACGGTTCTCTCAACATGGGTTTTTGCATCGACGGATCTCGTGGCAGAGTAGCGATCTTTTGAATTGTCGCCACCCCCGCAAGAAGAGAATACTGCCGTTAGCACGGGCACACAGAGCAGAAAGACGATGCCTCTCCGCATGGCCGTTATCATATCGAAATTCAAATAATACGAGCTGGTTCGCATAACATCTTTCATGTTTTAGTAACACTCCATGTAAGCATGGTAATATCTGACTATTCAAACGGTCAATCAAGCGCTGTCAAAACAGGCCGTTCAATGCGAAGCTCCGCTTGAGAATGACTCCGCTGATAATCCCACTTCAAAATTGCATTTCTCATCATTTCCTCATATCATTTCCTTATACTCTGACCACTGATGTTTTCACTAGTCAAAACCCCAAACAAAAACTAGTATGTATAGTCATATGAAAATACTGGTAGCCGACAAACTGTCGGAAAGCGCACTCGTCAAGCTCAAATCTTTGGAATCCACGATTCGCATTGAGCCAAACCTCAACGCCGACACACTCCCGGACGCCATTGGCGACACCGATATTCTAATAGTCCGTTCCACCAAGGTGAAGGCCGCCGCGATAGATGCCGCGACTTCCTTATCACTCATCATCCGCGCAGGTGCGGGGGTTAACACCATAGATGTGGGCCATGCCTCATCCCAGGGCATCCATGTTGCAAACTGTCCAGGGAAAAATGCCGACGCTGTAGCCGAACTTACTCTCGGCTTAATCATCGCCGCCGACAGGCGCATTTCCTACCAGGCAGAAGATCTCCGCGCCGGCAAATGGAACAAGAAAGAGTATAGCAAAGCCGATGGCCTCAAAGACAAAACAATCGGCATAATTGGCTATGGTTCCATTGGCAAAGCCGTTGCAAAGCGTGCCAAGTCCTTCGGTATATCAGTTGTCGCGTGGTCACGTAGCCTTAATCCTCAAATTGCCAAAGCCCAGAGCATCACCTATTGCCGAAGCCCCCTCCAACTTGCAGGAAATGCCGACATAATCAGCCTGCATCTTGCAGTCGCTCCCGAGACAATAAACTTAGTGAATGCCGAGTTTCTAGACGCAATGAAGGATGGAGCAATACTGGTTAATACATCCAGGGGCGAGATAATAGACCAGGTAGCATTGGAAAAGGCTATCGATAAAAAATCCTTGAAAGTTGCCCTGGACGTGTATTCCGACGAACCCGATGCTAACAGTAACAAGTTTCATCACATTGAGCTTGCAAAACGGATAACAGGCACTCATCACATTGGGGCCTCCACCAACCAAGCCTCGAAAGCAATCGCTGATGAAACCGTTCGCATCGTCGAGTCTTACATTCAAACCGGCAAACCAATCAACCAGGTAAATGCCCAGGAAAAAAGCCCTGCCCCTTACAAACTTGTAGTCCGCCATTTCAACCGAGTAGGCGTTCTAGCCGACATACTGTCGATTCTCCGCAAGGGCAACATAAACATTGAGGAAATGGAAAACGCCATATTCTCCGGCAATGCCGCCGCTGTCTGCACCCTGAAACTCGACGAAAAACCCACTGAATCGGTCCTCAAAACAATTAATTCCAACCCAGACATCATCCAGGCCTCGCTTTAACTGCTTGGCAGCGTTTCTCAGAAGAGTAAATTTCCCATTTTGATTGTTGTGAACAGCCTCAAACTAGACAGCCTTGGCACTCACCACCATACTCTCGCTTCGCCAATAACCCGAAAAACCTGCCTCGATATCCTGGTGCTACGTTCTAACCTTGAAATCGTCGCCTGCCTGGATTTGCGAGGTAAGAATAAACAGCGCATCTCTCCGATCAAAAATCTTCCCCGTGAAAAAACTTCGCATCCGCATTACTATTGCCTTAAATGAATAGTGGAAAGCAAACACGGCGTAAGCACAGACAAAGTGAACTCCAGGTAATCAGCCTGGATGAACTGATGGCGATGATTAGGGCTAAGCTCGAGGGTGAGTTCGACATGGTTGTTGGGATTGAACGCGGGGGTATTTTACCGGCATACCTGGCTTCACGCTGGCTTGATGTCCCGCTCAAAGCCATAAGAACACCATTTCGAAATGAGAATCATCTAACGCAAAATAAACAATCGCAAGATTCCCGGTTGGGCAGTGTTCGAGGAAAGCGAGTGCTGCTTGTTGATGATGTTGCCAATACCGGAGCCACTTTGAGTCGTGCGGCGCAGGAATTGGCAGATGCCGAGATAGTCAGTATGGTTATCTCGGGTGAAGCCGATATTTCGTTGTTCGGTCCCCACGAGAAGTGTATTCGCTGGCCCTGGGATAAATAGAGCGACAATCATGCGTCTGTATTGTTTTTCATCTGTTCCTGCTGTATGCTTACAACCGGGGTGATTAACTCAGCGGCTAGAGTGCTGCCTTCACATGGCAGAAGTCACTGGTTCGAGTCCAGTATCGCCCATCAAGAACTAACTCTTCTCGAGGAGATAGAGATACTCCTTCACATGAATATCTCGACTGCTTAGGTTTCTACTGGCGCGAAAAGCATTGTAGCGAGTTTCAATGACATCAAGCTTACCGTATCTACTAAGCAGCTTGTTCATCTCATCCGGCTTGATAAAACCTTCCGAGTTGAAGGACAGCAAAACGAACTTCGAATCAAGTGTGCTAATGAGGTCTTCAAGAACCTGATAAGACTTGGCTTTTTTGTTATAGAGTGACCTTTTCCAGTTCGCGGGGATTCCTGAAATCTTGCTGATTCTGGAGGGGTTTTGATTACTCACGATTAGATTCAGCATGAAGTAGTTTGAACCGTAGGGATGCTGATTGTAGGGTGGATCTATGTAGCTAAGATCTATATCTTTTATTTTCCCAGCAAGCGAATTTGCATCTTCTTGGTGCAGCTCAACTTCGCTCTCGAAATTACTCAGAATCGGTAGGGGCAGATGAATCTCGCCGAGTATTCGGGAGAGCGCTTGCTTTCTTCTACCTCCAAATCTGCCTATTCCAGTAGTTGAGTCCTTGTAAAAGCCCTTGAATACGCCGGCCGTATTGACATGTTTAGAGGCCTCGGAAAGGAGTGGCGCGAGAAAAAACTTTCGTAGTGTTAGTGGTAAGAAATCAATCTGCAACCTGGCTGTGTCAATATAGCGGGCATTCCTGGCTGAATAGAAAACCCGTTCTCCAATTCTGATATTCGATTCATCGACTGGGGAATATAGGCGAGTGATTATACCTTCTCGAAGATTGCCGTCCTCTAACTTGGAAACTAGCTCGCGGTGCAATTCTCGTATTAACTCAAGTGAAACCTCAGATCGGTTGGCAAGATAACAGCTATTGATAACACGGGAATATGTCTCCAAGTCGTTTGCTACCAAACGCGCCGCATATCGTTTGCAAAACCTCGCAACAATACCGGAACCCGAGAAAGCATCGAACACGGAAAGCCTGTTCTTACCAGTTCGCCTCCGTACGAGCTTAATCCCTTCGTCAATGAACCCTAGAAGGGAGCGCTTGTTTCCAAGATAGGTTATTAATTGCCTTTCAAGGAAAGCCGCGTCTTCTCCAGCGGTTTCAAAGGCGCTCAACTTGCATCCAGCCGAATTTGCTAATCCATAAGTCTGAAATGCGGATACTCGTCCGTCAGCAAAAAGATGTAGGCATATATCCTATAACTCCATCGATTGATTCCCATAACCAACCGGAAAATATCTTTGTGATACCTGCCTGTAAATAGTAGCGCAATCAGTGCAATAAGTATCAATATCGTCCTAAGTCCCGGAAAGCCAGTACTTTCTTGATTTTCTCGATCGTACATGTCGAGATCACCAGTAGAAAACTCAATGGAAACGGGAGTGTTTAGAAAAGATCTTTCGGTCGCTTCATCTGTATCGTGAACATCAACGAAGCCGACAAACGCAATCAACACGAAGTAATGCGGAATAACTAGAAACCATTTAACCAGCGGAAACCATTGTTTCAACTGTTTGGGATAGTCGATATGCAAATCGGCCGGGTAATCATCTCGGGGTTTGAGGGAAAAAGGCGGATATCTATCGGTGCCAAGTACAGTGAAGGCATAGAATCCAACTCGCCACCCCCAGCGGAACACTCCAACAACGAAATCGAAGGACTTGCGAGGATATCTGCCTGTGAAAATAATCGCGAAAAAGGCAATGAATGTTACAAATGCCATGGCAACAGACAGAAATGCCAGTATCACGATATGCGGAACAGCCAGCAGCCACTTCAACAGCCAAAGCCCCCGGCTTGGCGGCTTGCTTAATTCTCCTCTTAAATGAATTGAGGAAGTTTTATCCTTTTCCGGTGTAGACAATTCCATACTATCCGACATAGACAACTCCTTATCATCCAATTTCAGCTCGAGTAAACACCCGCAGTATAATAAAGGGTGCTGATTTGCACAAGGGATTTCGAGGTGGACTTGCCTTCCCTAAGCAGCGCGGCTGGCAGAAAGTCAATTCCAGCTGTGAGCTGCGCTTATGCATGAAATTTCCTTTCCACTTCCCCTGAATTTTTTAAGGGCCGTTTCCGCTTATCTATGGCCATCGCATTTCACAAACAGCAGCTTACCTGTAGCAAGTTTGTATGCAGAATCCATCCAGATGCGGTTATCGATGTGATGGTGACTTAAGGGGCACTAATTATCGTACCATTTGATTTTTCGAGTGATTAACATCACAAGGCCGAGCACGGCAAAAACGCCTATCGAACCGAGCAGCAATGCATAATCTTCGGAGCGCAGCGTAAACCAGAGCCAAAGATATGATACGCAAAGAGTAATAGGCATGGCCAAATAAACTGCAAACGCAGGGAAGCGCAATCCATCATTTACACGCGCCGTGTAGTCCGCATCTGCGGTGCGATGGGTATAGATAGAGATTAGCGCGGTAACTGCAACTGCCGCAATCACATATGCCGCATTGAAGCCCAGGTGCTCCGATATGGCTAGGAGCAGCAGGTAAAAAATCACATCCGCGGCTCCAACCATCAAGTATTGCATCGGGTGCACCCTAAGCCGAACAAGGATTTCGAAGAGGAAGAACACCGCAAATGGAATCATCAGAAAAAGCAATCCATATTTAACCGCTCTCTCAATCTGCTTGTAGCCTGCCATAGATTCCAGCAATACCACCCCAAAACCATGCACATCGGGGTTTATTCTTTCCGCCTCCGATGAATTCCAATGTGGTCGAAAGGGTCTGCTAACTTCCGGAATTCTCCAATTCGCGTTAAATCCCTCGTCACCGAATTCCATTTCGGAGGGGAGCAGACCCCCTAAAAACGACGGCGATGGCCAATCGCCCGAGAGTTCAAGCACCGTATCGCGCCCAAGCGGCACGAAGTCCGCTCTATTACCCCCGCTGATTTCCATATTAAAGGCAAAATCCACTACGCCGCTATCATCACCATCGATTATTTCTCCCACCGTCGCGCTCACGCCATTCCCCACCGCCGTATTTCCCGAATCCGGCAAAAAATCCACCTGCCGGAATCCCCATTGCAATTCCGAAATCCCTCGAATCCCTTCCATATTTGCGATGCCAACTATGAATCGGTTTTCCTCCGGAATTGGTATTGCTCCAGAAGGATATAAACTAACCCCCGGCGTATGAACTCTTCCACTCCCATTAACAAAGGCTCTGTAGACAGGAATTCGGTAAATCCCCAAACTCCGGTACTCAGCTTCTAGCTTTCCCTTTAGCGTGAAGGACTCGGGAATCAAGTATATCTCATCCCGCGATTTGAGGATCACCTCCTTCCCGTCGCGTGTTTCGATTCGCTCATATTCGTAGGGTAGTGCAAGTATTGGCCCCACCAATATAAGCTCCCCCCCTACTTCTTCAACAACCCGCTCTGCAGCCTCAGTTTTCAAATCTAGCCGATCCGCAACCAAATTTCTTATCATAAACAGCGGAATCAGCAAAAGAAGTATTATCACAACCGTCACCAAAACTTTGATTAGTGGACTAAGCCACATATTCTTGCCAGTTTTCGACATCGAGATAATCCTCCAAGTGCGGTAGAGCTCAGGGCTATAGAACTTGATACATTGTAAGTCTGACAAATGGCAATTTCAATATTGAAATCCGGCAAAATAGGGGCTGAATTTGGCTGTGTTACCCAACTTGATTCAGGCAAAAATTTTGTTTGTCGACATTGCCTCGCATCATCTTGAGTGTCTTTGACTTTGGGCATCAACAGAGTTATACAATATGCTAGTATTGGAAATATGAAACATATTGCAATCGTCGATGACGAGGCGACTCTTCGCGACAATTTGAGCTACGCCCTCAACAAGGAGAATTACATAGTATCCACCTACTCCAACGGCCAAGATGCCTGGAAGGCCCACCAGGGTGCCCCGCCACAACTCTATTTGCTGGATATACTAATGCCGCGAATGGATGGCTTCGAATTCTGTCGCCTGCTACGTCAAACAGATAAAAAAACTCCAATAATTTTCCTTTCCTCTCGGGACCAGGAGCTCGACAAGATTCTCGGCCTGGAAATAGGCGGGGACGATTACATCGGGAAGCCATTTAGCGTCCGTGAGCTTCTAGCTCGAATAAAAGCTGTTCTGCGACGCGCGGACGGAGTCGACCAGAAGGAATCCCCGATTCACGTGGGCCCCTTCACACTGATGCCGGCTAGCTATCGGGTCTGTTGGAACGGACAAGAATTGATACTTACCATAAGCGAATTCCGAATTTTTTCTGAACTGATTCGTTCATCGGGAAACGTATGCAGTCGTGCGGCGCTTTTCTCGTGTGTATTCCCGGATGACGAATTCATAAACGAACGCGCAGTAGACAGCCATATTAAACGAATCCGGAAAAAACTGGAAAGCATCGGAGCGCCAAAAAATACCATCAAAACCATGTACGGAACGGGCTACCGATTCGGGATAAAAGCTTGAGAAAACAAAATTCCCGCCTTCATACTGCTGGTCGTTCCTCCCATCGAGACAGCTCTTTGAAAGGATTAACCTCTAGGCTCCTTATATTCAACATCCTGCTGGCTGTCTTTCCAATCGGCGCCGTCCTTTTCCTAGGCACATACGAAACCCAGCTTCTTGAGAGCCAGGAGCGTGCCATGGTACAGCAGGGTAGACTCCTTGCCTCAGCTCTAAGTGGCCACAATCTGGCCAAAGAGGCCAACGCCATCATAGGGCGCTTGGGCGCAAGAACCGATGCACGCCTGCGGGTGATAGATAAAAATGGACTACTGCTTGCTGATTCTGCCAGTCCAATTGTACAGGAACAATCCTCAATCCGCACTGAAAACACTCAAGATTCAGTGTTCGCACCCTCTCGCCAAAGTTATCCCGAGGAAAACGTGATTTATCGAATAGGAGCCATACCCACGCGCGTTTTGAAACTGGTGTCCCGCATTATCAGGAAACCCAAAATCCCGAGTCCCGACGCGGAATATTACAGCGGCAAGCAGATTCTGAACGGCAGTGAGATAAACTCGGCTCTGGAAGGGCGCTATGGCGCAATTACCAGAATTTCCAAGGGGCAGAAGTCGGTAACTCTTTATTCAGCAATACCTATCTTCCAAGATGAAGAAGTTGTTGGGGCTGTTTTGGCATCTCGCTCCACCCTTGCAATACTGTCCGATCTCTACAAGCTCCGTCTCGACATCGCCACCATCTTCCTGTTTAGCGTCGCCGGAGCAATCGTTCTCTCAATACTGTTAGCCAGAACCGTAACCGTTCCAGTAAGTCGACTACGCGATCAGGCCGAAAGTATACTTGATCAACAGGGGAAAATGCAGTCCGGCTTTAAACCGTTATCCGGTAATGATGAAGTTGCCGATCTTTCTCGGGCGCTTTACCGCCTATCATCCAGATTGCAGCAACGTACAGATTACGTAGAAGACTTCATGATGGATTTAATGCATGAAATGAAAAATCCAGTGGCTGGGATTCTAAGTGCGGCTGAACTAGCGGAACAGAATACTCCAGGAGAAACCAGCAGATTTCTTGAGGTTATCGCCCGTGAAGGCCATCGCATTCAACGACTTCTGGACGATCTTAAAGAACTGATTAGCGTTGATGTCCGGTTGAATCAGGGCGAAGAAGTTATGGCGAGTGTTGGCACAATTCTGGAAAACATAGTATCGACTTATAACTACCGCAAGGACAAGGAGGTACAAGTGCTGTTAGTCAACCAATCAGACTCGGCTAATCCTATCCAATTACTTGTTAATCCCGATAGATTGGCACAAGCCATATTGAACCTGCTGGACAATGCTGTCTCCTTCTCTCCCAGAAACGAAAAGGTGGAAATAATTCTCGATTCCCCAAACAAAGATACAGTGAAAATATCGGTTGCAGACCGAGGACCAGGAATCGCTGAGGATGTTAAAGAAAAAGTTTTTGAGCGTTGGTATACTGACAGACCCGATCAAGAATCCTCACAGCATACTGGCCTGGGTTTGGCAATAGTTAGGAGAATAGCCGAGGGTTATGGAGGCGGCGTTCAAGCTATCCCCAGAGAGAGAGGCGGAACCATTTTCGAACTCGAATTCCCGATAACAAAATGATTGAAGCGGATACTGAAAATCGTAGAATCAAACTAAATCCAACTTGGTTGAGCAGACTCGTGAATGAGTTTGAAAAACCCTATATGGCTGAGCTTAGAGCCTTTCTGTTTAGGGAGAAGAAGGCAGGCAAAGCAATCTACCCCAGAGGTGAAGAAATATTTGCGGCCTTGAACAGCACCCCTTTCGAAGAGGTTAGGGTAGTGATTCTGGGTCAAGATCCATATCATGGCGTCAACCAGGCGCATGGCTTAAGCTTCTCGGTGCGTCCGGGAATTCCTATTCCACCTTCCTTGATCAATATATATAGGGAGCTGCGGGATGATTTGGGGATAGCTCCAGCACGCCACGGATGGCTTATGCCATGGGCCAGAGATGGTGTGCTGCTTCTAAACTCCGTTTTAAGTGTAGAACATGGCAAACCAGCATCGCACCAAAACTGCGGCTGGGAAACTTTTACTGATAAAATAGTGAATCTAATCGATTCGGAACTACAAGGAGTGGTGTTTATTCTGTGGGGTTCCTATGCGCAAAGGAAGGCCGCACATGTGGATGCGAAAAAACACTTGCTGCTAAGCGCTCCCCATCCTTCTCCTTTTTCCGCCTCTCGGGGTTTTTTTGGAAGTCGTCCCTTCTCTCAAACCAATGACTGGCTCAAAAGTCATGGCAAGAGCCCCATCAATTGGCAACTTCCCTCATTGCCTCTATCTGCCGATCTGGACGGCTAGAATTCGAGTGGAAACTGCCGGGGAAAAAAGAATACAGCCAGTTGACAGTCCCGCTCCGTTCCCTGGCAATTTCCAGCAACCTCACCGACCGAATATCGCCGCGATTTTTCTTTCCGACAATCCCGGGCTAATCTCCAATTCGGAGGAGCACATTGCCATTGCTATCGACTGATATAGTTGCGATTTCCGCGTCGGCGGGACGCGCGAAATGCCATAGCCCTCTGGGAAGAACACCTTGCCAACCATTTTGGCTGGCAATAAGCGGGGGGTCGAGGGGAGACTGGGAGTACCATGTCCCTTCGGGAAGGGCTGCCTTGATTTCAAAAACCTCCAGCAGACGGAAACTATAGGTTCGTAATTTCCCTCCTGTTATGTCGCGCCTAAGCTGTTTTTCATCCAGGAGCCAGGGCCTGTTGTTGCTTCGCTTCCTTGCCGATTCGGCGAAACGACGCTGATTGATTGCGTGCGAGGAAATTCCAGCATCTACCAGAGATAGGAGAAGTTGCGCTGAGAACCCATCCTCCCAGCTAAATTGCAGATTGCCCGGCAAGGGCAAATCAGCACCGACTACGACGCCGGCGGCACGCACCCGATAGGGAGCGGCATACTCGACAGTGATGGGAACCGCCATTACTATTAACGGCGATTCTCTAGGAAGTTCGAGAACGAGTGGCCCTTGTGCGCTATCAACAGTTTTCTCAGATACTCTGTCACTGGAGTTGAGCCAGCGCACTTTCCAAGAGGCGGGATATGCCCCATCGTAGATAGGCAACCCTCCCTCCGGCCATCTTATTATAACGTCGTCGCTGACACCAAAAAATCCGCAGGCAACCAAAAATACCGATACTACTAAGCCTAGTAACAAGATTTTCATATCTTCCATTGACTAGGCTGTGGTATTAATCTCTTGAATTCGAATTTCCGAAACCTACCCGTGATAAACCTTTGTAAGCTGGCTAGAGTGTCAGACCCTTCGGTAATCCTCAGAATCCGATCCAGATTGAGCAATTCAATCTCTGTTGATTCTATCAATGGCTCGAATCAAATCTACTGTTTTTTGAAGCTGACTTTCGAAGATGTCTTTCCTTTTCCCGTAAGTTATAGGAAATTATCGGGTGCGCAGTATGCGTTCTATGAGATAACATACTACCTTCAATTGTATATACAGCGGATTGAGTGATTCTGGAAGAATTCCAACCATGAATCGTTAGGTTGTGAATCTGTGATAACTTGATGAAAATCATCCCAATGGGCAATGCTTGAAAACGAGGTCTTGTCAAATTTGGTACTGTCAATCGCAAGGATATGGGTTCGCGATTGTCGGAGCATAGTTTTTCGAACTTCCGCTTCCTGCTCATTTGCGTCGGTAATCCCAGCAACCTGATCAACTCCGTCGCAGCAGATAAACGCGATGTCGGCATGATAATCTGCAATTGCGGCCACAGTCGAATATCCGACGAAGGTTTTTGTTTTCTTCCGCATTGTCCCCCCAATACCGATGAATTTGATAGCATGCGATTTGGCGAAAGTGTTAGCAACCTCAACGGAATTTGAAATCACAATCAAATTTTTTAGAGTGCAAAAAGCCCTGGCAATCTGCCAGGCCGTGGTGCTGCCGTCCAAGAACACTGTATCGCCCTCATTCACATTGCCTTTACAAATGGACGCAATTCTTTTCTTGGAGTCGATGTTGATTACTTTCCTGATGTCTACCGGTAGCACACGATGCATGTTGTCCGGGATGCAAGCCCCACCGTAAATTTTCTCTATCAGCCCTTCACCGGCCATTTTGGTAAGATCGCGCCGAATGGTCTCCTCCCCTATACCGCATAGAGTGGAAAGTTCCGATACCTTCGCACTTCCTTTCTCAAGCAGTAATTGATGAATCAATTTGCGCCGTTCAACTCCGAGCATTTTCATAACCCTCGAAACAGGTTTATCAGCTTCTCACTATATGGTGCTCTCAAGATACCTTTTTCACTGATGATTCCGGTAACATGCTCTGCCGGCGTAACATCAAATGCCGGATTCCAAACTTTGACATCCTCAGGGCCAGTCTGTCGGCCTCCAAAACTTGTCACTTCTTCGGAATTACGTTCTTCAATAGGTATCGCATCGCCCGTAGCCGTGTTGAGATCGACTGTTGACGAAGGGCACGCAACATAGAACGGAATACCAAAGTGTTTGGCCAGTATAGCCAAACCGTATGTGCCTATTTTGTTCGCCACATCCCCATTCGCCGCTACCCGATCCGTGCCAACAATAATCAGATCTACCTTGCCCGACGCCATCAAACTCGCGGCCATATTATCGCATATCAAAGTCACATCAACTCCTGCTCGGAGGAGTTCCCAACTGGTCAGTCGGGCACCTTGCAGGAGAGGGCGGGTTTCATCGACATAAACCTTAAACGAAACACCCTGTCGGTGAGCCAGGTACATGGGTGCCGTAGCGGTACCGAGTGCCGAGGTGGCCAATCCACCTGCGTTGCAATGGGTTTGGACACCCATGCCATCCTTTATTAACGGGCGCCCTGTCTCTCCGATGGCCCTGCAGAGTTCCTGATCCTGCTGATGAATGGCCTCAGCTTCTTCTTTCAGTCTTTCAATTACCTGCGCTGTGCTGGAACCCGTTGAAGCCGATGATTCGGCGACCGAAGTCATTCGTTTCAGGCCCCAGGACAGATTGACAGCCGTGGGGCGAGAGCTGTTTAAATAGACGGCCATCTCTTGCAGTTTTCCCATGAATTCTTCAATGGAAAGACCTGCATGACTGCGAGCGCCGATATACAAGCCGTAAGCTCCGGCGACACCGATTGCCGGGGCACCGCGAACTTTGAGTTTCTTAATGGAATCCCAAACCTGTTCAATGCTAGTTTGCTCTTCCCGTACCACATCCACCGGAAGCAGGGTCTGATCAAGAAAATAGAGACGGTCGTTATCCCAGTAAAGGGATAGAATTTCCGCGTTTTCATCGACAGGATGTGATTTGCTCACCTCAGTTTCCTTGTTTGGTTCCAAATAGTCGACGCTGACATGCAAGGGCTTTGTTCCGCACTTCTTCATATCCTGGAACAACGCTGTTTTCCATCAGAATGCGGCCAGCAGATAGCAATGTTTTGACATTGCCGGAGCCTGATGAATAGACCAGTGAAGAACTGAGATTCCAGAGCGGAGTCATCTGGGGACTGCTGATATCGAGCAACATGATGTCAGCTTCCTTTCCCACTTCGATTGTTCCTCCACCGGTAGCGAAGTATTCCGCACCCACAGTGCTGGCGATATTTAAAATCTCCCCGGCTGGCATTGAAGTTGCGTCTTTCGTATCAACTTTCTGCATCAGTGCCGCAATTTTCATCTCCTCCAGCATGTCCAGATTATTGTTGGAGCCCGCACCGTCGGTGCCGAGGAGTATCCGGACGTTCTTGTTCTTCAGCCTCCGGTAGGGAAATACGCCGTTTCCGAACTTCATATTCGATACTGGATTATGAATAACAGTAACCCCGAATTCGGCAAGAATATCGATGTCACTATCGCTCAGATGAATCGCATGAGCGGCCAGTACCCGATCGCTCAACAGTCCAATATCTCCAAGATACTCAACAGGAGTTCTACCTTCATGATTTCTGAGGCAATCTTCGACTTCCTTCTGCGTTTCCGACAAGTGAATGTGAATCTTCAATCCGGCCTCTTTTGTGAAATCTCTTACCCATTCAACGGAATCCCGACTGTCAGCGTAAACGGAATGAAGTGCAACACCCAGATCGATTCCCTCAGGAGGCGAGACTTCAGCGAAGAACTTTGTACAATCATCCCACATAGCTTTGCCAACTTCCGGATCCATCCCATCGATAATTGGATAGTGAATCATTCCCTTCAAAGGAGCATTTTCCAATGCTTTGAGAGCAATACGAGGTTGCATATACATTTCGTTAAAGAACCCCGTGCCGCCGCAAATCATCTCAACTATGGCCAGGCGGTTTCCCCAATAGAAATCCTCTTCGGTGAACTGACTCTCCAAAGGCCATATGCGGGAAGTGAGCCATTCGTGCAAGGGAAGTTCGTCACCGGCGCCGCGCAGGAGAACCATCGGGGAATGCGTGTGGGCATTTACCAGCGATGGAAGCGCCGCGGTATCTTTTCCGTCAATAATACGAGCATCCGGAAAGGTTCCGGCCAGATTTTGTCCGATACTGCGAATCTTTGACCCTTCGATCAGTATATCCTGAACTTGCTCATCCAACAGCGTATTGCGAATGATAGTTTTCATAAGCTTGTGCCTCCTCAATCAATTTCGGTCGGAAGGAGGCGTAGGAACTCTCTGATTAAAGCCTTGAAATCGGCACTGGCACTTGCTCCGGTTTCGAACACTTCTTCCGAGGTGATGGGCTTATCGAGGATGCCGGCCGCCATATTGGATATACACGAAATTCCGACCGTCTGTATTCCACAATGTGCGGCGGTAATGGCTTCAGGAATTGTGGACATTCCTACCGCGTCGCCGCCGATTATCGAAGCCATTCGAATCTCTGCCGGTGTTTCAAATGATGGCCCGGTGAACCAGATATACACCCCTTCCCGGAGCGAGATACCTCGATTCACCGCTGCATTTCTAATAATTTGATTCAACTCTCCAGACCAGCAATAACTCATATCGGGGAAACGCGGTCCGAATTTCTCATCGTTCTTCCCTATAAGGGGATTCTGCCCGGTGAAATTGATATGATCGGTAATCAGCATCAGATTTCCTGGGGAAAATGACCGATTGATACCTCCCGCCGCATTGGTTAGGAGTAATCGCGGGCAACCCAGAACTTTGAGAAGGCGGATCGGATAAACAATTTGCGCCATTTCATAACCCTCAAAGTAGTGAAAACGGCCCATCAGAACCATAATTCGATGGCCCTCGAGATTGCCGAACACCATTTGAGATACATGACCAGGAGCCGTGGCAACAGGAAACCCGGGCAAATCCCTGTAGGAAATGGAAATGGTATTCTCTAATTCCTCAGCTAATGAACTTAAACCTGATCCCAGAATCAACGCAATGTCCGGAGAGCCGCCTCCGCGAGTTCTGATGATATTGCTGGCCTCTCTTAACTGCATAGAATTCCCCTATTTGGCCCGGCCGCTCGTGCTGGCGCTAAATGCCGGCATCATCTCGAGTTTGCGGGATATCCACGGCACCGGAAATAATGTCGCTCCTGGCCTGCTCCACGGCATCAATCACTTCAGAGGGGACAACGAAATCGAAATCATGGAATGGCGCGAGTCCGACGGCATCCTCGGCGAGTCCGAAAACGGCGTTGCCACCTCCTTTGAAATTGCCATCAATGAAATCAAGTGTAGTAAGATAAGTGGCCTGTGTGGTTCCCTTCATCGCCGAGGTAAGGGTGTACTCCGGAGCAAAATGATTCTGATCGACATCAGCGCCCATAACCAGGATGTTTTTCTCCTGCGCAGCCGTGAAGATTCCCATACCGGTCAACCCGGCAAATTGAATAACGATGTCGGCCCCTTGCTCAGCCAAGGCAATAGTGGCTTCCTTTCCTTTGGCCTGGTCGGTGAAAGTTCCTGTTACCACCGAAAGCACTTCGATGTCAGAATTCACTGACTTGGCGCCTTCCGTAAAACCGACGAAATACCGTTCTACCGGTGGTATGTCCATACCCAAAACAGCTCCAATGACATTTTCATCATTGAGTTTGTCGGAGCGGTTGGCATATTCCCGGGTCATTAAACCGGCAACAACACCTGCAAGATAACCGGACTCATGTTCTTTCCAGTTGATACCAAGCACATTGGAGGGGGGCATGGGCGAATCATAAAACAGGTCGATACCGGCAAACATCGTGTCCGGATAATTCGGGGCGACTTCAAGTAAAGCATCATAGAACAAGAACCCCACCGCGAAAATCAACTCTGCGCCGTCTTCAGCGAGGCCAGATAAATTCGGGACATAATCGGTCATCGAAGCAGGTTCAATTAAACGAATTTCGATTAGACCCTCATCCTCGGCTTTCTTCAGTCCAGCATAGACACCGTCGTTGAAAGAACCGTCACCCAAACCATTCGCGTCGGTTGCCATTCCAACGATAATCCTCTCCTGAACCGCTGTTCCCACAGCTTTACTTCCCGCTCCGCTCAGGGCAATCGCAGGAATCGACAACAAAAAAATCACTGTCAATTTTCTCATTTCTTCATCTCCTTCTCATCATTATTTCTCAATCCGACAACGTCAGATATGAATTACAAATTTCATGTCCCGGATCGTTCTATCTGAAAATCCTCACCAAGCGCCCGGGGAGCTCGGGATTTGCGAACCAGTCCGGCCACTGCCAACAGAGCGGCGACATAAGGGAAAATCAGGAATATCTCCGAGGGAACTCGAAATACACCCAGTACTTGAATTCTCAGTGCCAGAGCATCCACCATGCCAAAGAAAAATGAAGCGATTAGACTTCCGACGACAGTCCAGCCACCCGCGATATTCGCTCCCAGAGCAATGAATCCTCTTCCCGCGGTCATACCTTCGGAAAAACTGTTTCCATTCTCAATGGACAGATAAGCTCCGCCCAGGCCGCATAGGATTCCACTGAGTATAACTGCAATATATCGGATTTTTTTAACGGAAATCCCTAAGGTTTCCAGAACAATGGGATGCTCACCGGCTGCCTTGATATGCAGCCCAAGTCTAGTTTTCCTGGTAATCCAAACGAATAGAATCACGACAACGTACATCATATAGACAATAGGAGTTCGATTGAACAATACCGGACCCAAAAGCGGGATACGGCTCAGTAACGGGATGGCGAAGCGATACTCGGCGAGTGAATGAGGAATAATCTCTGAAGTCCCCGGATGGCCAAAGAACAGCTCCAGCAGATAGCGAGTGATACCGAAGCCCAGAATGTTTATAACGGCGCCAGATACGACATGGTTCAGGTGGAGAGATACTGTGGCCCATGCATGAAACAGTGCGAATAAACCGCCGGCCAACATACCCACCAAAACGCCAAACCACGGATTTGCGAACTTCCATGCCGCCCATGCAGCAAAAAACGCTCCCATCAGCATCATCCCTTCCATACCGATATTGACGATTCCGGATCTGTCGCAAATCGTTGCACCGATGGAAGCCAGAATTATCGGTGTGGCGAGCCTAACCGATGCAATCAGGAACTCAGCATTGAGAAGTTCAATGAAAACGTTCATGCCTTCCTCCGAAAATACCTAAACAGGTATCGAGCTAATATCAGGAAGAGAATCAGCCCCTTGACGATTTCAACAATGGACGTTGGTGTTTGGAGAGTTCGGGACATGTATTGGCCACCGGCGTCGAGAGCCCCCCAGAACAGCGCACAGAACACGACGGCTATCGACGATGTGCCGGCCAGGAGAGCAACTGCGATTCCATTCCAACCATATCCGGCATTGATGTTCTCGAACATTTTATGGTCTAAACCCAAAACTTGAGTTACACCGGCAAACGCGGCCAGTAAGCCAGCAAGAAGCATTGTAATCAAGATGATACGTCCGACAGCGATGCCTTGAGTTCGCGCGGCAAAGCTGTTAAGTCCGACGGCCCTGATTTCGAATCCCAGACGTGTTCTGTGAAGGATATGATGTACTGCCAGAGCTGTAATTACGGCGATGAGAATTCCGATATGGAGGCGGTAGTTGGCTTGAGGAAGGAAGGATTTAAAAGTTGGCAACCAGGTTGATTCGGAAATTGAATCGGTAATATAAGCATGGGCTGATAAGGTTGGATCACCGCCGTTGAATCGAATAAACAAGGAAGATATCGTTCGCGCGATATAGGCAAACATCATCGTGGTGACTACTTCGTGAGCCCCTGTCTTGACTTTCAGAATTGCCGGAATGGCATTATAAGCCGCTCCACATCCCCCTGCTATAATGAATATCAGCGGGATAGCAACGAGGGATGGCAGATCGAATCGAATTCCCAGCCAGGTTGCTGCCATTGTTCCCACGTAGTATTGACCCTCCGCACCTATATTGAACAAACCTCCTTTGAAGGCAATGGTGATGGAAAGAGCCGTAAAAATGAGTGGAACAGCATTGAGAATCGAGACATGCCAATTTTTTACTAAACCACCGTATATCATTGCACCAAAGGATTTCAGAGGTTGATAGCCAGTAATCAACAAAAAAATCCCGCCGATGAAAAAGGCCAGGAAAATCCCCGCAAGAGGTAATCGGATGGTTTTAAATCCGCTTCTCAATACTTCTATAAGGTGCTTCTTCCCATTTTCGAGGACTTCCCCGATCAACCAAAGAACACAAGCCGCTCCTAAAAAAACAAGTCCAATGTGTCGACTTCCGAGAAAAAGAACTATTCCGATGACAATGAAGAGAATTGTGCAAATTCGAATAACGAGAAATGATTTCGATGTTTCAAACATTGGAGGAGTTCCTATGTGTTCCGCCGGTCATATAAAACCCGACATCATTCATCGTAGCTTCCTCTCGTTCGAATTCTTTGAGAATACGACCCCTGAAAATGACAAGAATTCGGTCGGCCAGGCTGAAAATTTCTTCTAACTCCATAGAAATCAGAAGAATCCCTACGTTTCTATCCCGCATGGCAATGAGCTGATTGTGTATGTACTCAATCGCACCGACATCAAGTCCTCTGGTAGGTTGAGATACCAGAAGAAAATCTGGTTCGCGATCGAACTCCCGAGCCAAAATCAGCTTTTGCTGATTGCCTCCGCTGAGATAATTCGCCGGTAAATCGGGGCCGCCGGCGACAATACTGAAACGACTGATAAGTTTTGTGGCCCGATTTCGTATCGCTGAGCGATTGATATGACCATATCTGATCATGGACCGGGCATTTTGATTGCCCAACAGTACATTCTCTGCAATGGAAAACGGCAAAATCAAACCGTCTTTCTGGCGATCTGCTGGAACATATCCGATTCCATTCTCAATACGGTTTTCAATACTCCAGTGCTTTATGGATTGATCTCTCAAATGGATTGCGCCGTCCTGAATCCGGCGAGTTCCAATAACCGCTTCAGAGAGCTCTTCCTGTCCATTCCCATCCACGCCGGCGATTCCAACAATCTCACCGGGCTTAACATAGAGAGATAATCCGTCAACAGCAGGAATCCCTCTGTTGTTCATTACTTTCAAATCGTCGATTCGGAAACAGATTTCGTCCAGTGTTTCATGGTTGGTTCGATTCACCTGAAGTATCACGTCCCGGCCAACCATATGATTGGCCAGATCGACGACGCTGACATCCCGAGTAATAAATTCGCCGGTAATCCGGCCCTTTCTCAGAATGTAAACTCGATCTGAAATGGCTCGGATTTCCTCCAACTTGTGAGTTATGATAATCACCGAAGTGCCTTGGTCTCTCAGGTTCTTAACTATCGAGAAGAAGTCTTCAATTTCCTGAGGGGTGAGTACAGATGTCGGTTCATCGAGAATCAGGATTCGCGCCTTCCGATACAAAGCCTTCAATATCTCAACACGTTGCTGCAAACCTACAGTAAGGTTAGCGATAATCTCATCCGGATCGATTTCCAGGTGATAGCGTTTGGATAAGTTGATGATATCCTCCCGAGCTTTTCGGTAGTTAATCCCGAACCAACTCCGAGGTTCTTCCCCAAGAATTATGTTCTGGGTTACACTTAGCGTTTCAACAAGCATGAAGTGTTGATGAACCATACCCAGTCCTTTCGTGATAGCCTCCCGGGGAGACGAGGCTTCGAATTCTGCGCCATTTAACAAGATGCGCCCCTCGTCCGGTCGATAAAGCCCGTATAGAATATTCATCAGGGTGGATTTACCCGCGCCGTTTTCCCCCAGAATAGAAATGATTTCCCCCTCATAGAGCTTGATGTTGATATTTTGATTGGCCTTGATTTTTGCAAAGCTCTTTGAGATTCCAAGGGTTTCCAGAACGGTTTGTGCCACGATCAGCTTCCTGAGAATCAACAGTATTAAGATAGCATACCACATATTTCAAACTTTCATCAAGCAGAATACGACAATTTAACGTTGTCTTATGTGGTTTTCAATAATGAGTCCTTGAAAATCTGTGTATTTGTCAATATGATGATTCTTGTGGAATACCAAAAAGAAAGAAAACAAGTTGCTGCTATTATGCGTCGGATTTACCGACAGGGACTTACAACCTGTTCGGGGGGTAATATAAGTCTTCGGGTTGATGATGATCGATTTTTGATCACGCCTTCGGCACTGGACAAGGGAACGATTAACTACCGTCAGATTGCTCTGATGACACTCTCGGGAGAAAATTTATCTCCAGGATTGAAGCCAAGCATGGAGGCGGATATGCATCGGACAATTCTCAGGCATCGGGAAGACATCGATGCTGTCGTTCACGCCCATCCAAAACACGCGAGTTTCTTTACCGCGATACAATCTTCCAAGATTCGTACAGATCTGCTTGCCGAGGCGCGATTCGTTCTCGGAGAACCAGTCTTCTCGCCCTATGCTCTTATGGGTACTCCTGAACTCGGAAAAAATTTGAAATCAGCGCTCGCTGGAGGTGAATATGTGGCACTGTTGGAAAACCATGGCGTTCTGACAATCGGGAAAACACTGTTGGAGGCCTTCGACAGGATTGAAGTCGTAGAAGTCGCTGCGGAAATGACTTTTATGTCCGAATACTCCGTCAAACTATCACCTTTAAACAATCGACGCCTCAACGAAATTGACGCCATGAACACATAAATTCTTCCAGGAAGTGTATAGGGCTGTATCTTTACTTCAACTTCCCGGCTCCAAACAACGAAATATCCTCATCATCTTTTCTCAAATAAATCTCCTCCTGGAATTTCATTCAAATGAGATTTCGGGTGAGGTTTGCCTTGAAACTCCAGCAGGCGGAAACGGTCTTCTTGTTACGCTGCTCCTAAGCTTGCTTGCTTCAGGAGCAACGGCCTTTTGTTGCTTCGCTTCCTTGCCGATTCGGCGAAGCGATTTTGATTGACTGCGTGTGATTCCGACATCTCTCAAGAATGGAAAAAGTTGTCTCCAAGTTAAATCGTAGATTCACGGCAAGAGTGAATCGACACCGTCTACTACATCGGCAGCACACAGCCGATAGAAGGCATATGCAACCCTTGACTCCCATTGACTAAGTTGGGAGAACCGATTTCCTGAATTCAACCTCTCCGAACCCTGCCTGTAGCGGGATTCCCGTGAACTAGCTGGAACGGTAAACTCCGAGATTTCGATAGTCTGCGGAAGCCGCACTGAACTCTTTTTCCACTATTTCGAAAGTCTGCCTGACTTTGGGCAACATTGCATCAACATAGAACATATAGTTCCAAGGCTTCCCGGCAATGGGACGTGATTCCAACTTGGTCATATCCACACCATGTTTTTTCAATATCTGAAGACAGTCACTAAGCGCTCCCGGATGGCTTTTGAGAGAAAAGGTAAACGAAACCTTGTCGGCATTCTGCACTGCCGCGCTGCTCAACCGGGCTATTACAACAAAACGAGTATAATTCCTGGGATTGGTTTCGATATCCTCAGCCAGTATCTCCAGCTTGTGAAACGCGGCAGCTGCACTGCTCGCAATGGCCGCCACGCCGGGGTCGGCCTTCTTGGCCACCATGGCAGCCGCGCCGGCCGTATCAAAGTATGGTTTTATCTGATAGCCTTTCTTCTCTAAAAACTCCGCACACTGGGAGAGGGCCTGCGGATGAGAATATACCTCTTTGATTTGTCTCTCTTCAGTGCTCTGAATCGCAATCAGATTGTGGCGAATTCTCACTTTGATTTCGCCGACTATTTTTATATCCGGATAGCGGGTTAACAGATCGTAGTTTTCGAAAACACTGCCGGTTAGGGAATTTTCCAGCGGAATCATACCCCATGCAGCCCTCTCCGATAAAACCATGATGAATACATCATCAAATTTGGGCAGAGCTAAGGGTTCCACATCGCCCTCGGGGAAATAATTCAATATGGCTCGCTCGCTATAAGCCCCTCTCTCACCCTGGAAGGCAACTCTTGGTTTCCTGCCAACGGTTCCCTTTCCCAAGTGTGAGCGAAGTACATCTTTCTGATGCCTTTCGGGAAGCCGAGCAAGTTCCCGATCCACCGTGGGGCAAAGAGCCTCAATATCGCGAAGCAGTTTTTCAAACTGTCCGGGCCACAGTGATTGTGGCCCGTCGCTGAAGGACTTATCCGGATTTGTATGAACTTCAACCAGTATTCCATAGGCGCCGGCGGCAACACTGGCCAGGGCCATCGATGCAACCTTATCCCTGATACCCGTGGCATGCGATGGATCAACAATCACCGGCAGATGACTAAGCTCCCGGATTACGGGTATGGCAGATATATCCAAGGTGTTGCGGGTCACCCTTCCAAATGTGCGAATTCCTCGTTCACATAGAATCACATCGTCTGTTCCGGAGGAGAGCAAATACTCGGCTGCCATCAACCATTCCTCGATAGTCGCCGCCATCCCTCGCTTCAGTATCACTGGAATACCAGCCTCGCCGACGCTTTTCAATAACTCAAAATTCTGCATATTTCGCGTACCAATCTGAAATACATTGACAAGTTCGGCCATTCTCTTCACATCGTTCGAAGACACCACCTCGGAAACCACTGGCAGTCCGGTAGCTTCGCCAGCCTCGCGGAGGTATTCCAAACCTTTGAAGCCTAGTCCCTGAAAGGAATATGGAGAGCTCCGCGGCTTAAATGCGCCACCGCGCAGCATAACCGCTCCCGCCTCCTTCACCGCCCAAGCCGAATCAAAAATCTGTTCCCTGGATTCCACCGCGCAGGGACCGGCGATGCAAACAATGCGGGAACCACCGATTTTGACCGAGCCAACGTCAATCACAGTATCCTGAGGATGAAATTCCCGGGAAGCCATTTTATAAGGTTTATTGATAGGTATAACCCTATCAACTCCAGGCAGAATCTCCACTTGACGGCTATCTATGGTGTGGCTGCCGATGGCGCCGATTAGAATTCCCGCCTCCCCTGCAATTTCACGAATCCTAAATCCCCTTTCCCGGAGAAAATTCGACACATCCTCCTTTTGAGAGGGCAGAATCCCAGCTTTGAGTACGACAATCATTGTCCAATACTAGCCTATTATAGACTGTTTTTACAGGTAGTCCGGATGTTTCATCGGTCTGAAAACCGAAGTTATCAAAACACTGCCCATGTCGTTAAACCGATAGTAATCCCGAACCAGATTGTTTTTATAGGCGACGATCTTGTCGATGTAATTTAGAGTGTTGGTAGGGGCGCCCAGGCGATCGACACGCCCGGGGCCAGCATTATACATGGCCAATGCTGTAACGATGTTGCCGGACATGTCCAGAGTTTTTCTCAGATAAGATGTCCCATAATCTGCATTTATATAGGGGTTGAAAAAATCATTGTCGCTGAGCATTTGGAACGATGAAGAATTGAGCTGCATCAATCCCCTATCCACGCTCTTGTTGTGGTTGATTCCATATGCATTTGCCTGGAAGCGACTTTCCTGCCATGCAACAGCAACCACCAGGGCAGGATCCATCTTGTACCGATCGGCGGCCACAATGAGGGCGTCCGCAATGGCTGAGTCCCCGATTCGAACATGAAGGTAGGAAATTACCGAAATTCGGCTCGTTGGACTGTTAAATGGCGCCATCAAACCGCCCTCAAGCTGCTCTGCACTGAACTTCTTAAACAGATACGTGGGCTCGAGGTAGTCCGATTGACCCGCCAAACTTGTATCGGCGTCATCATATTGTACGCCGAATGACAAAAAAACAATTCCAAGTATTAGTATCTTTTTGATATAATGCTCCTATAGAATTTAAGCAAGTTGGTAGTGAATAGTATTTAATGGGGAAAGTAAAGTAGACAGAATATGTTTTTAGGTGAAGTTTTAGTGAAGATTCTAATGGTCTGAGGGGGGAGATTTTATGCCACGAAAGTCACTGATTCCAGTTTTTTTGATGCTTCTCGTCTTCGGCTTACCTGCAGAAGAAGAGGAGGGCCAGTTTACCGTATTATTTGCGCCCTACAGGATTGAATGGAATCCTCATTATGCCTTTACCGTTACCGAAGCCCAGGTATTCACGGCTGTTTATGAGGGTCTTGTATCCTTTCATCCAGGCACGCTCCGGCCAGTTCCGGCTGCAGCGGAATCTTGGGAATTCTCCGAAGACAACAAACGTATAACTTTCAAACTGCGCGAAAATATCCTCTGGAGTAATGGGGAAAATTTAAGCGCATCGGATTTCCGGGAATCGTGGTTAACTATACTCTCTCCAGAGACTGAAGCTGAATACGCTTCTCTGTTCGACGACATTGTTGGCGCCAGGGAATATCGCTCCGGCCTTGGTCTCAAGGAAGATGTCGGAATCGAGGCGCCCGATGCGACAACATTGGTGGTAAGCCTGAAACAACCCTCTCCCCAATTCATCTCGATTTTATGTCATTACAGCTTCGTCCCGATTCATAGAGATTTTAGGAAGCTTCATGATTGGAGCGCAATTCGATCGGTTCCCGTAAACGGACCGTTTATTATAAGAGCACGCAATGAAAAAGAAATTTTGCTTGATAAGAATCCACTGTACTGGGATGCCGAATCACTCAGAATTGATCGACTCAGAATTGTGTTCAGCGACGATGCAAACCAAATAATGAAAGATTTCAACCGGCTTGAAATCGATTGGGTTACTTCAGGGATAGACAGCACGCAGCTCGCCATACCTGAGGCGTTAAACATTACACCTCAATTTTCCACAACATATTACTACTTTTCCAACAACTCGAAAGTGTGGGCAGATTCCAGAGTCAGGCGTGCCCTCACTCTTTTGTTGCCACTTGACGAACTGCGTGAAGAGCGACTGATTCCGGGTGTGTCCCTCGTTCCGCCCATTCCAAACTATCCGGCTGCCGAAGCCAATTTTCCGGCACCTGAGAAACGTATGGAAGAGGCTATTAAACTGCTTGAAGAAGCTGGATTTCCGGGGGGTAAGGGTCTCCCAAGCCCTGTAATCCGAGTTCCCCCCGATGATTCCGTGGCCAAGTTAATGAAAGACACCTGGAGTGAGACTCTTGGCCTATATGCGATTATTGAAGAGGTGATTTTTGCGGATTACTACGATGCGGTCAAAGCTGGCGGTTATGACTTGGCCACCCTCACCTGGACTGGTGATTATGCCGATCCTCATACTTTTCTTGGTATGTGGAATTCCCGAAGCAGCTTCAACGAATCTGGCTTCTCGAATCCCGAGTATGATGCATTGCTTAATGAAGCTGCAACATTGCCCTTCCTTCAGAGATTCGAAAAACTGAGAGAGGCTGAAAGTCTGCTCTTGTTTTCCTGTCAGGTTATTCCAATTGAGCACTATCCGGCGGTGAATTTAATCGACCGGCGTTTTGTGGAAGGCTGGTTTCCAAATGCGCTTGATATTCACCCTTTCAAGCACCTAAGTCCCCGACTCGGCTTCGATATACCTGGTGTTGCCAAGGCCGAACTCGACACAGAGCCCTTTAGGAATCAGCAAGTAGATTAATCCGCAAAAGGGCCAAATCCCGCACACCATAGATTCCCCTTGAACCAAATGTGGACTCCAGCACGATTTTGCTGTTGATATCATGTATAGCAGCAGCCTTAAGTCGCGCCATTTTCCACTCAAAGAGTTCTACACTGCTTATCGGTTTGACATCACTCGACTCAATGCTGGAGAAAAATCCGTTAAAATAATCGGTTAGCCAGTCTTTACGCTGGTTGAGCCATGTTTGCGTACCGCCGTCTCGGAAAGTGTATCCAAGATTCACCTTTGCGACGAATATGGTGGACTCCTCGTCGGAAGTGTAGCCGTTAAGCTCGGGAATATTCTTGTAATAGGAGAATTTTGGTGTCCAGTTTATACCTGGTTCTCCGCTAACGGCGTCAATACGCGCAAGTAAATCTTCGCCTCGTCTATGTATGTCCGCTGATAAAACCAGTATACATAACTCATCCAGCTCGGCCTGTAAGGCGGGATGGTATTTTGTCGCCAGAATCCAGTTTTTATCCACAGATAAGTTGTAAAGCGATGCAATGAGTTTTTTCCAACTTGTATCCAATGCCATTAGCCGCAACCTAAAACGCCAGTTTCCGAGCAGAAAACTGCGCACTTCTTGACGATTAGACGTATAGGAGAAGCTAGTCTCGTTGCGTGGAATCCAAACACCTGCAAAATTTTCAAGGGCTAGATGGATATTGTTGATGATGGAAAGGTTATCCACCGATGGCACGGGCATGAAGGTTAGCTCAGCCGGAATTCCGCTCAGTATCAGCAAATCTTCCTTTAAGAAATCGAAGAGCACTCGAACCGTCGAAACATATTCGGGCGCCCAATTTGGCAGCTCTTCATCAGCAAACTGCGTCATGTATGCCTCAATCGTTTTGCGAGCATCTTCGTTCAAATGTTTACGAAAACGACTGTTAACCGAGGGTCTGGCGAAGTCTCGCCGCCCAGGATCTTTGGATAAGAATAGTTTTAAACTATCTAAACTGCCCCCCCTTTTCCGCGGCGCATTCAACCTGGTTTCTATATGATGCAAATTTTCTAGACTATCTCTTTGGGTTGCTGACAGAAGGTTTTCTATAGCTAATTCCCTAGCTGTTCGGGCGAGTTGCTTCTGCGGGCTGTCAAGCCGCAAAATCAGGACAATCGCCAGAGAAGTTATCAAAATCACCATAAATGCTACAAAAGCTGACAGTGCCTTGCGACTCATATAGGAACATTATCGGATATCTTGTCACGCAATTTGACAGAGCTGAACTTTTCGATATATTGTAATGATTATGGCGAAAAAGTCTATCGCGGCCGAATTCGAGAAGGGACAACAGGTGGTTTATCCTCTGCAGGGCGTCGGGCGTGTGGAAGATATCGAGGAGCGCCCGTTTCGGGGCGAGGTGGTTCCCTACTATGTTATGTATTTCGGTGTTTCGGATATGACCATTCGCATCCCGGTGGAAACGGCAAAGGAGCAGGGTATTCGCGCTATTGTGTCACAGAGTGATTCCGAGAAGGCACTTGAAATCGTCACCAGTCATTATGAACCCGTCCCTACCGATTGGAAACTCCGCTATCAGATGAATCTTGATTTATTGCGAAAGGGTGAAGTTACTGACATCGCTACGGTTGTGACAAAGCTCTATCACCGCAGCAAGGTTAAAGAACTTCCCATACTTGAACGTAAGCTTTACGATAACGCGCTTCATCTTCTGATTGATGAAGTTGCATTCTCCATGGGCAAGAGCAAGGATGAGGTGGAACAGCTTATCTTCATGAAGCTTGAATCGGAGGAATAGGACGCGAGGTTCCAGTCACCTGCCACCAGTACAAAATCTGAAACGGGGTTAAGCTTAGCAATGATTCATGCGGAAAATCTGTTTAGACGCTTTGGCAGAACAGATGCTGTAACCGGCATTAGTTTTCACATCAGAAAGGGTGCGGTAGTCGGTTTTTTGGGACCCAATGGCGCCGGGAAGTCCACAACGATGAACTTGATTACCGGATACCTGGCTCCAAGCAGCGGCAGCGTCTTTATCGATGGTATTGATATTGTCAAGGCACCGGTGCAGGCAAAAAAACTTATTGGATATTTACCCGAACAACCGCCCTTGTACCGTGACTTGACAGTGGATGAGTATCTTGAATTTGTGAGCGAATTTAAACGTGTGCCAAAGAGTCAGCGCAAGTCTGATATCGCATCGATTCGAGACCGGGTTAAGATCCACGATGTCCGAAGACGATTGATAAGGGGTTTGTCCAGAGGATACAAGCAGAGAGTGGGTCTGGCCCAGGCCCTGGTTGGGAATCCACCGGTGCTAATTCTGGATGAACCGACTGCGGGACTTGATCCTAAGCAGATTATTGAGATTCGGGAATTGATTCGTAGCTTAGGTAAGGAACGCACGGTGGTTATATCCTCTCATATTCTGCCTGAAATTAGTGCAACCTGCGAATGGATTATAATCATCAATAAGGGCACAATTGTTGCTTCGGATACGCCTGAGAATTTATCTGGACGATTGAGCGGCAGTTCGGGTTCAATTCGCCAGAAATTGCTGATTCGGGGTGATACCGAGACCATTGGCAAAACATTTGATAAACTGTCGTTTCTAAGCGTACAGAGTATCAAGGCAGCTCCCGAGATGGGCCTATCCGAGGTGGTAATTGCCCCTTCAAACCAGCAGGATGTCCGCGAAGCAGTTTTTTTCGCTATGGCGAAAGCGAAGATACCAATTCTTCAAATGTCGCCGATGGATTTAAACCTGGAGGAGATTTTCCTCAATCTCACTACATCGGAGGATTGATGCTTGCACTATTGAAAAAGGAACTTAGACAGTATTTTTTCACCCCGAACGGTTGGGTTTTTTTATCGGTATTCCTATTCATCTCCGGAATTATGTTTTCAATTCAAATGGTTTTCCCGGGGAATTCTCAATACCCTGCCTTTCTGGCGAACCTGCCCTTCATATACCTTTTTGTCATCCCTCTTTTAACCATGCGAAGCTTTGCCGACGAGCGAAGATTCATGACAGATCAACTGCTGTTTACTGGACCCACGAGGCTTCTGTATATTGTACTTGGTAAATTCTTATCCGCGTTAATCGTTTATCTAGCTACAATCGCTCTCACCTTCGTTTATCCTCTGCTTCTGAGTTTTCATGGAGAGCTGGAATGGCCGGTGATACTTGGAACCTACATCGGGTTTATCCTCTTAGGTATGTCTTTCATTGCCATTGGAATTTTTACTTCCCAGCTCACCGAAAATCTTCTAACCTCGGCTGTTTTTTGTTTCTGCGTGATTATGCTGACTTTCTTAGTGGAACCAATGCGTCGTTACATGCCCGCTAGTGAAACTTCAGGATTGATATGGGCTGTTATTCTTGTCGTTATTCCACTTTTCCGACTGTATTCGGCTGGTAAAAACTGGCTTATTATCGCGTTGGTTGGATTTGTTTTAGCCGCTGTGTTTCTGCTATTTTGGTTTTTCGGAAAGGATTTATTCGCAGGATTCATTGGCAGAAGTCTGGGTTGGCTTTCGTTAACTCGCCGTTTCTTAACTTTCTCCATGGGTATTCTGAGTCTGGATGCGGTTGTGTACTACTTGAGTTTCGCCGGATTCTTTCTATTCCTCACGGTAATGGGCCTTGAGAAACGGCGATGGAGCTAGAGTGTTGCATATGAAAAAACCAGATATCCGATTGGATTTCAAGACTTACAATGCAGGAGTCTCGGCGCTTATCACAATAGCCATTCTTGCCGGGCTTATTCTAATCAATCTGCTCATCAACGAGCTGGAACTGGAAGCCGATCTTACTCCAAAAAAACTTTATAGCCTGAGCACACAGACTGAGACTTTGCTTGAGAGGCTGGAAAAACCTGTGGAAATACTTGTTCTCTCCACACCTGGGGAAGAATCCGAGTCTCTGATTAAAACACTGGAAAGGTATGACAACTCTTCTCGCTATATTGATGTTAGGGTGCTGGATCCCGACAGAAATCCGGGCCGAATAACCCGATTCACAAACGAAGTCAGTTTGATTTCCAAGGGTGCCGTGGTTGTGGATTCCAATGACTTCTTCCGGGTTATCAACCCCGAAGATTTCTATGATTTCACCTACGATCAGCTAGGCAGGCAACAGATTATAGCGCAAAAAATTGAGCAGCAGATTAGTGCGGCCATTGCTTATGTGTCATCTGGTAGCACCCAAAAAATTTATGAGATTAAGGGTCATCAGGAAAACCCGCTTGCAGAATCAGGTTACACGGAAATTCTCAAAAGGGCTAACTTCGAACTCGGGGAGATTTCCCTGATTCTCTCCGCAATCCCTGATGATGCGGCTCTTCTTACTCTGATTGGACCGAAATTGGATATTTCTGAGGCAGAAGCGACTAAATTGAATTCCTATCTTGAAAACGGCGGAAAACTATTTGTTGCCTTGGATTTGACATATAACCCTATGCCGAATACTTCTGGACTCCTAAGGAAGTGGGATATTGAAGTTCTGCCTGGACTTGTAATGGAATTCCAGAAAAACCGCTTGATTGCGGAGTTCAGTGACAATCCTTTCATATTTTCTCCCACTGTTCTGAATCATGAGTCTCTTGTTCCACTAATTCAAGGGAAGCTGGATCCTGTGTTTCGAGGATCGATGGGCTACAGACGGACTCAAGCGCAGCAGAAGCACTTGGAATATGCTTCGCTGCTAGCCAGCTCGGATGTTTCCAGATTACGCACGGAACTTACAAGCGAGGCCTCCAGCAGTGCCACGCCGATATCGAGTGATTTGCAGGGGCCGGTGGATGTGGCAGTTGCTGTTCGTGAGCGGGATTCGGGAAATCACACATCGGAGGGAGCAAGACTTGTGGTGCTTGGTAGCGCAAGTAGTCTTGCCGGGTTAGGATTTCTTGGCCCTATTAGAGCAAATACGGATTTGGTAACAAATTTACTCAGTTGGATTACAAACAACGATTCCTCTGTGCTTATTCCGTCCAAGAGCCTCTATCGACTTCCATTGCAAATTAGTATGGTAAACGGAGTTGTTTACAGCACAATAACCACGATTGTTATTCCGCTGCTCTGCCTGGGAATTGGTTTGGTGATTCACTTCCATAGGCGTAACCGATGACAGAAAAATCCGTGGCTCTAATTTCCTCGCTGGGTGTTCTGGCCGCGCTGGTTATCGTATTCGTAATCTCCCGCTCCCTGTCTGAATCACCAAACGAACTGGACGATGGTTCAGTCAATTCCATAACGCTAACCGATACAGAGGAACAAAACCTTCGTGCGGTGGCAGTGAAACGTCTGGATGGAGGGTTTGATTTCGAACTTGGCGAGGACAATGATTGGGTTCTATCCGGAGCATCCTTTCGCCTGCACGCAGATGAGGTGAAACGGGTTACACGAATACTTGCTTCCATCGAATCCGGAAAGATTATAAGCGAGGAACTCGATGGGAGGCGTCTTCCCGAGTTTGGCCTTGATGAGCCAGTGGCGAGAATTGTTGTTACTGACAAAAGTGGAAATTCAGAGGTAGTTGAAGTTGGGAATGTGAGCCCTTTTGATAAGCGACGTTATGCGCGGCGCAAAGATTCTTATAATGTGGTTTTTCTCCCACCCGTGGTTACGGAAATAGCGTTTATGGATAACGATGATTTTAGGGATAAGAGTCTACCCACACCGAACTTGGATGAGATTGCGATGCTGGAATTTCGTAAGGATGGGGAAGTATTTCAGATGGTTCACAGTACGGAGCCGGATCCCTATCTTAGCTCGACAGGCAACTATGTTGTAACTAGACCCTGGCGGGGAAAATACTATTTGGATGAGGGAAATTTTCGAATGCGAATAAGAGAGGAAACTCCCCTTCCGTCGACAGTGGTTGCCTATCTGGATAACGAAAACCCAAGCAACACGAAATTTGGTTTGACCGATGAGAAGGCTGACATGCTATATCTGTCGGATAGGGATGGTACGGTTTTGCATCTAATACTCGGTGTCTCCGATGGTGAAGGAAACCGCTATGCTCGCCTGGGTGATAGAGACGAATCAATTTTCAAGTTGAACGAACCCGAACTTGAATTCATGAACACCAAACCATTCTCTCTAACGAGTAAATTTGTTTTTTCGGGTTCTATTGAACGAGTGGCAAGAGTAAAAATTGAGGCGGGCGAAGATGTCTGGATGCTCACCCGAATCGAGAAGGGAGTGGTTGAAGAAATCGAAGACGATTTATTTCTGATAGATGATCTGGAAATCACATTCGAGGAATTTTCATCTCTTTTTCAAAATTTGACAGGGATTTCCCGGGAGGGGCAGATTCAGGAAGAACGCACCCCTTTGAAACCGGAAGTAACTATAACCATTATCAACTCGAACGCTGATGTAAACCCATTGATTATGCGTTACTGGAACTATGATGAAGCATACCATCAAGTTGACATGGATGATGGGAAGCCTGAATTCCTGGTTAGCCGCTACCAGGTTAAAAAACTGATAAATCAACTAATGGCCCTATCCAACTAGGGTATGAGATCGGTCGGCAAACTATGACGGTTGAACCTGGCCACGGCCAAGGGACGTCCGTCACTCCGGTAGGACCAGCGCGCAAAGGCGGCACCTGATACATCTTCCACGGGCCGCTTATCGATGCCGAAGTGACGCCGCTCTCTCACGCGGCCATACTTGTCGTAAACCCATTCATAGACTGCCACTCCTTGAAAGTCGGCGCGGAGTTGGCCAAATTGGCCAAATTGCCGCTGTTCGATTTTGTTATTTTCACCATCGTAGACCCATCTATACTCGGCAATGCCTTGATTATCTTCGGAAAATTCATCGACAAAATTGTAGTGGCGTTCCCATATCTTATTGCCACTATCATCATATCCCCAGCGGTACACAGCAACACCTGTAACATCGTTTGCCAGCGTTTCCCAATCATCGTAACTTGCGGCTTCAAACAGATTCTTATTGTCATCAAATACATAGCGATAGCGAGCGATTCCCCATTGATCGGCCTTTGTCTGATCGTCGGTCCCAAATGAGGTGGAAGCTATTATAAGCCCCCGTTCGTCATATTCCCACCGATAGGAAGCCATACCATACTCATCCTCACATAGTTCGCCAAATTCGTTAAGATTGAGCTGTTCCAATTCGTTACCCTGAACATGGTGTATCCATTTATATGTGGCAACTCCAAAAATATCCTTAATCGCCACTCCATTCGCATCTAAATTGGATTGCTCTATAAGATTCCCAGGTGTGTCGTATTTCCGACGATAAATTGCAACATTGTTGGAATCGGTACGTAGTTCACCTTTAGTTCCCAGGCGTCGCTCTTCCAGCACTAATCTCCTATCATCTCTGTCAAATTCAATAGATGCCGACCCATCCGCGCTGAGAACCGGAGTGCCCAATATTCCTACTCTGTCTTCCCTAATCACTTCCCCTTCGACATTTCTGGTATATAGATAACCGTGTACGCCTTCACCACGACGTTCTGTTTCAAACCCGTTCATATCATAGTAATGAAGACTAAGCAGTCGATCAGAGCTGTCCCAGCCATAACGAATTTCGCCAACGCCCTGACCATCTTCTATTCTGGCGCCTGACACATCGAAGAATTTTTCGTTGACACGACGCCCTTTGTCATCCAGGGTCCACAGTCTAAGAGCTACTCCATTCCTGTCGGTGATTAAATTCCCGTATTGATCGTAATGGAATACGCCGGTGGCCAGGCCCCTTTTATCGAGTTTTACCCGCCGCGACCAAACTCCCATTTCATCCGAGACGGGAAGACCCCTGGAATCTGTGTTTCTCCGATGCACATATCCTAGCTCATAGTCCAGTTCTATTCGGGCTACGCCGTAGAGTGGATCAGCAATCGATCTGCCGGAGCGGCTGTAGTTTATTTCCGTCAGCCGACCATTCTTATCGTAACTGAGTCTGTACGCGTTGGAAAACTGTGCCTCGCCGGATTCAATTTGCTCAATGCCTATGATGCGCTCATATGAATCAATCTCGATTCGACGGTACCATGCCTCCTTGGCGGATGTAGCGGATGTGCGGGTGATGCCGAAGTGCAAAAGGATAGCACCGATCAGAGCTAGCTTCCTGAAACTTCCTTTCATCGTTCTGATAATCGGCAGATACCATGCGGTCTCTTAGAGAAGTTGCCAAGACTAACTCACCTGTATTTGCCTCAATGCATGGGCGAGTTGGGTTAGGTTTCTCAACTGTTCCGTATTCTGTGCGCGTTCACGGTGTTGCCGCTCATATTCACGATATTCAAAAAGCATTTCCTGAAACCTTTGCGGATTTGATACGTTCTTAAGTGTAATATCAGCAGCGCCGCCGGTGGTTACCAGTACTAAGCTCCCGTAGCCAAATATCAACGATAGTATCCCTTTTTGCTCAGTTCGGATATTTTGCAGAGAAGATATTTTTATTTGATGTCGGAGTATTTTGCGTCCAAATGGTTTACGATGGAAGCTTGTTACATATCCCTGGGAAGCTAGAAAAAAATCATTACGCCAAGCCTCGAAGCGGTAAGCTATCCATATGAACATCGGTATCACAGTTGCGAAATGAAGCCCTCTCGTTATCGATAAGAGAGAAATTATGACACTTAGCACTACTGGAAGTAGAATTTGGCTAACCAATACTACTGGGCTTTTTCGAATTTTTAGCGTTGTGGATCTGGCCAGACGCTTGTTGTCCTGGACGGAACGAAGCATTCGGGACCTGTATTCTCCAAGGCCGCTGTCCTCGAGGTTTCGTCGCATTTTTTCGCGCTCACGTCCGCCTGTTTTCGCCGTTATGAGCTTTCGCAGCTTCTGAATCTCCTGAGCGAAGGTGCCGGGAGAATTTATATTTTTGAGTATCAATTCACCATCGAGTGCAGCAGTTTTAACCCTTATAGTTCCTATTTTAAGCAAGTTGTTCATCGTGCCGCCCTGATCGATGCTGACACCCTGAATCTGGTCGGTTGGAATATGACGAGTTTCGATCGCCAGACTTTTCCAGTCGAAACAACGAGAAATGATGGAATCGGCTTCGATTTTATATAAGGTACTAAGGTTTCTGATGCCGAAAATGCATAGCCATGGGAGGAATACTGCCGGCGAGCATAGAATGATTAGGGGAGATATCGTGGCTACACCGCGCGTGGTGATATACAGTGATAATGCCGCGAGAATCGCGAGCGCAAAAACCAAAATCGCCGGTCTGGCGGATGGCCTGATTATTCTTTGTTTATTCCCGGGGGCGGAATTGGGCTGTAAGCTTCTTGAGAATCCAGTTCGAAGGCGCCCCTTGGAATCGTAACGGGGTTTGAGCGCCCGACGTATCGCACCCTTGGAACAAAGCTCCAGCAGAGATGCTCTCGTCCAACGCAACCAGCGGGTATACTCTACCGCCCGAAGGGTATATTCCAAGGGTTGCGGTATGCCTAATCGCGCTTCACCCCAGAGGTCACCTTTCAACCAATTCCTTCGAACGTCTTTGTTATCCTGAGATTCGAGTCTGCCCTGGAGAACCAGGATTATTTCCTCTCCCAAATCGCCCGGGTGGAAAAGTTGCGAGCCTGCCGGTGCCTCCCAGAGTTCGGCGGCCATCATAAGTTTTTTTCTACCACGTTCAGAAAGACATAGAAACGCGGGATGCATCGGGAGTTTTGTTTCATCCATACTTTCGACTATCGGCTTGTGTCTGGGGTAAGTTATTGAATTCTGGAATCCGGTAAAAGTTACTGTTGAAGTTTCGCCCGCTATTATTTTTCCCGGGTGCCTCAATTTGTCGGGAGCTTACTCATCCAGTTCCTTCAGAATCGATGGTTTATCCAATATGATTTTCCAAAGCATCGCCTGCGCCAGCGTTGAACTCGCCCGAATGTTATCCAGGGGCCTTCGCCTGATATCCGAAGACTCAGTACGAATCGCCCTGCTCTTCACAACACGTGCGCCTTGCTCAACGGATGGAATTGTCGATTGTACCTCGGATAGCGGTTTGCTAAGCTCTTCTTCCGGCGGGGAATCCAGCGGATGCAACGGGATTGATTTCTCATTGCCGAAACTGTCCTCCTGTTCCTCTTTTGAGAAGGTTTTGCGCAGCCTCGACACCACCTCATCAGGTTCTCTCCGCGCAGGAGCTTCCCTTGCTGCCGCATCCCTCCTTCGCCTACGCTGTCTAACCCCCGCAAAGATGCGCAAAATCCAAATAATTGCCAAGGCTGCGGGTATGATAGAAAATAATTTGCCAAGTACATCTTCCACGAACTACGAATCCGTTGAGCGATTATCAGATTGTTGTTCGCCCAGACTCTTTCTCATATCGGTATCAGCCTGAATATTTCTAAGGCGATAATAGTCCATGATTCCCAGATTCCCATCCCTAAATGACTTCGCAATCGCCAGAGGAATTTCCGCTTCAGCCAAAACCACTTTTGCCCTGTTTTCCTGCACCTGGGCAGTCATCTCCTGCTCTCTCGCCCTAGCCACGGCTCGTCTCTGCTCTGCCTCCGCCTGGAATCGCCGCGTATCCGCCTCCGCTTGATCCGCCTGCAGTTTCGCGCCGATATTGGAGCCCACATCCACATCGGCAATATCAATAGATAGAATCTCGAAGGCCGTCCCGGCATCCAGGCCTTTTTCCAGGACTCTCCTTGAAATCTGATCTGGATTCTCCAACACATTCTTGTAGGTATTGGCCGAGCCGATGGTGGTAACTATTCCCTCGCCAACTCTGGCAATTATCGTTTCCTCTGATGCGCCACCGATGAGCGCATCGATATTCACTCGAACCGTCACCCTGGCTTTCGCTTTAAGTTGAATACCATCCTTCGCAACCGCGTCGACAGTGATTTTACCGGTTTCGGGATTGGGGCAATCGATTACTTTGGGATTAACACTGGTTTTCACCGCATCCAAAACGTCCCGCCCTGCCAAATCGATAGCCGTCGCTCGTTCAAAAGGTAGTTTAATGCCAGCTTTCGACGCTGCAACCAGAGCCTGCGAAACCTTAACCACATCTCCACGTGCCAAAAAATGAGTTTCCAGCTCATCCGTGTGTATGAACAAACCACCTTTCATCAGCATAATTCTGCTGTCGACTATTAAACTTGGATTCACCTTGCGAATCCACATGCCAACTAGTCGTCCCAAACCCACCTTTGCGCCCGATACAAGAGCTCTTAGCCATAAATTGAAGAATTTAATAAAGATGATTAAGAAAGTTAGGACTAGAAGTCCTCCCAAAGTCCACAACACAAATACAAGCAATTTCAGAAGTATACTCATTTTTCCTCCACGGCTGACACCACAGCCTTTACACCATCGATGCTCTGAACTATAACCCGGGTATTTTTCTCACAGTATTCGCCACTTGTCTCCACAACAATCACTCCGGATTCGAAGCGCACCTTGCCAACCGGTCGCAAATCAGTTACCGCTACACCGATGGCTCCAATATCAACAGAAATTTTCTTTTCCTCTTTTGAAGTCCCAATTTTTTTAGGGCGACGTTTTTCTTGCTTGCTGTTACGCCGACGCCATGATTTCCCAGCATAGCCCAAATCACCAGGACCATGAAGTATCAAACGACTAAATAAACTTGCCCGCGGCAATAATGCCATAATAACTCCTATAAGGGTGAATCCTGCAAATATACCAATTCCAACAATGGCAAGATTCCGTTTAGCTATGTTCCATTGCCAATCAAACTGGGGCCAAAAGAAATTTTGCTGACTTAGAACAAAAGCTCCCAGGATTAACACAATCCCTGCAATTCCAGCGATGCCAAACCCAGGGATAATGAAAATTTCCAACAACAGAAGAATCACTCCAGCCAGAAGCATCAAAATTTCCACCGCTGCCAGATTCCCCATCAAACCACTCGAACCAAATACGATGGCAAGAGCAATAAGAGCAATAGTTCCAGAAACACCGAATCCAGGACTCGTAATTTCAAGATATATACCAATCAGTGCAATAATCAGTAAGAGGCCCACCATAGCGCCGCTGGTAAGAAAAGTGATTATCGAATCCGCTCTACTCTTTTCAACTACCACAGTTTCCTCAGATGTGTATCCAAGTTTGGTTATTAACTCTTCCCGTGTCAGGGCGCTGCCTGCTGACACCTCGTAGCGTTCCATTTCTCCGGCCGTAAGCGTTAGAAGCTTGCCCTTATCACTAACTGTTTTCCCAATCTCAAACTGTACATTCTTCCTCTCCATCGCATTGATGTCCGTCTCCGTCAATAGTGACTCGGAATCATCAACAATCACCTCTTTAAGAACTACATCAGCATCCACCATCGCTAGCGCAACTCCGACAGGATACCCGTTTTTCTCGGCCAGGGCAGCCATTTGCCCCCGCAACGCGCTCACCGTTTTTTCCTCGGCAGGCTGAATCCCTTCCGTGGTTTGATACACCGGCGCAGCGGCTCCGATTGAGGTTCCCGGGGCCATCCAGATTTCCGCGCAGGAAAATGCCATGAGCGCGCCAGCCGACCAACTCACTCCACGCCCCCCGCTATCAACGGGAATATAGGCAACAGTTTTGGCCCACGTGGCAGAGCCTAGCTTACTGGCAATTTCCAGAGCCGTGTCTACACGGCCGCCGAAGGTATCAATTTCGATAATCAACGTCTCTACCCCCGCCCTCTCGGCTTCCTCAAGAGAACGCCCCAGAAATACCCCGAGATATCGATCCACATCCTCCCTTAAAGGGATAACATACACCCTGGCTGGAAGCATCTCTGCCTGTGCAATTAACGCTGACACACTAATCAGATTAAGAGCACATACAGCAATAGCGCGGAGTTTCATACACTTAATTATGAAGTCCGTGACGAACTAAGTCAACACCAAGCCTTGTCCCATCCAACATCTTTGCAAGGGCGCGCACCCGGAACCATACTTCCCAGCAGAATATTTCATCCCCGCGCACTTGCGTTTAAGAATGCCGCTGCCGATTATTGAGACCGTAATAGGAATGTATTAATGCCAATACCACTAATCTATCCCGATAGCCGATTCAAAGTGCTATGGGAATTTTACGTCCTGCTCGTCACTGTAGCGGCGACTATTGTCGCCCCGCTTATCGTGGTATTCAGAATCACAATAACTCCAAGTCTAATCGCGCTGGATGCTTTGATAACTCTCACATTCATCGCCGACATCGTTGTTCAATTCAACACAACCTACAGTGTCAGACACAAAAGAATAAGCGATCGCAAAGCGATAGCCATACGCTACATCAAAGGATGGTTTATACTCGACATTCTTGCCACCATACCCTTCACATGGACTTTTATAAATAGCCGGCACCTAGTCTTTAATCGCTTATTACGCTTCTTCCGATTAACCCGCCTTCTAAAACTCTTCGGAAGCTCAAAAACACTACGGCGGGCAAGGGAACTGAGTTTTGTCAATCCTGCTCTTATGCGTCTATTTATGCTGATATTCTGGATTCTAGTTGCAGCTCACCTTGTGGCCTGTGGATGGATTTACATGGGAGGCGTCGGCAAATATACTTCCTCCGGGGATTACACATCGAATGGGGCTGTCTACCTTGAAGCCTTCTACTGGACCATCACCACACTGACTACAATTGGTTACGGCGATATCACCCCAGAGAGTCCAATTCAGTTCATCTACGTAATAGTCGTAATGTTGATGGGCGCCGCTATTTATGGATTCATAATCGGCAATATCGCCAACATCATTGCAAACTTGGACATCGCCAAGAGTCGTTTCAGGGAGAGAGTGGAAAACATCAACACCTTTCTGAAATATCGCAATATACCGAATCAGCTCCAAAACCAAATTCACGACTATTACGACTATCTATGGGAAAGTCGCAGAGGTTACGAGGAATCCGATCTACTATTAGATCTGCCAAAATCGCTTAAAACTCAAATCGCCTTCTTTCTTAATCGAGACATAATCGAAAAAGTGCCTCTCTTCAAAGAGGCCAGCCACGAGTTTATAAGAGATATCATCTTGAATCTCAATCCGGTTATATACACTCCGGGAGATCAAATAATCACCTATGGCGAAATTGGTTATGAGATGTATTTTATCAGCCAGGGCGTGGTTGAAGTATTAAACAAAGAACAAACAATCACATACGCCTCTCTTTCCTCCGGTCAATTTTTCGGCGAAACCGCCCTACTGCTAAGCAGTCCAAGAAACGCCACCATTATAGCAAAGGACTATTGCGATCTCTATGTACTTGATAAGGAAACCTTCGACAAAATACTTCAGCGATACCCAATCTTTGCAAAAAGAGTTGAGGAGCAATCCGCCAAAAGACTTGGGGGACTTAAAACGGAAGAACAGAATCCTGAGTCATCCAACCTTCCCACAGCGAAGATAGAAAGCGCCAAAGCAACCGAAACTTCATCCATGAAACTTGGCAAACTTCCATCTCTTGGTTATAAGGTTTTGGGAAACAACGCCATCGAACTTAGCTGGCTGTCAATGTATGACGCCGAAAGCTATGAACTTATACGTAGGAAAGCCGAAGAGACTAAATGGAAAATGATGGATCCCACAATCGAAGGTTCCAGCTATGTGGATTCTCCAGCGCCAATCGGGAAGGTTGCATACCGCATTCGCGGGAAGAACAGGTACGGAAGCGGTCCGTGGAGTGCGCCTTTAACCGTGAGAATATCTAAGAAGTAATCACCGGTCACAGCCTCCATCTTAAGGAACGTGAATTAACTCCCTGGGTTTAGACCCATTTGCCGGACCAACAATGCCCCGGCGTTCCATCTCTTCAATCAATCTCGCGGCCCTGTTGTATCCAAGCTTCAGTCTCCTTTGAAGATAAGATGCCGAAGTTTTTCGGGAACTCACAACTATCTCAACCGCCTTCTCGTACACTGGATCGTCACCATCACCCTCTCTCTGGAGCAGGTGTTCATCCTCATCGTCGATGAACATTTCATGATCGATATAATCAGGCTCGCCGAGAGATTTGACATAGTCGGCCATTTTTTCTATCTCGTTCTCGGCAAGAAAGGCTCCCTGCATTCGAGAAGGGAATGGATCCCAGGCCGAAGTGAACAGCATATCTCCTCGTCCGAGTAGTTTCTCCGCTCCCATCGTATCGATAATAATGCGACTATCGGTTTTACCTGCCACCATGAAAGCAATTCGACTTGGAAAATTCGCCTTGATAAGTCCCGTAATCACATCCACCGAAGGCCTTTGTGTAGCAAGAACGAGATGAATGCCAACCGCCCGGCTCATGGCTGCCAAACGAGCAACAATGGCCTCCAAATCCTTTCCGCTTGTAGCCATCAAATCGGCAAATTCATCAACAATAACTAAGATATAAGGCATCGAATCTGTCGCAAGTTCTCTCTCTCTAATTCGTATATTGAGAGACTTAATATCTCGAACTCCCTGAGAATCCAAAAGCGAATAACGCCGCTCCATCTCATAGAGACACCATTGAAGCGCCTGAATCGCCCTTTTCGTATCGATAATAACTGGAGTCAATAGATGTGGAATACCATTGTATAGTTTCAGTTCCACGATTTTCGGATCAACCATGAGCAACTTGACATCCCTTGGGCCGCGAGAATAGAGCACAGAAGCAATGAGGGAGTTGACACAGACAGACTTACCCGATCCGGTAGCGCCTGCTATCAGTAAATGAGGGGTTCGTGTTAGATCAATTATTTTGTTCCCACCACTGATGTCCTTACCCAATATCACAGGTATTTCAGCGTTGGATTGCCGAAACTCCTCGGATTCCACAATCGAACTGAACGAAACAATCGAGCGTTTCTTGTTTGGCACTTCAATGCCCACCGCATGTTTCCCCGGAATAGGAGCAATGATTCGAACCCTGCTCGCCGCCAGGCGCAACGCAATATTGTCTTGGAGATTTACGATACTGCTCAATTTCACTCCGGGTGACGGCAGAAGTTCAAACATGGTAATCACAGGACCCTTACAAATACCGGTTACTTTCGCGTCAATCCTGAATTCCTTCAGAGTTTGCTCAAGAACGTTCGCTGCTTTTCGAATTGTCTCGTCAATCGCAATGATACGCGGTTCCGGATACACATCTAAAAGTCCCTCAACCGGTACATGATATTGCTCTTCGGAATGCCTGAATGCAGGCACCGGTTTGGGACCTATTGGCTCACTTCCTCGTGGTTCAAGTTCCTCGGGAATATCCTCATATTCATCGGGCGAATCCTCAATTGAATCCGTACAATCGGCCGACAATTCCGACTTGGAATTTAATACACGAGATATAAAATCTGAAATTCCCGGTTCCGCCATTGGCGAACCGGGAAAGGCCAGCTTTTCGGGGGCTTCCTGCAAAGGAGGCCCATGATACTCAAACGGTTGTTCGGGAAATGCAGGAGAGAATATTTCGTTAACCTGTTTTCCCTGTTCTCCGTTCGAAGAAACAGTGCTGCCGCTGGTTTCGCTATTAAAAAAACTAATCACCCCATTTACGATTCTGTTTAGTACTTTTCCGGTAAACAAGCTGTGGTCTGACCCCTCAAGATATCTGCTTAGCCCGGCAATCCCAGCTATCTCAATCGCAAGCAGGAGCAGGAAGAGTAAAATTGCCGGAAATCGTCCAAAAGCCGTCACCAAAACCCTGGGCGCGAGCATTGTGGTGTTGTTAAAGACAATGTGCAAGAATATCGCCGAAGTAAGGAAGGGAATGGGAGAAATCCACAGCAGAATTATTGTTTTTTTGGGTAGACGATTCGCCTTGGTGAGAAAACCGCAATACATCAATAACAGCGGGATATAGAGTGATGCCAGGTTAAAACGGCTAACAAGGAAGGCCCCCGGCTTCACTAGCGCAGAGCTGCTCCCAAGCGCAGAGACAGATATCGCTATAAAAAAGTACAAAGCTAAGGAGAAGCTAATCACGGACAGATAGGCATACTTACTCGAACCTGGGGACATCGATAAAAGCCTCCTCCCTCGATTATCGGAATCGCCAGTTTTGCGGCTTAACAAAGCAGGCCTGAAACCAAACGAGATGGATATTCAGTATATCAATATCCCAGTGAACTCAGAAACCAAAGTGAAGCAAGCCCATTATACTCACTGGAATTAGGTATATAGCGAAAAACCACAACCTTCCTCTGGCAATAAGCCACAGCAAGAATTTCAGTGACGCATACCCAGCAATCAAGGCCGAGGTAAAACCCACTAGAAGAGCACTTATCGATACAGTATTCGAGAGTTCCGCGGCATCCCTCAAAGAGAGCAAAAAGGCGGCGGCTACTGCTGGAATCAGAAGCAAGAAGGAAAACTCGCCAGCTGCCCTTCTATCCATCCCAACCATCATCCCCGAGGCGATTGTAATACCCGAGCGACTGATCCCGGGAAAGACACCGAAACCTTGAGCAGTGCCTGTAACAAGCGTTCCGACCCAGGAGAGTTCTTCAAGATTTTTATTCCCCTTGACACTAACCGTAGAAAGAAGTATCAGAGCAGTAAGCATAAGAAAGGCCGAAACTATTACTGGAGATTCCCGAACTCTCAAACCAGATACTATATAGGCAACTATCGCGGTAATGGCCGTAGCCACAAGTAAGCGCAGAAACAGCCTTAGATTAGGTTTATCACTCTCCCGAGTTTGACGGCTGAAATATCGAAACAGCGACGCAAGAAACCACCCAAGTCTCCGCCTGAAAACCCAAACCACCACCAACAATGTTGCTATGTGAAGCAATACATCGAAAAGAACCGGCACCTCATTCAAGTCCATCAGAGCCCGGGCAAGTACCAGATGACCTGATGAAGAAATAGGAAGAAACTCGGTAAGACCCTGGATTAATCCCAGCAAGGCAGCCTGCAACACAGTCACTTGATTCACCTAAAAGAAGTCAGCCCCCAGGATGCGTGGAGTAGCCAGGGAGTTTTCCCTTCATAAAGATGTGCATAAATGGTGGCGGCTGAAAAAACTTTGTGAACATAACTGCGAGGTTCCTCTAACGGGAAGCTAACTCTAAAAAGATCTTCGCCCAAACCGGGTTGATTACGACGCCATTCTCGCAATGTACCACCTCCAGCATTGTACGAGATTAAAACATCCGTCCATCCACTGGTCCATTCCCTGGCATCGAGCCAGTTCAAATAGGCGGCAGATAGAACGAGATTGATTTCGGGATTCATAGGATCCGAATCCTCGGGAAGTTTGCGGCGATCAACCCATTCTCTCCACGTATCAGGCATGAACTGGCCCAGCCCCATAGCGCCAGAGCGGCTTACTGCATTGGTATCCCATGCACTCTCGGTACGCACCAAGCCCGTCAATATCTCCGGCAACGTTCCCTCCTCAGCAGCTATATCCGAGACTAAGCTGTCATATGGAAGCGGGTATAGAATTAACAAATCTTCCTTAGTAGGAGTGAAATTGTCTCTGGTCCAAAGTAGATTACCCAGTCTAATAGACAATCTCGGCTGTGACATTGCAATCGCCCTGGCTGTCATTCTGATGGTTTTGCTGGAATAGCGTTGGGGATTCTTCAAAATTTCACTCACTGACAGATCGAAGAGGCCCCATTTAACGAAAAGCTGAATAATCAAATCATCATCGCTATCTTCAAAGTCAATCTCTTCTCCCGAAACGACAGGAATATCTCGATGAAGCAACCCGGCCGCCCTCAATCCCGACCAGCTGAAGGGCGCCGATTCCACGGCCGTTTCAAGGTATTCCTCCACCCGAACACTCGAATGCAATCTATCCTCAAAGAGAGCGCTCGCCAAAACCAAGGCTCCATCCGCCCGGGCCACAGAAGGCCATGAATTTCCCCACATCTCATATACAGACTCCAGAAACTTCCAGTCGCCATCTCGTACACAACGATGGATGAATAATTCCAGGCGGTCTTCAAAGCGCTTCGGGTTGTCCCACAATTTGAAAACAGTCGTTAAGGCCGAAAGTCTCTCAGCATTCGTTGCATCCGAATCGTATTGGAGTGCTCGAAGTCCGAACCACAGGGCGCGATCCACATCCAGGCCCTCAGGGACGCTCAAGGCTCCTTTGAAAAAAGAAGCTGATGCAGCTCCGAATTTTCGAAGTCCCCAATGGAGTAGGCCAGCCTGATAGGCTGCCGCATAAGATTCGAATCCTGCAAGTTTCGAAGCCTCTTGATCAAGGCGATTTGCCCACTCCTTCTCTCTGTCAAGCTTTCTCGCTGCTCGTCTAATCTCAGCGAAAACCGGAGGCGCCGCCGAATAATTCACAGCCATTGACCCTGATGAGCCGTTCTCCAGCCAAGTCCGATAGGCATCCAAAGCCAATGCGATCTCTCCTTCCGAAAAGTGCAATCTGGCCTCCAACAAGCGTCTGGATTGCGAGTCTAAACTTAGTTCGTGCCTCAGCGGCGCCAAAGCACCTGGATCCGAACTTTCCGCAATGAATCGCTCAAGTTTCGCCATCTCCTCCAGTTTCCCCAAACTTAGTGCCGCCAGCAGTACCGGCGCCTCCCAACTTGCCTTCGTGAGGCCATCCATTTCCTTAGCCAATTTCCAGTTTTTACCCTCCGCAGCCAGTACCGCAATTCTTGCCTGACGAAGATCCACATCCTGCTTTCTCTCAATTCTTTTCAATAACCTCAAAGGTTTCGCCAGTGCAGCAGGATTCTCTATCAACATGGCTTCCAGGGATAAAATTCCATACGGGGCCACATCCTTGCGAACTGAGTGCATTCGCAGTTCATCCGACAATTCGTCGAAGCCCCAATAATCGGCCGCCGCCGCAAGCGCAAACCAAGATCCCGCACCCCCGTCTTTACCCACCTGATAGAGTTCGGAAGACGAGCCCGCCGCCGCCGCTTGCAGTAATTCATCAAGCTCCAAATCGGGAACAGAAGTTCCTTTCCCCGCCGACGTTAGGGGAGCACAACCGGCAAAAAACACAATTGCGTAAAGGGACAGATATCGAAGGATTCTCAAACTACTGCCAAATCAATCATGACGTTCGAAATCGGCGGCGGTGGTGATTCGTACTCGCCCCAATCGGTTATCAGCTGTACCAGCCAGAGTGCAATGGCCAGACCAAGTGCTACATACAAACCTCCAAGAAACCACCGCATTCCACCTCGGAGTCGCAAACCCCCTCCAGACATGAAGCGTTGCGCTCCAAAATCCGGAACCTGTATCTTCAAATTTTCCACTCTCTCACTCGCTTCATGCCGAACCGCCACCGACAGAGTACCTTCAGAAGTAAACTCGGCTTCAAGTAGAAGCTCAACTTCTCCAGCGGGAAGTTTTGCGAACTCAATCATCCCGATACGAATCGGCTTTGAAACGCCCAGGGCATGATGGTAGAATTCGATATCCGCCTTATCCTGGTTTTCCGAAGCCGGTGTCAGCAGAAGCCGTTTTGAACCCCAATCTTCACGTCTGAAAACAATATAATGCTCACCATCGGCCAAACGAATACTAATACACCCAGTTTCCGAATCCCCTCTCATAAAAACAATCCTAGGTTTGCCGCCTCATGTCGTCAAGCCTGTGTTTTCTTGACAATTTGTAAATAGCACAAGCATAATTGAAGCATGCAAATAGTTCCCGCAATTGCCATTTCAATATTGGTGATTACGGCAATAATAGGCGCCTACTCTATTCTACGAAGGAGCAACAGGGTAAAAACACCATCCAAGTCTGAACCACCCGCCAAACGACGAAATTCCATCATAAAAGAGGCAAACCGCAAACTCAAGGCAAATCCGAAAGATTCCATAGCTCTCGAATCACTAGCGAGACTTCACTATCAGGAAGGGAATTTCACAAAAGCCATGCGTATCTACCAAACCCTGTTAAACTACGCGAGTACAAATCCAGATTTGAATGAAACCGAACTGAATCTACGTTATGGCCTCTGCGCGATACACGGCAATTTTCTATCGGAAGCGCAAGATGCCTTAATGAATGCCCAGGCCGACAGCCCAAATAACTTCGAGATAAGCGCGGGGCTTGGCAAACTTGAATTCGCAAAAAAAGAATACGATAATGCAATCAAACACTTGCAACAAGCGCTTAAACTCCATCCACACCATGGTGAATCAGCGAAATATCTGGGACTTGCATTTTTCCGGTTAAAAAAATACGCTGAGAGTGTCAAATACTTGAAACTTGCATCCGAAACATCGCCCGAAGATGCAGAAACCCTCTTTACCTTGGCCCGGTCTCTATACGAAGTATCTAACTACCCTGCGGCTCACAATATATTCAATCATCTAAAACCCGATCCCCAATGGGGACCAAGTTCATATCTATACTCTGGTCTAATCCATGAGAAGTCAAGAAATTGGAACGACGCAATCGCAGACTACCAGGGGAGTATAAACCATAAAAATTCTCAATTGGAAATTGTACTTGAAACAAAATACCGACTGGCTGAGATATTCAATCAAACACACCAGTTCAGTCGCGCGCTCACCCTGCTAAGTGAAATAAGTGAAACCGCTCCTGAATATCGAGATATCGCCAGCCGCATGAAACATTATCGGGAATCAAACAAAAGCCTGCAAATTTACCTGACTGCCTCCCCAGACAAATTCATCATCCTTTGCAGAAAGCTCACACGAGCCGCCTACACTGGCGCAGAAATCACAATAGCCGAAGTGAATACTGATCAAAGCCGATACAACGATATCCTGGCCACGGTGAAAATCGTTCATGGAGAGAACCTTGTCATATTCCGATATATGAAAACAAGCGAAGAGGTGGAAATGTCATGCCTGCAAAACCTCTACGCTCGTTCACAGGATGCCAGAGCCGGTCGCAGTCTCTGTTTTACTCCCGGAATCTATTCAAAAGAGGCAAAACAGTTCGCTAAGATTCGGCCCATCAAGCTGATCGACAAACAGAAACTGACAGAATACCTGGAAACTATCAATCTAAACTCATAGTCGGATCAACATCAGATGCCGCTGTTCATTTAAACCCGGAATCTCCAGCCGCCGAAACTCGCCCCATGAGATACATCCCTTGATTGCGCCAAGTTCCTTTCTAACAGACCTCTCTCGGCCTGCCTGGGCCTTGAACCTCGCAAACTGGGCATCATCGTCGCCCGGCTCTGGATATGGGGGTCGTCGCCTTCGTTTGTGAGCGATGCCTCTCATTTTGCGTGCACAGTTACACTTGGCAAGAGAAATAACAATCACTGCACAAATCAGTATCAGTAGATCGTCGGTGTTATTTCTGTGAGGTAGTACCACCCACTCATACTTCGGGTGGCGAAGTAGACAAAAACCTCGTATCATGACTACCTAGGATGATTCTGCCTATTGTCGTCCTGTCCATGATTGATCCCTTTGTATTTCACCTGACGATTTGGAAAAGGTTGCACTAAATTCTGGTCGGTTGATCACGACACAGCCAAGTTATTGACTGAGAGTATACTCGGTCCTGAGTATACTCTCTTGCCGTGTATCCATATCAAATTCACATGCTGGGAGTATACTCGCCCCTGAGTATCTGCTCTTCCCGTGTATCCATATCAAATTCACATACTATGGAAAGGCAAATTGATGAATGTTCCCCCTCGATCAATTCATTATCAGGTGGATTCTCTTGAAGGTACTGTCGCCCATAATCCAATAGTTCGTCGCTAAGTTGACTGTTCTCATCCCCCCAGCCAGCGTAATAACAACGGTAGTTATAGGCGACTTCTACTTTATGATCTGTCATCACGAATCCGTTGTAATTACCGTCATACACCAGTTCTTCAGTATCGGTTCGCCAGATTTTCAGTGTTCTGGGCAGTGGAGTTGTACCGAAATCCTCGAGGATATACTTATGATCATCAGTTAGATGAACCCATGCGGAGAAGCCCCAAGATGAAGCCTCACCGCCTACATACGTTACGTGCTTCAGCTCATTTGTCTGCGGATACCATGCGTATATCCCAGGACGATGACTGTAGTGAAAATCTTCCTCAGCTGAATCCCAGCTGAAAGTGTAGAAGTCTTGATGCTCAAGTTTGTTCATGGTCACGGAGCAACTTTTTACTTCATTTCCTAGCTGGTATCTCATTGTGAGAACTTCTGAGCCCCACTTATCCGTACTTGTACTTACCGGTTCCAGCATGGTAAACGTATTTCTTCGATAGTCTTCAGCCGATTGTGAAGAAACAACCTGACTGATAATTGAAATGATGAAGATGGATAGGATGAGTCTTCTTTTCATTCTGCCTCCCTACATTGTTGGCTAACCTGTGATAAAAGCATCCACAGGAATCTCATGCACAAAGAAATTATTACACCTTGTTTCACTTTGATCAATACATAGTCCCTATTAGCGAGCAATCCATACTTTGGATTCCACAGCTCAAGCTCGGCCACAAACCGCCTCAATCTATCAATTTTTCGCCCGCCTGGCTCAACTTCCAAAAGCTCCAAGCCGCTTTCCAGTTTGCCTGATACCTCGAACACTGAGCTCCTATTTCCCTACACAAAAATTCGAGAAAACCAAATTCTATTTCAGGGTGTCCGAATGGGACAATATTTATTGCAAGATTGTTCAGTATTTATTTTGTCCAATGGTTTGCTAATAGTTCTGCCTGTTTTAATACAGTTTCGGTTGCCAACTTCTGAGCATCTGGTGGATAGCCAAATTCTCTCAATGTTCTTTTCACCGTTACTCTCAATTTAGCTCGGACACTTTCTTTGATTGTCCAGTCTATTGTTGCATTATTCTTTACAGCACCAGATAGGTACACTGCCAGCTCTCTCAAAACATCATTTCCTAAAACCTCTTTGGCACTTTGATTTTCAGCTAAAGCATAGTAAAAAGCTAATTCTTCTTGGGATAAGCCCGTATCTTTATCTTCTTTGTCCTTTTGCTTGATGCTATTGGCTAACTCAATGAGTTCTTCTATTACTTCCGCTGCCGTGATGATTTTGTTCTGATACTTTTTAATCGAGTTTTCGAGCATTTCCATTAGCGATTTACTCTGAATAAGGTTTAATTTTGCTCTCGATTTTATTTCATCATTGAGTAGCTTCTTCAAGGTTTCCAAGGCTAAATTCTTATGCTCCATCCCTTTTATTTCCATAAGGAAATCATCAGAGAGAATTGAAATGTCCTGTTTCTTTATCCCTGCTGCATCAAATACATCTATCACTCCTTCAGAAACTAAAGCCTTGTCGATTACTTGCCTTATTGCAGATTCCATCTCATCATCCGATTTGCCTGTGCCTGTGGTATCAAATTTTTGCAGTCTTGATTTAACGGCTTGGAAAAATCCTATTTCATCTTTAGCATCTAATGCCTGTTCGTGAGGTATGGCAATGGCAAACGCTTTTGAAAATGCTATCACTTCATTAACAAATCGTTTCTTACCATCTTCAATGCTCAATATGTGTTCTTCTGCTGCAAGGATTATTTTCAGTTTGGTTTTTGTATCGGCTGTGAAATATTCCTCATAAAGCAAGCCTTTGTCTTCACCTAAATATGGAACGGCTGGATCATTAACCAATGAGGTGTATTCTTCTGAATAGCTTTCTTGCGGCTTCTCTAAAAACATTTGAGATACTACTTCCAGCTTCGCTAACATCAAACAAACGGCCCGCTCTTGTTCTATTGTAGGGTCGCCTTTACCGCCACTGTCAGAATAAAATGCCAATGCTTTTTTAAGGTCTGATGCAATACCCAAATAATCTACTACTAAACCACCCGGCTTGTCTTTGTAAACTCGGTTCACTCTTGCAATGGCTTGCATCAAGCTGTGTCCTTTCATTGGCTTGTCAATGTAAAGGGTATGCATAGAAGGAACATCAAAACCAGTTAACCACATATCACGAACTATCACCAATTTTAATTCATCTTTTGGGTTTTTAATTCGGTCTGCCAATGCTCTACGTTGTTGCTTTGTCGTATGGTGTTTTGTCATCTCCGGACCATCAGAAGAAGAAGCAGTCATAATCACTTTTACCACTCCTTTGTCTAAGTCATCACTATGCCAATCAGATTTGAATTCAATAATAGCCTTGTAAAGTTCTGATGCTATTCTTCTTGACATTGCCACCACCATTGCTTTACCTTCAAACACTTCCTGTCTTGCTTCAAAGTGGGTAACTATGTCTTTGGCTATCCGTTTTATTCTTTCTGAACTACCAACTAAGGCTTCCAATTTTGTCCACTTGGCTTTGGCTTTCTGAGTTTCTGTTAATTCGATTTCTGTCAATTCCTCATCCAAATCCTTCACTAATTTTTTGCCTTCTTCTGATAATGTAATTTTGGCTAATCTACTTTCGTAAAACATCTGAACTGTTGCCCCATCTTCTACTGCTTGGGCTATATCGTAGATGTCCACATAATCACCAAATACGGCTGATGTATTTACATCTGTACTTTCTATTGGTGTACCTGTAAAACCTAAATATGTGGCATTGGGCAAAGCATCTCTCATATACTTGGCAAAACCGTAAACCACCTTACTGCCTACTACATTGCCGTCTGCATCTTCTTCGTCTATTGTTTTCGCTTTGAAGCCGTATTGTGTCCTGTGAGCTTCATCTGCAACTACTACAATATTTTTACGTTCTGATAGAGTTTCAAAGACGTTTCCTTCTTCCGGTTGGAATTTCTGAATTGTGGCAAATACCACACCTCCGGAAGCTACTTTCAATAAGTCTTTTAAGTGTTGGCGATTTTCCGCCTGTACTGGTGTTTGCCTTAATAGTTGAGTGGAAGAAGCGAAAGTATCAAAGAGTTGATCGTCCAAATCATTTCTATCTGTAATAACCAATATGGTTGGGTTGTTAAGTTTCAACACAATTTTGCCTGAGTAGAAAACCATTGATAATGATTTGCCCGAACCTTGTGTATGCCAAACTACACCACCTTTTCGGTCTCCATCTTCAACACTTGCTTGTATGGTGCTTTCTACCGCTTTATTGACTGCATAATACTGGTGATATGTCGCTAATTTCTTAACGGTTTCAATAGTTGTAATTCCTGTTTTTAAATCTTCCTTTTTGGATTTCTCAAATACAATGGAATGTCGAATAAGGTTTAATACTGTTTCCTTGTTCAACATCCCTTTGATGAGGGTTTCCATCTGTGGAATGAGGCGTGATGCTTCACTTTGCCCATCTGCTGTTTTCCAAGCCATAAATCGAGTGAAACCAGCCGATAGAGAACCTGCCTTCGCTTCATTACCATCTGAAATAACTATAATGCCATTGTAAGTAAAAAGGGTTGGAATGGTGGCTTTGTATGTCTGTATTTGCTTATAAGCTGAACGGATAGTGGCATTTTCATCTACTGCGTTTTTGAGTTCAATAACCACCAATGGCAAACCATTGATAAATAGGATTACATCAGGCCTTTTGTTATTGTTATTTTCAATTACAGTAAATTGATTGATTGCATAGAAGGTATTATTCTCTACATTATCAAAGTCTACTAATTTGATTTTATTGCCCCTTTGACTTCCATCTTTTTGATAGGTAACATTAATCTCCTCTGTGAGCATTCTGTGAAATGTCTCATTGTCTGTGAGCAAATCGGGTGAGCCAATACGCAATACTTGTTTTAGTGCATCTTCTTGAGCAATGTATGGTACATTGGGATTTAGTTCTGCAATGGATTCCTTAAGGTGCTGAACCAGTATAACTTGATTATAAGAAACACGTTGAGGACTATCGCTATCAGGAGCTATCTTTGGACCATAGATGTAGGAATAGCCAAGGCTTTCCAATTCTTCTATCGCATATAATTCTATGTCGTTTTCTGCAATCTTTGTCATAATCTAAATGGATAATTCGTTAAATACTACCTTAGCCTTCAGGTTATTCAACCTGGCATTGTTATAATCTACTACTCCTTTTCTCATGTAGTTGAGCTACTATAATACCAGGGTGCTTCTTAAATTTTTCGCTTAGTAAACCAAAATGCATTATAATCTTTTTGCTTATCGGTTATAAGCGGTATGGTATTGTTCTTAATCCATCTTGATGCTCCGTAAATAGGCGCTTTGGCTTTGATTAACTCATTTAACTTTTCTTTTGACCTACCTAACAGCTCTACCAACTTGCGTAAGACTAAGCCCTTGTCGGTAGAGAGCGGCTTCTCCAGCTTGTCTGTTTTATACGATAATTCATTGCAAAGGTACAAAATTATCTGCTCAAAAAGTTAATGGTTTTTCATTTTTACTCTCACCTTTCCACTCATCAGCTTGGGGAGTAAGGTGTCTCGGAGGTTTATCAAACTTGTTAGTTGACAATTATTAGCGATAATTTTGTCTATAAGAGGTTCAGATAATTCATTCATTTGTTTTAGTTCATCTTCTGAAGGAATAAACACCATTGCCTCATCTAAATCACCTCTCTTGATGTGACCCATTGTTGTGGTATGGGCTCTTGCAATAGAAATGAATTGATCTAAATGGTACTTGCTCCATAGATAGTAAAACCACTTTGGAGAATCATCAGATGTAACTTTGAATAGGTGTTGATTTAAGATGCAATCTCCACCATCCCATATTTTTATTAATAGAGAAGCCGACCAACTGAAAATAACATCACCGTTTGAAACAAAGTATTTTCCTGCAACATCTGTAGAAGCCCAATCTGAATTATCTGTAAACCCATCTTTTAGCTCTCTAATTTTCAAGACTGGTAATTTGTCAATTTCATTTTTTGGTGGATATTTCTGACAAGCTAATCCGTTGAGAAAAGTTGCTATTTCACTTAACGGTTTTTCTTCCCAACTTTCATCCGCTTCTCCCACAAACCACTGCCTAAAAAGAATTTCTGCCATCGCTTCCAGGGTTTGGTTTTGACGGTGCAGGAAGTCTATTTTATCATCCAAGCTGCTGAGTACTTCTGCTATGGCTTTTTGTTCGGGAAGGGGTGGGAGGTTGACATCAATTTCATTAATGACAGGTACTGTTAAACTTGGAACAGCTGAACCAACATTCAGAATAGTATAATCAATTAAGGTAAGCTGGTAATACAAAAATTTAGGAAAAATCAATTTGTCATTGATTATAGACCAAAACATTGTATCAACAGTCCAAAATGGATTATTTTTATACATTATATTATTCAATGAACCCTTTCTTGGAATTAGAATTGATTCTTCATCGTACAGACTTTGATTTACATAACGCATTAATCCCCCACTACCAAAGCAAGGAATGCTTCCATTATCAAGTTTTTTGTGATCTCTACCATATTCAATTTGAATTAGCTCACCTAACTTTGCTTCCTGCCACTCACTCATATCAATTCTATTTTTGCAAGGTTAGTCGTAATTCTCTCATTCAATTGGCCTTCTTCCTTTAGCTGGCTTTCAAACTCCGCTTTTAGTGAGGTAAAGCGTTCGTTAAAATCAAAATCATCTTCTTCATCCGGTAAGCCTACATATCTGCCTGGAGTGAGTACATAGTCGAGTTCTGCTACTCGGCTAAGAGGTGCAGCATTGCAAAAGCCTGCCACATTTTCATAGTTGCCATCTGGGTTACGCCAGTTATGGTAGGTGTCTGCTATCTGTTGTATGTCTTTTTGTGAGAGTTCTCTTGTACGTCTGTTAATGAGATGCCCAAGATTGCGGGCATCTATAAATAGGATTTCGTTTTTTCGATTTCGGTATCTGCTATTGGTTCTGTTTTTGGTTATAAACCACAGGCAAGCTGGTATTTGGGTATTGAGAAAAAGTTTGGCAGGTAGGTTGACTATGCAATCTATCAATCCTTCTTCTATGAGTTTCTGGCGTATATCGTTTTCACCACCTGTTTTGGTAGTTAATGAACCCTTAGAAAGAACAAAGCCTGCCTGACCGCTTGGTGCTAAATGATACATAAAGTGCTGTATCCAAGCATAGTTGGCATTTCCCGTGGGAGGAACACCATAATCCCAACGGGCATCTTTGCGTAGTAAATCACCTCCCCAATCACTGTCATTAAAAGGTGGATTTGCTAAAATGAAATCTGATTTTAGGTCTTTATGAGCATTGCTTAAAAATGAGCCTTCATTGTTCCATTTCACTTGAGAACTGTCAATGCCTCTGATGGCGAGGTTCATTTTACACAGCCGCCAAGTGGTTTGGTTGCTTTCCTGCCCGTAAATGGAGATGTCATTTATTTTTCCTTGATGGTCTTCCACAAACTGCTCAGACTGCACAAACATACCACCAGAGCCACAGCAAGGGTCAAAGACTCTGCCTTTGTAGGGTTGGAGCATTTCCACCAATAATTCCACGACACTTCTTGGCGTATAGAACTGTCCTCCCTTTTTACCTTCGGCCAAAGCAAATTCTCCCAAGAAATATTCGAAAACGTGTCCGAGTACATCTGCACTTCTGCTTTTGGCATCACCCAGGGCAATGTTGGAAATCAAATCAATAAGACCTCCTAAACTCACAGAGTCTAAATTTTCTTTGGCATAGACTTTTGGCAGTACGCCTTTTAGTAAATTGTTACCCCGCTCTATGGCATCCATAGCACTGTCAATGTCTTTGTTTATTACGGGGAGTTTGGCTCTGCCTTGCAAGTAGGTCCATCTGGCAGAAGGTGGCACAAAGAATACATTCTCTGCTGTGTATTCATCTTTATCATCTTCAGCTTTCGAGTCTGCACCTGCATCTTCACCAGCTTTGAGCTTGGTATAGAGTTCTTCAAAAGAATCTGATATATATTTTAGAAATATCAAACCCAACACAATGTGCTTGTACTCGGCAGCATCTATGTTTTTACGAAGTTTATCTGCTGCTTTCCAAAGCTGTTTTTCAATGGGTTCTTTCTTCTCTGTCTTTTTACTTTTAGCCATAAATGTTATTTCGATTTATTGCATTTCTCTAATTTCTTCTTCCGCCAATCGTAGGGCGTGGATTGCCTGTTCATCATCTGCCACTAATTCAAATACTTGGTTACCCAAAAGCCATTGTACTATTGTAGTCGAGTTTGAAAATTTTTAGTCAACTGTACTACTTGTTCTCTTTTAGCACGTCTTTCGCCCCTTTCCATTCCATTGAGGTAGGCTGTGTCAGTATCCAACTGTGCCGCAAGGTGTCTTAATAGCAATTCTTTTTCTTCCCCTTTTGCTCGGATAAAGTCACCGATTTTGTTCATTGAACTATCTTAATTTGACAAATGGATTTAGATACTAAGAACCTTTTTGATAGTAACCGTATTCAGGCTGAATAAGCAACCCTTGTTCGAGTGGTTTTTTGAGCAATGTACTTACTGTTCTTTCTTCATTCTGTTGTATGTGCTGTAAGATTTGGCATAACTGCTATTGGCAGGAATAAACACCACTTTGAAAGGTGGTTTTTCGGGTTCTTCTGTGTTTACTGGTTCACCTTTCTTTCTGTCTCTTTGGACCGCTTTGAACTCTGCCAATTCATCAGGGCTCAGTTTATCAAAGTCTAAATGCACAAAACCACTATACATTTTGAGGTATTCCATTTTGTGACCACCTTCAAAAGTTTCTGAAGGTGTGAAGGCTGGTAATTCTCTTTTGAATTTATCTACTCGGTATAATTTACCCATACCGACTAGCCATACGAATAGAGGCAATGAAGTCTTTGTATTTACCTTCTGCTATGCCTTTCATTATGAGCAATAAAGCCTTATCACGTCCTGGTTGGTTAAAACTTTTTAAGTATCGTGAAGAAGCCATTATCGGGAATCAAACAAAAGCCTGCAAATTTACCTGACTGCCTCCCCAGACAAATTCATCATCCTTTGCAGAAAGCTCACACGAGCCGCCTACACTGGCGCAGAAATCACAATAGCCGAAGTGAATACTGATCAAAGCCGATACAACGATATCCTGGCCACGGTGAAAATCGTTCATGGAGAGAACCTTGTCATATTCCGATATATGAAAACAAGCGAAGAGGTGGAAATGTCATGCCTGCAAAACCTCTACGCTCGTTCACAGGATGCCAGAGCCGGTCGCAGTCTCTGTTTTACTCCCGGAATCTATTCAAAAGAGGCAAAACAGTTCGCTAAGATTCGGCCCATCAAGCTGATCGACAAACAGAAACTGACAGAATACCTGGAAACTATCAATCTAAACTCATAGTCGGATCAACATCAGATGCCGCTGTTCATTTAAACCCGGAATCTCCAGCCGCCGAAACTCGCCCCATGAGATACATCCCTTGATTGCGCCAAGTTCCTTTCTAACAGACCTCTCTCGGCCCTTATAAGCCACAATTGACCCACCCGGTACAAGAAGTCCACTCAAAACTTTCAGCAGCTCGGAGTCAATCGTTGAGAACCCGCGTAAGGTTAAAACGGCAAACTGCTGCTTCCCCGAAAATTTTTCCACCGGCATTTCCACAACTCTGACATTCTTCAGTCCCAAAATAAGAGTCGCGACTCTCAAAAAATCCGCCCGCCTGCCAGAGCGCTCAACCAGCGCAAAGTCAACATCCTCCAGGCAGATAGCCAGCGGGATTCCCGGAAATCCAGCTCCCGAACCAATATCCGCCAAAGCCTCCGGCGCAATTTCCTTGATGTGCTTCAAGGCAGCCAGGCTGTCCAATACATGTCTGGGGATGACATCCTCAATATCAGCAAGCAATCCATACTTTGGATTCCACAGCTCAAGCTCGGCCACAAACCGTCTCAATCTATCAATTTTTCGCCCGCTTGACTCAATTCCCAAAAGCTCCAAGCCGCTTTCCAGTTTGCCTGATACCTCGAACACTGAGCTTCTATTTCCCTACACAAAAATTCGAGAAAACCAAATCCAGAACATCTGTCCGCTTCACTGCGCCAACCAATTCCCCAAGTGCGTCCAAAGCCTCGTGAAGGTCTTCAGCCAGAAGATCAATCGGGATACCCATATCCACCCGAAAATTATCCAGAGCTTTTATAGCCCGAAGCAGCAGGGTTCGTTGACGCGCGGAATTGATTACCGGAGCGTTCCTCTCCGGGGTAGCACCGGCTGCTCTGAAGGATATCTCGGTTATCAGATCCGAAAAGCCAACGCCTGTTTTGGCGCTAACCCCAATCCATCCAGGAGGCGCATCAGGCGCCAAATCCACTTTGTTCCAAACGCGAATCAGACGCCCATCTTCCACCTCTAAACCCAGCTGCTCAAATTCTCTCAGCCTCGAGTGCCCCGCCGCACCATCCGCCAACGCTACAACCAAATCCGAAGATGCAATAAGTTCCCGTGTCCGCCGTATCCCCTCCATCTCAACCGCATCAGTCACATCAGTTCTCAAACCAGCGGTGTCAATAAGCAACATTGGAATTCCATCGTGATTCACCCAGGCTTCAACCCAGTCTCGAGTAGTGCCGGGCTTTTCAGTGACAATGGATCGTTCCTCGCGCAGGAACAGATTGAACAGCGAGGATTTACCCGCGTTCACCGGCCCGGCCAGAGTAACCTTGATACCTTCCTGATAAAGCCTGCCAGTTCTCCAGGTACCCACAAGTCGTTCCAGGCTCTCTCGGCAAAAACGAATTTCATCCAAATCGAAATCAATCCGCTCAACCTCATCCTCTGGATAATCAAGTGCCAAGGATGCAATAACGGCCTGTTTCTTAAGTCCATCGAGCACAGCATTGATAAGCAATCGCACCGATCCCCCCAATCTGGAGAGCGCCAGGGCCCTCCCTCGGTCAGTTCGTGCCTCGATTATTTCCCGTACAGCTTCCGCCTGCGTTAAATCCATCTTCCCGTTAAAAAAAGCCCGAAAGCTGAATTCGCCCGGGGCTGCATCCCTGAATCCTATCGAACGCAACAGATTCATAATGACATCGCTTATCACCAATCCTCCGTGGCAGGAAATCTCCACGGAATCCTCACCCGTATAACTAAGCGGCCCACGAAAAACTGTCAGCAGAACTTCATCTATCTTCTCAGAGTCATCCCTAAGCAACCAACCATGACAAACCCGATTACCCTCACTATTAACGAGCACCTTCGGCCGGGAAAAAATCTTGGCGATTGCATCTACACAGCCGAAGCCCGAAGTGCGAATCACAGCAATAGCTGAACGTCCTCTAACCGTCGCCAGGGCCGCGATGAGATCGTCTGAATTATACTCCATCATGGGGCCAATTTGATGATTTCCCCGGCAAAAGAACGGCCAAACTGTCTAAAAGCTGCGCTAATGGCTTGCTGACTAGCTGCTCCCTGGCTGGTTTTCGTAATTTCCGAACTGAAGAGAGTCACCTGTTTCTGGATATCCGACATAGCTAGAATCCCGGAAACCCTAACTGTATAGACGTCTCCGACTTGCTCAAAGCTATCTAGGCTTACTCTACCGTGAATAACCCTCTCATACTTACCACCAAATCGAATGTCGGCCTTCAAATCTCGCAACAGGGCGCGTTCCGATAAGAGCAATACTTCGACCGGATTCAATTCTATAATGGAAACATTGAAATCATCGGCAATCAAATCGCCAAACAACCCTTCGGCCGCATCAGTCTCGCCCAGCACATTGCCAACCAAATCGGTTTCAACAATCAGAATTCCCATGGGAATGGATCGAATTCTCACCTGGGCGTCATACGAGGCCACGGCACGCGGTTTTTCCAGATTAGCTTCAAAATCCTCTATCGAAGCATCTCTCTCTTCACCGAAGAGGTCTAGAAATGGCCTTGCGCTGGGAGCGATGGTGAGCTCCTGCGGTCCTGAAACCACTACCTCAGGAGGGCGAAATTTCACCAATCCCTCCATGTCCGAGAGCACAAGGGCCTTTGCAATATATATGCTTCCATCGCGAGCCTTATTCGGATAAGTAATAATGAATTCAGCATTGCCAACAGGTCTACCGTGAGAACTAACAAAAAAAACCACTGGCAGAGCCGGTCTTAGCCCAACAAAAACCCTATCCGGAACCTCAACCAGGCTAATCTCAAGAGAGCCTAAGGAACGCTCCACTTCCTTAAGTGCAAAACTATATCCAGCCTCGATGTCAACAGTCCTGGAAATACCCGCCACGGTTGCCCAAAGTAGCGCCGCCTCGTAGGTTTCATTCTCTCTTATTGCCGCTCGAGCACGCGAAACATAGCTCTGAATCTGAGTATTTGTCGCTCCTATCAGCTCAAAGAGTTGTAGCGCCTGCTCTTCAAAAGCTTTTCTCTCCCAGTTTATCTCCACAGCATAATGAATCTGATTTCCCCCACTCTTCCAGGCTCCCTGGGCGCCAAGTTCGACACCAAAATCACTGGGCTTGTCGTTTTTGATTGTGTGGAGTATTGCATCGAACAAAATCTCAAACGCTCTTTTGCCTTCATCGCTCCAATATTCCACGTACCCCAATTCCATCATTTCGATAAGAGCCGATTTCAAATCATCAAATGCAGCTAACTGTGCCTCTGCAATAGTCTCAGCCGCGGCCTGACCACGAATTGTCCTATGGGTTTCACTGACTTTGGGGGGCTCGAGTATCCATTCGGGCGCTTCAACCCCGACATCAATCTCAACCGTGCAAGAGAAGAAAGAAAAAAGAATTGATAGAAATACAAGCGAACGCATATTCATAAACGAATTCATCATCATCTCATCAATCTACACTAACAAACATCAGCAAATTTTTTCATCTACTTATTATACATAAGATTTAAAATGACAGTGGTTGCTCGAACCATCGCTGGCAAAGCAACCCACTCCTGGCGGCTGTGGAAATTGATTCCTCCTGCAAAAATATTGGGTGTCGGAATGCCCATCGCAGTAAGAATAGAGCCATCAGTTCCGCCCCGGATAGATCTCTCAACAGGTTGAATTCCCGATTCAAGCACAGCCTTGCGCAACCGTGCGACAATATCCGGATTCCTATCGAAAACTTCCCGCATATTTCTGTACTCCTCCTTCAATCTAACTGTAATCCTCCCACCTGGAGATGCTGCCTCTACGGCCTGGGCAAAGGCTCTAAGCGCATTTGAGCGCCGTTCAATATCTTTTGAATCGAAACTGCGATACTTAATTATCAATTCAGCGCTATCAATTCTGCCCCGCAAATCATGAGCCCAGTAATTGCCATAGCGGCCATCGGTAGCCTCAGGACTTTCATTCCCTGGCAGCATGTTAATAAACATTGCTGCCATCGAAACCGCATTTACCAAGCGGCCCCTCCCTGAACCAGGATGAATCGAATCGCCCTTAAAGGAAATCTCAGCGAGCCAAGCATGAAAACACTCGATTCCCATTTCTCCTTCCTCGCCCCCATCCACAACGAAACAACAGCTAGACTCAAGCTCCTCGCGAGGGAAACAACTCATCCCATTACCTGTTTCCTCATCCGGGGTAAAAATAATCTCCAAAGGCCTATGTGGCCACGAACTATTCCTGCGAATCCAAGACAATGCAGTCATAATCTCCGCAACTCCAGCCTTGTCATCAGCGCCAAGCAAAGTTCTTCCACCGCTGGTAATAATCGTTTCGGCTTTGTAGTGCTCAAGCAACGGTGAATTAGCCGGGCTCAAAACAATGCCGTCCGCAAGGTTAATCGCGCCTCCATCATAGGCCCTATGCACCAGTGGCCGAATATCCGCCCCCGGCACATCATCATTAGTATCCACGTGGGCCATAAAACCGATGGTTTCACCTTCACTGTTCGCAGAATTCCCCGGTATCCTTGCAATAAGATAACCAGAAGAATCCAAAGTCACATCGTTAAAACCCATCTCCAGAAGCTCAGACTCGAGAAGTCGAAGCAAGGTCCACTGCCCCTTTGTTGAAGGAATTTTGTCCTGCGAAATGGCCGGATCGCTCGTGGTATCAATAGCGACATAACGCAGAAATCTATCGAGTAATTCCTCTGAAAACTCTTTTTTAATCAAATCATACAAACTCATTGCTATTCTTCCAAACATTCACAAACGGACAAATCACCCAGTATACTGCGTTCCGTAGCATCTCTTTTCCACGCTGCGAAACAACTCCGCCAGAATCTTCCCGGTTGACGGCAAACGAACAAAGCCTTCCTGTGCCGGTGGAGCGTTTACCAGAATCAACCTTGCGCAGCAGGTTAATCTGCGTCGCATCTTTTTGTTATATCTAATTACCTCAGGAAAGAATAGCCGTTTCCCCCAACGGATTCCAGCGTTCAATCCCTTTCCAGTCTATCCTGGAAAGGGCATTTTTCCTTTCTCAATCTTATCATGCATCGACTTATACTTGTCACAATATCGTATTGAGATAACCCTGGGCGCTTTCGATAGTATTTAACACTTTTGCAAAAGTTGAGATTGATTTATTTTCCACGGCGATATGCCAAATGCTTTCGTGATATAACCGCTGCACGGCCTGAAGAGCCTTGTGACACACCTTTTTTTCAAACTCTGCTTTCAACAAGCAAAGGAGCTTTTCGCAAGACGAGAAAGACTTCCTGACCGTTAAGCGGCTCTGAAAAAGCCCGCCCCAAAACCATGGGACGGGCTCAAAAACAGAAGAGGAGTGTAAAAGACTCCAATGCTCATTCTAAACCGAATACTCAAAGATAGTAAATAGAATTTTGGGTTCCTAAGTAATCTTCCCATGGAAACCATCAGAACCAGCGATTTCTATTGGCTGTGAACTTGCGAGCCAGGTTGGCAGAGTTAAGATAAGAATGAACAAAGCGGTCTCCACCGTTACCCTCTCAAGCCGGAGCGACAGATATTGAAGAAGACTCACAATGAAAGCTATCGCCATGTGCAACCAGAGAAAGGCGAAGCAGGCAAGATTACCCTCAGCCGAGAGCTTGGTTGTTAACCTGCTTACACATGAGTTAAGAAGATGTTCCTATATCGACGCCGGCGGCCAGGCCAGTTTCACCAGGAGCTTCTTGCGAAGATGAACCTGCCGGCGACCTCTATGAGGCCGATGTCAGCCTCATCACCTTAACTCACAATTAGGGAGAATCTCATTCCACTCCCCGGCTCCATCCGGTTCTCCTTGTTAGGGCGACATCCTGTAGACGAAATCGATGGCTATCTCAAGCTGAAGAGACTCCTGATAGACACCCAGAGCATCTGTAACCGCCATCTTTTCCACGCTGCGAAACAACTCCCTGCAAAGCCGGAATCCTCATCTGTTAACAGCAAACGGACAAAACCTTCCTGTGCCGGCGAAGCGTTTACCAGAATCAACCTTGCGAAGCAGGGTAATTTGCCTCACGTCTACTAACCGTCTTAGAAAAACATAACCGTTTCCCCCCAACGGCAATCTCTTTCGAAAAGATGAAAATGGTAATACCGTTAGAACCTGGGATTAAGGGAAGGTTGTGATTGGGGAAAGCCTTGAGGACCACATTGGCATGATTCCAAAGACAATCATATTCTTCCAGGAGGTGAGATTTAATTACAATTCAAGATATTGATTACATGTGAAAATTCAGAACTACATGATGCAAAACTTGCTAAACCGGAAATTGATTCTTCTTATAAACCTCACTTACATGTTGTTTTCTCATCGATTTCAGGCCTATGGCTTTGAAACTGAAATTTACATTGACTAAGTATCTACTACCAAATTCGATTCAGTGATTTCGAAGTTGATGAGAATGCACTTCAAAGAAAACTATGAGGCGGAGCTGGTGGTTGGCAGAAGCCCCGGACAGGTTACGTCTGCCAGCGGACAGGACGCTTTGATAGGCAGAGGTTAGAACCTCTTGCTAATGCTCATCACAATTCTCCCCTCGCCAGGTTCGTCCCCTGCCTCCGCAAGCTCCCTGGCTGAGAGCCGGGGGGTGGGAATAACTCCCAGGCGGTTGCACACAGTCTAACCGCGGGGCCAGGGGCTTAAGGCACGGCCAGTTCTGCGGCTCTTCCTGATTTCGCGCTAAGAAATCTCATGATTCCCTCTTCCTCACGCTCAAGTACTGTATCCCTTATCAGCATCCATGCCTTAAGAGTTGGTGAGTTAAAACTCCAAAGCAGAGTCTCATGATGTGGAATACTTGCCCTCCGGAAGATATGGATAGACCGATTCCGCAATCAGTTACATTCCCTAATCAGATTCATTTTCAAAGAATCAAATGGGATAGTCTTGATGTTTTCAGACAGGTATTGATACAGTGCAATAGGAGGGTTCTCACTTTGAAGGATTTTCTGCGCCGTGCACTGGGACTTGTTATGGCGGAGACGCTGCTCTTTGCACCCTTTCTTTGGGGCGAAGGTGCCGATGGAGAGGCCTCGACTCGGCAAGTTCACGGGGCCCCAGTATCGGGGCAGGTGGAGAGAG